>Ga0210403_10001113_pt1 | contig 26110 bp, 26 predicted proteins | sample IncBWC19MmetaG_FD_150863 | JGI IMG/M metagenome (GOLD analysis project Ga0210403, IMG submission 150863) | Forest soil microbial communities from Barre Woods Harvard Forest LTER site, Petersham, Massachusetts, United States - Inc-BW-C-19-M | ecosystem: Environmental > Terrestrial > Soil >... | reverse complement strand
CGCTGGATGCGTTCCGCGGCACAATCATGCTGCTGATGCTCAATGAGGCAACTCGCCTGCCGCTGGTGGCGCGATCATTTCCGCATAGCGCCATCTGGGCCGCAATCGCGTTCAACACCGAGCACGTGGACTGGCAGGGATGCTCGCTGCATGACCTGATCCAACCGGGGTTTTCCTTTCTGGTGGGCGCTGCCCTGCCGTTCTCGATTGCCAGCCGACGAGCGAAAGGAAAGACCTTCTGGGAGTTGCTCGGCCATGCAGTTTGGCGGGCGTTTTTGCTGATTGCTCTGGGTATCTTTCTGCGATCCATTCACCATTCGCAAACCTATTTCACCTTTGAAGACACTCTCACGCAAATCGGACTGGGCTACGTATTCCTGTTCTTGCTGGGATTCACCCGGGTGCGAACGCAGGTCATCGTCATGCTGCTGATATTGATTTGTTTTTGGGGAGCGTTCGCCCTGTATCCGGCGCCGGGTCCAAACTTTGACTATGCGCGAGTCGGAGTTCCCCCAAACTGGGAGCACAACTACACCGGCTTTTTATCTCATTTCAACAAGAACTCGAATCTGTCGTGGGCCTTCGACGTTTGGTTCCTCAATCTTTTCCCGCGCGAAGAACCTTTTGTCTTCAATGAAGGAGGTTGGTCCACGCTGAGTTTTATTCCCACGCTGGCGACGATGATCCTTGGGCTCCTCACGGGAGAATGGCTCAAGAGTAAGAAATCGAAGGAAGAGAAACTGCGCGGGCTGGTGATCGGGGGAGTTGGTCTAGTTCTGCTTGGATTGATTTTTCAGTGGGCCGGGGTTTGTCCAATTGTAAAACGAGTATGGACGTCGTCGTACACGCTGTATAGCGGAGGCCTGGTCGTGCTCATGCTGGCTGGCTTCTACGCGCTGATTGAATGGAAAGGTTGGCGGCGTTGGGCATTCCCCCTGATCGTGGTGGGCATGAATTCCATTGCCATCTACGTGATGAGTTGGACCATGCAGGGCTTCTTCCGAGAAGCTTTGCAGATCCATCTCGGCAAGGCGATCTCCGCGCTGGTCTCGCCTAGTCTCCTGCCAGTGGCCTATGGTTTGGGAGTAATGCTGGCCTTCTGGATCATCCTGTTTTGGATGTACCGTCGAAAGATTTTCCTGAAAATTTAATGTTTTGAGCAAATTCAGTTCTTGCCGGAAGCATCCAAAAGGAGCTTTGATAACATTTCGCGGAGCTGTTTTGGGAGGAACGCTTGGCTAAGACTCGGATCCCTGAACCAGAATCTGCTGTACCAGGAAGCTCACACCTGCGAGTGTTGGGCATTGTGCTCGCAGGAGGAAAAGGAACCCGGCTGTATCCTCTCACGCGTGAACGCGCCAAGCCTGCAGTGCCGTTTGGCGGGAAATACCGGATCATTGATTTCGTTCTCAGCAATTTCGTCAATTCCGGAATCTATTCGATTTACGTGCTGACGCAGTTCCGCAGCCAGTCGCTGCTGCAGCACTTGAGCGAAGGATGGCAATTCGGTGGAATGATGAAGAGTAATTTCATCACCAACGTGCCGGCGCAGATGCGTTCGGAGAAAGAATCGTGGTACCAGGGAACGGCCGACGCCATTTTTCAAAACATCAACCTCGTCGAGCAGTCGGATCCGCACATGGTGGCGATCTTTGGCGCCGACCACATCTACCGCATGAATATAGGCAGCATGATCGATTTCCACATGGCGAAGAAGGCGGAAGTGACTGTGGCTGCAATCCCGGTTCCGCGACAGCAGGCCATCGAATTCGGCGTGATTGAAGCTGCTGTGGACGGTCGCATCATGGCCTTCCACGAAAAGAAGAAGGATGCGCCCACCATGCCCGGCGACTCGAGCCGAGTCTATGCCTCGATGGGCAACTACGTCTTTTCAACACCAACTCTGCTGGATCTGCTTAATACCGATGCCAAGGATCCAAACAGCCGACACGATTTTGGCATGGACATCCTGCCAAAGCTCGCCGGCAAAGCTCCGATGTATGCGTACAACTTCGAGGCCAATCGCATTCCGGGCGAGGCTGAAGGCTCTATGCCTTATTGGCGCGATGTGGGAACCATCGACGCCTACTATGAAGCCAATATGGACCTGAACCATGTGAAGCCAGAACTCAATCTTTATAACCGCGAGTGGCCGGTACGCAGCACGAGCTACCCTGATCCGCCGGCGAAATTCGTCTTCGACCAAGACGGGCGACGAGGCGAGGCCCTCGACAGTATCGTGTCGGGAGGGTGCATTCTCTCGGGAGGACTGGTTCGCAAATCGGTTCTAGGACGCGGGGTCCGAGTCCACACCGGCGCCGTCGTCGAAGGCTGCGTGATCATGGACAACTGCGACATCGGGCGACACGCGAAGCTGCGCCGGGCGATTCTGGATAAGAATGTTCTGATCCCCCCAGACACGCAAGTGGGCTTCGATCTCGAGGCCGACCGCGCTCAGGGATGGCATGTGACGGATTCCGGAATCGTGGTTATCGGGCGACAGCGCAGCCCGGTACCCATGGCGGCGATGTTCGCCTGAGAATCGTGCTTCGCCCCGATTGGCTGACGGGATAACCGTGTCGGCTCCGGAACAAAGATTAACCTGTTGCCTGGTGCGCCCTATCCTTCTGGAAGAAACCCGCGTCGCTTACGACTTTGTTCGTCAGAGATATCGTGATGCCCGATTAAGCACATCTGCCCGAGTACAATAAGGGACCACTATGGAACCGCGCCCTGACGTCATTATCGACTTCCTTTTTGAAGACGGCATGCTGTTCGTCGCTGTTCAGAACATCGGTTCCCAGCCGGCGCTACAAGTCCACGTTGCCTTCGACCCACTATTCAAGGGCCTCGGTGGAACAGCCTCCATTCCCGAGTTGCCGCTGTTTCACAACATCGAATTTCTTGCGCCTTCCCGCTCGATTTGTACACTTCTAGATTCCAGCGCCGCCTATTTTGCTCGTCAAGAGCCTGAGCAGATCACCGCCACTGCCTCTTACTCGGATCGCTCGGGGCAGAATTTCTCGAGCACAATGCGCCACGACCTCGCCATCTATCGCGACATTGCCTTTATGCCAAAACCGGAAAGGACCTCTCCATCCCATGGCCATTCTTCGTGATGCCCCGTACGGGAATCAGCACTTTCGCGTCGATCTGGGAACGGGAGACGCAGGTCCTGCTGCCGGCTTCTCCCACATCGTCCTGCCGGACATCTCCGTCGATGTTATCCAGTACCGCGTTGGGAACGACAAGGAGTCGGGCGTCCATAAGCTGCCGGGACTGACGCACTACGGCGATGTCATTCTCCGCCGCGGAATTATCGGGTCGCTGGACCTGTATTCCTGGATCAATCAAGTCCGCAACGGAGATGCGAACGCCCGGCGGACCGTAACGATTAGTCTTTTGTCAGAAGATCTTACGAACGTCGTCCTCACATGGAAGTTGCTTCGCGCCTGGCCCGTAAAGTATAGCTTCGGAGACCTGAACGCCAAAGGCACCGACGTAGCCATCGAAGAACTAGTCCTCGCCTACGAGCGCCTGGAAATGGAATGAGAATAACCAGGAGATGGAGGGGGATTGTGATGTTTTCAGAGAAGAATCCCGAAGTGTTCGCGAAGAACGGAATTCCATTCTTCTTCTGAGGCAAGGCTTCGCTCCTCTCGCTCGCCCTTGATCGTCGTGATCAGCTTCATGTCTGACAATGTGATCCGGCCGTCGCGAGTGGCACGGCTACAAATACGGTTCTGCGTAAAAGACGAATCGGGCGATGTCTGATGGTAGCTGCACATCCCGGCAAACTCTTCGAGACGCCGCGGTTGGAGAGAGAACGAATACTGCGGCTTCCAACGGTCATCCGGGATGGACTTTTCCATTCGCAAACGTTGGCCTTGCGCCCGGAGTCGATACGATCCAGTCGAGTCCAGTTGATCTCTCTCGGCCTCTAGCCGAAGCGGTTCCAGAAAAGACTCGCCGAACCCGACGTCCGCCAGCCAGGGTTCTTCCAGGTCAACCCGCAGCGTCAGATGGTCAAACTCCGGTCCCTCATCGCCATTCGCTCGTGCCACGCGAGCCGAGAGCAGCGTCACCTGAAACCCGAGAGCGCGCAGCAATGCAGCGAAAGCGCCGTTCAATTCATAGCAAAATCCGCCACGGCGAAGGTTGACGACTTTGTTCAGAATTGCCGCTTCGTCGACCGTAATTTTTCGGCCGAGATGAATATCGAGATTCTCGAAAGGTACTGCCCACAGATGCGCACAGTGAAGAGTGCGGAGATTTGCCGCCGTCGGATCAGTCGGGCCTGAGTATCCGATTCGGGCGAGATAATCAGCAACGTCGATCATGATCGGAGCCAGACCTGTGCCCATCGCCGGCTTGGATCAGTGCGACGGGCTCCAGTGAGATTCAATTTTAGGCGGATGCAGTAACGTCTGCATTACCACGCAATACTGCTCCGTCTTCTCCTGCAGCGCACGGAGCTGATCTGGAGTAGCGTCGGGCGCATCGAGGTCAAATTGTAGACGAATGGCTTCGAAGCCCACGGGTACATCCTTGGAGATCCCCAACGTCCCCTGCAGATCCATGTCGCCGCTCACGGTGACTTCGATGTGGCGAGTTGGCACTCCCATAGCCGTCGCTACCAATTGACAAGTGAGTTGAGCGCAGGCCGCGAGTGCGCCGATGAGAAGATCGCCGGAGCATGCGGCTGTGCCCGTGCCACCGACTCCCTTGTGTGCCTCCGCCTGATAGATCGCTCGACCGATATCGACCGAGCAGGATAACGGCGTCGCCGTCTCGCTTCCCTTGGCGGTCAAAGTGATTCGAGAGCTTGACGGCTCGCGGCGATACTGTTCCTTCAATGGCTTCTGTAGCGATCTGATATCCACGATTCCTCCCACTTTCAATTTAATCTGTTCGATCCCAGATGGAATGCCTCTAGGCTCCGAATCTCTCCCGGTACGCGCTGGGCGAAACGCCGGTGTGCCGCTGAAACAGCGAGCGGAAGAAAGCAACGTCCTGGTAGCCGACGGCGTCGCTGATCTCCTGCATGGTGCGATGGTTGCTCTCCAGCAGGCGCTTGGCGGCTGCGATACGCAACTTCTGCAGATAAGCCAAGGGGCTGTCACCCGTCGCCAGTTTGAAGCGGCGGACAAAATTGCGCAGGCTCATGCCGGCGCGATCGGCCGGAGCTTCGAGCGGGAACGGGCGATGAAAATTCTGATGCAGCCAATCCTGCGCGTTTGAAATGGCTTCATCGTTGTGCTCGGTTTTCAAAGGGACTACGGCGAACCCAGCCTGCCAGGCTCGGGGCATGTCGATCAGCAATGCTTTGGCACTCTCCATCGCGATATCGTGCCCGCAGAATTTTTGCACCAGGTAGAGACTTAGATCGAGCGCGGCGTGCACACCCCCGCCACAATATAAGTCCCCGTCCTCGGTCACCATCAACTCAGGCATCCACTTCACCTTCGGATATTTCTCTCGAAATCGATCGGCCAGCGCCCAATGCGTGGTGGCGCGTTTGCCATCCAGCATGCCGGTGGCTGCAACCAGGCCTACGCCCGAACACACGCTTGCGATGGCGGCGCCGCGCTTGTGCCATCGCTTCAGCCACGGCACTACGGGCGCGTTGCGCTCGACCACATCGTCGAGACTGAGGCCCGTCGTTGGGATGACGATGAGATCGGTCCGCCGGATGTCGCGGATCGCACTCATTGGCTGTATGTGGATCGGACCATCACACAGAACCGGGCGCCCGTCCTCCGAAGCCGTTCTTACTTGAAAACGCGGTTTCTCCGGTTTCCCGGTGAGATGGTTCCAGAGCGAACCGGCATGGCGGAAGACTTCCATCGGTCCAACGGCAGTGGAGGAAAAAGTTTGATCGAGAAGCAGAACCGTGACGTCAATCATCAGTCCTCACAGATCTGTATGGCGTATTCGCCTATCTACAATGGCATATCTGCCATCTTGTTGCAAGTCGCTTTTGTAAGTACTTTTTAGTTGTCGAACATGGATGGTTCGCGAAATCAAACTAAGAATGAGGAACACAGATATGGCAACCGCACAGCAGATTCCAACTCTCGTCAACGGCGTGAATGTTGACAATCTTTTTGCAACGATCGATGCGATCAAAGCGGCACCCACCATCGCGAAGTTCAAGTTTCGCGTTCAGAACAAGTGGGAAGGCGCCGCTCACAATCGCTCGGCTGTGAACGGGTTTTATGGGGCCGGACAGGAATTTTCAAGACAGAAATCATTCGTTCTTCACTCAGATGAGCCTGCAGTCCTGCTTGGAGAGGACTCGGCGCCGAACCCGGTCGAGTATCTTCTGCACGCCCTGGCAGCTTGTGTGACGACTGCAATGGTCTATCACGCAGCGGCCCGAGGCATTCAGATCGAAGAAGTCGAGTCGTCGTTCGAAGGTGACATTGATCTGCACGGATTTCTTGGACTCGATCCGAATGTCCGCAAGGGATACCAGGGAATCCGCGTCAACTTCAAACTTAAAGCCAACGTACCCGACGAGAAATTGCAGGAGATCGTGAAATTGGGAACTGGACACTCACCGGTATTCGATTCGATTACCAATGGCGTGCCGGTCTGGGTTACGGCGGAACGACTGTAGGACTTTTGCAAGACGATCCCTGGGGGAATTAACCAATCAACTCGAAGGAGATAGCTATGACAGAAATAAAAACGGCTCGCACCTGGGCCATCAGTTTTCTGAATCTGGCATTGTTGTGGAGCGCGGCCACGGTCGTTCCACTCTTCGCCCAAGAATCCCATGCCGATCACGCAGTATCGGCCAAACTGGTCCGGGATGTCCGGAAGGCAACGCGGCAATTCCTCGACGTAAACAATGCCGGTCCGGCTGGATACGGGCCTGCGTTTGGGTGTGTTACCGGTCCCGACCACGGAGCGATGGGCATTCACTACGTCAACGGCGCGCTCGTTGGTGACGGCCAAATTAAGCTGGAGACTCCCGAGGCTCTGATCTACGAGCCAGTCGGGAACGCACGCCGCCTGGTCGGAGTTGAATATATTGTCGACGCCGCTGCCTGGCTTGCCGCCAATAACAATGTTCCACCCTCACTCGATGGTCAGGATTTCCAGTTCGTCGGCGCTCCGAACCGATTCGGACTGGACCCATTCTTTGAGCTGCACGTCTGGGCGTGGCGCGACAATCCGCAAGGTGCATTTGTGGATTGGAATAACGCGGTGACATGCGAACTGCTGTAAGGGAGTGAATCCGTGGCTGCCCGTCCATCCCTGCATGGACGGGAGTTGCTTATTACGACGTATGTCCGATTTCGCGCCTTACACCGGCAGTTGTTCCTGCATCCAGCCCGGAGTTTCCAATTTCGGCTCGGTCGTCAAATCGATCACCAACCGCTCCAGCACCATGCGTTTGCTCACTGGATTTGAGCGCAGAGACAGATCTGCTTTCGCCACCAGCCGAATCGCACGCGTAAGCTCGCGGCGGTTCTTATAGCGGCGCGCCTGCTTGATGATGTCGTCGGCGGCAAAGGGCGGAACGCGGAACCCCTGCCACAGCGCGGCCCACAGCATCCGCTGATCTCGGACGTTGCGTTCAAGGATTACGAGCATCTGGCGGAAGGTCTTCGCCAGCATGTAGATGTGTCCGATGGCGGCCTCTTCCCCTTCGCCGGAGAGCAGAATCGCATCGAGCACCTCCAGTGCCCGCACGCCGTCTTTGCTCGAGATGGCATCGGTCAGTTCGTAGAGCGAGCGCTGCTTCGCGGCGAGCACCATAGTTTCGACATCGCCCAGGCTGACCCGTCTCTTCTCGCCAACGTAGAGAATCAGCTTCTCGAGTTCGTTTGAGATCATCATCATGTCGCCGCCGAGCGCGTCCACCAATTCGCGCGCGCCATCGGCCTCGATCTTCACTCCGCGACCGGTGCAGTAGTCCGTAATCCATCGCACCGCATCGCCTTCTTCCACGCGCGCCAGTTCCACAATGCCGCAGTACTGGCCCAGGGTGTCGCGGATGCGCTGGTAGCGCTCCTTGTCCTGCATCTCCATCTTGCGGACGTCGGCGGGAATGCTGATGTGGTCGGCGACGAACACGACGAGCGCATCGGGATTGGGATTCTTGCAGTACTCCTCGATCGCTGCCAGTTTCTCCTCGTTGGAGCCGCGGCCAAAAAGATTCTTCACGCCGCGCACGAAGAACACTTGAAACGGAGCCATCAGCGAAGGCGTGCGGGCGCGGTCGAGAACCTCCGCCAAGTCCGTTTCCCCGAGATCGAATTCGAAGAAGCCGAAATCCCGCAGGTCAGCGGGAACAAGATGTTCGAGAATGGCATCACGAAAACGCTTTCGGAAGAAAGCCTCATCGCCCACGAACACGTAAGCCGACCGCAGCTTGCGCGATTGAAGCTCGCTCACAAAACGATCGGCTTGGGCAAAGGCGCGCATTTAAGGAGGACTTCACCACAGAGGGGCACTGAGGAAGCCTCCAGCGGTGTATGGTCCAATCTGAATTTATCATCGAGCCAGCCATTCGAATAGTAACCTGCTCGTATTCCTGCACAGCTCGTTGCTCTTGCACCATCGAGCTTCGAGGCGGACTGCCGATGGCGGCTGTCCCACATAAGTCTGCAAGCAACCTAAAGCTTGGTCAGAAACTGCATGACTTCCAGTGACTCCCAGTTGATGGGCCCCACCACCTTCCGGCGCAGCACACCCTGCCGGTCGATAATGTAGCTTTCCGGCCAACCGGACGTGCCGTACATACCGGCGACTTTCTGCTCGGGATCGCGCACGGTCATGAAATTCACGCCGCGCTGTTTGAGGAAACGGTGATACGCGTCGTCATCGACATCGATACTGACACCAAGCACCACCACCCCGCGCGATCGCAACTGGTTCTGCATATCCATCATCGATGGCAGCTCTTGCATGCACGGCGGGCACCATGTCGCCCAGAAATTCAAAACCACGACCTGCCCACGGAACTGGTTCAGGCTTACCTGATGATCGGAATCCCGCACACTAAATTCTTTCGCCGCGGCGCCCACGTGCTGCGGCCGCGACCCGGTATAACACCCTGCAGTCGCAAGGATCAGGAACTCAGCCAATAGGTAGAGCCTCTTCACTCTAGAAACCCTCCAGGATGTTAGAGACCAGGGTACGGGCAAAATCCTGCGAGAGCCGCCGGAATGCCGGTGTGTCTTCCTCGAAAAAGCTGGAGAGGTCCTGGGAAACTTCGTACTGCTCGCGAAACAGATACGCCGCATTCTGGTAGAGCACTTTACCGTGGCGATCCGTCAGCTGGACTCGCATGCTCACGACCACCAGCACGCTGGCAGCCCGGCCCGTCGCCGTGTCGTATGTAAGTGGAGTGGCCGCCGTCGACAGAACCGTTCCCGTCAGCGTGGCATCAGGGTCATCAGCCGCATCATTCTGTATACGGTAATGTGTGCGGGTGTTGAATTCGCGCACGACCGACGAAGTGAGCATCTGCTCGATGTGATAGGTGAGCGTCTCGTTCTTGAACGCCGGAATCGCGATCGTCTTGACGTTCTGCGGAATCTGAACCGAGTGCCCCGCGGTGTGATATCCACATCCCAAGTTGCACAGGACCGTTAGCAGCGCGACGGCCCTCCACTTCATTGAATCTTTCCTGTCGGACGAGTCGCCATCATGCTCTCAGCACATTCCACGGCGGTAACAGCGGAAATGCGAAGATTGTCAGCCGCGGCCCAGATCCAGACGCCATTTGGCTGCAAGGGATCAGCTTTCAACCACAACTGAATATCCGGCTGCCCTGCGGAGCTCACGTTGCTCGGAGTATCCTCGTCGCTTCCCGTGACCACCACGTGGTCGCCCGCTAAAGCGCGCGATAACTCAGCCACATCCACTGCGGCTTCTATCTCCAAAAAGATAGCCAGCGCATGCCCGTGAAAAATTGGCGCTTGCAGCAGCATCACAGAAGGCTGGGGAGCATCGGCACCGGCAATCAGCCGGTAGTGCCGGAGCACCCGAGTTTCGACGGAATCGAGCGAGGGGTGCGATTTTTGCCCATAGCGCGCCACCAGGTTGAACGCCACCTGGGCATCGAAGACTTCTTTGGGTAACGGCTGAAACGAGAGCAGATTGACAGTCTGCTGGTGCAGTTCATCCATGCCCCGCTGCCCGTGCTCCGAAGCGGGTTCGAACGCGGTAGCAACTACCCGCCGGATCACGCCCGCCTTCCGCGCCCGCAGCAACAGCAACGCGAGCGAGATGGCGAGCGGGTGCGCCGTCACGCAGGGCCCCGGCTGCAATTCCGGCGGCGCGACTTGGCCTCGCTCACGTTCGATCCAGAGCGAGCGCACCGTCGCTCCCGGCTGATCTTCCAGCACCGATGACAAGTCGATGATCGCGCTGCCGGCGTCGCGGGCATCTCTCCAGCTGCGGCGCGTGCTTTCCTGATCGGAAGCAAAGAAGGCGAAGTCGACGTGTTCGAACTGCTCGGCGCGCACGCGCTGTATGAAGCTGATCTCGTCGCCCATCGCCTCAAGCTGCCCGAGCGACTCGTCGTCGTCGAGCAGACGAATATCGGCGGCCGGGAAGTTGCGCTCGTTCAGCAATTCAGCGAGTTCCTTGCCCTTCAGTGACGCCGCTCCCACAATCGCAGCACGGTAAAGCTTGCCGCGCGTAGCCAACCCGCTCGACGCCGGACTTGGTTTGAGGAAATCGTTCATGAGGTTTGCGAGGCTTCCTTGTAAGAAGGAGGCGGCGGGCCCGAGCGGCGGCGAAAAATCCACTGCAAGCGCCAGAAAACTCCCGAGATCATGTACAGTAACGCGATTCCGAATAGGACCTTGCGCGAGAAGAAAAAGATCAAGGCAAACAGGGCTGCCAAAAGAACGATCAAGCGGAACGGATGGCGCGAGCGGAAGTCAATGTCTTTGAAGCTGTAGAAGCGCCACGTACTCACCATGAGATAACCCACCGTGGTGACCATCGCGGACCACGCGAGAGCTGTATACGAGGACACCAGCGGATCACCCTCCGCGAAGTGGACGACAGCGGCGATTACACCCGCACCAGCAGGAATCGGCATGCCGACAAAGTATTTCTTTCCCGGACGGCCGGGGTTTGACGGTTGCGGATTCGACGTAATGTTGAACCGCGCCAACCGGCTTGCTCCGGCAATTACGAAGAGAAAACTTGCGATGGCACCCAGTTGCGTCAGCTTAATGTGCCACTGTCCTTGGGTCAGCAGCACAGGTGGCATCAGGTGGAAACCCCAGGTCCAGGCCAGCAGCGCGGGCGCAACGCCGAATGTAATTGCGTCCGCCAGAGAATCGAGCTCGCGACCAAAATCGCTGGTGGTTCCAGTCATACGCGCAATCCGCCCATCCAGTCCGTCGAACAACACCGCGAAGCCGATCGCTATAGCCGCGTTGTCGAGGTGCGCGAATTCCGTGACAGTGGCGTGCATCACCTCCAGAATGGCGTAATAGCCGAGTGCCATGTTGGCGGTCGTGAACAGTGATGGAATGATGTACATCCCCTTGCTCAGCCTGCGCCTGCGCTGCGGGAGAAGTGGATCCATCAGTGGGCCCTTTCAGCCGACGCATTGCCCGCCGCAGTCAGAGTGGGCAACGGGGGCAAATAGGCCACGATGCTGGCTCCCCCTTTGACGCGATCGCCCACCTTCACATTCACGCGGGCCCCTGCATCGAACAACACGTCAGTTCGCGATCCGAACTTGATCAACCCCACCCGCTGGCCGCGAATCAGGCGATCTCCAACTTTGGGATGGAACACGATACGCCGCGCTAGAAGCCCGGCGATCTGCTTGAAGACCACGGTCTGTCCGTCCCCCTCGACAGCCACGATATTCTGCTCATTCAATTCCGCACAATCCGGACTGCGCGCGTCTAGAAACTTTCCGTGCTGGTATCGGATATCTCGCACCACGCCGCCGATCGGGGAACGGTTCACGTGCACGTCGATCACGCTGAGGAAAATGCTGACCCGAAGCCGCTTCTCTTGACCCACTACCACGGTGGAGATGTCCGTGACCTTCCCGTCTGCGGGAGAAACCAGGGCGTCGGGTTCCTGGGGAATGGCCCGTTCCGGATCGCGAAAGAACCACAGAAAGAAACATGCCAGAAGAATGGGAAGAATCGCCCACGCAGGGCGGGTCAGCCAACCAAGCAGGATGCCGGCCGCAATCAGTGCCAGCCCGTAATAGTAACCATCACGAACCATGGGGGATAGTTGATTATATCCGCTGGCGCGAGCGGATTAATTCGCGTCCAAGCGTAAGTATAAATAAAAAAAGGCGCTTCATCGCGCCGGGCGGTAGATATATGAATCCGGCGGCGGTTACACCGCCGGATAATTTGGCCAAAATGACTATGCTACGTTAACGCCGTACTGCTGCCGATACTCGCGCTCGATCGATTCCATCTGATCTTTGAGGCGAAGTTTCAGCTTTTTCAAGCGCACTTCTTCCAGTTTTTCGTCTTCGCTGAGATAGCGTTTTTGGGTGAGTGTTTCGAGACGTTGCGCGTACTGCGTATGCTCCTGAGCCAGCCGGCGGAATTCATCGTGGCTGGTCAGGAGTTGGTCTCTCGAAGTCAGCATCCAGGCAGACCTCCAAAGCTTGATATAACCTCACGTTAACACAGCTGTAACATGCCGGACAATGCCAAAAAAGTTGTGCAGTCTCAACCTGAGATGGCCTCAAACGAGAATTTTGCTATACAAAACCGCGTCTTCGTTAGGATTTGTGTAATACCCCTTCCGCCACCCGGCTTCCTTGAATCCCAGATTTTCGTAGAGACGCCGCGCCGCCGTATTCGACGCTCGCACTTCTAGAAAGATGGCGTCACTGTTGGTCTGCCAAGCTCGAATCAGCAGTGTGTCCATCAAGTGCTTCCCGATTCCCGTCCGGCGGACCTCCAGAGCAACGACGATATTCTCGAGTTCCCATTCGGGCGGCGAATGTCGGGCGATGAGAAATCCGGCGAGGGCAGACGAACTTACTTCCTGCGCTACAAGAGCGAGCCTTGTGGGAGATTCGGCACGGGCTGCGAGCAGATCAAGGTATTGCTGCTCCGTCCAGTGCGTGGTCGTCGGGCATTGCCGCTCGAGGCGAATCATCTCAGCAACATCTTGGACTGTCGCCGTGCGTACGAGATAGGTCAATCGGTTTCCCGTAGAGTATGAGCCTGAAGCTAGCAACCGGAAGCTGGTTTCCCAAAAATCTCCGCGTCCGAGCGCCGCATGTAATTCGCCTCCAACTGCTCGGGCGAGACGGTTTCACCAGTTCTGAGTTTGTCCCAGCCAACACCGGCGATCCTGGCGGATCGTGGCCGCTCCACGCGATCCCAAATGGCGTGTTCGTGGGAGGCTCCCAGCCTCTCCTTCAGCGCATCCGCAATTGCGCGATCGGGTGCCACAATCCATTGAACTGCCTTCGCCTTAACTAGCTCTGCGAGAGACTGCAGATCGAGCAGCGACTCTGCAAGGCATTTGAACGAATGGTTGGACGTCGAGGCGACGATTTCGTATTGACCAACGAAGGCTTCCTTCCGGCCAGCATCAAGAGCAACCGCGTAGCGGAATGTGACCGGTCGGACCGAATCCTTGCCAGCGGCAATCATGTGACCGTATCGCGCCAGAACCTCAAGCAGAGAAACGGACACGATCGGCTTCTGGAGTATTTCCGCCAATGCCTTGACGGCCGCCAAACCGACGCGCAACCCAGTGAATGATCCCGGGCCTGAAACCACAATGAAAGCGCCAATATCCGTTTTGCGAAACTCGTGCTTCTTCAGCAGAGCAGCAATCTGCGGGACCAGTTGCGCGGAAAAGGTTCCACCGGCGAGTGCAACCTCTTCGATCACTTCGACCTTATCCGGTTCGGTGCCTTCCCCCGCGCGCGCCAGCCCCACGAAACCGTCTTTGCCCGAGGTGTCAGTGATGAGAAGAAGCATTCTTAGACAATCTATCCGTGAAGATCGGTAAAATCCGCGTTCACGGCGCTATGCCTGTACCAACTCCAGCAGCACGCCTCCCGTGCTTGATGGATGCACGAAGACGTACTGATGCCCGCCCGCGCCAGTCCTGATTTCCTCGGACACCAGGCGCATGCCATTTTTCTTCAGCCGCTCGACTGCCGCGTGCAGATCAGGAACCTTGATGCAAACATGGTGCAACCCCTCACCGCGCTTGGCAATAAACCGGGCAATCGTGGAATTCTCAGACGTGGCCTCGAGCAGTTCCAGCCGGCTCTCCCCCACCGGAACCATCACCAGCCGCACATGTTCGTGCTCAACGGTTTCTTCCGGAGAGACACTGAGCCCCAGCGTCTCGTAGATCGCCTTGGCCGCCGCCAGCGACTTCACCGCAATACCCAAATGATCAATTGCGAAATTCACACTGCCTCTGCGCTGCACACAGGAAATTTTAGATTTTAGATTGCAGATTTCAGATTGAGAACCCGGAACGCCAGCAGTTCAATCTGCAATCTGAAATCGAAAACCTGAAACCTTCACGATCGCTTCCCCGCAATCTCCTCGATCAAAGAGTACGGGTCCCTCTTGTGTTCAGCCACTTCTGCCGCCAGCCGCGCCATGTTATCGTCGCCAAGCTGTGCGCGCGCTTTTTCGAGCATCGCGTCGCGCAGCATTTCCACCAGCCGCTCCTGCCAGTTCTCCACGCTCTTCCTCAGCGCGCGGTTTTCTTTCTGCAGATAATTCTCGTAGTCAGCGATGGCGGCACCCAACTCTTCGACTCCCTTTCCTTCACTGGCCACAGTCTTCACGATCGGAGGCGTCCAGCCGTCATTGCGCACCGCCAGCGATTGTAGCGCGCGGATCTCCCGCTCCACCCGCTCGGCCCCTTCGCGATCGCTCTTGTTGATCACGAAGATGTCGGCGATCTCCATGATGCCGGCCTTGATGGTCTGCACATCGTCGCCCATACCGGGCATAAGCATCACGACCGTGATTTCCGCAAGCCTTACGATGTCGACTTCATCCTGCCCCACGCCAACTGTCTCAATCAGGATCACGTCACGCCCCGACGCATCGAGCACGGTCGTGACGTCGGCGGTAGTCCGCGCCAGCCCGCCTAAAGAGCCACGCGTGGCCATGCTGCGGATGTAAATGCCGGCGTCGGCAAAGTGATCCTGCATCCGTATGCGATCTCCCAGAATCGCGCCGCCGGTATAGGGACTGGTCGGATCGACAGCGATGATGCCGACCGTACAGTTTTCGTCGGCGATGCGAGTGGTTGCCCCACCCGTGTCTCGCACGGGTGCCCCATTTAAGCCGTGTTCTTTGCGGCTTGAGTGGGGATTTTTGGTTTTCCGGTACAGCCGGGCCAACTGATCGACCAGCGTGCTCTTCCCTGCTCCGGGCGCCCCCGTCAGGCCGATGACACGGGCTTTCCCGCTGTATGGAAAGAGAGCTTTCAGCAGGTCGGACCAGCCGGGCGCGCGATTTTCGACAGTAGAAATAGCACGGGCTAAAGCGCGCGTGTCGCCCGAGCGAAGCGCCTCGATCCATGGCTGGATTTCACGATCCAAGCAGTTCAGTGTAAAGCAGCGGCTATCAAACTGAAACTATCTGTCCCGCTGAACTTTCCGGTCCCACCGAATTACTTGCGTTCATTGTCGAGCGACCTGCCGCGCGATAGATTGAACCGGGGGGACACTGCGTCACTTGAACTCAGTTTCACAAACGAGGACTAACCGTGCCGCAGGCACAACTGCCTGGCCGGGATGGCTCCCCCTAGTCGTACTCCCTGCTGCAACGATCTGCGTTCGCAATCGGATGCCTGCTTGGCTATTCATGTGGGCCTTGTCGTTCGCTATCTTCGCCTCGCTCAAATGGATGACCTGGTGGACGGCCCACGACCAAGTGCCAGCGAGCGTCGGTCGCTCGCTCGCCTATCTGCTTGCTTGGCCCGGCATGGACGCTGACACGTTCCTCGATGCACGCGTTCAGCCGGATCGGCCAGGGTTCAAGGAATGGCTCTGGGCGACGACGAAGACTGCCTTGGGCGTCGTGCTGCTTTGGTTAATCGCTCGCCAGATCCCTGTGCAACAATCCCTGCTGCGGGGATGGATCGGCCTTTTCGGTCTCGTCATTCTCCTGCACTTCGGCAGCTTTCATCTGGTATCGCTTTTCTGGCGAACGAATGGCATCAGCGCCGCTCCCATCATGTCGAGCCCCATCCTTTCGAAAACCTTGAGCGAGTTTTGGGGCAAGCGCTGGAATCTGGGCTTCCGTCAACTGGCCCACGAATTCATCTTCAAGCCTTTGCAGAGGCGCACAGGCGCCAGCGTAGCGGGATTACTGGTGTTTGTTGCGTCCGGACTGATTCACGATCTGGTGATCTCCGTCCCGGCTCGCGGCGGATATGGCTTGCCCACCGGATATTTTATTGTCCAAGGTCTGGGAGTGATGTTCGAGCGATCGAGTCCCGCCCGGCGCATGGGCTTGCAGACTGGACTGCCTGCCAGGATCTTTACACTGCTCGTCACGGCCGCTCCTGCATTCTGGCTCTTTCACCCGCCGTTCGTGCACCGAGTGATCATTCCGTTTATGCACGCTATCCAAGCCCTATGACGAACTCCCTCGCAGAGCATTGTTTCGATGTCATTCTTTGGTTGGCAGGCGCCGGTCACTTCGTGATTCTCGCCGCCAGCTTTCAAGTTCCCGCCCGTCTTCGCTGGAAGCGAGACCTGGCTCAACTCATGCCGTTCAACCGGAAGCTTCTCTGGGTGCAAAGCGCTTTCACAGTTCTGACGATCATTGCGTTCGGGACGCTGACTCTCGTCTTGCACAAGGAACTTCTACGTGGGGACCGCGCCGCGCTGGCGCTGGCATGTTTTATAGCAACTTATTGGACCGCACGCATCCTCGTCGACACCTTTTACTTCACTCACGAGGATTGGCCCAAAGGAAGGCAGTTCGTGGCGGGGCACGTTCTGCTGACAAGCCTGTTCGCGTCACTGGCAGCCAGCTATTGGGGATTGTTCGTGTGGCAAGTCTGGCTAAAGACGTAGAAGCTGCGAGCCATGAGCTACGAGTTCAAACTCGAGGGCTCACAGCTCGTAGCTCGCAGCTCAGTCTCTAAGCAGCTGTCGCGCGATCACCAGCCGTTGAATCTCACTCGTCCCCTCGCCAATGGTGCACAGCTTGACGTCGCGATAGAACTTCTCAGCCGGATAGTCTTTGATGAAGCCATAGCCACCATGGATCTGCACGCCCTCATTAGCGCACCTCACCGCCACTTCGCTGGCGAAAAGCTTGGCCATCGACGATTCCTGAGTGCTTTTCATGCCTGCGTCTTTCATCGACGCCGCCCGCATGGTCAGCAGCGTGGCCGCATCGATCTCGGTAGCCATGTCGGCCAGCTTCCACTGAATCGCCTGGAAATCGCTGATCGGTTTTCCGAACTGCCGCCGCTGCTTGGAATACTTCAGCGCGGCCTCGAATGCCCCTTCGGCCATTCCGAGCGATAGGGCCGCGATGGAAATGCGGCCGCCATCGAGCACCCGCATCGCATCAGGGAAACCCTGCCCTTCCCCGCCCAGCAGATTTTCCGCGGGAATCACGCAATCTTCAAAAATCAATTCCGCGGTATCGCTGGCTCGCAGTCCCAGCTTGTTCTCCTTCTTCCCCGGACGAAACCCCTTGGTGTCTTTCTCCACCACAAAGGCCGAGAGCCCATGCGTGTGCGCCGTACGATCGGTGACGGCGAGCACTACTACTACATCGGCATAGTGCCCGTTGGTGCAAAACGTCTTCGTTCCATTCAGCAGCCAGCTATTCCCTTTGCGCACAGCCGTCATGCGCGCGCTGCCTGCGTCCGACCCCGACGATGGCTCGGTCAGTCCCCACGCGCCAATAAACTCTCCCGTTGCCAGCCTACTGACATACTTCTTCTTCTGCCCTTCGTTGCCAGCAAGAAAAATGTGATTGGTGCAGAGCGACGTGTGCGCCGCCACGATGATGCCCACCGATCCGTCGACGCGCGAGAGTTCCTCGATCGCCGTGACATACTCAACATAGCCCATGCCAGCGCCGCCGTACTCCGGCGGGAAGACCGTGCCCAGCAATCCCAGCTTGCCCAGCTCCTTGATCGTGGCCAGCGGGAATTCGCCCTTGTCGTCCCACTCCATGACATGCGGCTTGATCTCGCGCTCGGCGAATTCACGAATGCTCTTCTTCAGCTGCAACTGCTCTTCGTTCAATTGGAAATCCACGTACCCTCCGGGACCTGCCAATGGCACGCTCCCACGATGCCATCGAATTTTCGATTAAAACATAGCTTTTGCAAACGAAGAAGTTACCTCAGACAAATTGATGACAATCGGTAGGAAGCAGCATGAACATTGGAGATTTTGCAGATCACTGGCGCTTTGCCAACCGACCGGATGGTCTGGAAAGAAAAAGGCGGCGGTTTAAACTACTTTCCCGATGGGCTACTACATCCGAGTGCTTGGGAAGAACCCCGACAATATCTCGCTGCTGGACCTGCGCGTTAAACTGCATCCGGCAATTCTCACAGTTGCTCAAGGCACAGAGGACGGGTGGGAGCAAGTCATCTTGACGCATGATGCAGGGCTGGAAATTGCGCTGGTTGAGAAGAACCTCGTTGTCGATGGGCAACTTGGAGCAGATGAATTGAATGAATTCATCGAGGAAGTGGCACATTACAAGCCGGAATCCGCTGTTACATGGCTCAGGGAATTCCTCCCGACAGTCAAGGTGATCTACGCCTTTCAAGTATTCAGCGGGACCGATGTCGACGACGGCTGGACGCCACTCCACCGCTTGTACAGTGCGGTCTGGAACCATGCAGGGGGTATTCTCCAGGCGGACGGCGAAGGATTCAGCGACGAAGCTGGATTCACAATTCTCTGGCAGTTTGCGGACACCGCTAGAGGCGTTTGGAACATGGGGACTTTACAGCGTGGCCAGTGGGTGCACTTTGAGATGGATTTGGGGAATGAACTGCAACGTGAGGCTTTCAAACGGGGTGAGGTACCGCAGGGAGCAAAGATCGTCTGACGTTTTCGGAAAAAAGAGATTTTCGTCCATGACACTTGATTTCAGGCTCCGGAGCGGGCTTCAATGGGAGCGATGAATAGTTGGAAGACTTCGTTCGACAGCATTCGCCCGCGAGATGTCAGGAAGATCCGATTGTCCGATCGCTGCAGCAAACCTTGATCGACCAGCTCCTCAATGTTGGCTCGCGACGCCTCGAGCGTCTTCGAACCGAACTCGTCGCCGAGCGCGCGCAGATCGACACCGCGATTCAATCGCAATCCGAGAAAGAACGCTTCCTCCAGCGCCGTCGTCCGAGAAACCGTGGTCTTTTCCAATGGCACACCCGAAACGTACTTTTCCAATGCGTCTGGGGTCGCAAAACGTACCGCTTCCAGTTCATGGGAGACTGAGGGTAGCATCGAGTGCGCGTCTACTCCAAAGCCGAGATACGGCTGCCGCGTCCAATATTTCAGATTGTGCCGCGATTCGAATCCCGCCCGCGAGAAGTTGGAGATCTCATACTGCGCAACTCCTGCCGTATGCAACGCTTCGCACGCCTCAAGATAAAAGGCAGCGACTGCCTCATCATCCGGGACAAAATGCGCGTGATAGCGCGTCCCACCCGCAATTAACTCGCGCCCCAGCCGCGAATCTTCATCGACCTCAAGCATGTAGACGCTGACGTGCGGCGCGTCAGTAGCAATCGTCTCCTGCAGAGATTTCTTCCAACTCTCCGCCGTCTGGTGCGGCAGTCCGGCAATGAGATCGATGTTGATGGTCGTAATCCCAGCCGCGCGAAGTCGTGCGATGTCATCCAGAGTGGTCGCGCGTTTGTGAAGCCTGCCGACCGAGGCAGCTTCTTCATCCACGAACGATTGCACCCCAAGGCTCACCCGGTTCACGCGACAAAGCAGCAGGGCATCTAGCATTTCTGGCGTCAAGGTCCCCGGTGCGCACTCAACCGTAATTTCAGCGCCCGGCCTAACCGAGAACTGTGAGCCGACAGCATCAAATATCCGCCGCAACTGGGCCGAGGAAAGAACAGTCGGCGTGCCGCCACCCAGATAGATCGAGTCGACTTCCCGCTCGAACTTGCCCCCCATCTGCGCCGCGGTCTGAAGCGCACAGCCGATATCCGCGCAGACGCGGTCCACATACCGCTCAAACACCGCCTTCGAAAACACGTCAGACGCGAAGTTGCAGTAGCTGCATTTGGTCCGGCAGAACGGCACCGAGATGTAGATCCCCAAGCTCACTCCTTCATTATCCCAAACCTTTTCCATCTTCCCCGCCGTCCCCGCCATCTATTTAAGGTACCCTTGTTGGAAGGCGCCCCTCCGCCTGGTTCGACCCGCAATCGAGACCCGATGGCCCTGGAAGAAGAAGTACTAGGCAAAGCGTATGACAGCCGCCTGATGCGCCGGCTGCTTACCTACCTGCGCCCATACCGCTGGCAGGTAACGGTCGCCATTGTCTCGATCATCCTGAAGTCGTTCGCCGACGTTCTCGGTCCTTACCTGGTCAAGGTCGCGGTCGACCGCTACCTCGCCCCCACCACGGGATCCACGTCCGGCCTGTGGAATTGGCTGAGCCCGACGCCCCTAACGGGCATGGCGCAGATCTCCACAATTTACTTTGGCCTGCTGATTTTCACCTTCGTGCTGGAATTTCTGCAGACCTATTACATGCAGTGGACGGGCCAGCAGATCATGTTCGATCTGCGCAGTCAGATTTTTCGTCACCTCCAACGCATGCACGTCGCCTTCTATGACAAGAACCCCGTGGGCCGCCTCGTCACGCGTGTAACGACTGACGTCGACGCTCTGAATGAGATGTTCACCTCGGGCGTGGTCTCGATCTTCGAAGATCTGTTCGTACTCGCAGGGATCCTCGGGATCATGCTCTGCATGAACTGGAAGCTGGCGCTGATCACCTTTGCCGTGCTGCCGTTCATTGTCTTCGCGACCAAGATTTTCCGCGACAAGGTGCGTGATTCCTACCGCCGCATTCGTACCGCCATCGCCCGCATCAACTCGTATCTGCAGGAGCACGTCAGCGGCATGGTAGTGCTCCAGCTTTTTAACCGCGAGCGCCGCGCCTATAACCGCTTCGTCGAAATCAACCGCAGCCACATGGACGCCTTCAAAGACGCGATCCTGGCGTATTCCGTCTACTACCCCATCGTCGATCTATTTTCGTCGGTGGCAATTGCGTCCGTGATTTGGTGGGGCGGGCAGGACGTCATTCGGAGAATTTCGGTAACCACGTTTGAGTTCACGCGTCATCCGCTGGGTCTGCACCCAGTGGCGGCAGCGGCGTCGCTCGGCGTGCTCATTGCCTTCACGCAGTACGCCATGCGCTTCTTCCGCCCGATTATGGATTTCAGCGAGAAGTACAACATTCTGCAATCAGCAATGGCGGCCAGCGAACGAATCTTCAAAATGCTGGACACTCCGGTGGATGTAGTCTCACCCGCCGTGACGAAGAAGCCCACAGGCCCCGGCCGCATCGAATTCGACCACGTCTGGTTCGCCTACCGAGAAGTACCCGAAGAAAGCAAGGACCGTGTAGAGACGGGCGCCTCGCCCGTCCCGCCAGGGCGAAGCCCGGTGGCCCCGAGCACGAACCATGTAGCGACAGCCGCCTCGGCTGTCCCGCCGAAGCGAAGCGAGGCGGCCTCCAGCAATGGCCACGCCGACTCCCAGCCCGACTGGATCCTGCGCGACGTCACCTTCGCCATCGAACCCGGAGAGACCGTCGCCGTAGTCGGCCACACCGGCGCCGGCAAGACCACCCTCATTTCCCTGCTCCTCCGCTTCTACGACGTCCAAAAAGGCGCAGTCAAAATCGACGGTGTGGACGTGAAAGAAATGGATCTCGCCGATCTGCGCGCCCGCTTCGGCGTCGTCCTGCAGGATCCATTCCTCTTCACTGGCACGATCGGCGGCAACATTCGCCTGGGCACGCAGCGCATTGAGGACGCCCACATTCAGCAGGCAGCGGAAGACGTCAATCTCGGTGACTTCATCCGCGCTCTGCCCCATGGCTTCGACGAAGAAGTCCGCGAGCGCGGCTCGACGCTCTCGACCGGCCAGAAGCAGCTGATCTCATTCGCCCGTGCCCTGGCGCACGAGCCGAAGATTCTCATCCTCGACGAAGCCACTTCCAGCGTCGACACCGAGACCGAATTCAAAGTCCGCGACGCCCTCGCCCGCATGGTCGAAGGACGCACCTCGCTGATCATCGCCCATCGCCTCTCGACCATCCAACGCGCCGACAAGATCATCGTCATGCACAAAGGCCAACTCCGCGAAATGGGCACCCATCAGGAACTCCTCGCTCACCGCGGCATCTACTACAAGCTCTATCAACTCCAGTACAAGGATCAGGAGATCAGTGTGGCGCGGACACTCTCGCCCGCGAATGCCGGGGAATCCACAGTCAGCGCCGACGATTAGGTTCGATCTCACAACTGGACGCGGGAAAGGCACGACTTTCAGTCGCGCCGTCAGGACCCAGCAAAAACCCGGGCTTTAGCGCTTGAGTTAAGCTATCGCCGCCCCACGGCCAGTGAAATCTTATGTGGGACAGCCGCCTCGGCTGAAGCTGTGGGCGAGGACCCCTGCGGAGCTTCGCTCCGCCGGACAGCCGAAGGCGGCTGTCCCCACTTACACCATCGACTGCGGAACTCTCACTGACACCTCCCCGTATGTTGGAGTAGCATGATCCGTCCCCAAGGAGGCGCCCTCCCCCTCATGAGAAAAATCGATATTCTTCCTCGCTCAATCCTTTGCCTCACGCTTCTGTGTTCCATCTCGTCAACCGCGCAAAAGAAATCCACCAAGCCTTCCACCGCACAAGAAAAATCCACCAGCGCTGCCCCGGCCGAGGACACTCCGAAATACAAGAATGCCGCGCTTCCGATCGATGACCGCGTCGCCGACCTGCTCTCCCGCATGGCGCTGGAAGAAAAAATCGCTCAGATCGCGCCTGCCGGGGATAATCGAGTCCACGTCATCGACCCGACCGGCACTTACACCGATCAGACGGCGAGCGCTGCCATGAGCCGCTGGTGGGACGCGGATCTCGTCTTCCCCGCCCGCAAAGCTGCCTTGCTCCGCAATGGCGTGCAGCGCTACCTGAAAGAGAAAACTCGCCTCGGCATTCCCGAACTCTTCATGGGCGAAGCCCTCCACGGATTCATGGAATACGGCAGCACCAGTTTCCCGCAGGCGCTAAGCCTCGCCAGCACGTGGGACCCGGACCTAGTCCACCAGGTCTTCACCGCCGCCGGCGATGAAGCCGGATCGGCCGGCGTCGGCCAGGTTTTCAGCCCCGTGCTCGACATTGCCCGCGACCCGCGCTGGGGACGCACCGAAGAGACCTACGGCGAAGATCCCTTCCTGGCCTCGCGCATGGGCGTCGCCGCCATTACCGGCCTGCAAGGCGACTCATTCGCCATCGATCGCCATCACGTCGTCGCCACCGCCAAGCACTTCGCGGTTCATGGACAGCCCGAAGGTGGCACCAATACAGCTCCTGGCAATTTTTCCGAGCGTATCATCCGCGAAAATTTCCTGGTGCCGTTCCAGGCCGCGATTGAAGAGGCCCACGCGGGCAGCGTGATGGCCTCCTACAACGAGATTGATGGCGTCCCCTCCCACATCAGTCACTGGCTGCTCGACAAAGTCCTCCGCCAGGAGTGGGGATTCCGCGGCTATGTCACCTCCGACGGCAACGGACTGCAGATGCTTACCGAAACTCACCACATCGCCGCCAACAATGCTGATGCCGCGCGCATGGCGATCGCCGCAGGAGTCGACTACGACCTCTCCGACGGCTCCGTCTATCGAACGTTGCTCTGGCAGGTAAAGCAAGGCACCGTCTCAGAAGCCATGGTCAACCGCGCCGTCGCGCGTGTGCTAGCGACGAAGTTCCGCCTCGGCCTGTTCGATAATCCCTACGTCGATCCCGACTATGCCGAGAAGACCACCAACAGCGCCGAGCATCGCGCGCTCGCGCTGAAGACGGCGCAGAAGGCAGTCATCCTCCTCAAGAACGACAAGAACCTTCTTCCTCTCGATCTCACCAAGCTCAAGACCATCGCCGTAATCGGCCCGAACGCCGACGGCGTGCACCTCGGCGGATACAGCCGCGAGCCCGCGCACGGCGTCACCATCCTGCAAGGCATCAAAGACCGCGTTGGAACAACAGCCAACGTCGTCTATGCCGAAGGCTGCAAGATCACCGACGCCAAGAACGACTGGCATGGATGGTTCGCCAACAACGTCAAACTCATCGACCCCGCCACGCAGCAAGAGAGCGTGAAAGCCGCCGCCGAAGCCGCCAAGAAAGCCGACGTCGCCATCCTCGTAGTCGGCGAGAACGAATCGACCAACCGCGAAGCCTGGGCCGAGAATCATCTCGGCGACCGCGACTCCCTCGAACTTCTCGGCGCGCAGAACGACCTGGTCAAGGCTGTCGTCGAAACCGGCACGCCCACGGTTGTCCTGCTGATCAACGGACGCCCCCTCTCCATCAACTACATCGCCGAGAAGGTCCCCGCAATTCTCGAAGGATGGTATCTCGGCCAGGAAGGTGGCACCGCCGCGGCGAACGTGATCTTCGGTGATGTCAACCCCGGCGCCAAACTGCCGATCACCTTCCCGCGTTCCGTCGGCGATCTGCCTGACTTCTACAACCACAAGCCGTCCGCCAACCGAACCTACGCATTCAGCACGCGCAAGCCGCTCTATCCCTTCGGCTACGGGCTGAGCTATACGACTTTCCGCTTCGACAACCTCCGCGTCGAGCCCGCACAAATCATTTCGAGTGGAACCGCCAAAGTCAGCGTCGACGTCACCAACTCTGGCTCCCGCGAAGGCGACGAAGTCCCGCAACTCTACATCCACCAGCGCATCGCCGAGGTCACGCAACCCGTCAGGCAACTCAAAGCCTTCCAGCGGATCACGCTCAAGCCCGGCGAGAAAAAGACAGTCGAGTTCACCATCACTCCCGACATGCTGAGCATGCTGAACATCGACATGCACTGCGTCGTTGAGCCCGGAGTCTTCGACATCATGGTCGGCCCCAGTTCCGATCAAACCAGCACCGTCGCGCTCGCACTGCTTGGTCCTCACGGAGAAACCGGCAAGCCGCTTCCGCCGCCTCCTCCCGCGGGGTCAGAGTCAGGCGTCGTCAGTACCTTTGACGATGGCAAGATTGCAGCCAACTACGGTTCCTGGACAACCAGCACCGACGAGGTGATCGGCGGGAAGTCAAAATCCTCGCTCGATATCTCGCAACCCGGCGCGAACGGCTCGAAGGGCGCTCTGAAAATCATCGGTGAAGTCATTCCCGGCGGCGGCCAGTTCGCCTTTGCCGGAGCGATGTTCGCCCCGGGCAGCGCCCCCATGGAGCCCGTCAATCTGTCAGGCAAGAAGGAAATCAGTTTCTGGGCCAAAGGCGACGGCGACTCCTACATGCTTGTCGTCCTCACCGCAAGCCGCTCCGGACAAAACGGCATGCCGGCCATGACGCAGTTCGTCGCCGGTAAAGAGTGGAAGCAATACACATTCCCGTTCAGCACGTTCCAAACGGACGGAAGCGACTTAAGCGCACTGATATTCGCCGCCTCTCAACCGCCAGGAAAATTCGCATTCGAAATCGACGACGTCGAGATCAAATAACCGGCGTAGAGACGTGGCTCGCTACGTCTCTACGCATGATTCCACATTGCTACAATCATTCCTTGCGAATCCTGATCTCTGCCGGCGAAGCCTCCGGTGAACTGTATGGCGCGCAGCTCATAGAAGCGCTGCGCCGCGCCTATGCTCATGTGGGGACAGCCGCCATCGGCTGTCCGGCGGAGCAAAGCTCCGCAGCCCCGCCACCGTCCTCAGCCTCCGATCTCACCTTCTTCGGTGTCGGCGGCGACCGCATGCGCGCCGCCGGATGCGACACCGTCATCGACGCCAAAGATCTCGCGGTCGTCGGCATCACCGAGATCCTGAGCCATCTCCCGAAAATTCTCGGGCTCTACCACCACCTGATCCGCGAAGCCGATCGCCGTAAGCCTG
>Ga0210403_10001112_pt1 | contig 26119 bp, 17 predicted proteins | sample IncBWC19MmetaG_FD_150863 | JGI IMG/M metagenome (GOLD analysis project Ga0210403, IMG submission 150863) | Forest soil microbial communities from Barre Woods Harvard Forest LTER site, Petersham, Massachusetts, United States - Inc-BW-C-19-M | ecosystem: Environmental > Terrestrial > Soil >... | reverse complement strand
TTCCGGATCTCTCACCTCGTCCGCCGCAAGGCTCGCGACATATCCGGCGGAGAAAGCCAGCGCGTCGCCCTGGCACGAACATTGGTGACCGATCCCGATTTCCTGTTGCTGGACGAGCCTCTGGCCGCGCTCGACGCACCCACCAAGGCAAGTATCATTGACGATCTCCGCGAGTGGAACCGCGTGCATAACATCCCGATCCTGTATGTCACTCACAGCCGCGATGAAGCATTCGCCCTGGGCGAGCGCCTGATCGTATTGGACGCCGGACGCGTCGTCGCACACGGCACGCCACACGAGGTATTGAGCGCGCCTGTCGTCGAAACCGTCGCGCAATTAGCTGGCTTTGAGAATATTTTTGATTCCGTTGTGGAGGCAGTCCGCCCCGAGCGCGGCACCATGACCTGCCGCATTGCCGGGGACGCAGGCGGAGTCGTCCTCGAAACGCCTCTGGTACGTGGTGGAGTGGGGTCTATGCTGCGCATCGGGATTCGCGCCGGGGATATCCTGCTGGCCACTTCCCCGCCGACCGGACTCAGCGCCCGCAACGTAATCCCGGGACGCATTCAATCCCTGGAGCAGCGCGATGTGATCGTCTCCGCCCGGGTAAGGTGCCGTATCGAGATGGAAGTTCACCTCACTCTAGCCGCTCGCGATTCGCTTGAGCTGACACCGGGCAAGGAAGTATGGCTAGTGATCAAGACACACTCATGCCACCTGATGCAGCGCTGATGCTCTGGCGTTTGCAGCCTATCGCTTGACCATCTTTTGACAATTTCCAAACAATCTCTTCTCCCCTTCCTGATATTTTCATCTCCATTTCGGAGGACTTATGTCGCACATTTCCCAGTCCGCCGCACGCATCTGGATAATTCAATTCCTCAGCCTCATGCTCGTGTTCTCGGCCTCGTACTGTGCCGCCCAATCCCCCGCATGGCCGACCCACTCCCACGACGAACAACATACAGGCGTCTCCTCCCTACAATCGCAACCGCTCAGCAAGATTCACTGGAAGGCGCCGGTGGACTTGGCGGTTCCTGCCGGCGAAATCTTTATCCACTATGGCTCGCCTTTGGTCACTGCCCGCAACACCGTCATCGTTCCACTAAAAATCGGCACGGATAGTTTTCGCATAGTGGCCCACAACGGCGCGACCGGAAATATCCTCTGGAAGCGCAGTACGAGTTACCAGGCGCCTTTTGCGAATTTCTTGCCCGGCATGGGGCCCACCCTCTTCCAGAACCGGCTTTTCATTCCGGACAGCGCGGGTCGCGTCATGGTGCGACGAAGTCCGGATCTGGCCACTGGGCTAGTCAGCGAACTCTATTTTTACGGACAAAAGAACTTTCAGGCAGACCCGACCGCCTATAAACAAAGCGTGCAGATCAACACGCCTCTTACGGTCGACGCGCGCGGCAATCTCTTCTTTGGGTTTCTGGCAGTTGGCCCAACGCCCATCGGCCTGCAAAGCGGTCTCGCCCGTATTGCTGCAGATGGCACCGCAATCTGGGCCACGGCTGCGTTTCTGAGCGGAGATTTCTTGATCAGCGAAGTCTCGATGAGCTGCGCACCGGCCCTTTCCCAGGACGGCAGCATTCTCTATGTCGCCGTCAGTAGCGGCGACTTCGGATTCGGCTATCTGCTCGCCCTCAATAGCAAGACCCTGGCAGTGATCAACAAAGTTCGCCTCACCGATCCCTCCTCCGGTTTCGACGCCATCATGACCGACGAAAGCAGCGCAACTCCGACCGTCGGTCCCGACGGCGACGTTTATTACGGGGTCCTGGAGAACCCCTTCCCGCTTCACAACGACCGGGGCTGGCTGCTTCACTTTAATCGCGATCTCTCGCAGCAAAAGATTCCTGGAAGCTTTGGATGGGACGACACTGCATCCATCGTCGACGCAACCCTCGTCGCGAGCTATCACGGCACCTCGCAGTACCTCGTCATGACGAAGTACAACAACTATGCCAGCGTCAACACCGGCGATGGACACAATCGTGTTGCCATCCTCGATCCCAACGACACCGAGGCCGATCCTGTCATCCCCACGACTCTAGTGATGAAAGAGGTCATCACGCAGCTCGGCGTCACCCTGGATCCCAATTTCCCGACGTTCCCCGGCGCAGTCCGCGAGTGGTGTATCAATACCGCCGCTGTCGACCCGTTCACCAAGTCGGTGATCGTCAACAGCGAAGACGGAAAGCTGTACCGCTGGGATCTCACCAGCAACACCCTATCCGAGGTGATTAAACTGTCCAGTGGAATCGGCGAAGCCTACACTCCGACAATTATCGGTGCAGACGGCACGGTGTACGCCATCAATCAGGCAATACTCGACGCGATTGGGAAGTAGCACTCTCTCGATGACGCGAGGCGCGTCGTTGAGGGCGAGACAATTCGCAGGCTGCGGTCCTAACGGCGTGCGTTTAGGATTTCTGTCTTATCCATTTCGATCACTGCCACCCACTGACCCTTGCGTTGTTCGGAGAACACCACGCGTCCACCAAGAATGCGCGCCGCAGCCTCCGCCGGCAAGTCCCTTTCATACCCAAAAAATCGCCGCTTCATTTCCGTCCACTTTTGCCATCGTTCGAGCATCGGGTGTGCAGGCTCATACTTCGTGGAGAACACCAGGGCAACATCAAAGCTGGGGCGGAAATCCGCCGCCGAGAGAACCTGTTCGATCGAGAAATCTTCGATGCGCACAACCTGCATGGGCCTCGTGACATAACCTAGCCACGGACGAGCCAGTTCATCCGAGGCCGGCCACGCCGTCAGTACGTGCACCATGGGATGCTGGGCTTCCAGACGGCGCTCCGCCTCTTCATGCAACACGACATAGTCACGATAGGCGAGGTTATCCTCGGGCGAGAATCCATACGGCGGGTTCCAGAACCACGCAACCACAAATGCAAACGCAACAACGGCCGCCGCTGCCGGCCAGTATCGCAACCGCCGTCGCAACGTTGAGACAGCCAGAATGATCACCAGCGGGACTGCAGGGAGCAAATATCGCGCCAGCACCGCCCCGCCAATCAACGCCATCGCGACCACGTAGGCGAGGATCACGACCAAGAAACGTGCCTGCACCGGAATCGAAATGCGCGGCCGCTCGATATCGCCATCCTTCACCGGGGGTAGCCACATCGCCAGCAACATCCCGCCCGTCAGCAGCCACAGATGCATGTAACCGAACGTTTGCCACAAACGCAACATCAGCGCCAGCATAAAGCGCAGCGGATTCAACGTGGCAGCAACGTTGTACCGAAAAAATTCCGGATTTCCAAACACGTACCCGGTGCGCGCGTAATGGTAGCAATACCAGGCGGCAAGAGGCAGAACCGGTATAAGGAGCCCCAGAATCTGCTTCCAATCGGATTCCGACTCAGACGTGTGCCAGAGTCCCCGCGAACTTCCGCTCTTCTGCGTAAGCCGTCCCACCAAGTCCCAGGCAACAAGCGCGAGCGGAGCGAGAATCGCAGTTTCCTTCGCCAGCGCGGCGAGTGAAAACCACAGGGCTGTCGCTCTACATCGACCTTCGACAGATGCCAGCAGGCCCCAAAGTGTGAGTCCGGCAGCTGCTAAATCCACCTGCGCCAACGAACTCTGCGCGAAGAAAACCGGATACACTCCCGTACAAGCCGTTGCCGCAATCGCGACCGGAGTATTCCCCACGCTCTTCGCCAGCCGAAATACTCCCAGGAGGGAAAACGACGCGATCACCAGCATCGCAGATCGCGCCACCGCTGGAGCATAGCCAACAAATTTCCACCACAACGCAATCCACGCCATCACCAGAGGCGGATGGGCATTCGAAACGGTAGTGTGAGGAATGAGACTCCCGCTGAGAAGCAGATCACGAGCGGCGGGAACGTAATAACCTGCTTCATCCCAGAAATACGGCAATTGCAGCAGAGGAACGTGCAGCAGGAAGACTGCAACAAAGATCGGCACGAACACCAGGGCAGGATGCCAGCTCGATCGCATGGGCGATGTCATTTTACTGTAGAGACGTTGCTTGCAACGTCTCTCTGGCCACGCCACGTCTCTATCACAACTCTAGTGCACCGGCCCGGGTGACATACGTGGATCGAGTTTGATTTCCCCGAATGTGCCTTCGTAGCTGGCAACATTCTGCTGCAACAAACCCAGCAACGCCTTCGCCTGCTGCGGGCTCAAATAGATCCCCTGGAAATTACGGATCTCTACCTGGGTTTCGCTCTGCTGCTGCAACGTGCCGAAAATGAGGAAAAAGTCCCAGATGTTCACCCGCATCTGCACGCTGTTCGCATAATTCTCGCGATACGACGGATCACTGATTAACTTTATGTTCGGTTGCGTCGGATTATTCATGGCTGGAAGTGTAAACGAGTTCGGCCGCAGAAACAGGAGAGTGATGGCTCGAGTGACAAAAAGTGTCAGCGGATTGATTGTTTACGGCGGGTCAGGACCGACCCGAAGTCACCCCATAGCGGCACATCAGCCCAGATACCGGCACAAAACAAAGCACTTACAGACCTTCGCGCCATTACTTTGGGCAGTGTCTTGTGGCGTCGAAAGTGCGATACAGTCAGGGTGTCTGCCCCGACGAGATTGGGGCCATGCGGAATACCTTATGACCCAAAATAACGATCAGGCGATGATGGAAGAAATTGTCCTTCCCGAACATCTGCTTCCCCTTGGATCCGTGCTGGGCCAGGGAGTATCGGCGCTCGATTTGTGTATGGTTCTTGCCAAGATTTTCCGGGTGCAGTATACCGAGGTCGCATTGCTGCGCCTCGAGGGTGGGTTGCTCCGCTTCGTTTTTCCGGAATACCTGCGCACCACGGGAGCGATTCCGCTCTCCAGCAAAGCGGTGGCGGCGCACACGGCACTCAGCAAGAAGCCGGAAATCTTCAACAACTTCGCCCGTGTCAAGCATGCAAGCATCTTTGAGACGATCAAGCCCGAGGATAACGAGGAAACCGCGGCACCTGCTCCGATTCAGAAACTCATGTCCGTACCGGTCATGGACCGGGACTCAGCTGTGGTCGGTGTGATTCAGATCTCGCGCAAAGCACTCGATTCAAAATTCGCGCAAGATTTCAGCCGCGAAGACCTGCACGACCTGGAACTGGTCGCTGGGCTGTTGGCTACAGCTCCGGCGCTGATGGCGAACTAGTTGGACTTGAAGCATGAAAGGGGATGCCAAGGCATCCCCTTTACCTTCAACTGCGATTTCTAGCGCGGCGATTTCGAGAACACACGTAGATCGGCTCCGGTCATCTCTTTCGGCTCTTCCGCCCCAAGCATCCCAAGAACTGTAGGCGAGATATCGCGCAGCGACCCATTCGGCTTCAAGGTAAACTGACTCGAATTCTCTGCGACTACGATGAAAGGCACCGGATTCGTGGTGTGTGCCGTGTGCGGTCCCCCAGTCGCAGGATCGATCATCAACTCGGCGTTCCCATGATCGGCTGTAATCAGCATCGCGCCGCCTTTTGCGCGAATTGCCGATTCAATCCGACCCAGACAGGCATCCACCGTTTCAACCGCCTTCACCGTGGGCTCGATCTTGCCTGAGTGGCCAACCATGTCGGCATTAGCAAAGTTCACGATGACCACATCGAAAGTTCCGTCTTCTGTTGCTTTCACTACCGCATCGGCAATCCCGGAAGCACTCATCTCCGGCTTCAGATCGTACGTCGCCACTTTGGGCGATGGCACCATAACGCGGTCTTCTCCCGGAAATGGTTGCTCCACTCCTCCATTGAAAAAATACGTCACGTGCGCGTACTTTTCCGTCTCCGCCACACGCAGGTTCCGCATGTTCAATCCGCCCATCACATTGGCCAGAATGTTCGCCATCGACTCCGGAGGAATCACGACCGGCAGGCTGAAGTTCTTGTCATAGCGCGTCATGCAGACATAATGCAGATTCTTCGGTACCCGGTCGCGTGGAATCGTGTTATCAAGATCCACCGCACCAGGCAAATCGCTGCCGCCCTTTTCGTTGAGCCCACTGTTACGCGTGAGCGCCCGCGTTATCTGCCGAACACGGTCCGCGCGGAAATTGAAGCAGATACACGAGTCGTCATCGCGAATGGTCGCCAGCGCCTGCCCGCTGCTGCCGGTACAAACAAAGGGAAGCACAAACTCGTCGGTCACTCCCTTGTTGTACGAATCTTTCATGCCCTGCACTGGATCGGACTGCTTGCCGCCCTCCGCATCCGCAACGACCATCGCGTTATAAGCCTTGGCGATCCGTTCCCACCGGCGGTCGCGATCCATTGCGTAGTACCGGCCATTCACAGTTGCAATCTTGCCGCAGTTGTACTCGCGCATCTTCTGCTGTAACTGTTCGAGATATCCGGCGCCGTTCGTGGGCAACGTATCACGCCCATCCATAAAGGCGTGCACGAATACGCGATCCAGTCCATTCTCTTTCGCCATCTTCAGCAGGGCATAAAGATGAGCCTGCTGCGAATGAACCCCGCCGTCCGATATCAGTCCAAACAGATGCAGCCTCCGCTCGCCGACACGCGCATGCTTCATGGCGTCAAGCAGCACGGGATGCGAGAACAGTTCCCCATTCTGGATCATCAAATCGATCCGCGTGATGTCCATATGCACGATGCGGCCAGCACCGATGTTGAGGTGCCCGACCTCGCTGTTGCCCATCTGACCTTCGGGTAATCCAACGTACGGTCCGCTGGTGTGAATAAGTGTATTTGGATACTCGCGAAGCAATCGGTCGTAGGTGGGTTTGTGCGCCAGCGCGATAGCATTGGCTTTGGTTTCGGCCCGATACCCCCAGCCGTCAAGAATCGTGAGAACAAGCGGTTTAGGACGAGACATAAATAAGCTTAATGCTCCAGGCTCCTAGCTGTAGCGCGAAAAATCGGGAGGGCACGAGTTACAGTCGTGCCGCCAGACGCTGCTATAAACACTTCGGCTTCAGCCGCTAAGGTTGGCTTACATTAATTTCGATAAGTACACGACCGAGTCGTCAATTCTTAAGGGTGTTGGGCTTGGCCGCGTCGTCTTGCTTCTTCTTCCGCAACTCCTCTTTCACCCGCTCCTCAAGCTGGGAGTTCGCCTCGTCAATCATCTTTTTGAGGTGTGGCTGCATCGCCTGCATGCCTTCCGTGGTCATTGCGGGCATCTCCCTCAATATCTTCTGGCCGGTAGGAGTGGAGTAGAACCCAACCATGGCATTCACGTCTGACTTGTTCAAATGTTTCTGGTAAACGGGGATCATATCGTCGAGCAACCCCTCGACTGAAAGGTTCTTCATGACGTCATCAGAAATTGCGTCGAATTTCGCAAAATCCTCGTTAGTCACATTGGGTTGCTGCTTTCTGACCTGGTCGCGTTCCAAAGACCGGATCTGTTGGGACACCTGCTGCATCACCAGTTTCATTTGATTGCGTATCTGCATGACATCGAACAGCTTTCGGACGTCGTCAGCAGATGCAGGAGTTTCAGAACCAGCCGCCTGACCCAGCAGGCAAGGTGACGTCAGGCACAAAAAGATCGCGAACAAGACAGCACGAACTCTCATATGTGGCTCCTCTACCCCTGTGGCTGCTCTATCCCGATTACCCATGATAGTTAAGCGCACTCAATCCCAGGAATCTTGCCGTTCCACCCAATTCCTGCTCAATCCGCATCAATTGGTTGTACTTGGCAACGCGATCTGTGCGCGAAGCCGATCCCGTCTTGATCTGACCGGCGCCGGTAGCCACAGCCAAATCGGCGATGAACGTGTCTTCCGTTTCGCCCGAACGATGCGAAATCACCGACGTATACCCATTGCGCCGCGCCAGATCGATCGCATCGAGCGTCTCGCTCACCGTGCCAATCTGATTCACTTTGATCAGAATCGAGTTCGCCACGCCTTTGTCGATACCTTCTTGCAGAAACTGAACATTCGTCACGAACAGATCATCACCCACCAACTGGATCTTCCCACCAATCTCCTTCGTCAGATTCTGCCAGCCATCCCAATCGTTCTCAGCCAATCCGTCCTCGAGCGACACGATGGGATAATCATTCACCCACTTTGCCCAGTGCTTCACCATTTCGTCGGAACTTTTGCTCGATTTATCCGACTTCTTGAACACGTACTTCCCATCCTGATAAAACTCGCTGGCCGCAGGGTCGAGCGCGATCGCAATCTCCTCTCCCGGCTTGTATCCGGCTTTCGAAATCGCCTCCAGCACGACTTCAATCGCCTCCACGTTCGACTTCACCGACGGAGCGAATCCGCCCTCATCGCCCACCGCCGTGTTGTATCCCCGCGTCTTCAGCACTTTCTTCAGCGTGTGGAACACCTCCACGCCCCAGCGCAGAGCCTCTGAGAATGTCGGCGCGCCCACCGGCATCACCATGAACTCCTGGAAGTCGACGTTGTTATCCGCGTGCGCTCCGCCGTTCAGAATATTCATCATTGGGGTAGGCAGGGTATTCGCCCCCACTCCGCCGAGATACCGGTACAACGGAATGTCAAGGCTGTACGCCGAAGCCCGCGCCGCCGCCATCGACACCGCTAGAATCGCATTCGCTCCCAGACGCCCCTTGTTCTCGGTGCCATCCAGTTCGACCATCGTGGCGTCCAGACCGCGCTGATCGAACCCATCCCAGTTCGCGAGCGCCTCGGCGATCTCACCATTGACGTTCTCGACGGCCTTCAGCACGCCTTTGCCCATGAAGCGGTTGGTATCGTCGTCGCGTAGTTCGACCGCCTCATGCTCGCCGGTGGACGCTCCGCTCGGGACAATCGCCCTCCCCATGGAGCCATCCGCCAGAAAGACCTCCGCTTCGACCGTGGGATTACCCCGTGAATCCAGAACTTCTCGTGCATGAATGCCAGCAATATTCGACATAGATGTTCTCTTCTTCCTCGACTTTTATGATTTCTGTGACACCATTCGGATCCATACCCGATTGGGATGATCGCTGCTGAAAGCCAGAGGGCGGCCGCCAGGTAACCGACGCCGGCATAGTTCTTGCCCATACGTTGGTGAAACCCCCGATTATATCGGATGGACATTAACGAAGTGTGACTACGGACACAATCCAGCGCACGATTTCCACATTCGAACCTGTCCATTCGGCCATCTTCTCAGGCCTCTTATCTCCGCTGGTTCCCTATGTACTCTCCGCCGCTTGCCCCCCCGGCACACCTGGTCTAGAGTCAAAGGGAGTTTCGGACGTTGGAGGTACCCCATGAAACCGTGGATGCTATTGCCGTGCGCATTGCTGGGCGCAACGTTAGCCGCCCAGACTGCCGCGCCGGTTCCCGCTGGAACAGCGCTGATAGTTCGTCTCGACACTACTCTCGCAACCTTTAGCAACAAAGTCGGCGACCCCTTCCACGGCAGCATCACGCAGCCAGTGGTGGTCAACGGCCAAACCCTAATTCCGGTTGGCGCCACGGTCGAAGGCCGCGTCACGAAGGTGAGCGAACCCCGGCGTGTTTCGGGCAAACCCACGATCGGTATCCTTCCCGAAGCTGTGATCCTTCCCACCGGCGAACGCTACTACCTCGACGCCACTTTGACAGATACGAATATCAAGGGCACAGACGTTAGCCGGGAAGGCCAATTTAAGGGGTCAGGCCATGATCGCCGCGATACCATTGAGCAAGGCGCTGGCACGGCGGGCGGCATGCTCATCGGCGGATTGATCGGGGGACCTCCGGGAATAGTGATCGGCGGGGCTGTCGGTGCCGGTGCCACCACCGGACATTGGCTGGTTAAGCATCGTTCCGCGGTAATACCGGCAGGTACTGAACTGACACTGGAGCTGAATCGCCCGATGACCACGAGTCCGGCGATCCCAGTTCCGGCAGTCACCGCTTCAGCCCCCAGCGGCGGAAGCAACTAAAACGCGAACTTGGGAACAAAAAAGAACCGGACGGTCACTCCGTCCGGTTCCCCTTTTTTCATGATAACTGACCCCTGATCCCTGACCCCTCGCAGTTACGCTCCGAACAGCAACTCCCCTTCGCTGACGACCTGCAGTTCAATCCAGCCCTCCAGCGGCAACGAATCCACCGGCAACCGGTTCTGCCATAGACTGAACCGCAAACGTACTTTGCTGGTAGCCGCAATCGGTGCGCCGGATTTCTTCTCCAGCGTCTTCTCAGATCCATCGGAAGGAACTGCCAAAAGCCAGTTCAACGGCAGCTTAAATTCGAAGTTCCGCAGAAGAGCGAGTTTCACATGCTCGTCACTCTGCGCTGGAGACGCCAAAACGCGCTCCGCTACTCCATTCTCGATTCTCCACTCCTTGAGGTTGCCAGCGCTGGCAGAGGCATCCACTCGCAACGTCCGTCGGGGACGCGGTTCGCCACTGGCCCATGACTCCACATTGACCACAATCTCAAAGTCGGCCTCTGGAACCTTTCCCGCGAAATCCAGGCGCCCGTAAAGATATGTCGCGTCGATTCCTGCGTACACCGAATCCAGCAGAAACTGCTTGCCGTGCATTGCCCCGGCTCGATGATCGGCCGTATAAGCGGCTGCACCCATCCATTCGAAGTAGCGGACTTTGTCGCCCGTTACTCGTGGATGGATATACGCCGTCTGCGGCACAAACGAAGGCCGTACCTCCAACCCCGTAATCGGCTGCGCCAGGTAATCGGGCGGAGTAGCGCCCAGCGCCTGATACACGTTGGAGAGGTGTTTGCGATAGAGTTCGTCGAAATCGCGGTCGTTCGCCGAATGGTGCTCTGGCCCATACCACCAGTTCCAATCGCTGCCTTCGGCGATCAGAATCTCGTCGAAGGCGAGTTTGCGCTGTGCCTCGGTGGCGCGCGCTGCATTTTGCGCGTAATACTCGCGGGCGTGGTGCAGATAATCCCAGGCGCGGTTGTCTTCCGGTGCTCCGATCCAAACATTGAAGTTCGCATTGATCCACGAGCCCGGGGTCAGCGACGTCATCTTCCCGAAGTCTTTGTGGCGAGCAATCGCCTCGGAGATCGTCACCGCCTCCAGCCCCGGTTCTCGCTGCAGGCCGTCATAGAACCGGCGCAGAAACTCGCGACCCGATTTCGGATAGTATTCCCACGCATTCTCCCCATCGAGAATAATCGACACCACGGCATCCCGTCGTTTCTCCAGCACAGGTTTCGCCGCCTCTTTGATATTGCCGATCAAATGCCGTGCGGCATCGGCCGGAGGCATACCCGAATACACGAATCCGATGAGATCCGAAATCGTATGATCACGAAACACCAGGTGCATCGCGGTCGAACCGTTCTCGTATCTATGAATGTTGTAGAGCTTCTCCGCCAGATGCCCCGGCAAGCGTCCGTTTCCATCGCGGGCAAAGAACAGTCCTGTGCTACGGCCAAGCACTCCTTCGTCGGTAGCCATCCATTGCACGCCCACGTTATGCGCGATCGCTAATACTTCTTCGGAAACGCTCCCTTCCGAAGGCCATATTCCCTTCGGGCGCACGCCGAAAACTTTCTCATGCAAATCGAGGGCCCGAACCAATTGCTCGCGGGCGTCCTCCGGATGACGATAGCGGTTTTGCGGAAGTGGAAGCCCGGGCGTCGAGATCGCCCCCGCACTCGTGTCGCACACCAGCGGCAGAATCGGATGATAGAACGGCGTAGCCGATATTTCGATGGAACCCTTCTTGGCAGCGTCGGCATGAGCCGGCAGCACTCGCGCCAGCAACTTCTGTTGCTGCGCTATCACAAATTTCTGATCGTCCAGGGAGTAGTTATGCCCCTTCTTCACCAGCGCTGCGACATCTTTCTCTTCCAGAAAGAATTCATCGAACCATGCAATCTGTGACAACACCTGCAAATCAGTGAAATCCTGCGGCTGGAAATAACGTTCTGCCCTTTCCGGATGGTCCCCATGCTCACGAAACCGCTCCCATAATTCGCGGTATCGCGGGTAACGTCCAATCAGGTTCTGCGGATTCGCCTGAAACAGGTATTGCAGCGCAAACCGGCGCTCTTCTTCAGAAAGATCTTTGGCAGGCTTGGCTGCGACGTTCAGGAACGGATCCTGCGCCGTCCCGGCAACGTAATCCTGAATCTGGACCATGAGCGACGGCACAAGATTGAAGTTCTGATGAACCTTGGGGAACTCATCCAGCAACTTCACCATGCCGTAATAATCTTTGAGGGCGTGCAGACGGGTCCACGGCAGGCGATATTCACCTGTAACCAGATCCTTGTAAAACGGCTGGTGCTGATGCCAAAGAAGGATAACCCGCAAAGAGGGCATGGCTGGACCAGTCAGTCTAGCATGGGACATTTTCACCCGTTACAAGTGCGGGCACGCGGTGATCATTACAAAGTGGGAATGCTGATCACGCGCAAGCGCGGTTGAACGACCTCGGCAATTCTTGCCAGTCAGGCCGCAGATGCCTGCAACCGTGAATGCGGTCTAAGTCGAACGCAGGGCATTCGTCGGATCCGCGTGCGCGGCTCGCAACGCGGGAAGCAAGGACGCAACCAGCGCCACAATCATCATCAGCAGAACACTGCCCATGTAGATGAACGGATCGGTCGCGCTCACCTCGAACAGAAAAGAGCTGACCAAACGTGATACAGCGAGCGAACCGAGCACACCGAGGCAACATCCGAGAAGCGTCAGCTTCACAGCCGAAATCAACACCAGCCTCGCAATGCCCATGCGCTGCGCGCCTAGCGCAATGCGGATCGCAAGCTCCTGGGTTCGCAGCGACACTGAGAATGCCACCACCGCGTAGATGCCAGTGACAGCGAGCAGCAGTGCGCCCAAGGCAAATGCGCTGATGAGGTCGGTGTTGAAACGGCGCGGCGCTTCCACACTCGAGATAGCATCATCCATGGGTTGCACCTGCTGCAAAGCAAGCATCGGATCGACCTCCGCGACAGTCGAGCGCAGCGTTTGCGTCATCTGCTCGGGAGGCAGCGCAGAGCGGATCGTGATGTATCCGCTGGCAGGACCCGTAAGCTTTCCCGCGAAATCAGAACCATTGAGCGTTGCGGGCTGCTCCGCAGGCGAGTACCACTGATCCTCGCTAGGCTCATCGCGCGATCCCATCTTCGTATCGGCGACGACGCCGACCACAGTCGCCCATGGATATCCCTTTTGCGGATTGCCAACGTGCATTCGCTTGCCCACGGCCCGTTGACCTGGCCAACAGTTTGCAGCCATCGACTGGTTAACGATCACGACCAGGACCGAACTGGAGCGGTCGTCCACGGTGAAGTACCTGCCATCGATCAGCGGAATGTCCAAGGCATGGAAATAATCGCCGTAAACCGTCGCGAACATGGCGAACTTCAACTTCCAGCTGTCGGCGGGCTCGCCCTCGATCGTGTATGCGGCCCTTCCGACGCCGTCGGATGCGGGCAGCCCGTTCGTGCTCCCGGCGGCTGTGACTCCCGGCTTGCTCGAGAGCCGGTCGATGACCGCATGGTTGAAGGAGTCCGCGGAAGTGTCGGTGGAATATTGCTGCAGCGGCAACTGATACTCCGCCACAAGCACATGGTCGGCACGAAACCCTGGGTCGACGGCTCGCATCTGCTGGAAACTTCTTAGGAACGCACCCGAGACGATGAGCAGCACTAATGCAATCGCGATTTCCGACACCACCAATCCGGATCGCAACCATGTATGGCTTGACGCTCCCGTACCCGTCCGAGTCCCTTCATTCAAGCTCTCCGTCAACTTCGTCCGCAACGCGGCGAAGGCAGGCGCAAGACTGCAAAGAGCGCCCGTTACGAGAGCCAGAAGCAGGGCAAAAGCCGCCACAGTCGCGTCAATGGAGATCGAGTCGATGCGCGGCATGGACTCCGGCAACAGATGCAGGGCGGTTCGGATGGCGACCGCCGCGAATGCCAATCCGACTACTCCTCCCGCCAGGCTTATCAGCAGTCCCTCGAAGACAGATTCGCGGACTATGACGCCGGAACGTGCACCCAGAGCCAGGCGTACCGCGTATTCTCGACGTCGACGGATGGCGCGCACCAAGAGCAGTCCGGCAATGTTGACGCAGGCAATGAGCAACACGACAGAAACAGCCAGGAACAAGCTGCGCAGCAACGGTCGAACATCCGCAACGTCGAACTCGCTCAGGAGTGCAACATCACCCTTTATATGGATCGCAGCCATGCTTGCCGGAAAACTGCGCATGATCTGTCGGCTCACGCGGTCAGCATCCTGGGCTGCCTGCGTGAGCGTGACACCATTCTTCAGGCGAGCGACCAAATGGTATCCCCAGAAGCCCATGTGCTCGTCTGAAAGCTCCTCCGGAGTAAGGGTCATCGGCACCCACACCTGTGCCTGGTCGAGATGTCCTGACCCCAAAGGAAATTCAAAGCTGCGCGGCATCACGCCAATGATTGAGTAAACCTTGCGATCGAGAACGATGGAACTCGCCAGCACTCCCGGATCTCGGTGGTAGCGGTTCGTCCACAACGCATAGCTGATCACCGCAAGAGGTTGATGGCCATCTTCTTCCTGTTGCGTAAACACCCGCCCCAGCGTGGGGGAAACGCCAAGCGTCGGGAAGACTCCCGCACTGAACCGGGCAGCGTAGACTTCTTCAGGAATGGCTCCGCTGGACAGTTCATAATTCGTCGTGATGTAGCCGCCAACAGAGGAAAACGCGCTCGCCTCGTTGGCGTAACTGCCGATCTCGCGAGCAGTAACGGAAATGGCCGGTCTCTCTGCCAAATGATCTCCCAACAGCACCAGTCGATCCGGATTGCTGAATGGCAGAGGACGCAGCAGGACGCCTTCAACAAGCGAGAAGATAGCCGTCGTGGCACCAATGCCAAGAGCCAACGTCAGGACGACGGTCAGGGTGAACCCCGGTGATTTTCGTAGTAGGCGAAATGCAAAGCGGAGATCCTGCAAGAATGCGGCCATGCGTCCCCAGACTCTTTGAAGTTTAAAGTTCAGAACTAATGTCACTGGCTAAATTTCAATCGGCAAAGGCCTCTGGCACCCGTCCATGCGTTCCGCACATTATTCATGAACTCGACCCGACTCGGAAGTGAAATAGCATCAGCGCCGAGTGCCCGACGTACCCCTGCGAGTCCACCGATTTGCTGATTCCCATAAACTGCGGCCAACCATTTGCCCGTTCCGGTAGACTATCTAGCGCACCCCCATGAGCCCCGATTCCACCCTCGCCAGCCCGCAGCTTCTGACGGACCACGACCTCTACCTCTTCAACGAAGGCAGTAACTATCGCATCTACGAGAAGATGGGCGCGCACTTCGTCACCCACGATGGCCAGTCTGGAACCGTCTTCAGCGTCTGGGCCCCAAACGCGCGTTCGGTTTCGGTGCTCGGCAGTTTCAACGGATGGGATCCCAAAACTCACAAGCTCAGTCCGCGTGGCTCATCAGGTATTTGGGAAGGCTTCGTCCCCGGCGCCAGCCACGGGGCGCTCTACAAGTTCCACATCGACTCACAGCGTCACGGATATCGCGTCGACAAAGCCGATCCCATCGGCCTGCTGCACGAGAAGCCTCCGCGCACCGCTTCGGTCGTCTGGGATCTCAACTATCAATGGAACGACGACGAATGGATGCAGAAGCGCGCTGAACGCAACTCGTTGCGCGCGCCCCAGTCGGTTTACGAAGTCCACCTCGGATCGTGGATGCGCGTCCCCGAAGAGCACAATCGTCCGCTCACTTATCGCGAAACGGCGCCCCGCCTGGCACAATACGTTGGCCAGATGGGCTTCACCCACATCGAATTTCTCCCAGTGATGGAGCACCCGTTTTACGGCTCCTGGGGATACCAGACGACCGGCTACTTCGCCCCTACCTCGCGCTACGGTACACCGCAGGATTTCATGTACCTGGTCGACTACCTGCACCAGCACGGCATCGGCGTGATTCTCGACTGGGTTCCCTCGCACTTCCCCTCCGACGGACATGGCCTCGCCTATTTCGACGGCACGCATCTCTACGAACACGCCGACTCCCGCCAGGGATTCCATCCCGACTGGAAAACGCACATCTTCAACTACGGTCGGCCCGAAGTCCGCAGCTTCCTGATGTCGAGCGCCATGTTCTGGTTCGACAAATACCACATCGACGGCCTGCGCGTGGATGCGGTCGCTTCCATGCTCTACCTTGACTATTCGCGCAAAGAAGGCGAGTGGATCCCCAACAAATTCGGCGGCCGCGAAAATCTTGACGCTATCGATTTCCTGCGCCGCTTCAATCAGGAAGCCTACAAAGAGCATCCCGACATTCAAACCACCGCTGAAGAGTCGACATCCTGGCCCATGGTGTCGAAGCCGGTCTACGTCGGCGGGCTCGGTTTCGGCGAGAAGTGGGACATGGGATGGATGCACGACACCCTCAAGTATTTCCAGAACGATCCCATCCATCGCAAGTATCATCACAACCTGCTCACGTTCCGCATGCTGTATTCCTGGCAAGAGAATTTCGTCCTTCCGCTGTCGCACGATGAAGTCGTGCACGGAAAAGGGTCGCTGATCGGCAAGATGCCCGGCGACGAATGGCAGAAGTTCGCCAACCTGCGACTGCTCTACGGCTACATGTATGCGCAGTCCGGCAAGAAACTCCTCTTCATGGGAACCGAATTCGGCCAGGTCCGCGAATGGGCCCATGACTCCAGCCTGGAGTGGCACGTTCTGCAATACCAGGTTCATCGCGGAGTTCAAGCCTGGATGGAGCAGTTGAACCGCTTCTATCGCAGCGAGCCCGCTATGCACGTGCTCGATAACAATCCGGCGGGATTCGAATGGGTCGACGCCAACGACAGTGCGACAAGCACGGTTTCTCTCTTGCGCAAGAGCGAAAATCCACGAGACACCGTCCTGGTCGTGTGCAACTTCACGCCGGTGCCTCGTCCTGGATACCGCGTTGGCGTGCCTCACGGTGGCTATTGGCGCGAAATGCTCAACAGCGACGCCCGCGAATACGCCGGCAGCGGAATAGGCAACCTGGGGGGTGTCCACGCCGAAGAGATTCCAACGCACGTCCGCCCGTTCTCGCTGAGGCTAACGCTGCCACCGCTGGCGGCGTTGTTCTTCAAAGCCGCGTAAAGCTCCCCTGTTAATGTGGAGACGGCCGCTTTCGGCCGTCCCGCAAAGGCGAAGCCAAGCGGAGGATGTCTTAGGTACCGTCGATGTCTTAGGTACCGTCAATGAAGTCCTGAGTGTCCTCGGTGATGAAGCCTTTCGCCCCGACCTATCCGAACCCCTGATACCCCTTCCAAAACTCCGGCCACGGCAGCCTAGGCCCACCGCAGACAATAATGTCCGGCCGAAGCCCGGCTCGTTACTACCTCTGAGCGACCTCCGCTTCGCACAAGCTTCCCATGCTATCCTCGCCTTAACTGGTCTTGCATGCGGATTCTCACCCGCTACGTCCTGGGCGAAGTCACGGCGCACTCTCTCATCGGCGTCGCGATCTTCACGTTCGTCCTCTTCACGCGCGACCTGGGTCACATCCTCGAACTAGTCGTCCGTGCCAGTGCTCCGCTCCCAAGCGTGCTCGAGGTCTTCTCCTACACCATACCGCTCGCGCTCACTTACACGCTGCCGATGAGTGTTCTGGTCGGAATCCTGATCGGCCTGAGCCGTCTCGCCGCTGACAGCGAAATCACCGCTATGCGCGCTAGCGGCATGGGCGTATGGAGCTTCCTCCGAATGCTCTCGATCTTCGTCCTCGGCGCCTGGCTGCTCGCACTGGGCAATGGCGTCTATGTAGCGCCCAAAGCTCAGGCAGCTCTGGGCCGTCTCGAAGATCGCCTGAAAGGCTCACAGGTTTCTTTCGAGATCCAACCACGCGTTTTCTACGAAGGATTTCCCAAGATCGTCGTCTACGTTCAGGACGTCAAAAATGCCCAGGGAGCCGCCGTCTGGAAGGGCGTCTTCATGGCCGATCTCACCGATGCTGCTAACCCTCGCATCACTTTGGCGAAAGAGGGAATCGTTATCAGCGAGGCACCGGATCGTCTTCATCTTCATCTGATCGACGGTTCGGAGCACGAGACCGACCCCAAGGATCCCGACCACTATCAGATCTCGACCTTCGAACAGACCGACATTCCTATCGAACTGCCATCCGCCGAGAACAAGGCAGAAGAATCTCAGCCCGCCGGCGAAATGAACACCCGTACGCTGCACCAGAAAGCCATCAGTTCCGATCCCACCGCCCGCTGGTACTCGATCGAGCTCAATCGCCGCTTCGCGCTGCCAACTGCATGTTTGGTGCTGGCTTTGGTAGGAATTCCTCTAGGGCTCTCATCGAAGAAGAGCGGCAAATCCGGCGGATTCGTCCTCACCATCCTGCTGGTATTCGCCTATTACGTGGTTTCGTTGATCGGAGTATCGTTGGCCCGCCAGGGACGCATTTCTCCCTGGTTCGGCGCATGGCTCGCCGATCTTGTGTTCATGGGCCTCGCAGTGTTTCTGCTTCTTCGCGCCGAAAAGCGGCCATTCGAGCTGGCGTCTTTCCGTTTCTGGAAACCGAAGGACCCCGCGCTGCGCAACGGCTTCGCCCGCAGCCGCCGTGAGAACGCTTTTGAACGCGCCTCCACCCGCCGCCGTGTCTTCAGCGCTAGTTTTCCCACGCTCCTGGACGATTATGTGCTACGTGACTTCTTCGTCTATCTAGGGATGATCCTTTCCACGTTCATTGTCCTGCTTCTCGTATTCACTCTCTTCGAGTTGCTGGGCGATATCTTGCGGAACAATGTTTCCACTCTGGTCGTTGCCGAGTACTTGCTAAACGTCACACCCTACCTGCTCTACCAGGTTGCTCCTCTGGTCATGCTGCTGGCCGTTTTGGTTACTTTCGGCTTGATGGAGCGATCCAATGAAATCACCGCCATCAAGGCGACTGGAACCAGCATCTACCGCATCGTCACCCCCGTGATTGCAGCGGCCGCGGTCTTAGCCGGAGCGCTATTTGTTGCCGACCAGTTCTACCTGCCGCATACCAACAAGCGTCAGGAAGCGCTCCACAACCAGATCAAAGGCAAGCCTGCTCAGACCTATCTCCGCCCCGATCGCAAGTGGATTTTCGGCCAGAACAATGACATCTACTACTATCAATTTTTCGATACGGATCGCGATCAGTTCGCCAACATCAGCGTTTTTCAACTCGACAAGGCAAGCTTCACCATTACGAGTCGCATCCATGCCGACCGCGCTCATTGGGCCGACAATCTCAACCGTTGGGTGTATGAACAAGGTTGGGAACGCGCGCTCAACGTCTCGGCGATCGCGAACTATCGCCCCTTCGATGTGGCGACTTTCCCCGCTTTGCACGAGACCCCGGGATATTTCAAGAAGGAAGTAAAGCAGTACACCGAAATGAACTACACCGAACTGCGTCGCTATATTCGCGATCTGCAGCAGAGCGGCTTCGATGTCGTTCGATTAAGAATGCAATTGCACGAGAAGCTCTCTTACCCTCTCATCACCCTGATCGTCGCGATCCTCGCGATTCCTTTTTCGATGTCGACAGGAAAGAGGGGAGCGATCACGGGCGTCGCCGTGGGCATTGGAGTCGTCGTTTTCTATATCGTGGTCACGCGATTCTTCGAGGCGATGGGAAATCAGAGCCTGCTGCCCGCCGCCCTGGCGGCATGGGCCCCTGATCTGATCTTCGTTCTGGTAGGTGGATACCTGATTCTGAAGGTGCCAACGTAAGGCAGGGGCCAGGGGTCGGGGTCGCTTCCCCATCGCGGCGTTAAACAACGGTGTCATCCTGAGCCGCGTCTTTTGCGGCGAAGGCCCTATGCAACTCGCCGGCAGCATCGGCACAACGAGCAGGTTCTAGGTCCTTCGTGGCAAACAACGCCGCTCAGGATGAGACCACAACAGGACTACACAATTTCATAATCTCCAGCGCCTAATCCCTGTCTTATTTCACTGCCACGCCAAATGGATAGTTGTCCGTCGTAATCGTGGACGACACCGACAGTGCGCCGGTCGCCGGCGTAATGGAATACTGCGACACCGATGCCGACTGGTAGTTCGTCACGAACATCCAGTTGTCATCCCCGCGAATGGCGATTGATTTCGGATTCGCACCAGTGGCGACCGTAGCCGGAGTAAGCGCAGTCAAACTCCCAGACACCGGACTAATCTTGAAACCCGAAAGTGTGTTTGAAAGCGTGCCCAGGACATAGACATTGTTGCCGTAGGGGTCAACCACCAGCGGCCCTAATCCGTTCGCGCTACCCGAGACGGCGAATGGTGAACCAGAAACGTCGTTTAGATGTCCATTCGCAAAGGGACAAATTCCATTGGCAATCACCGTCGTACACATCGTGTAGGCATTGATTTTGTTATGCAGGCTACCGCTAACATAAAGAAAGCGGTCGCACGGATCAACAGCGACGGCGACAGGAACTGCGTCGGTAACGAATGACGGCACGGTCGAAACACCCTGGGGGGTACCCAAAGCTCCAGTCGTTGTGTCGACTGAAAACTCCCAGACTACATAGTTGTTGGAATCCACCGCGTACAGGAATTGCGAGGTTGGCGGACTGTTGCCCGGAACCGAACATACGGAATTCTGAGTTCCGTTTATGCCGATTCCTGGAAACACCGTCGGAGTTGGGGCAACCGCTGCGATGTTTGGGCTTTGAGATGCCAGTCCGCTCAAAGATGCCCCGCCAGCTGGTGTGAGAGTGCCTCCGCTCCCGATCGCGTAGACACAGATTCCGTACTGGGCCTGCGTTTGCGGGCATGGAGCCGAATTGGGAGCTGAAGGCTCAGAGTCTATTCCCTCCGCCACAAAGAGAAACTTGCCTGCCGCATCCACAGCCAAAGAGACTGGATTCGGGTCGGACACGAGGCTCCCAACTTGCGATGCCGTTCCGTCGGACTTCACCTGAAATACCGCAATTCCAAATTGCGTCGCGTTCGGACACTGGCTGCTCTTGTTAAAGATCACGTACCCATACGTCCCCGCCGGGTGCATCACCATAGAAGCCGGGGAACCGTTCAAAATGCACGTCTGGTTTCCCGTGTCGTTGGTCGAATTGGCAACCGACGCTACGTGTCCATTATTAAGATTGAAACTGAACGTCTGAATGACCGACGACCCCTGGCTGCCCACCAGCACCAATCCATTCGACGAGGAATTGTAATTGCTTCCGCAAGCCACCAGCAGTCCGGCTGAAATCAGTCCCGCTAACCCGAGCAGCCAAAATCGTTTCGACATTCTCTCGTTCGTCTCCATGTTGAGGTGAGCTTTGCGCGAGCGCACGCACCCGGTGCCCGCCGTCCGGGCGTTTGTAGTCTGAAATGCAGGAATTCTCAATCTACTTGTGTATCAGGAATGCGCAGGAAGAGCAATCTCCCCGCCCGGTTGGTTGGAACCGCGGGAAGCCGCAAGAGTTGCCCGTTCATTTCCAGATTGATGCCGCGAAGCGCCCCAAGCCCTTAAGGACTCCTTACACCTTGTCATCCTGAGCGGCGTTTTTTCCGGGAAGGACCTCTGCAATTACTGCGAGCGGATCTAGCCTTACGCCTGCTCCACGGCTGCGACTGCTTCACGCTGACTCACATCCACCGCTCCAGCTGAGATCATCGGCAACCGAATCTCAACCACGAGCCCGCCCCCGTCTCGATTGGACGCGGCGACTTTTCCACCATGGAAGCGAACTGCCCTTTCGGTGATGGCCAATCCCAGTCCCACGCCTCCGGTCTGACGCCCACGCGCGTCGTCAAGCCGGTAGAAGGGCTCGAACAGTTTCGCCAAAGCCTCCCGAGGAACTCCAGGCCCCGAGTCGCTCACCCGCAATACAGCTTCATGTGCTGCTGCCTTCGCTTCGCTCGTCAGCTCCACACCAATCGATGTTCCCTCTTGCGTATAACGGATCGCATTCCGCACCACATTCTCTACCGCGCTGTGCAGCAGCGACGCATTCCCCCGCACCTTCCACTCGCCCTCAGGAATCGATACTCGCACGTGGCAGCGCCGCGCCTGCGCCGCGAATTCCGCATCCTCGGTCACGCTGGTAACAATCTCGTCCAGCGCCACCGGAGTCTGGGGCACGATCTGCTCTCCGTCTTCCAGCCGCGCCAAAGTAAGAATCCTTCCGATCAGTTCATTCAACCGACTCGCTTCCAGTTCGATCCGGTCCAGCATGTCGGCGCTTTCCACGCTCGCCCGTTGTCGGGCCAATCCCAGTGCCACATTCAGCCTCGCCAGCGGCGAGCGCAATTCGTGCGAGATGTCGTTCAGCAGCCGTGATTGCGCCTTCAACAGCGTTTCAATCCGCTCCGCCATTGCGTCGAAGTCACGCATTAACCCCGCTACCTCATCGCGCCGCATGCTTGCCGGTGCGCCGGTTCGGGCCGTGAGATCCCCAGCCGCCAACTGCCGCGCTGCCGTTCGCAAACGTACGATCGGTTTGGTCAGGAACCATGCGAGCAGATAGCACACCAATCCCGACGTGACCACCCCAATAATCAGCCCAGTGAACGGCACTCCCCTCGGGCCAATGAAAACCCGCGGGCCTGGTGGAAGCCCCAGCACAACGGTGTAGCGATGCTTGCCGTCCGACGACGCTCTTGAGTCTCGCTGCACGGGCGGTGCGGGAAACAGGAAGCCGTCATGGGGACTGCGCGGACCTCCAGATGCAACCCGCATCGCCCAATCCGGCGCCGGACGATTCGAGAGTTCGTTCCCCTTCTCGTCAAAAAGATAAGCCCGCACGTGCTGTGTATGGTCGAGATTCTCCAGGTAGTTTCGGAGCCCGTCGTTCCCAGCCTCTTCGTATGTACTCACCGCATCGTTCAGAACGGTCGTCCGCAAAGCTTCCCAGGTGGAATTACGAGGCCGAAACACAATCGTCACCAGGATAGCCAGCACCACGAACAGCGCCTGCGCGACCCAGAACGATAGAAAGATTCGCAAGAAAAGACTCTTCATGGTTGAGCTCGCAAACCCGACCTCAGAGTGCGTACCTCAGACCTCAATCGCTAAGACGAGTCCTGAGGCCTGACGTCTGAGGTCCACCTTACCTAGACCTTTGCTTTCTCCCTCGGCCGCGCAAAAATATACCCCACCCCACGCACAGTTTTGATGTGTTCGTCGTTCTCCGTGTCGCCCAGTTTCTTGCGCACCTTGCTGACGTGCATGTCGATGCTCCGGTCAAACGGCGAGAACTTCCGGCTCAACACTGCGTTCACCAGCCTTTCGCGTGGCACCACGCGACCCGCCTCGCGCAATAGCACTTCCAGAAGGTTAAACTCGACCGATGTCAGATCAATCGGTTTTCCTTCCATGCGAACCGTGCGCGTCGCTGGATCCAGCTCCACATCACCGACAGTCACCGTTTCAGGAGCAGCGGGCGCCCCTCCATCACCTCGCGTCCTGCGCAGCACCGCTCGAATGCGTGCCACCAGCTCCCGCGGATTAAACGGCTTCGGCAGATAGTCGTCCGCGCCGATCTCCAGCCCAACAATGCGATCAACATCTTCTCCACGAGCCGTCAGCAGCAGCACCGGCAAACGGGACGTTGCCCGGATTCTGCGCAGTACTTCAAATCCATTGATCCCCGGCAGCATCACGTCGAGCACCGCCAGCAAGTACTCTCCCGCCGTAGCTTTTTTCAGTCCGCTTTCGCCGTCGTGCACGCACTCGGTGGCAAATCCCTCGGCGCGCAGATATTCCCCGACAAGGTGGCAGAGCTCGACGTCATCATCGATAACAAGAATGCGATCCATTGAATTAATTGTGCACCCGCAATCCCTGGACAGTGGTAAAGAATTGTCAACCGCACCCGGCTCCGCTCGACGTAACCACAGCAACTTGCTGGCTGTTGCGTGGGCCCTCCTGGCCCATTGCCTTTAATCGTCGAACCGACCCGGTTCCAACCATTTACGCTATTACAAAACTTTACTCCGGTTGACCGACTTTTTACCGCTTTTCTCGGCCAAGTCGTGTTCCTATCAGAGTACGCAATGTCCCGGATACCCGGACGAAGAGGAGTTACTCATGAAATCAATTCGTTTCCGCTTCTTGGCCGCCTTCCTGGCGGTTCTGCTTGGCTCAGTCGTGGCAAAGTCACAGACGACCGAGGACGCTGCTCCGACGCACCCGATGCACGGACACGGTATGGGGATGGGCATGGAAGGCCATCTACACTTTATGGCCGCAAAGCTCAATCTCACCGATGACCAGAAGACCCAGATGAAGGCCCTCCTGGAGAAAGAGCACCCGACCATGAAGCCCCTTCACCAGCAGGAGCACCAGATCGACATGCAGCTTCGCGAGTTCGTCGAAGGCAATTTCGATCAGGCGAAAGTTGCAGCTCTGGCCGCGCAGAAAGCCCAGATTCAGGCTGCCATCACCGTACAGCAGACTCGCATTCACAACGAACTGTACCAACTGCTGACGGCGGACCAGAAAACCCAGCTCAAGCAGATGGAAGCCAATCACGAAGCGCGCATGCAGAAGCACATGAATCAGGAAGCGCCTGCTCCTCCCGAGCAGTAGCCCATCGCTGAGTTCTCTTCACGGACCGAGAATTCGTCACGACGTCGCGAGGTTGCCCTTGGCTGCAGCCTCGCGACGCTGAGGGTCTTGCATCATGATGAGCGATTCCTTTTTCGCCGATGCCGGCTGGCTCTTCTTCGCAATCTGGAGCGTTGCCGTGTGCATAGTTAGCATTACCGCATTCGCCAGCGACCTGGTCCCATCGAAAGCCCCATCAAGCTCCCGCAGCACTACTCCCGCAGAAGCTCACCAGAACAGGTCCGGCAAGCTTTAAGCTCTCCGGGACGGCGTGGTATGATGCCGCCCTTTAATGTCTTTTCCGAAAGTCGAAATCCGGCGCCGTCATTCCATGGCTCTATTCGCAGTCTCCGCCATCGCCATGGTCATTGGGTCGTACCTGTTTGTGCTGCTCCTTGCCGCCGCCTGCGTTTACCTTCCGTACTTGATTCTGGCGAACTCCGATTCCTTTTCGCTTCAGATCGGACTGCTGTTCCTGTTCGGCATCGTCATTGCCGTGGCAATGCTTTGGTCGCTGATTCCCCGCCGCGACAAATTCAAAGCTCCCGGGATGTTGCTCGATCGCGCCACGCAGCCACGGCTCTTTGCGGAACTGGAAAGCATTGCCAGCGCTCTGAACGAGACCCTTCCCAGCGAGGTTTACCTGATCGGTGCTCCTAACGCATTCGTGGCCGATCGCGGGGGAGTTATGGGATTCGGCAGTCGCCGCATCATGGGACTGGGCCTGCCTCTTCTTTCTTTGCTCACGGTATCTCAATTCCGCGCTGTACTCGCCCACGAGTTCGCGCATTATTACGGCGGTGATACCAGTCTCGGCCCGTGGGTGTACAAGACTAAGAGTTCGATCGTTCGCATCTTCGAAAACATCGGCTCCGTTGGAGAACTCGCGCGCATCGCGATCCTGGGCGTCATGTACATGGTGGTCGCGACCCTTCTGAAAGGTTATTTCATCGCGTTCCTGCGCGTGATCAATCTGATCTCGCGCAAGCAGGAGTATCGCGCCGATGAACTCGCGTGCCTCGTCGCCGGTCGTCAGAATCTGATCGACGGATTGCAGGCGATCCACCGCGCCGCCGTGGCGTGGACCTTCTATTGGAACAATGAGGTCGCGCCTCCCTTGAACGATGGCTGTTTGGTCGCTGTCGGCGATGGCTTTCAGCGCTTCATAGCGGTTCCCGAAGTATCTTCGGCAATATCCAAGGATCTCTCCAAGCGTCTAGAGGAGGAAAAGACCCAGCCATACGACACGCATCCCCCGCTTCGCGACCGCATTGCCGCCGCCGAGAAGCTATCGGAGGGCTCTGCGCCTCAAGACGCGCAACCTGCGAGTACATTGCTCCAGAACCTGCCCGCGACGGAATTGAAATTCGTGGAAGCGTGCATTCCCGATATGCGCCCGGGTTCCCTGCAGTACGTCGGGTGGGAGGATATTGTCAATCGCGTTACCATTCCCTCCTGGCAAAAGTTCGTCAACGAGTACTCCGCGCCCTTGCAGGGAGTCACTGCTGAATCCATACCCGACCACATGGATAAGTTCCGCGAGATTGGATCTCGCATTCGCGATCCTAAAGGCATGTTGCTCTCGCCGCCTCAGCGTACCGCACGAGCCGGAAGTTTATTCGCCTCGGCATTGGCCTTGACCAT
>Ga0210403_10001111_pt1 | contig 26120 bp, 26 predicted proteins | sample IncBWC19MmetaG_FD_150863 | JGI IMG/M metagenome (GOLD analysis project Ga0210403, IMG submission 150863) | Forest soil microbial communities from Barre Woods Harvard Forest LTER site, Petersham, Massachusetts, United States - Inc-BW-C-19-M | ecosystem: Environmental > Terrestrial > Soil >... | reverse complement strand
CCGTTTTGAATGTTCCTTCTACACCTGGATCTACCGGATCGTCACTAATCTTTGCCTCGATCATCTGCGGAAACGGAATGTGCGCAAGGAGGACGCTCCGGTCGCGGTGGACTCCTCGGGCGAGGAGTACAGCCGGTTGGAGCAGTTCCCCGACGCGCGCTCCGGAGCCAATCCGGAACGCGATTTGATGCGGCGGGAACTGGGGCGGAAGATCGGAGCGGCATTAGCAGTGCTGACACCTCGCGAGCGGATGGTGTTTGAGTTGAAGCACTATCACGGGCTGAAATTACGTACGGTGGGCGAGATGCTGAATACGACGGAAGAGACGGCAAAGAATACTTTGTTCCGCGCGACGCAAAAACTGCGCAGCGCGCTGGCGGAGATGCGATGAGCTTGGACTTTGGAGTCGGTCTTAGTCTCTGTCTCTTGGAAGGGATACGAAAATGAAATGTGATTGGGTGCGGCAGAACATTTTGTTCTACGTGTACAACGAACTGGAGGACGACGCCCGCTTCGAGGTAGAGCAGCACCTGGCGCGGTGTCCGGAATGTGCCACCGAGTTGAAAGCGGCGCGCAAGTTCCACGCGACCCTTTCGGGAATGCCGGTGGCGGAGCCGACTCCGAATCTGCTGGCGGCATCGCGGATGCGGCTGCAGGAAGCGCTGGAAACGGTGCAGCCAGGAGGATTCTGGCAGCGCGTGATTTTTGAGCCGGGAACGTGGCTGCGGCAGATTCGGATGGCGCCGGCGCTCGCTGCCGTCATTTTCATCGTGGGATTTGGCGGAGGTATTGGCGCGACTTACAACTTCCTTTCCGGACGTGGTGGGGATGGCGTAGTGACGGGCTCCATTGGATCGGGCAGCAGCAATTCGTCGCTTAATCAACCCCTGGAAGCTTCCTCGGTTACGGGCATCCGGTCGGTGACGCAGGAGCCGGGATCGAATCAGGTGAGCATTAAGTACGACACGGTCTTGACCCAGGAAGCGCAAGGCTCGCTGAATGACCAGCGCATCCAGCAGTTGCTGTTGTTTGCCGCGCGCAACAACTACAACTCGGGGGTGCGGATGGACTCGGTGGATTTGCTGACGCAGTCGCCCGACGATAGCCGGGTGCGAGAAGCGCTGATGTATGCACTGCAGAACGATGCGAATCCGGGAGTGCGTTTGAAGGCGTTGGATGGGTTGAGCGGCTTTGTGCGACAGGATGCGCGAGTACGGGATGGAGTTTTGCGGACGCTGATCAGCGACACGAATTCCGGTGTTCGGATGCAGGCCTTGCGACTGGTGGAGCCGATGAAGACGGACAGCAATGTGCGGTCGGTGCTGACCAGGCTGTCGCAGACAGATGAAAACGTCTCGATTCGCTCGCAGGCTCGTGCGATGGTGGCGCAGATGCCGGAGATGGATTAATGGAGGGACGGGCATCTCGCCCGGCTCTCCGCCACCAGAGTTTGGATCGACGGCAGTAAACGGCGCAGCAAGGGATCGATCAAGGAGAACATTCATTGAAACAGGCAATAAAACTCGCCGGCGTTGCGCTTACTGTGGCTACGCTGGCATCTCTCGCTCTGTGCCAGGAAGGCCGGATATATCGCGAAGGCAGCAACTGGGTCCAGGAGGTGACTGGAGACTTGGGTGCGGCGAGGAATCTGCGGGTGAAGTTGGCCGCGGGTTCGGTAAAGGTTCAGGGTGGATCGCAGGCAGGGATCACATACACCATTCATCGTAAAGCTTATACATCTTCAGAACAGCAGGCCCGCCACGCCTTTGAGTCGTACAAGGTCAGCACCTCTGTTAAGGGAGAGACGGCGTGGATTGTGGCGGAATCGTCAGGCGGACGGGATCATAAGAGCGCCGATGATTTTGTCATCAATGTGCCGCGAAACCTGGAATCCGCCAAGATCGAGACCGGGTGCGGCAGCGCAAGCGCGACCGGGATTGCCGGGCGTGTCGACCTTGAGAGCGGTGGCGGAAATATTCACCTCGACGACATCGGGGGCGAGGTCACGGCGGAAACCGGCGGAGGCACGATTGAGGTCGGCAGCGTGGGAGGCGGCGTGACGCTGCAGACGGGTGGAGGAAACATCAAGATTGCATCCGCCAAGGGCGAGATCAGGGCGGAAAGCGGAGGGGGAAACGTAGTGGTTATGTCCGGGCTCCAGGGCGCGGTGCTGGAGACGGGCGGGGGGAGTATTCGCGTGGACAAGTGCAGCGGGACCGTGAAGGCGACGACCGGCGGCGGGAGCGTGGAACTGGGCGAAATCGGAGGGCCGGCGGAGATCGAGACGGGCGCAGGCAGCATTCGGTTGACTTCCTCGAAAGGGCGGGTGCAGGCCCAGACCGGTGGCGGCAGTATCCAATTGGACGGAGCGACGTCGGTGAAGGCGGAGACGGCGGCTGGGGGAATCGTGGTGAAGCTACTGTCCTCGGCTGGCTCTGGCGGTCACAACAATTCCACGCTTGAAACCTCGGCTGGCGACATCACCGTGTATCTGGCGAACGATCTGGCGATCTCCATTCGGGCGGAGATCGAAATGGGCAATGGCCACACGATCCACAGCGACTTTTCCGATATTCGCATCTCGAGCGAAGGCGGACAGTATGGGCCGAAAACAGTGACCGCAGAGGGTCAGCTTAACGGCGGCGGACCGGTGCTGAAAGTCCGGACGAATTCCGGGAATGTCGACTTCCGGCGCGTCAGTCGCTAGGTCGGGTTATGGAGCGGCGGGCGGGGACGCCCGGCGCTCCATGAGTGGGCTCGTTGATTCGGGAGGGATTATGATCCATCGCTTCCTGCTTTGCATATTTCTTTTTTCGCTGGCCGTTTCCCTGGCCTCGAGCGCGCAACCGGAGCAATCGAGCTACGATGGCACGGGCGACAGCTGGAGTTGGGGGTTCGGTTCGGAAGAGGGTGGCGGCGGATCGTCGTATCTCGGAGTGGACATTGCCGACGTCTCTCCGGAGAGGTTGGGAGAATTGAAGCTCAAGGAAGAGCACGGCGCGGAGGTCACGATGGTTGACCAGGACGCTCCCGCCGGAAAGGCCGGCCTGCACGAGCATGACGTCATCGTGAGCCTGAACGGCACGTCCGTAGAGAGTGCTGCCCAATTGCGCCGGATGATTAAGGAAACGCCCCCAGGCCGCGTGGTGAGTCTCGGGGTCAGCCGCGACGGCCAACCAATGACCATCAAGGTGCAACTTGCCGACCGGCGCAAGTCGATGGCATGGGAGCCCCAGGTTCACGTCGACATGCCTCGAATGCCGGAAATGCCCACGATGCCGGACTTCGACCTGCCCGTCTCGGTGGTCGTTGTCCACCAGTCGGCACGCAGCGGGCTGATGGTGGAAAACCTTACTCCGCAGCTGGGAGACTTCTTTGGGGTGAAGGACGGCAAGGGCGTGCTGGTGCGCGCGGTGGAAAAAGGCAGTCGCGGAGAAAAGGCAGGATTCCGTGCGGGGGATGTGGTCGTCAAGGTCAACAACCAGCCTGTCCACGATACATCTGACTTCACACACGCTTTGCGGTCATCTTCGGGCAGCGCGACGGCCGTGACCGTGATGCGAGAGAAGAGAGAGCAGAACCTGACTTTGACTCTTCCCGCGAAGAAGGATTCGGGGAGCCTGCTCGAAGACAGTTTTGATATTCCCGTTCTTACGGCGGAGACGCAGCAGGCAATCAACCGCGCCGGAGCTGAAATCGCACGCCTGGCTCCGGCCATCGCGGAAAAAATACAGAAAAATTTGTGCCCGAAAGACGTGGAGAAGAGGCTGCAGGATTCGCAGCGGATGATGCACGAACAGCAGCAGAAACTGCTGGAACGGCAGCAGAAACTGCGCCATGAGTTATCCGGAGAGTGGGCTGAGATCTGACGTTGTCCGGGTAGGGCGGGCCGAAGGTTACGAAAGTCATCGGCGTGGGCGCGCAAAATCTGGGAGCCTGGGCTGAGCCGGGGATGGCCAGATTCCACGGATGGACTACCCACTGGTTACCTGTCGCGGTGAAGAGAGTCCCGATAAGCTGTTACCGCGATGGCTTTCCGCGCTCTGCTATTTTCAAAAAGCTCCGAAACAAGCTCCGCCATGGCGGCGGCCTGCAAGAGTACAGGAATCCGCGCTGAAGTCTGTTCCGACATCTTTACAGCCATCGAAAAAGGGAAGACGCAGGCCTTTTCGTGCGTGATCGTGGACTGGGCTGACCAGCCCGAGGCAACCTTCCTTTTGAAACGGGCTCGCGAGTCCGTACCCAACCGAGGCGCCGTGGCCGTCACCATCGTCGATCACGACCCCACGCAGGTGGAACTGCGCGACAACCGCATGGACTTTCTCATCTATCGTCCAATTTCTTCCGAGGAAGCCAACGCGGTGCTGGCGAAAGCGTGTGAGCAGATGCAACCGTTGAGCGCAGAGGACGCTGCGGAGTCGGCGGCGGAGGCTGACGCGAGCAGCGAAGGCCCGAACGCGGCGTCTGTTGTCGGCGCTGCAGTGGAACCCAGTCACCGGGATCCGCCAGTTGGTTTCCGGGAAACGGATGCAGCGCAAGGCGACTACGACGCGGAAATTGCGGGTGACGAAGACGAAAGTGACGAAGACGAAGAAGAATCTGAGGAGCGCGGCCGCGCGATCGGGTTCCGCGGAGTTTGTGCCGCGGTGCTTGTGGTCGCGGCGATGTTGTGCCTGTGGAGATCGCGCGAGGCCTTCGAGTATCTGTCGCGGACGCCGGAGGGGCGATTCCGCGTTTTGCGGGAATCGGTCGGAGCGCTCTTTTATGCGAACCAAAAGGGGGCGTTGCCTGCCGGATCCGCCACGGGCGATGCGCAACAGGATGCGTACTTCAGCAGAGATCCCAGTTCCAATACCAACGCGCAGACACCGGCGCTGGGGGTGGTTGCAACGCAGTCCACGCTGGAAGCGCGCATCTCCTTAGAGAAGGCTCCCGATTTTCCGCTGCCAGTGCCAGTGTTTGAGCATCAAGAGCCAGCGCCAATCCACGTGGAACGCGCGGCGATTCCCGAAAGCATGAGAAACTCGGCGCCGATTGAGCGGCCCGTAGTGTTGACGGTGAATCCGGCGCAAATGATGCCGATCTCCGTCCCGCAGCCGCAGCCGGCTCAGCAATTCAGCGAACCCGTCGCCTTGAGCGAAGAAGCAGCGCGCGCCATGCTGGTTCACATCGTGAATCCGGCCTATCCGCCGGAAGCGTTAGCCCAGAAACTTCACGGACCGGTGGTACTGCAGGTGGGGATTGGGCGCGATGGCAGCGTCGAGGATCTGAAAATTGTTCGCGGATATTTTATTCTGGGCCGCGCCGCGATTTCCGCAGTCAAGCAGTGGCGGTTTCAACCCTACAGCGTCAGCGGCCATGCTGCGGCAACGCAAACCGTGATCACCGTCAATTTCAGCTATCCGCCAGGCTAGCGTCCGTGTGGTGAGGGGGCTCCGCCCCGTTCTGCGGGGCAGAGCCCCGCCACCGCACAACCTTTCCCCCACCCCACAAGCTCCTACTTGTGAACGTCATGTCCTTCCTGCGCGGTGGAGGGAGGGCTCACGGTGACCGATTTCTTCCAATAGTCCTGAACGGCGGGCGGCAGTTTGTCGATGCGGGTGAGGAATGCGGTAAGTTTCCACATGTCAGGCTCGGAGAGCGACTTGTCCCAGGCGGGCATTCCGGTATAGCGGATGCCAGTGCGAATTGTGTAAAACACGTGCCATTCCGGATCATCGGGCGGATGAAGGATGAGGCTTGGAGGCGGTGGATAGAGCGATTTCTCCAGGGACGAGGGCTGGCGGTCGAGGCCGCCATGGCAAAGCGCGCAATTCATGGTGTAGATTTTTATCCCCTCGATAAGGTTCTCATCGGTCGGCGGCACAGGACTGTTGACGTGGGGAGCGTGTCGTTCCATCGAAGCGTCGAGTGCGCTCATGGCGATTTGCTGCTCCAGCTTCGGCGGCTCCGTGTTCGAATTCGTCGGTAGAAACCCGAGCAAGACAGCGCCAAGGCTGACGATCAGCAAAACCAGAATGGTGATGACAATCCCCAGAATGAAGTTGCGCATTTCATCTCCTCGGAGAGCCTGGAACCTCATGCTCGCTGTTTTCTATATATAACAGGAACCGAGCGCAGGCGGCAGCGGAACGCTTGTCAGTAAGCGCGCAGGCGACGAGCCTCACGCACCAGATCGGAAACTTTGGGGAGGAAAAACTCCTCCTGCGGCGGAGAAAACGGAACCGGCGTGTCGAGAGACGTCAGCCGGACAATCGGACCATCGAGATCGTCGAACGCCTCTTCGTTAATGATCGCGGAAATTTCTCCGGCCAGGCCTCCGGTGCGCCCGTGTTCGTGCAGAATGATGACTTTGTTGGTCTTCTTCACCGTGGCGGCAATCGAGTCGCGATCGAGCGGCGAGACCGTACGCAGGTCGAGGATTTCGATCTCGATTCCTTCTTTACTCAGGATGTCCGCGGCTTCGAGCGCGGTATACAACATTGCCGCATAGGTGATCACGCTGAGATGACGGCCCTCTCGAGCGACCCGCGCCCGTCCGAGAGGGACGACGTAATCGTCGTCTGGAATTTCTTCCTTGATTCTTCGATACAGATATTTGTGCTCGAAAAAGATCACGGGATTGTGGTCGCGGATCGCGGCTTTGATGAGTCCTTTGGCATCGTAGGCCGTTGCCGGACAGACGACCTTCAATCCGGGCGCGTGCACGAACCACATCTCCGGATTTTGCGAGTGGAATGGCCCACCATGCACATTGCCGCCGCTGGGGCCGCGAATCACGAGCGGGGCGGGCGCTCCCCAGCGGTAGTGCGCCGACGCCACCATGTTGACGATCTGGTTGAAGGCGCAGCCGATGAAGTCCATGAACTGGAATTCGGCCACGGGGCGCAGTCCGGTGAGAGCAGCTCCGAAGGCAGCGCCTACGATGGCCGACTCCGCAATCGGCGTATCGATCACGCGCTCGGGGCCGAATCGGTCGATGAAGCCGTCGGTAACCTTGAATGCGCCACCGTAGATACCGATGTCCTCGCCCAGACAAAAGACGGTGGGGTCGCGCTCCATTTCCTCCCAGATTCCCTGGCGGATGGCTTCGAGATAGGTGACGACGGGCATGAATTACGAAGTGTACAGCAACGGACAAGGGGCGATCAGCTTCAGGGTGGAGATGTCGGCAGTTGGGTAAGGCCCTTTCTCGAAAAGCACGAGAAGGGACGCACTCCCGGCTAACCATCCAGTTCACTGCAGTCCGGTTCCGGGACTCGGAGCGTCGAAGCCTGTAAACTGGAAGGCAGAATGAAGCGCATTCCGTTCATCGTCTTCGTGCTGGTCTGCATGGTGCTGATCGGTTGCAGCAGGCTCGCCCGTGCCGAGTCTCTCTGGCAATATGGGCGGATTGTGGCTGTCAAGAAATCCGTCACGACCTCGACAAAGGCTTGGGTCGTCAATACTCCGCTGGATGAAGAACATACGCAGTACACGATCTCGGTTCATGTGCAGGATCGGATTATTGTTGGCAACTACGAGATCTCCGATCCGCAATCGGAGCCGCCGCCAGAATGGACACCCGGCACCGCGGTGAGGCTTGAGGTTCGTGGCGATTCTCTGTACTTACGCTCGGCGACCGGCAGCTTGCGTTTGCATATCACGCAACGGAAGACTACAGGGCCGATGCAGGCCGTCACTGCAGAAGAAAAAAAACGCCTGTCAGAGCTGGATGCCCCGCCGCAGTCAATGGTCGGCTTTTCGAAGGCCGGCGAGGACAAGGCCACTGCCCCAGAACCAGCTCCACCGCCGCCTCCTCCCGCGCCTTCGACGGGCACGGTGGCCGTGCGCTCGACTCCGTTTCTATCGGAGGTGTTCGTCGACGGCGACTCCATGGGATACACGCCGGCGAAGATTGCGCTTGTTCCCGGGAAACACAGCTTCCGCGTCGAGAAGCCCGGTTACCAGGCTTGGACGAAAGAGATGACGATTACGGTGGGGTCCGAGCTGACCCTGGACGCGACTCTGGTGAAAAAGTAGCTGGAATCGCGGCGCGACCCCGGCAATCCGGTCATTCGTCCTGGAAATAGTGGAATACGCTTTCGAGTGGTCTGCCGAACACGGCAGAGATTCGGAATGCGGCTTCCAGTGACGGCGAGTATTTTCCCTGTTCAATTGCATTCACGGTTTGGCGAGTGACCTTGATTTTTTCAGCTAACTCCTGTTGCGTCATCTCGCCATGCTCGAAGCGCAGTCGTCTGATTTCGTTGCGAATCATCCCCATGTCAGGCACCACGCCGGTATTGGATGATCTGGCAAGCGGAGCGCATGATCTCGGCTGTCACCAGAATGAACAGCAGGGAGTTCGTGTTGAAGACGATTGGAGGATCGAAGGCGCCGAAAAAGCAGGCGAGCGCGACGCTCGTTGCGAGCCCGGCGTAGGCGACCCGCATGGCCCTGAGTTCGATCAGTTTGTCGCGCTCGTCGCGTGGCGCCTTCGCTTCCCTGGGCGTGAAGATAGCGACCGCGATCGTCAGCACAATCTGTAAGACCACCAGCGCGATGATTGTCTCCAGCAGGCTGCCGAAATGGAAGCCGCCGGCCTTCGGTCCGGCGTGGACGACCGACCAGAAGTAAAAACCATAAATGCCCGACATCGACAGCATTGATATCCAGGCGCTCTTTTCGCGGAAAGACATGAAAAAACCTCCATTTTGTCTACCTTTCACGACATAATGTATTATATCTTATACTTTGTGTCAAGTATATTTGACTTTTAAAATCTGATGTCGCAAATCGCTTACAATTCCCCTTCCATGACGGTCGCGGTTCGTTCTTTTGCGAAGATCAATCTCGGGCTTTACATCGGCCGGGCGCGCGCGGACCGATTTCACGATCTGCGCACGGTTTACCAGACGATCGCACTCTATGACGTGATTCGGGTCAGCGTCGGGCGCGGCAGTGGGGTTGAAATTCTCTGCAAGAATGAAGATCCGCGGGTTCCGCTCGATTCGTCGAATACCTGCTATCGCATGGCCGAGCGCGTGATGGATGAACTCGGCGCTAAGGGCAAAGTCAGCGTTGAGATCGAGAAGCGCCTGCCGGTGAAGGGAGGGCTGGGCGCGGCGTCCTCGAATGCGGTGGCGACCATGGTTGCGCTGGAGCGGGTACTGAAGCGGAAGTTGCCGGCTGCGGCTCGACAGCGGATTGCGGCTGACGTTGGCTCGGACCTGCCGCTGTTTCTGGTCGGCGGAACGACACTTGGAGTGGGTCGCGGCGAGGAGGTTTATCCTCTGCCTGATTTGCCTTCTCTGCCGATGATTGTGGTGACGCCGGAGGTTGGGGTGTCGACCGCCCAGGCGTTTTCCGACTGGGATGGGCTTGTCCAGCGGGAGAAAGCTGCCGAGCTTCGCTCGGCTTGGACGGGCGAGAGCGCCCGCCCCCACACAACCGGTCCCCACCCAAACAATGATGCGGTCCTTACGCGAACGGGCGGGGACGCCCGTCGCTCCATGGGCAATGACGAATTGACTCGACTGGGGGCGTCCGATAGACTGATGGAGGTCGGCCGCGTGTTGTCGGCTTGGCTGAGTGGTTTACCTAACACCGGTGCTCCTGCAAAAGGGGGGAGCCGGGCCGGGAACTTGCTTCTCGACCTTGTCCGTACCGGGATTGAAAACGACTTCGAGAAAGTCGTCTTTCCTCTATATCCCGAATTGCGAGACATAAAAGGTGCGCTGGAGCGCGCGGGGTCGAGATACGCTTCGCTCTCCGGATCCGGGTCAACCCTGTATGGGCTGTTCCGGTCGTCAGCCGACGCCGCGAAGGCGGTGAGCCGTCTGCGAAGGCGGGGGCTGAACGCGGTGGCGACTAGTACGTTGACGCGCCAGAAGTATTGGGAAAAGTCGCTGGTCGTCGGTCGCTAGTCGTTGGCAGTCGTTGGCGTTCGGTTCTGGGGTATGATTTAGTGGCCAGCGAAACGATCGTGCATCTTGGGCCGTCGACTAATGGTAGGTCAAGTGCCTTTGGAGCACTTTGTCTAGGTTCGAATCCTAGCGGCCCAGCCAGATAAACCAGTTCTCAGTTGCCAGTTCTCAGTTCTCAGTAGAGACACTGGAGCCCCAAAACTGAGAACGGAGAACCGGGAACTGAGAACGAACCCATGGCTACAGTTGCGACGACTACTGCCGAGAAGGCGACCGCGGAAAAAAAGCCGATCACGGACGAGAAACCGGAACGCAAGCCTCAGCGCGCCCGAGTCGACGACCGATTCAAGGTCTTCTGTGGAACCGCCAACGAGGCGCTCTGCGATGAGGTGTGCAACTTTCTTGGCCTGACGCGCGGGCAGGCTCTGGTCACGCGCTTCAAGGACGGCGAAGCGTATGTGCAGATCCAGGAAAATGTTCGCGGAGCCGACGTTTTCGTGATGCAGCCCACCTGCCAGCCAGTGGACATGCACTTGATGGAACTGTTGTTGATGATGGACGCGCTCAAGCGGGCTTCGGCGCGGCGCATCACGGCCGTGATTCCCTACTATGGCTATGCGCGCCAGGATCGCAAGGACAAGCCGCGCGTGCCGATTTCGTCGAAGCTGGTGGCGGACCTGCTGACCACCGCGGGGGCCGATCGCGCCGTGGTTGTGGATTTACATGCGCCCCAGTTGCAGGGATTTTTCAATATTCCGGTGGACCACCTGTTCGCTTCGCCGGTGCTGGTGGATTACTTCAAGAAACTGAACCTGCCGGACCTGACGGTGGTTTCGCCGGACGCGGGTGGAGTGGAGCGCGCGCGCTTCTTCGCGAAGAAGGTAGATGCGGCGCTGGCGATCGTGGATAAGCGGCGCGTCGAGATGAACGTGGCGGAAGTGATGAATGTGATCGGCGAGGTCAATGGGCGCACCTGTCTCATCATCGACGACCTCATCGACACGGCGGGAACGCTGGTGAAGGTGGCGCAGGCCCTGGTTCAAAAAGGCGCGAGCACCGTGTATGCCTGCTGTACGCACCCCGTACTTTCAGGGGCGGCGGTGGAAAATCTGGTGGACTCTCCGATCACCGAGGTGGTCGTGACCAACACCATTCCGCTGGCCGAAGCGGCAAAGCAAGTCTCGAAGATCAAGGTGCTTTCGATCGCGGGGCTGATTGGACGGGCAATTCAGTCCATTCACGAAGAGACTTCGGTCAGCAGACTTTTTATTTAGCAAGGTCGCTGGTCGTTCGCACACACTTTTCAGTGCGGGGCGAATCGCGAACGACTGACGACCAACGATTAGCAACGAAGGATGGAAACGGAATTATGGCGACTGCAACGGATATCAGCATTCTGGAAGCGCAGAAGCGCGAACCAGGCACCAAGAACGCCGCCCGGCGCGTACGCGTCGGCGGGAAAATTCCAGCTGTCGTGTATGGCGCGGGCAAAGACGCGGCTGCGGTGGCGGTCGATCCGCGGCAAGTCCTTCGGATCCTTCGATCGGAGAGCGGGCACAATACGATTTTTGACCTGGCGCTCGACAGCGACCGCGTGAAGGCCATGATCGTGGACTGGCAGTTCGAGCCGATCAAGGGAACCCTGCTCCACGTGGACCTGCAGCGCATCGCGATGGACAAGAGGCTGACGGTCACGGTTCCGGTCGTGCTCAAAGGCGAGGCGGAGGGTGTGAAGACGGAGGGCGGCATCCTCGAGCAGTTGTTGCGGGAGATCGAGATTGAGTGCCTCCCGTCCGACATCCCGAAAAACCTCGAAGTGGACATCAGCCACCTCGTGTTCGGCGTTGAAGTGCGCGTGAAAGACCTGCCGCACAGCGAGAAACTGAAGTTCCTGACCGACGAAAACCAGATGATCGCGCACATCACGACGGTGAAGGAAGAAGTGGTCGTGGCTCCGGAGGTGGTGGCGGACGCGACGGCAACCCCGGCTGAACCGGAAGTCATCAAGAAGGGTAAGCAGGAGACCGAGGGTGAAGGCGAGGCCGAGGGCGATGCCAAAGGCAAGGCTAAACCCGAAAAGGCTGAGAAGAGCGAGAAGAAAGAGAAAAAATAGCTACGCGCTGCGTGCCTTGCGCTACGAGCTAAGGGCCAACAGCGAACAGCCTAGAGCTAATTTGCGTGAAACTGATCGTCGGTTTGGGCAACCCCGGAATCGAGTACCAGTTCACGCCGCACAATCTCGGGTTCTTGACGATCGATCGGATCGCCAACGGCCTGGGGATCGAAGTCAGGAATCGCCAATGCCGCGCGCTGACGGCGCGGGCAACAATTGCCGGTGAGCCGGCGGTCCTGGCGAAACCGGAAACCTACATGAACCTGAGTGGGCTTTCGGTGCGGGAGTTGGTGGCGGAACATCAGGTCGAGGTGACGCGGGACCTGATTGTGATTTATGACGAACTCGACCTGCCGCTGGGCGCCATTCGCATCCGGCAGCGAGGGAGTTCGGCGGGGCACAACGGGATGGAATCGATTCTCGGTGCCCTCGGTACGGACGAGTTTTTGCGCATTCGGCTGGGAATTGCGCCGGATCGTAGAGTCACCGACAGCGTGAAGTTTGTGCTGACGCCGTTCCGCAAGGCGCAGGAAAAAGTTGTCGACGAAGTCCTCGACGAGGCAGTGCAGGCGGTTGAGGTAATTTTGAGAGAAGGACCGGCGGCGGCGATGAACAGGTTCAACCGCAAGAACGAAGCCGAACCGTGAGTGGAGTTTGGTCGTTAGTCGTGAGTCGTTGGTCGTTGGCAAATTCTTACGGCGCGCGATGAATTCCGAACGACTAAAAGACGAACGAGCAGCGACTGTATTTTGGAGATAACGCATGAATCGTAACTATGAATTGATGTTCATTGTCCGGCCCGACATGGTGGACGAGGATCTGAACAAGCTGATCTCAACGCTCGAGTCTTCGGTGACTTCGGCGGGCGGAACGACCAAGACCGAGGTTTGGGGCAAGCGCCGTCTCGCATACAGGGTAGGCAGGTTCAATGACGGCATCTTTGTGCTGATGCTGATTGACGGCGTCGGCGCCGTCGTGCACGAACTCGAACGCCGCCTGCGTGTGACCGAGCCGGTGATCAAGTTCCTCACCGTGCGCACGGACGAAGAACTGAAGCGGCTCGACAAGATCAAGAAGATCCGCGACTCAAAGAAGAAAGCCAGCGCCACCCCGGCCGCCACCGCCGCTTCGGCAACACCAGCAACGGCGGAAGCGGGCACGGAAACACCGGCCTCGGCGCCGGTTTAATTGGCGGCTTCGATGGTCGCGTGATGAATCGGCAGAGGGGCGGGCATCTCGCCAGTCCATTACGAATTCTCAGAAAGCAGGAGCACTATGGCAGAAGAAACAAAAGCACCGACCGCGCATGCGGGATCAAGCGGCGGCGAGAGTCGGCCGGAGCGTAGTGGCGGCGATCGCCCCGAGCGCAGCGGTCCGCGCGGTCCGCGTCCCGGCGGAGGCCCCGGTGGTCCCCGCGAAGGCGGCCGCAAGTACTTCCGGCGCAAAAAGGTTTGCAAGTTCTGCGTCGAGAAGATCGAGGCGGTCAATTACAAAGATGTGCGTCTACTGGCGCAGTTCGTGGCGGAAAGCGGCAAGATCACTCCGCGACGCCTGACCGGCGTGTGCATGCCGCACCAGCGCCGTCTGTCGAGGGCGATCAAGCAGGCGCGGAATATCGCATTGCTGCCGTTTGCCGGACGCGCGCAGTAGGTTCAAGATCCGTCGTGGGTCGTGAGTCGTTCGCGATCATCGTAAGCCTTAAGAATCTGCGAACGACCTACGACAAGCGACTCACGACCAGGTTCATTACGAAACGGAGTCATTCATGGAAGTGATCCTGAAAGAAGACGTGCCCAAGCTGGGCACCCGCGGCGAGGTGGTCAAAGTCGCCGAGGGATACGGGCGGAATTTTCTGCTGCCCAAGAAACTGGCGATTGAGGCCACCTCCGCCAACAAAACTGTCATCGAGCAGATGAAGGCGGCTTCGGTGCGCCGCTCCGCCAAGGAGAAGACGGAAGCCGAAGCGCTGGCCAAGCAGTTCGACGGACTCGAAGTGAAGTTTCTGCGCAAGTCAGGCGAAGGCGATCACTTGTTCGGATCGGTTACGGCCGGAGATATTGCCGACGCGCTTGAGAAGAAGAGCTTCCACATCGATCGCCGGAAGATCCAGTTGCACGAACCGCTGAAGACCGTCGGCGAGTTCATTATCGCCGTCAAGCTGCACAAGGACGTGACCACGCATCTGAAGGTCGTTGTCGATAAGGAAGTGGCGGCAGAATAGCCTTTGGTTCGCTGTGTTCGTGCGGGGACGGGCGACTCGCCCGTCCTGCCGGGCGGGACGCCCGGCACTCCATCAAACGTCATTCGGTATCTTCCCGAAGAACTCCTCGACTTTCCTGAGGTCGGTTGTTCTGCTGTAGCGCGGCAGACTCTCCACAAACAGGCGCCCGTACTGCTTCTTCAAAATCCGATTGTCGAGCAGAGCCAGCAAACCGCGATCGTGCAAGGAGCGAATCAATCTTCCAAAGCCCTGCTTCAGCGTGATGACCGCGCTCGGCACCTGATATTCGAAGAAGGCATTGCCGCCGCCTGCGTCGATCGCCCTCACGCGAGCCGCCACCACCGGATCGCTCGGGACGGCAAACGGCAAGCGATCGATAATCACGCAGCTCAACTGCTCGCCTTGCACGTCCACGCCCTGCCAGAACGAAGATGTGCCGAACAACACGGCGTTGGGCGTTAGCCGAAACTCCTCGAGCAGCGCCGATTTCGGAGCGTCGCCTTGTTTGAGCATGGGAAATTCCAGCTGGCCAAGAAGGCGGTCGTAGATTTCATTCATCTGCGCGTAGCTGGTGAAGAGCACGAAGGCGCGTCCGCGGGTAATCTCCAGCAACCGCCGGATCACGCCCGTCGCCTCGCTGGCGAACTGTGACGTGCGTGGATCGGGCAGATCGGGCGGGACGTAAAGGATCGCCTGGCGTTCGTAATCGAAGTGCGAGGGGACGATCAAGTCGCGCGCGTGGTCGAGCCCGAGCCGCCCGCGTATGTAGTCGAAAGCGCCGCCTACGGCCAGCGTTGCCGAGGTCAGCACCGACGTTTCCAGCTTCGACCACAGACATTCGCGCAGAATCTGGCCGACTTCAATCGGAGTGGCCTGCAGAAAAACATTCGTTCGTCCGCCTGCCTGCTTTTCGTCGGATGATTTCCGCCGGGCGGGGGCGCCGGGCGCTCCGCGGAATCCGCGCCGCTCGATCCAGAAGACCGTGTTGGGATCCTCGTTCTCCATCGCGAAGCGAAGTTGTACCTGCAACTGCTGCGCTCGCCGCGTGAGCGGGAAGACCTCCTCCGGCTTCTGCGGAAGTTGCTCCAGTTCCGCGCCCAGCCGGGACAGCGCTTGATTGAGGGCGAGAAATTCTTCGCCGTTTTCTTCCAGGAACTCGCGGCGGGAGTCGAAGGCAAACCGGCCTTCACTCGCCGGCAGGAGCGAAAAAAACAGTTGCGAACGCTCCCGCACCGACTGAATTGCTCCCGACATCTGTGGCGTGTAGAGCTTTTCGCGTTCGAGAAGGCGCTCGACGTCGCGCGTCAATTCGTCCATCCGCAGGTTGCTAACCGAAATCCCAAAGTAGTTGCCGGCGACTTCTTCCAGTTCGTGCGCTTCGTCGAAGATGACCGCCGCGCACTCGGGAAGGACCCCGGCGTCGGGCGCGCCCTCGGCTTCGAGTTTGATGGAGAGGTCGGCAAAGAACAGGTGGTGGTTGACGATGATGATGTCGCTCTCGGCCGCGCGTCGCCGCATCTCGGTGATAAAGCAATGCTCCCATTCCTTGCATCTCTGGCCGAGGCAGGTATCGGCGCGGGCGTCGAGCTTGTGCCAAAGGGCGCTCGCCTCAGGCAGTTCCGCGAGTTCCGCGCGGTCGCCAGTCTGCGTCGTTTTCTCCCACGCGGCGATGGCGCGGTATTGCTCGATCTCTTCCAGCCCGCTGAGCACCGGCTGGTCGGTGAGATCAAAAAGCTTTTTGCGGCAGAGATAGTTGTTGCGCCCTTTCATGTAGCAGACGCTCAGCTTGCGATCCCCTTCGGGAAACAGTGCCCGCTCCAGCGCGGGGACATCTTTGAAGAAGAGCTGCTCCTGCAGGTTCTTGGTACCGGTGGAGATGATGACTCGTTTTCCCGAGCGCATCACGGGCAGCAGATAAGCCAGCGTTTTGCCGGTGCCCGTGCCCGCCTCGACGATCAGGTGGCGCTTTTCTTCTAGGGCCTCTTCCACCGCTTGAGCCATCTGCAGCTGCCCGCGGCGAAACTCGTAGGCGGGGTGCGTTTTCGAGAGCAATCCGCCCGGCGCGAAGAACTGGTACAGCGAGAATCCCGCAGGCCCAGTCACGGGACGAGATGCGGGATGGGATGAGGAAGGCACCGGAGTCTCTATAATAACGGGATGGGCATCGTAACTCATCCCCGCCTTCCAGAAAGAAGAAATTTGAGCAAGAAAAGACTTTGAGCAAGAAAAAGCCATCCCCTCTCGTCGCCATCGTCGGACGCCCGAACGTCGGCAAATCGACGCTGTTCAATCATCTGACGGGATCGCGGCGCGCCATCGTCGGCGATGAGCCCGGTATCACGCGCGACCGCCTCTATGGCGAGGTCGAATGGCTGGGCCACGAGTTTCGCGTTGTGGATACGGGAGGCATCGTTCCCGACGACAAAGATTTCATACCGTCGGAGATATTCCGCCAGGCCAAGGTCGCATTCGAAGAAGCGGCGGCGATTATCATGGTCGTCGATGCTCGCACTGAGATCGCTGGGCCCGATCGCGAATTGGCTCGGCTGCTCGCGCGCACCGGCAAGCCGCTCTTTCTCGCGGTCAACAAGATGGACTCGGACAAGCAGGAGGGATTGCTCGACGAGTTTCATGTGCTCGGGATGCGGAATCTGTTTCCGATTTCGGCGGAGCATGGGCGCGGGGTCGATGATCTGCTTGACGCCATCCTTAAAGTGCTGCCTACCAGTGCAAAGGCCACCACAGAGGTCACTGAGGTCACGGGGGACAGCACAGGAGAACCCGCACCCACTGCTGAGGAGCCGCATGAAATCAAGGTGGCGATCATCGGGCATCCGAATGTCGGCAAATCCACGCTGCTGAATCAACTCACGGGAATGTCGCGCGCGATTGTCTCGCCCATCGCGGGGACCACGCGGGATTCAATTGACGAAGTCATCCAGTACAAAGGGCGCAAGATTCGCTTCATCGATACGGCCGGGATCCGTCGCAAAGGCAAGACGCGGCTGATGGCGGAGAAGCTTTCGGTGGTCATGGCGCGCAAGAATATTGAAGACGCCGACATCGTGCTCTTCATGGTCGACGCCACCGAAGGCGCCAGCGGGCTCGACGCTAACATCGCCGGCTATGCGCATGAGAGCGGACGCTCGGTGATTATTCTGGTCAATAAATGGGATCTCGTGGCGAGCGGCGAGCGGCGCGCCATCAGCCAATCGAAGACGGCACGCATCCAGGACGCCAAGCGCCCCCAGGACCGCGCTCTCTACGAAGAGCGCCTGCGCTACGGACTCAAGTTTCTGGCCTACGCTCCGGTGCTCTTTCTTTCCGCGCACACCGGCAAGGGGACGGAAAAAATTCTGCCGCTGATCGAGAAGGTGGCTGCCGAGCGCCGCAAGCGCATCACGACCGGCGAGATGAACCGTTTCCTGAGGACGGTTGACTTTGAACGCGCCTCCGTTCCGGTGAGCAAGCGCGTGAAAATCCTCTATATGACGCAGGCCGGAGTTGCGCCGCCCATGTTCGTGCTGTTCACCGACCGCGCCGTGAAGCTGCACTTTTCCTATCAGCGCTTTCTGGAGAACCAGATTCGTCGGGCGTTCGGGTTTATTGGCTCGCCTATCTGGATTAAGAATCGGGCGCGCGACTAGGACTCGTTTCATGAATCGGTCTGGGGTGGAGCGCGGCTTCGGCTGTGCCGGTCCGTATCGGAGAGAATGCAGGGTTGCCGAGGTGATAAGCATTCCCGGAAACAGTCGAAAGAACACGTTTCGTAAATGCTCCTGTGCGAAGGGGTGGGCCTGATGACCATTTTTTGTCAGTCACGGCACCCGCTTCGGAGAGCTTGCCGCTTTGAGTACGCACCCTCTAGCTCCGCTAACGGGACCATTGAGGCTTAGGCCATCAAAGCGACTCCACTCAGGCGCCCTTGCGGATGCGCCAGAAGCTTCACAATTGCGAACGACGGCCGCCTCGATTACACGCTTCCAGAAAGGGCTGCGACGGCTGCTGACGAGCGGCTGCAATGACATCCGACGGCCGGGGTCACTGTCTTGATCAGAGGTTCCATCGCCCATTCCTACCCCCTCCGCGCCCGCAGCGCCTTATGCGACAGCTTTCCCCGCCATGGGAGCATGCTTCCCATCATCGGTCAGCAGCCCCACGCGGTCGACGCCGGCGATCCGAGCAATTGCAATCACATCCGCCACGTCCTGGAAATCGATATCGTCGTCGGCCTCGACGTAGGCGATCCGCTCCACGCGAATGGCGAAAATATCCCACAGCCGTTCGCGCAGGTGATCCCAGTCCACTGTTTCTTCATTCACCATCAACCTCGGGTGTTCGAAGCCCGGCTTCGCGTGATGAATCTGAATCACGATCGTCGTCAACGGCGGCGGGATCGAGGGACCTATCGACTTGGGTTGCTGCGGAATCTCTGTCTGCAAACCGACGGGCTTCTGCTCGATTACAACCAACATGAAAACGATGATGAGCACCAGCAGAACGTCAATCAAGGGAGTGACGTTCATTTTTGGACCTGTCGAAAACGGACCACCGCCTGCCGTGGAGAATGCCATTTGAATTTCCTCTCTTGAAAAGGGAAACCGGCACGCGCGTGTCCTGAAACATTGGACACCTGGACGATGAAGAGAGTTCCACGGCGTTTGCAATATTCAGCCCCGAAAGGGGCCTCTGATTTTCAATGAACTTGCGGCATCGCTGATGCGATGCCTTGATGCGAAACAATCGTTCCGCAGGCGGTGCATCCGAATCCAATACAATTGAGTTACCGTGGCGCTGAAGCGCTGCGCCACCGAAAATCAAATGCGGTCGAATTCCCGCAATCTCTCATCAAGGAAACATGGTGAAATACATCCCCTGCTTAGCGCTTGGAATCGTCCTCCCCGCAACCACTCTTTTCATGCTGAGTCCGCCCGCGCATGCTCAGGACAACTACGAAATACAGGTCTACTCTTCGGAAGCGACTCCGAACAACGTCACCATGGTGGAAATACATTCCAACTTCACCGTGGACGGCTCAAAGCGGGTAATCAATGGCGTGGTCCCTTCGAATCATGCCATGCACGAAACCTTGGAGATCACGCAGGGCTGGACTGACTGGTTCGAAACCGGCTTCTATGTGTTCTCGAGCATTCAGCCCGGCGGTTCAGGCGGTGGTGGCTGGAACTGGGTGGGCGATCACATTCGCCCGCGCATCACGGCTCCGGAGTCGTGGCACTTGCCGGTTGGACTGAGCGTCGCGCAGGAAATTGGGTATCAGCGGCGAAAGTTTGCGGAGGACAGCTGGAGCTACGAGCTTCGTCCCATCATCGACAAGCAACTGGGGCGCTGGTATTTCTCCTTGAATCCGACGTTTGACCGGGCGTTGCATGGTCTGAACACAGGCAGGGGATGGGAATTTTCCCCGAATGTGAAAGTCAGTTTTGACTTCACCAAGAAAATCACCGGCGGTCTGGAATACTACGGAGGCTTGGGGCCGGTCTCAAACTTCAATCCCGTTTCCCAACAGTCGCAACAGATCTTTCCTGTGATTGACCTCAATCTTTCGCCGAACTGGGAGGTTAATTTTGGCGCCGGAGTGGATGTTTCCAACTCCGCCGATCATTTGATCGTGAAGTGCATCATCGGACGGCGCTTCAGTTGGGGGCATGAGCACAAGCCGAGCCCCGCACAAAAATAGTGGCGTGACGGGCGCCTCGCCCGTCCGTGGGGAATTAGGCTGCCGGGCGGGGCGCCCGGCTCTCCAGATAGCGAGATTAGCCGATGGGCTCGGCCGACGGCGGTAACGGCGGCGCCTGGAACGGCGGCGGAGATTGCGGGACCGGGGGCGATTCCGGCGCTGGAAGCACGGGGGCAGGATTCAGCAGCGCGTCGAGAGTCGGATATCGAGACGCAAAGAAATGGATCGCGTACGCCGGGAAGAAGACCGTGGCCGGCACGCTCACCAGAGCGATCAGGTAAATCAGCAGGAGCAGCAGCACGCTGCCAAAGACGATTGCCAGGCTGATCGTCGTAACGTTCCATCCCATGCCCGCGGCCCTACCGGCCAGCACTGCAATCCCGCCAGGGACAAGGACCAACAACGCTGGAACGATCGCGACGATGGTGAACAGGATTCCCGCCGCAATGGCAAGCACCAGCTTAAGCAGCAGGTAAATGGCAAATCGCCCTTTCTCCAAGCCGATCATCGCCAGCAGGCGGCGCCAGCCGTCGGCGAAGTCGAGGTTCTCGAGAGCCATAATCGGCACCAGAAAATCTTTGGCGAGCGCCTGAATCACGGCTACTGCCAGCACGAACGCTAGGAACAGGCCCGCGAGCAGAATCACTCCGACAATCAGGCGCACGATGTGTTGCCGCAGATCTGTCGTCCATCCCGCCGCGAATGCCAGGGCCAGCGGCAAGCCCACGAAAAACGCCAGCGACAGCCACGTCGAAACCAGAAACACAATTTGCCACAGAAAGAATCGGCCGCCGGCGTGCCGCCATTTTCGCCAACCATCACCAATCGAACATTGCCGGCTTAGAACGGAGTCAAAGAGGATGAACCGGAATACGCTGTTGAGGTAAAGAAAAACGAGCGCCAGTACGATAAAGGCGAAGATTCCGACCAGGATCAATCCAATGAACTGCGCGATGTGCTCGGAAATGTTTGCGGGGATGTTCGCCCGGTCGAAGGGAGAGAGAACATTCGCCAAACCCGATGGAAGAAACTCGCCATCGTTTTTCTGTGGGACACGAGGCCAACCGCCGCCGAAGTTAGGGACACTGCATCCGCCGACGTGGAGTTCCGCTGCCAGAATTCCAACCAGCGCCAGCCGAGACCATTGCCCGAAGCGGAAACCGGTGAAGAGTTGTTGGCGCGTGTGCTGCAGGGCGGGCTGTACGGAATCGACGGCGGAGACGGGCATTCGATCACCTCGAACCAACGCCGCAAAGGTATCGCGCTGAGACTTGCGGCGTCAATGGCGGACCGGGCGAAGGCGCCCTGTCGCTCCACCGGGGGAATTATTCATAGCGCAGCGCCTCGACGGGATCCAGGTTCGCGGCTCGCGAGGCGGGAATCATTGCGCTCAGCACTCCGACGAACAGCAACACCAGCGTTGAAATCATAACCGTAAAGAATGAAATTCTGAGGTGGATGTCCGCTTTCCCAGAGTCGTCTTCGAACAGCGGGCCCAGCAGCGGGAGGGTTCCCACGCCCACCGCAACCACATAGGACACCACGATCCCGATGGCGCCGCCGAGCAGCATGATGAGCAGGGTCTCCGCAAGGAATTGGGTTTTGATGTGCCATTTCCTGGCGCCTAGCGCACGCCGCAAGCCGATTTCACGGATGCGCTCATCCACCGAAACGAGCATGATGTTCATGACGCCAACGCCGCCGATCCCGAGGGTCAGAATACCGATAAAGATAAGCAGCACTTGCAGACCGATCGTGATGCCGTTGATGACGGGCCGAAACTCTTCGCGACCGAACATCTGAATCGCCTTCTTGTCGGTGGGGGAAAATTGCTGGCGGGTGGCGATTGCGGCGAGAACCTGCGCCTCCGCGCGCGCCTCGAACTGTGGCGCGATGGGTTCAAACACGAGCACGTCGCCATACTTCGCGTTCCAAAGATCACTCGCCGCAGAGTAGGGAATCCATGTCGACTCGTCGTCGCTGGAGAAGTAGTTGCTCAGTTGAATCTTGCGATCCATGGTGCCGATGACAGTAAACCGCACGCCTGCAACGACGACCGTTTCGCCGACGGCAGGGCGTCCGCCGAACAACTGCTCGCGCACGCGCGCTCCGAGAAAAACGACGCGGCGCCGCTCGAGCTCGTCGAGCGAGTTGATCCAGCGGCCCTCGGACGGCTGTTCGTTGCGCATATCGCCGTATTCCGGGCAAACCCCGCGGACGGGCGCCGTGCCGACCATGCGATTTCCATAGGCAATGCCGGGGCGGCGCACGGTCTCGAGACACGCGTGGCGCACATAGTTGGCGGTCTCCCTGATCATGTCGATGTCAGCTTTTTCGAGAACGACTTTCTTGCCGGCGCGCTGGCCGCCGGGTTGCTCGCTGGTCTGCTGCGGCCAGCAGATGACGGCGCCTTTGCCGAAGGCGTTGAAGCCGCCGACCAGAATTTCACGGAAGCTGCCACCGTATGCGATCAGCAGTGTGACGGTGGCGATTCCCCAAACGATGCCCAGCATGGTGAGGGCGCTGCGAGTGCGGTTGCGCCGCAATGCAATCCAGGCTTCGCTGAGGATCTGATAGATCATGTTAGCCGCCTGCCTCGTGGCGCAAGGCTTCGATGGGATCGATGGCGGCGGCGCGGCGAGCCGGATAGAGGGCGGACAGGATCGCAATGGTCCCGAGAACGGCGAAGGCAACGGTTCCTGTTTGCCATGTCGGCAACAGGCCGGCGAAGAAGTCCGGCATCGGCAGCAGGTTGACCAGCGCACACAGGCCGAACGCGATCATCAAACCCGTGCCGCCGCTGATCAACGCAACAATGAGCGCTTCCAGGAAAAACTGCCGCAGGATGCTGTTCGCGGGAGCTCCGATGGCTTTGCGGACTCCGATTTCGCGAGTGCGCTCTTGAACCGCTACCAGCATGACGTTCATGACGCCGAGGCCGCCGAGAAACAGAGTCACAACCCCGACCGCGCCTAGAAAGTATTTCATGCCATCCGTCATGGTGCGGAAGGCTTTTGCCTCCTGAATCGTGTCCCAGATGGGGCAGGCCTCTTTATCGCGGGGATCGAAGTCGTGCAATCTTCCCAACACCCGCCGGATCTCTCCCTTGCAGGCTTCGTGGTGCTCGACGGAGCGCGGGACGACCAGCAACTGGTCGAAGGTGTCGGGCGTTCCGGGCGGCTTATCGGGGAACTCGCGACGCATGGCAGAGAAAGGAACGAAGATTTTGTTGACGTCCCACCCGTCGTAACTGGAGTCCTGTTTCTTGGACGACATTACGCCGACGACGGTGAAGGGTATGTCGTTGAGGTAGACGAACTGGCCGACGGCCGGACGACTGCCGAATAACTGTTTTTTCGCATCGGACCCGAGAAAGGCCGCGCGCCGGTTTTCGTTGAGGTCATCCTGATTGTAGAAGCGGCCTTCGCTTACCCCGAGACTGCGAATCTCGGCAAACTCCGGCGTCGAGCCGGTTACCGTGAAGGCGGCCGCGTTGTAAGCGGTGTGCGATCGCACCGTGTTCTGCTCCAGCTCCGGGATCGCGTACTGGCAATCCATCGCCTCTTCCTGAAGATGGGGTATATCGGAATCCGTCCAGTGCACCAGGCGGCCGGCCCGCGTGCCGCCAGCCTGCAGGCTGGTACGGCCATGGAAGACGATCATGATGTCGCGGCCCAGGGTTTCGGCCTGTTTGGCTTGGCCGACGCGAAGGCCCTCGCCGGCGGCGACCATCAAGACGATCGAGACCACTCCCCAGGCAATTCCGAACATGGTCAGCAGGGTGCGGACGCGGTGCGCCCAAAGGGTTCGAAAGACGTCCTGGATGAGATCGCGAAATGACATGTGAAGGTTCGACGGGGCCCGCCCGGAAAATGAAAGCGCAGCGTTGCTCCTGACTTGAGGTACGCGAAATGGAGGTGCTTTGTTCCGGCGCGATCTCGGATTCGATTGTTTGGCAGCGGAACTGCCAATTCCATAGAGACGCGGCTTGCCGCGCCTCAGACGGCTGAGGGCGTCGGTAGCGTGGCTTGAACAGAGTTGAGCCGGAGCCAAGCCTCGAACTCCCTCAGGGCAAGTTCACACTGCAGTCGATGGCGTTCCTGGCGGTCGCGAATCTTGCGGTCGAGGGCGGGCAGCAGATCAAAAGTGATGTTGGCGGGCTGAAAGCTTTTGCTCTCCGCCTGCGTGATGTAATGGACCAGCGAGCCAAACGCGGCCGCTCGCGGCGGAGCCGCTGGTTCGCCGCCGGTTGCAAGCGTCGCTGCGTGTATTCCCGCCATCAGACCGGTGGCGATCGATTCGACGTAGCCTTCGACGCCGCAGATCTGTCCCGCGAATAACACATTCGGATGCGCCTTCATTTGCAGCGTTGCGCTCAGGAGGGTGGGCGAGTTGATATAGGTGTTGCGGTGAATCTGTCCGTAGCGCAGAAACCGCGCGCTTTCCAGTCCGGGGATCAAACTCAGCACGCGCGCCTGCTCGCCAAATTTCAGGTGATTCTGAAATCCGACAAGATTGTAAGAATCGGCGCGCAGATTTTCCTGGCGCAATTGCACGGCAGCATAGGGAATTCTGCCCGTGCGAGGGTCTTTCAGTCCGACCGGCTTCATCGGCCCGAAACGCAAAGTATCGCGGCCTCGCCGGGCGATCTCTTCAATGGGCAGGCAGCTTTCAAAGTAATTCAGCTTTTCCCAGTCTTTCTGCTCCACCGATTGGGCCGCGAGCAGTGCATCGTAAAAAACGTCGTACTCGGCCTTCGACATTGGACAATTGATGTAGTCGGCCGATCCCTTATCGTACCGGGCCGCCAGGTACACCTTGCTCATATCGATGGAATCGGCTTCGACGATGGGGCTGATCGAATCGTAAAAATAAAGATTGTGTGGTGGCGGGGCTTCGCCCCGCGAAGGATCGATGCCGACTCCTCCCGCCGAATCCCGCGGAGAACTCAGCCGCACAATTTCCCGTGACAGCCGATCCGACGTCAGCGGGCCGGTTGCAATAATGGTGAGCTCGCCTGCCTCGACTTCGATGACCTCTTCGCGGCGAATCGTGACGAGTGGTTCGCGCGAAATCGCCTCCGTTACCTTTCGTGAAAACTCGGCGCGGTCCACGGCCAGAGCGTGCCCGGCAGGCACTGCGGTTTCACGGGCGATTTCGAGCAGCCGCGAACCTGCTCGCCGCATTTCCTCTTTCAGCAGCCAGGGTGCAGTGTTCTCGCTGTCGGATTTCAGGGAATTGGAACAGACCAGTTCCGCGAAGTCGTCCGTCTGGTGGGCGGGGGTCGCGCGTACCGGCCGCATCTCGAATAATTCGACGGCGACGCCGCGCCGGGCACACTGCCACGCTGCTTCCGATCCCGCGAGGCCAGCGCCGATGATCCGTATTCGCTTCATGAAGCTTTCTCCGCCAATTTCCGCAGACCGTCTCCCGCCAGGAGAACCGTTCGCCAGTCGTCGAAAAAATCGGCGCCCAGCGCCTGATACAGCGCGATGGCGGGCTGATTCCAGTTCAACACCTCCCACCGGATGAAAGCGCCGTTTTCCTGCTCCGCGACCCGCGCAACGCTGGCAAGAAGCGCTTTGCCGACTCCGCGCCCGCGAAAATCAGGACGCACAAAAAGATCCTCCAGAAACAATCCAGCGCCTCGCCAAGTCGAGTAGACGCTAAAGAAGAGCGCATAGCCCGCGGTCTGTCCTTGCCATTCCGCGATTACGGCACGAAACTGAGGCTTCGCGCCGAAGCCGTCGCGCGCGATGTCGGCCTCCGTTGTCCGGACTTGATCCGGAGCTTTCTCATAGTCGGCAAGTTCCCAGATCAATCGTCTGAGGAGGGCAGCGTCGGCGAGAGTGGCGGCTCGAATTGTTAACATTGGGAGTGAGTGAAGAATTCTCTGCGTTTATTATAGAGGGGCATTGGGGAGGACATATGGCACGGATTCGTCTGATTGAACCTGCGCGGGCCAGCCCGGAAGTTAAGGAAATTTATGATGGCAAACTGAAAGGCAAGCCCGGCAGCATCCAGAAAGCGCTGGCGCACCGTCCCGCGATGCTTGGCAACTTTCTGGGATTCTATGCCAGCGTGGGGCGTTCGCTCGACCGCAAGCTGTACGAGGCGGTGTATCTCCGAGTCTCACTCATCAACGGATGCCATTACTGCACGCAACACCACATCCAGGGC
>Ga0210403_10001110_pt1 | contig 26139 bp, 16 predicted proteins | sample IncBWC19MmetaG_FD_150863 | JGI IMG/M metagenome (GOLD analysis project Ga0210403, IMG submission 150863) | Forest soil microbial communities from Barre Woods Harvard Forest LTER site, Petersham, Massachusetts, United States - Inc-BW-C-19-M | ecosystem: Environmental > Terrestrial > Soil >... | reverse complement strand
AAGAGGCACGCGGAGTATTGCGTTGCAGCGCTTCGGCGATGGCTCGGCGCAATGCGGCGGCGCCATACTGCTCCAGCAGTTTCATCAGTTGGGCGGTCTGGGCGCCGGCTGATTCGCCCTGTGCGAAAGCCAGATCTAAAAGCGTTTTGCTCTCGGGCACAGCCTGCTCTAACCGGCCGCCGGGCGTGGAGTGCAATGCTTTGCGCTTGATCTTGAGAACCGCTTCCTGATGAGCCGGATCAAGCACCAGTTGGTGGCGATCGTAGGTGCGCAGGTGGCGGGCGATCTCCAAGGAGCCATCGAGAATGCGTACGGTGACATCGGAGGCCACTAAGGTCAGTTGCCGCCCGACCGCTTCCGGTGGAATGGAGTAATCGTTAAGATCGAAGCGAACATAGATAGTCTTGCGGGAGCGCACGGCCTCGATCCGGTCCGTGGAGAAGGCGTGCAGCGGAGAAGGCAGCAAGCGAGGCTGTTCTTCGGCGAAGACATCGGCTAGCGTGCGATCGCCACCGCCCGGCCAGCGGCGTTGGTGTGCGACCTGATCGCGCCAGAATAAAGCTTGGCGATTGCATTCGGCCAGCGTGGTAAAGGTTCGGCCCGCCCAGAAGGAATCGCGAACATAGCGGATGGCTCTTTCCACGCGGCCTTTCTGATTGCCGGCGCGCACCTGGCAGGGCCGTGGAGCGAAGTGATAATGCGCGCTCAGCTCGATCAGCCGGGGATGAAAGTGGATCTGATTGCCGCGGCGCTCTAGCACCGCGCTTTTGAGATTGTCGTAAAGAATTACGCGCGGTTGCCCGTGCCAATACTCAAAGGCATGTACGTGGCCGCGCAGGAAGTTCTCCATAGTTTGATCGAAGAAGAATTCCAGATATAAAGCTCGCGAATACGACAGCGTCATCACGAAGCAGGACAAGGCTCGCTGGGCGCGGCCCACCATCACGCGCCCAAAGTGAGCCCAATCGACTTGTGCTTGTTCTCCGGGAAACGTTTGCAGTTGCAGGAATGGTTCGCGGCTCTGCGGACGCAAGCGGGCCACGGTACGGCGCAACTGCACCACGCTACCGCTGTAGCCGCGGTCGCGAATCATCTGGTAGATGCGCGTGGCGCGTAGGCGCGGATGTTGATCGAGGGTGTGGCGAATGAACTCCATGTAGGGATCGACGACGGATGCTGTCAGCGGCTTGGAGTTTCTGAAGCGTTGGCTCTCAATGGCATTGCGAACGGCGTCCGGGTGGACGCTCAGTTCACTGGCAATGGTGCCGATTTTCCAGTGTTCGGCGTAAAAATAACGGCGAATCTGCGCGCGGATTTCCGGACTGATCATGCGATGGCTCACCTGCGTCGTGGAATGTGTGGAAATGGATCGATGAAGCGTCCGGTACGGCCGCAGATCCGACAGCGCGGCCACCAACGTGGCTGGATTCCCTGCCAGAAATGCGATGCCGCCGGATCCTGTACCGCCTCGGCCCCTCCACGGTCGAATGATGCCGGGGAAGTGATCGAAAGGGAACCTTGATCCGTCACTGGCGATTGCGTTTGACGAAGGCGGCAGCGGTACTCCCGCTGACGATCGCGATGATCGAGCTGCCCTTCGGAGCTTTGTTGGTGGCGTTTATTGGCGCGCCGCCGCTGCTGGCGGCGGGCTTGGTTGCGGCATGGTTCGCTGCAGTAGCGATGTCCGCGATCGCAGTGCGCGCAGATGAAGAAAATCGCGTGGCAGCCTTGACCAAGGCAAACCCGTTGCCGCAGAACCGCTTCGCCATGAACCACCGCCATGCGTCATCGCAGGCGGAACTGGACAACGACACTGGTTTCGTGGCAGCTTAAAACCAACCCTGTTTGGTTTTACCTGTCGAATGGTTGCCGAACACAGAACCCTGCCGCTCTAACGGCAGGGTTCCATCGATTCTCGCCCTTGAGACAAGATACTTCGGGCAGCCCAGTTGTGGATGATTCGGACGGATGATTGCGCCTTCGGCGCGATGATGTTGCTGGTCTTACGGCCAGAGTTCAGAAACCTACGTTTTCAGATGATTGCTGACAGAAACGATTCTTGGCAAGATTGTCACTGCACTTCACAGTCAAGCTGATGAATACAGAAACGCACTGAAGAGGCTAGATGAGGCGCCGGACGATTCACGAGGGATGAATGAAGTCTTGCGAATTGCCTACAATTTCAGCAGTGATGTGCTTCCGCTAATTTCATTGTTCAGGAGCATTTGCGATCTGAAGCCTCTTGTGTTTTGGTGCACAATCAAGGAGCAATGGGCGTTGTACAGGGCCTTTACCTCCCTGCCATGGTCGGCTTTAGGACGCAAAGAAAAACTCGAAGAATATCAGTCGATTGTGTCACAAGCTAGGAACCACGCTTTTCACCATGCTTTGCCGTTTGATTCAACGGTTGAGGTAGACCTCTCCAATTTGGATGTGCGTGCTGACAAAATCCGCCTGTTTTTGCCGTTTAAAGAGAAGCAGGGCAGAGGTGTCCACATAAAGGATCAGAAGTTGGCAGATGTTCTCGCAGAATTCTCACGTGCCAAGTTGCGCCCCGTGTCAATGGTTTTCTGGCAAGCGAATTTGAAGGTGATGGAGCAGTCTTGTCAGCTCGCCCAACATATCCTGGAATCGCTGATCCTAATCCACCAGGCAACGAAGTCCTAATGTCTCACCGTGTTCTTGTCGATTACTCATCTTCGATGTTAAGAAATAACCCCATTTGATACTCCTTCAGCTTTGCAGGCTTTTTCGGAGAGCTGAACTTTCTGTGACGTCACAGAGTTCTGGGTGTCCGGTAACACACCATGAATGAAGAAGCCCGTAAGATATCGACGTGCTTCGTAGCCGTGCCCGGTGGGGCATTCTTGATGTCCAACGACCTTGCGGCGGAGGTGACAATATTCGACTTCACTCAAATACACATATCATCTGGGGACAAGACGGAATGAGATCTTTTTTTCGTGGAACCGCACAAAAGGACGGGGAGAGCACGAGGGGCACCGTCAGAGTGCTGAAAAGATTGAGCCATGACCGGTGAGCGGGATTAATTGACTAATTGACGATCACCTAGATGGTAAATAGGGGGCTTGGGTTGCTGCGCGAAACGACCAGCATCAAACGGCTCTTAGCCCGACTGAGAGCAACGTAAAGGAGACACCTTGCCTCGGGCTTGTTCGGGAAAGTCTTGGCGTCGCACGGCATGACGATGACGCTGTCGCACTCCAGACCTTTCGCCTTATGGATGGTGCTGATGGCCTTCTCCGGCGGCTGCGGACGCGAATAGATACGGCGGTGGGTAATCTCCGCAAAGCCGCTGTCGGCGGTATCGAAATCACCGAGGCGAATCGCTTCCCAGAATTCTCTGCGATAGTCGATTTTGACATCGGTGAAGTCTCCGTCTGTGGCTGCAAGTTCTGAGAGACGGCGGAGCATCTTGGCGACGCCGCAATGGTTGGCCTCGGCTACAAGAAACCGCGCAAGGCCCTGGATGGTTGCAGGCTTGCCTCGACAGTTCCCCGTGCAGCCTTCGCGCACTTCTTTCTCGAACCTGTCACCGAAAGCCGATGGGCTGAACCCCTTGCCTACTTCGCCCATGAACGCGACGATGGCTGCGGCAAGTGCTTCGCGATCACCCTGCCCTGCAGCGAGAGCATCCACCAGCTTTTCCAGGCCGGGGCGGGTGTGGCCCTCCCAAAGCGGAATGCGGCGGTTAAAGAGTGCACGGAAGGATCGGGCGGTTTCATTGTAGCGGGTCAGTATCAGAAGCGACGTTTGCGCCCGTTCAAACGCATCTATCTGTTTCCGGTCCTGACTCGAGAGCTGGTATTCAAAGTTTTTCTGAGACTGATTTTCGGCGAAGACGACGGTAACGCTTGGCGGCAGCCCGTTGCGCAGATCAATGGTGCCGCCCGTTTTCAGCGCGCTGCGCGCAATCAGGGTCCATTGCCCCAGATCCGGACTTCCGCTCGACCATCGGTGCGGAAAATCCAGCTGCTCAAATGCCTGGGCCTGACGTGTCAGTTCGTCCCAGTCGCAGGGAGGGCACGCGCCGACGCGGGCTCTTACCTTGAATATCTTCTGCATGGGGTCGCCAAATAGGCGGAGCCTCGCGCCCTGGCCCTGCAGCGCCATGACGATGGAATGCTGCTCGCCACTCGAATCCTGGTGCTCGTCGCAGATGACGACGCGATGGCGTTGCGCCAGCGAGGCCACAATCATCGGATAGCGCTTCAGGAGTGCAGCGACGCTCACAGCGAGCTCGGCGTATCCTTCTTGTCGCTGACGAACCCACGCGCCGATATCAGCCGGAAGCCCGAGACCAGTGCGGTAAGCGGAGGCGATATGGGCAATGACGCTGTCGATAGTGCGGATTTCGACGCGGGAACCGACACCTTTTGTGCGGTCCGCGAACACGGAACAGGCGGCATGTGTGTGGGTCAGGATGAGGAGCCGGTTGGGGCCGCCGGCGATTGCGATTTCCCGCGCGTAGTCCGCGCCCTTGGTGGTCTTCCCGCAACCGGCCGGCGCTTCCACCACTACCAGCGGAGCATCGGATCGAAGCGCGGCATGGACACTGTCGTCGCTCACGGGTTGAGGTCCGGGATTTCGTCAAGATCAACTGCCTTGCGGACGGCATTGCAAAACGGCATTAGCTGTGGCTTCAGTGTTGGCCAAATACCGAGACTGAAGACCTTGCCTGCAAGTTCGCGACCGCCTTCGACCGACTTGAACCAGGTTTGCCCGTGTGCCTGATATTGTTTCTTCTCCGCTAACTTGTCATCCGGGACAGTCCCCAACGCAGCCGCCAGCATGAGTGCCTTGAGGCTCGATCCGGCCTTTGCCTTTATCGTCGCGAAGTCTTTCTCTTGCCCTTGGATTCCCAACCGATCCGCCAGCGTCCGCAGGCGCATGCCTGTTTTGTCATTCTCCGGGTCCGTCAATAGCATTTCCAGTTTGTCGTCGGGCAGGACGCCCATGACATTTTCTTCGATACAGCCGGACTTCCAGCGGAAGAGGAGTTTGTCGAGCTTCTTTGTTACGTTCTGCCAGCGTGTCGGGTGCTTCCCTTCGTCGTCAGCAAATCCGCCGAAACACAAGCCGCCAGCGGCAAGGGCTTCGAGAAGGCCGAGAGTGGCTTCATGTCCTCCACCATCGGTAACGTGAACTCCGTGCTGCTCCAGCGATGAGCCAAGCGCCTTTTCGAGAAGAGCGGCGACGAAACCGAATTCGGTCGCTCCCTCGGCAACGACCGCCAGACACCCGAGGAATGTCTCCGGGTCGGTTTTGCGCTGTCTTGCGACGTCCGCCGATGTCAGCTGGCCGATCCCGCCAGCATGGTCAACGTACCAGAGGCTTGCTTTGGACGCGGCAGAAATGGCTGACGGGCTATGTGTGGTGACGAAGACTTGTGACTTGCTAGCTTGCAGATTCTCCATCAAGAATCTCTGGCGGTAGGGCTCAAGGCCGCGTTCGACTTCGTCAACAAGGGTGATGGGAGCTTCTCCCTGTTTCTGCTCGGCAATTGCAAGGGCTGCAAACCGTCTTGTCCCCGATCCCCAGGTTGCCAACGGTAATTGCACGCCCTCTCGCTTGGCAGTCAGCCCGATCAGTGCCGTGATGGACAAACCCTGTCCACCGGTGATCGCCAAGTCCAGGCCGTCCGGCAGACTCTTCGTCTTGAAAACCTGATCGAGAGCTTTCAGAGCGTCCTTCGCAGGGTCCGTGAGTTGTTCCGTCACGTCGCTTTTCGCGAGTTCGCTCGCCAGCCGGGAGCGCAACGCTTTGTCGGAAAGCAGGCGATCAAGTGCCGACCCCTGGACGAGTCGGAGGTCGCGGTCGTTGCGGTCGTCGCCGCCGAGGCGGACGAGACCGATGCTGCGCCGCAGTCCGACCGATAAGATGTCAGCGGTGCCATCCGGCTGAACGACCTCGTGAGCCAGTTCGAGATCCTCTGTTCCACGCACACGAAGGCGATAGACAGGTTCGCCTTTCAGCCCACCATCGCCGTCCATCCTGGGCACCACGGCTTCACTGCCGTTCCAGTCCCACGGCCAGGAAGCTTTGGTCTGGTAGTTGATCCCAGTCTCTGGGGGCAGGGAGAGAATGGCCTCGATAACGAAGCCCGCCTCGATATTTCTCGCGTGATAGTCGGTGTCGGCCAGGGTCGTGGGATTCGTGGGGCTGAGAAGAAGCCCTATTGCATCGAGGATGGTTGTCTTGCCCACATCGCCGCCACCGAGAATGAGATTGACGCCTTTGGTGGGATGCCATGAAAGGGTTTTGACGCAACGGAAGCGTTCAATCGCCAAATGATAGACAACCGGCGCACTCATTTGGCATCCACCAAGGTTGACGGTTTTATAGGGTAGACTTCGATATCCTTGCTCCCTTTCGACCACGCGAGGATCTCCCCGCATTATAAAGCCGTTACCGCGCGCATGAATGAGCGACAATGAATTCCGCAACTAATCAAATATTATGGATCTCTAATTTTTCGACTCTGCTTCTACTGTTTGTCTTCGCTTCCATACTCGGAAATATCTTCCCCTCCGTTGTCTTAAGGCTCCTGGCGTTCACTGTATAGCCGAAAGTATTCACTTAACGTAAGGTGCGTAGCGCCAGAGGGAGGAGACCAACGGGTGACGCTCCACTGGCCAACGTGGATTCCCCGTGTGTACAATCCAAATCCTTAGTCGACGTGTGCGGTGAGTGAGGTTGCAAAGTTGTGCCGAAGCAGCAAAGGAAAATCGTGTTTTTTCTGGGCGCAGGTGCGTCCTATGGTGCTGGAGCCTACGCTTCGGTACAGCATGGGGGCCATCTACGGATTCCAATGCAGTCCACATTTTGGGATACCTTTCTACGCTTCTGCCGCTCTACGAAGAACCGACGGCGTATCGAATCGTTTCTTTTTCGCTACTTCAAAGGCTATGCGCGCGTGCCAGCGCGCGTGCAATCGAGCAAACGGCGGGCTATGTTCGAGGATGTTAACGTTGAGGAGGTGTTTACATTTCTGTCCGAGCGCGCTCGTGCTCCTTCCACGTCATCGCAGCTACGCAGAGAGGCGATCAAGATTTGGGCTGCCTTGATTTCCGAGCTGCCAAGGGTCTTTAGCCGCTTTGAGCCTAATGCCGATACTCGAGCTACCTTTAGTACTACAGTGTTACAAAATCACAAAACACGTAGAATCAGCAGGTTATGGCGAACCCAAAGAGTCAATAGAGATGGCAAGCCGTATGCTACAAACCGCGCAAACACTCGCTAAAACGGCAATGGTCCAACTCGGTTCACTTTTTGTAACACTGTAGTATTAGAAAGCTGTCGAAGAACTTCATACGGGCCAGAGACACAATTGTCTCGTTCAACTACGACACCGTTTTTGAGAAAAGCCTTCCATCTGCGCGTCGCTGGCACTATGAGGGCATCGCTGACCAACGAAGTAGCATAGGAGTACTCAAGCCCCACGGATCGATCAACTGGCTGGACTCAGATCCGATCGAGATAACCGATTTCCCAGACCATGCCCTGGTTGTTGCACCAACTCATCTGAAGTTTGTTCAAAGCGGTACAGAACAGCCTGAGGATACGGCCGGCTATCTGGACCACTCGTCGGGCGTCAAAAGAGTCTGGGAATCGATGGAACGTGAGATGCGAGAAGCAAAAGCGCTTGTCTTCATCGGGTATTCATTCCCCGCTGCGGACCTCTACTTTTCATCCATTCTGCGATCGGTATTGGCGGATCGTGACGGCGCGCCAGCCGTTGCAATCGTCAATCCAGATGCTGTAGCCATTGGCGAACGTCTTCGGCAGCGATTTGCGCTGGGACGCATTGACCTCCATTTCGATATACGAAACTTTGTGGAAGGTTCTCGAAAGAATTTACTGAAGAGGCTCTTTCCCTCTGCTTAGGCAAATTACTCAAGTGTCCGCCCGGGATATCGCAAAAGCAGGGCACATTTATTAGATGAGCGTTCGCTAAATTTCCTTCTGTGGTCGATACTGTGAAATGGCCAGCATGGCCACCGCGACGAGTCTCAACCTCATATATCGGTTCGAAGCAATGCATCGCATGCCGACCGACTCCATTCCGCCCATATGCCCGGGCGACGCCAGTCACCCTCTCAAGTGGAAATTCTGCCCACATTCCTTTGGTGACGGACTCGGTCATAGCCGAGCGTCATCCACTTTTCCCGAAACTGTTCGGCAGTCATCCCCACTCCGTCATCCTGTATCACAAGGACGTGATCCTCGTCGCCTTTTGGGACGGTTATCTTGACTTCCGGAGCCCCTGCGTCCCAGGCATTCGCAACTAGCTCCGTAAGTGCAACTTCAGCCGATTGGACGATCGATCCCAAAGTACGGCCAGCAAATTCTGCTCAAATAAGCAAACTTGCAATGGCGAGGAGGGGCAAGACGATTTTTTCGCTGTCGGCTGCGGATCATCACCAGCTTGTGTGCCTCAATGTCCAGAGCAGGGGTGGTACGATCAATCACTGTGCCGGTCAAGTGTTCTACCACTGGCTTTCTTCACATGCAAATCAGTAAAGAGGTTGGCCGTATCCTGCTTAATTTGTTATAGTTGCGGGTTATTCTACTCTCACTTTCCCCTTGCTGGACCGGTGGGCAAGATGCCGGTACTTTTTCACGAGCAGTGAAAAGAGAAAAAGGAAGAGGGTTGTAACGGCGACATACTCACAGGACTGGTAACCCGATGGCCCTGAAGAAATCCCAACTTTACACTTCGCTCTGGAGCAGCTGCGATGAGTTGCGCGGCGGCATGGACGCTTCGCAGTACAAGGACTACGTTCTTGTCCTGTTGTTCGTGAAGTATGTCTCCGACAAGTATGCCGGGAAGAAAGATGCGCTCCTCGACGTGCCGAAGGGGGGCCGTTTCTCCGACATGGTGGCGTTGAAAGGCAACAAGGAAATCGGTGACAAGATGAACAAGATCATCGGCAAGCTCGCCGAGGCCAATGATCTCAAAGGCGTGATTGATGTCGCTGATTTTAACGACGCCGATAAGCTCGGCAAGGGCAAAGAGATGGTGGATCGGCTCTCCAACCTCGTTGCCATCTTCGACAGTCCTACTCTCAACTTCAGCGGCAATCGTGCAGAAGGAGATGACCTTCTCGGCGACGCATACGAATATCTCATGCGTCACTTCGCGACCGAATCCGGTAAGAGCAAAGGTCAGTTCTACACTCCGGCAGAGGTTTCGCGCGTTATGGCCAAGGTCGTTGGCGTGGGAGGTGCTAAGAGCGCCAGCCAGACCATTCACGATCCTACGTGTGGTTCCGGTTCCTTGCTCCTGAAGGCGCACGATGAAGCCAAAGGGGCGACCGGACTGGATCTAGCGCTATATGGTCAGGAAATGGACAATGCGACATCCGCGCTCGCGCGGATGAACATGATTCTTCATGACTGTCCGACAGCGGAAATCTGGAAGGACAATGTCCTGGCAAGCCCGCACTTCAAGTCGCAGAACGGTGCGCTCAAAACGTTCGACTTCGTCGTCGCCAATCCACCGTTTTCCTTCAAGGCTTGGAGCAATGGGTTCAAGCCTGCCGAGGATGAGTTCAAGCGGTTTGCCTTTGGTGTGCCACCGGTGAAGAATGGTGACCTCGCCTTCCTTCTTCATATTCTCGCCTGCCTCAAGAGCAATGGAAAAGCCGCAGTGAACCTCCCACACGGTGTTCTTTTCCGGGGCAATAGCGAAGGTACCATTCGGCGCGAGATTGTCCGCCGGGGATACGTCAAGGGGATCATCGGCCTCCCGGCGAATCTCTTTTACGGCACGAGTATCCCGGCCTGCATTGTCGTCCTCGACAAAGAAAATGCATATGCGCGCAAGGGCATCTTCATGATCGATGCCTCAAAGGGCTTTATCAAAGACGGCAACAAGAACCGCCTGCGTGCCCAGGACATTCATCGCATCGTCGATACGTTCACGCGTCAGCTTGAGATTTCCGGCTACTCCCGCATGGTGCCGCTGGCCGAGATTAGTGATCCAAAGAACGATTTTAACCTCAACCTCCCGCGCTACATCGACAGCGCTGAACCGGAGGATTCGCAGGATATCGACGCCCACTTGCGCGGCGGCATACCTGACCGCGATATTAATGCCCTCGCCCGCTACTGGCAGGTGATTCCGTCCGTGCGCGCTGCCCTGTTCAAAAAGGCCGACCGTCCCTCCTACTCTCAGCTGCAAATCGCCGGCCGCGACGTAAAGCCCGCCATCTTCGGCCACCCGGAGTTCACGGCGTTCAAGTCCGGCGTAGAGAAACGCTTCGCTAAGTGGAAGGCCGCCAATGGGCCGCGCCTCAAGGGCTTGTCGAAGAACGACCATCCGAAAGCTCTCATCGAAACGCTCTCCGAGGACCTACTCGCCTCTTTCGCGCAAGCTCCGTTGCTCGACCGGTATGACATCTACCAGCACTTGATGGACTACTGGGTCGAAACCATGCAGGACGATTGTTACCTTGTTTCAGCCGATGGATGGAAGGCGGGCGCTCAAGTTCGCGAGGTTCTACAAGTCAAGAACAAGGATGGGAAGTTGGTCTGGCCGGAGCCGCACGACTTCAAGAAAGGCAAGCACCGATTCAGATCGGACCTTATTCCCGCAGATATTCTGATTGCGCGCTACTTTATGGCCGATCGCGAAGCTATTGTGGCCATCGAGCGGGAACTCGCCGAGATCGAGCAGAAACTCGATGAGCAGAAAGAGGAACAAAGTGGTGAAGACGGATTGCTGGAGGACGTTAGCGAAGGTGAGGGAGACAAGCGGAAAATCACGGCCAAGGCTGTCAAGACCAGCCTTAAGGAAATTAGCAAAGATCCGGACTTTGCTGACGAGCGCAAGGCGCTGCAAGAATATGCTGACTTGCTCGACAAGCAATCCGATGCCAAAGGCCGCCTGAAACAGGCGCAGGAAGATTTGGACAACGAGCTCGCGTCTAAGTATCCCAAGCTCACCGAAGGCGAGATCAAAACAATCGTGGTGGAAGACAAATGGCTCGCCGCTCTCACCTCCGCCGTGCAGGGCGAACTGAACCGCGTCTCGCAGACCCTTACCGAACGCATTCGCCAGCTCGCCGAACGCTACGCCACGCCGTTGCCGCAGGTCACTTGTGAAGTCGCCACCCTTGCTGCCCGCGTTGACGAGCATCTCAAGCGAATGGGGGCGGAATGGAACTGAAGGCAGGCTACAAGTCTACTGACTTTGGTGTGATTCCACAGGAGTGGAAGGTTAAGCGCTTGGGCGAACTCGCCTCCGTCAGTTCCGGCGGAACACCGAGCCGCAGCAACCCCCGATATTGGAACGGTGACATTCCTTGGATCACCACTTCCGAACTGGACTTCCACACGATTACCGAAGTGAAGCAGTTCATTACAAAAGAGGGCCTCGAGAATTCAGCCGCGAGGTTGCTGCCTCCAGGCACGCTTCTAATGGCGCTCTACGGCCAAGGGAAGACACGGGGCAAGATCAGCATGCTCGGAACGCAGGCTTCGACAAACCAAGCATGTGCGGCGATTTCCCTTCACGGAACGGTGTCTCGGGAGTACATGTTCCACTTCCTCGCGAGCAAGTACGAATCAATTCGAAACCTAAGCAACACCGGTAACCAAGAGAATCTGAGCAGTTCTCTTGTTCGATCCATCCCAGTCCTGTTGCCCCCAGAGGTCGAACAACAGGCTATTGCAGCGGCGCTGAGTGATGCGGATGCTCTGCTCGACGCACTGACCAAGCTCATCGCCAAGAAGCGCGACCTCAAACAGGTGGCGATGCAGCAACTCCTCACGGGCCATCGCCGTCTCCACGGTTTTAAGGGGGAGTGGGATCTCGTTCCGCTTGGCGAACTGTTTACGTTTAAGAACGGACTCAACAAAGGCAAGGAATTCTTTGGTCACGGGACGCCAATCGTGAATTACATGGATGTTTATGGGCACCCAGGGCTGCACAGAAATGATCTCCACGGAATGGTTTCTTTGACCAATCAGGAACGGAAAACCTTCGATGTAAGAAGAGGGGACGTGTTCTTCACGCGGACATCCGAGACAGTCGAAGAGGTTGGCATCGCTGCCGTAATGCTGGACGGCCCTGAAGAGACAGTGTTCAGCGGATTCTTGCTGCGGGCACGGCCCAAAAATGGCGGCTTATGCAATGCGTTCAAGAAATACTGCTTTGCATCACATGCGATTCGTACCCAGATCGTTTCGCGTGCTAGCTATACTACTCGGGCTCTCACGAACGGTCGTTTCCTTTCGCTCGTGAGTCTACAGCGACCGCCACTCGCCGAACAAACTGCCATCTCCACCGTACTCTCGGACATGGACGCCGAGATAAAGGTGCTGGAGCAACGGCGCAATAAGACGCGCGCTTTGAAGCAGGGGATGATGCAGGCGTTGCTAACAGGAAGGACGCGCTTGGTATGAGCATCCCTGCTGGCAGCAAAGTGGGTCAGGTTGAGAAAAAGACGCAGCAGCGCGTCGTGAAGCTGTTTCGTGATGCACTCGGCTATGACTATCTCGGCGATTGGACTGACCGCATCGGTAATCGGAACGTCGAGCCGGAATTACTTACTGCCTGGCTAAAGAAGCGCGGAGTTGAGGAGCCAATCATCACGCGTGCGTTGCATCTGCTCGACAAAGCGGCGGGCGATACAAGCAAGAGCATCTACGACCGCAATCGCGGTGTGTACAACCTTCTGCGGTACGCCGTGAAAGTGAAGCCCGGCGCGGGGGAAAACACGGTTGACGTCTGGCTTGTTGATTGGGAACACCCAGAGAACAATCACTTCGCCATCGCCGAAGAAGTCACCGTCGCAGCCGCGAGCGACAAAGCCCACCCAAAACGGCCCGACGTGGTGCTGTACGTGAACGGTATCGCGCTCGGCGTCCTAGAACTGAAGCGTTCGACCGTTTCGATGGCCGAGGGTATCCGCCAGAGTCTCGACAACCAGAAGAAGGTCTTTATTGAGCACTTCTTTTCCACCATGCAGTGGATCATGGCGGGGAACGACACCGAGGGACTGAGGTACGGGACGGTCCAGACTCCCGAGAAGTGTTACCTCGCGTGGAAGGAGGAGAGCACCGTTGAAAACCTGCTGGACCGAGGCCTGATCCAGATGTGCGGTAAGACACGTTTCCTGGAACTGATTCACGACTTTGTGCTGTTCGACGCGGGGACAAAGAAGCTTTCTCGGCACAATCAGTACTTCGCGGTGCGTGCATCGCAGGATCACGTTCGGCGGCGCGAGGGTGGCATCATCTGGAACACGCAAGGTTCAGGCAAGAGCCTGATCATGGTTTGGCTGGCCAAGTGGGTTCGCGAGCACGTGAAGGACGCTCGCGTACTGCTTATTACCGACCGTACGGAACTCGACGAGCAGATCGAAAAAGTCTTCTTGGGTGTGAATGAGGCGATCTATCGGACCACGAGTGGCGCGGACCTGATCGCAACCTTAAACGCTACGAAACCATGGCTGATCTGTTCCTTGATTCACAAATTTGGCGGCAAGGAGGATGGCGAGGAGGTGGGAGACATCGCTGGGTACGTCGAGGAGGTCAAGAAGGCTCTGCCGCCAGGTTTTGCCGCGAAGGGCAACCTCTTCGTCTTCGTGGATGAGTGCCATCGCACACAGTCCGGAGACCTGCACGATGCGATGAAGGCTGTTCTTCCCAGCGCCATGTTCATCGGCTTCACGGGTACTCCGCTCCTCAAGGCCGACAAGAAGAAGAGCATCGAGGTTTTCGGGCGCTACATCCACACTTACAGATTTAACGAGGCGGTAAGAGACAAAGTAGTGCTCGACTTGCGTTATGAAGCTCGGGACATCGATCAGCGCATTTCCTCGCAGGCGAAGATCGATCAGTGGTTCGAGGCCAAGACCAAGGGGCTGACCGATCTTGCCAAGGCGCAGCTGAAGCAGCGCTGGGGCACTATGCGAAAGGTGCTCTCAAGCCAATCCCGGCTGAATCAGATTGTTGCCGACATCCAAATGGACATGGCGACCCGCGACCGCTTGAGCAGTGGTCACGGCAATGCGATGCTGGTGGCGGGCAGCATCTACGAAGCGTGCAAGATCTACGATCTCTTCGACAAGACCGACCTCCACGGCAAGTGCGCCATTGTCACCTCTTATCAGCCTTCGACGGCAGACATCAAAGGAGAAGAAAGTGGCGAAGGTGAAACAGACAATATTGAGAAATACAACACGTATCGCCAGATGCTGGCCGACTGGTTCAACGAAGCTCCCGAGAAGGCAGTAATCCGCGTCGAGGAATTCGAGAAAGCGGCGAAGAAGAAGTTCATTGATGAGCCGGGACAGATGAAGCTGCTCATCGTTGTGGACAAATTGCTTACGGGTTTCGATGCGCCCCCGGCCACTTGTCTCTACATTGACAAGAAGATGCAGGACCACGGCTTGTTCCAAGCCATCTGCCGCGTGAACCGGCTCGACGGTGACGACAAAGAATACGGTTACATCATCGATTACAAGGACCTCTTCAAGAGCCTCGAAGGAGCGGTGCAAGACTACACTTCCGGCGCCCTGGATGGCTACGATAAAGAAGATGTAGCGGGGCTGCTGGAAAATCGTCTTGGCAAGGCGCGGGAGCGGCTGGAGGACGCGCTAGAGGTCATGCGAGCCCTGTGTGAGCCGGTCGAGGCACCCAAGGATCAGCAAGCTTATTTCCGCTACTTCTCTTCGAAAGACCACGGCAACGTCGAACAGCTCAAAGCCAACGAGCCGCAGCGCCTTTCCCTATACAAGCTGGCGGCGGCACTCGTACGGGCTTATGCGGACCTCGCGAGCGAGATGGCGGAAACCGGCTACAGCCAGGCAGACGCGGAAGGCATAAAGAAGCAGGTCGTCTTCTACGAGAACCTGCGAACCGAGGTGAAGCTACACAGCGGTGATGCAATTGACCTTAAGCAATATGAGCCTGCGATGCGGCATCTCATCGATACCTATATCCACGCCGAGGAGAGCGAAAAGGTATCGGCGTTTGACGATCTGTCACTCGTCCAGCTCATCGTCGACCGTGGAGTGGATGCGCTGAAGGCGTTGCCAGCTGGAATCCGCAAGGACAAGGAGGCGGCAGCTGAAACGGTAGAGAACAATGTACGCAAGCTCATCATCGATGAATCGCCGATCAACCCTAAGTACTACGAGAAAATGTCTGAGTTGCTGGACGCGCTGATCAAACAACGGAGGCAGGAGGCCATCGACTATGAGGAATACCTTCGCCAAGTTGTCGCGCTGGCCAAAGCCGTGAAGAACCCAGCTAGTGGCGCGAGCTATCCCGCGAATCTCAACACTCCGGCAAGGCGTGCACTGTACGACAACCTCGGCAAAGATGCAGCATTAGCTCTTGCGGTCGATGCAGCCGTTAGAAATCACCGGCAGGACGACTGGCGGAATAACCCCTTTAAGGTTAAGAAGGTGAAGAACGCTATCAAGGCGGCGCTGAACGGAGATATTGAACGGACCGATGCGATGCTTGAATTGGTGAAGAACCACAATGAATACTGAACCGCACACAATTACGGTTAGCGGCATCCAGGTGCAGGTCATTCGCAAGGCCATCAAGAACTTGCACCTAGGTGTCTATCCACCCCATGGGCGAGTACGGGTGGCGGCTCCGTTGGCCGTGTCCGATAATTCTGTCCGATTAGCTGTGATCGGCAAACTCGGTTGGATAAAGCGGAAGCAGTCTGGGTTTAAGGGCCAGCCACGGCAGTCTCAGCGGGAGATGGTCACTGGGGAAAGCCATTACGTTTGGGGCCGCCGCTACCGACTCGACGTGACTGAATGCGCAGCCAGGCAGTCGGTCCGCCTGCGTAATAATAGGACGCTGGAACTCAACGTGCGTCATGGGACCAATCGGCCGGCTCGCGAAGCCGTACTGTATGGCTGGTATCGACAACTGCTGCGAGTCGAAATTCCGAAACTGATCGCCAAGTGGGAGCCGCTCATTCAGGCGAATGTGGCGCACTGGGGCATTAAGAAAATGAAGACACGCTGGGGCACCTGCAACAAGGCGGCGGGCAGAATCTGGATTAACCTGGAGCTCGCCAAGAAGCCGCCGTCGTGCCTTGAGTACATATTTGTGCATGAGATGATTCATTTGTTGGAGCGGCATCACAATGACCGATTCAGAGAGTACATGGACCGATTTATGCCGAGCTGGCAGCGTTATCAGGAGGAATTGAACCGCGCTCCGCTGGGTCACGAAACCTGGAGCTACTGATGCTGCTCATTCGATGTAAATTCTGATGCAATAGCCATTAGGCGAAAGTCAAATATCATTCGCTTTCCGCTAACAATCACTGCCGGATCTACGCCTTTCCAACCAACTCCAACTATGTGATTGCTCGCAGAAAGGGACGCACCGCCCCCGCTGCCAAGCTTGATTGCCCACGCACGCTCAGCCACTGCTTACCCCCGTTCGGAACCTTCAGTGAAATGGAAAGCGTAATTTGGACGGATTTCCTAGCAGCAGGTTTCCTACGTCGGCGTCTCATTAAAAAAAGAGCCCAGGTAACAACACTCCAAAAGCGCAATCGGGAGACTGATGTACTGATGTCATTGTTGCAGCCGTGCTTGGATCATCTCCGCCAAGCGGATGCTGTCCGCAATTTTGGAACTTACAGCCGGCGAGGACTTGATCTCTTCCCTGTTTAGGCGAACCGCCGCAATCAATGAAGCGGCAATCAAGATCGCGTTATTTGTCTTTTCGTATCCTCATTATTACCGGCTTTGTGTTCACGACAATTGTTGCTGGGACAGGGGCCACCCTTAAAGATTTCGCTAGGGCCGTAGCGAAACGCAGTCCAACAGCACGCACAACTGACAATCACCGAATCTCTGGGTGGCGGATCGGCTTTATCGGGCTGGGAATGCTCGAGTTGGGGGTCGATCGCACGGCAAGTGATCGTGCAGCCACGTTTCTTGCATTTGACGACCCAGGCCGACGGCAATTGTGAATTCGCCCCCATCATGCGTTCAATCATAGGCGAACAAATAAGAAAGTCATCGCCTCACAACCTGCCAATCGAGGGGCTCCGAAATGTGAGTTGGCCGGATTTCGGACTTCATGATTTTGGACATCGTCAACCTGCGCTCTCGGACATGCTGGGCGATGTACCAAAAACAATGATCGTACGCGAGTCTTCGGCGTGGGTTTGGGTGTTTCTCAGACAGGTGGGAGCGCAGCGGTGGGGCAACTCTTACACGCGACAGCCATACCCCGCGCCCTCCGTCTGATGACGTTGTAAGGCTGCATGAACTCTACGCGAAAGGGCGGTTCCTGGTGCTTGGCTGTTGCCAGTGCAGGTGCCGTTGCAGCGCTATTCGTTCTCCACCTAAGTCGCCCGCACATATCTGGACATCATTCCTCGATTGCCAGATCCAATGATCGTCTCACGGTACTCACAGAAGCAGACCGGCTGTCGTGGCGGGCAAACTGGGACGCTGCAGGGCCACTGTATGAGCGGGCAGAGGCTCTCTTCAGGGCAGCGGGTGATAAGAGGAATGAAATCCATGCACGGGTCGGACGGATCCGGGCACGTTCGTGGTCAACGTCATGGGAGGATGTCTCTCAAACTCTCGGTGACCAACTGAAAGACCCCGTAGTAAAGACTGATCCCCGACTGCGATTGTGGTGTCTGGCGGCCAAGGGATACACGGATCTCGACCTCGACTCTGCCTCCTCCAAGCGAGCCTGGACGGAAGCCCTTCAGATCGCTAACTCTTTAGGAGAGGACCAATGGGCTGCGCGAGCCTCTGGTGAACTGGGCATTATTGCATTCCTGGAGGGGAACACCACCTCTGCGGTGAGCCTTGTGGGCAGGGCCGTCTTGTCGGCTTACAGAACGGGCGATATCGGCAGCCAGATAAGACTGCTCTCCATGCTGGGTAACGGCTTCAATGAGGAACATCGTTTCTCGGAGGCACTTTCGTTTTTCCAGCGTGCTATTTCAACTGCCGAAAAAGCTCCAGATGCGGGCTTCCCCTTCATGGCCTACGAGGGGGAGGCTAGAGCGTTGGCCGGCCTTGGTGAGCCAGAGCAGGCGAAACAGATGCTCAAAAAAGCCCTTTCCGTAGCGCTGCTTCAAAACAGACGCACGGAGATGGCAGATATCTTGCTGGTGTTGGGCGAAGTCGCGCTTGCAACCCATGACACCCAAAACGCGAAAGCATATTTCGAGCAAGCCGGGCAAATCTCTCAAGGCATCAGCTTCTATCGCACACTGGCCCAAGCCATGTTTGATCTCTCGGATGTCGAACGCAGCTCAGGAGACCTGTCGGGGGCAAGCCGGGCACTCAAAATCGGGCTGCAAGCAAGCCGTCGATTGGGAGACCGCTACTACTTGCCACGCGATTTGACCGCCTTGGCGGAAATCAAAATCGCCCAACACAAAACGCGAGAGGCCGATCGGCTTTTTGAAGAGGCCGAAGACATATTAGATGCAATTATCGTCAACCAGCACAGCCTTTACGAAAGCGCGGCGCGGGCCGGCTCGATGAGCGAGACCTACCTGGATCATTTCAAACTGGCCAGAAACCGAGGAAACACCGCCCGGGCATTCCAGGTGCTGGAACGTGTCCGTGGGCGGATCGCGGCGAGCCGGCTCTATGCAAGAAGCAAGAGTCAGAGTGAATCGCCTGCTGCGGCGGCGCTGGAGGCGAGAATAGCGGGCGTGCAGCTTTCGCTTTTGCGAACCGACGATCCCAGACAGAGACCTGCCCTGTTGGATCGGCTGCTCGAATATGAGCGCAACCTCGCATTTGAAACGAACGAAGCTGGGATCAAGCGGCAGGAAATGCTGGCAAAAAACCCATCGCTCAAGACCGTCCAGGCGATGTTGGGCAGAGATGAAGTCCTGGTGGAATATGTGCTGGATGAGCCAAACGCATTCTGCATTGCGGTTACGAGGGAAGCAGCTAAAATCATGGTGCTGCCTGCCGGCGCCAAGCACATACAAGACCTGACAAAGTCGTTCCTGAGAGAACTTGAATCAAGGAACTCCGGCGCGCAGTTTGCCGGCCAGCTTTACAACATCCTGCTTAGCGAGCCGCTCGGGGCCTTCCACAAGTCCCGATTACTCATTTCTCCCGATGGCGTTCTGCACCTCCTCCCGTTTGAAGCCCTGCGAGACGGCGCCGGGGAGTTGTTAGTCCGTTCTAAAGTAGTCTCGTATACTCCCTCGGCCAGCGTCTTGCAGGCCCTGCGGACCCAGAGGCCGCAAACTGTGGCGTCCCTTCCCCTGCTTGCTGTGGGGGATGTGGACTACAGATTCACACGCCTGCCGTCCAGAGGGACACAAAGATCTCTGACCGCGGCCATCCTCAGGGGGCTAGCCACTCTGTCCGGTTCTCACCTGGAAAACCTTCCGGCTAGCCGGGACGAGGTGCTTTCAATCGGCCGGATTCTTGGCGGAGACACTCAACTGTTGTTAGGACGGGATGCCACAGAAAGCAGATTCAAAGCACTAGCGCTCTCGGACTTTCGCGTGATCCATTTGGCGGTTCACGCAGTCACCGATCCACAGTACCCTGATCGGGCGGCTCTCATCCTCGGATCGGATCCCAAGACGCCGGATGACGGCTTATTGCAGGTTCGCGAGATTGTTCGTCTGCCTTTGAACGCCGACCTTGTGACCCTGTCAGCCTGCGATACGGGTGTTGGCACGGTTGAAGGACAAGCAGGAGTGGTCAGCCTGGAGCAGGCATTCCTGATGAGCGGCGCTCGCGCGGTGGCAGCGTCGCTCTGGAAAGTGGAAGATCGGCCCACGACAACCCTCATGAAGGGTTTTTATGTCCATCTTGCACAACATGAAGACAAGGCGTCGGCTCTGGCCCACGCGAAGCTTGATCTGCTAGAGCGGTATGGAGAACTCTCTCCTTATTATTGGGCAGGCTTTGTCATGGTTGGAGAGGGCTCAGAAGCCATCCCGTTCGATGACTGAAGGAACCACCAAGTATCAGTCGACGGACAAGGGGAAGAACGCCCAGTCGGAATTGCCCTGGCGGAGCCCCAACCAGTAACGCCCGGGATCAAGACCCGCGAGCCTGAGCTTCAGAACCAGAACAACATCGTGGTCTTCCAGATTGGTGTGTCCTGAGTCACGCAGCAAAGGCGCACCCTGTGCTACCCGGCGGAAAAGGCCTGCTTCATAGGTTCCTTCGCTGCCCACGGGTAAGATGAGCCGAAGCTGGCCGGCCTGTCGCGGAACCTTAACCGCGGTGACCGGTGGATTTGGAGAGCCGCCGCGTGTTGGCGACATCTGGCGCAGGTCAATGGTGGCAACTTGGTTGGAAACCTGGAATTCATGGTGCTTCCGGCTCCAAACCCAAATACTCACAGCAACGATGATCCCAGCCGCGAGAGCCAGCGCTGATCTCACAGTGTAAGCCCGGCGAGCACCGGAGCGAGTCACCTTTTGCCTGCGAAGCTCGGCCATGAATTGAACGCAGCGGCTACAGGCCGCCAGATGGGCGAGTATTTCTTCGTGAATTTCCTCACGGTCTTCACGCCCCGCCGCGAATCGCTGGAGGACAGCAGCACTCGGGCAGTCACCGACCGGGCCACGCTTGGCCTGTTCCTCAAGAACGGCCCGCTCGGCCTGCATCAATTCGCGCTCAGCCTCACCGTCTTGTCGCAAAGTTGCCATCGCACTCTTCAGATCTTATCCCTTCTGTGGGGTCGAGGTATCAACCTGGCCCGGCCCCAGCAGATGCAAGTGGGCCCGGCGAACATCTTTCCAAAAAGCCTTCCGCACCGCTGACAGGTCCACCTTCAGCATTGTGGCAATTTCGCTCCATTCGTAACCCGCGATCCGGAGCCGCAATATGGCGCGGTTCCGTTCTTTGAGTGCACGAACGAGTTGTTCGAGAAAGATACGCCGGTCCGCTACCTCGCTCCAGTCCGGCGCTTTGAGAATTTCCGCCAGTTCGCTCGTGCCCCCAACTGACTGCACTCTCTGCCGCTGGCGGGCCAAGCGGCGAGCCGAGCGATGAACGGAGACGATCAGCAATCCACTTGGGTCATGGGCGGGGACATTATTTCGGTCCAGGTAGCGTGAGACCGATGCAACGGCTTTCTCCAGCAATTCCTGCGCTTCCGTGGAGTCACCTAGTACGCTGCGAACATCTGCGCATACTCTTCCCCATATCCTGCGAGCAGCCTCACGGACATCGATACGAATGGCACTGCCGGATTCATCAACGTCCCGATCCCACCAGGGGGGCCGTTCGGGGGAAGATCCCATACCAGGTAAACCAAGGCGGAAACCCCTCTCAAAATGGAAAGGCCCAGAGGAGTATTCTCTCTGAGCCGAATCTTCGTCGACAGCCGATGTCTCATTCGAGAACGAATATCAGGGCCCCCGCACGTCTTTCAATTTCAACCTTAGGTGGCGAAAATGGATGGTGTCAAGGGGCAGCTGCGGAAAATTGCAATGACAATAGGATTAGGTTTTTCTAACCTCGCCGGAGGATTTGGTCCATGTGCAAAGGCGCGAGAGCAGTGACAGGAGTCGTGTTTTAGCTTTTCCGTTTTTCCCGCAGCCTCTTGAGATCATTCAAGCAAGGCCAGCAGCTGCCGATGTGGCGTAGGGTCATTTCGTCTATGACAATCTCGTCGGCAGGGGCTGCTGCCATCTGCTGTATCACAACGGGATCCGGGCAATGTTCACGGCTCGGGTTCGGATGGTCTTCGCGCATGACCCGCTCAAAGGCTTCAAGTAAATCCCTCTCCGTGATCCTTTTCTGAACGCCATCTGACACTTGAACACTCTCCTGTAGGCTGACACTTCGGTTGTCACGAGGGCATGGCCCATGCGTATACAACTACGACAACACATCGTTATTCCAATCGGCCCCTCCCCGATCTTGGCTGCGTATTCAAGACAACAGCCTGAATCGAAAGGTGCTAATTCTAGATATGCAGGGAAAACGCAAATGCTGTGCCAGGGTCTGTCCATTTTCCCCCAAGAAGGCTGCGGAGTTGTCACGGTGGAATGACCACCGGTCGCAATTCCCCAACTGTTATTTAGCGAAAACTTGAGTCTTAAGGATGTCAGCTTTTTGGTGGAATCTGTCCCGCCAAAACACCTTCAGGTGGACGTGGCCGGAAATCGCACGACAAGCGCTTCCTGGCGATAGATTTGAAATCCCGAGGATGGTACCGATCATGGCCCATTGTGCCTAGCGGCAACAGAAGCAGGTCGATATTAACGTTTTTTTTTATGAATTGATAGAGGCTTTGAGATTTGACTCGTAGAGCCTTCGATAAGACTCGGACTCTGCATACAAATCGTTGTGGGTTCCCGAGGCAGTGATGCGACCTCCGTCGAAAACCACGATTCGTTCCATCCATGCGATGGAAGCAACTCTGTGGGAGATGATGACCAGAATCGAATCTGAGTAATCGTCGGCGATGGACGCCAAGACCAATTGTTCGGTGGGAACGTCCAGCGCCGAAGTACTCTCATCCAGGATCAACACAGGGGCTTCACGTAGAAGAGCACGAGCTAGAGCGACCCTCTGGGCCTCTCCACCGGAAAGGCTGTGTCCCGAAGGCCCGATCGGGGTGTCCAGGCCAGAGGGAAGACCACCCAACACAGATGTTAATTGTGTAATTGCGGTAACCCGTTCTAGATCACTCGGAGTTGCTTGAGAACTCCCGTAAAGCAGGTTTTCGCGCACGGAACCATCGAAGAGAATTGGCTTCTGGGAAACATAACAAATCATCTGCCGCAGCGCTGAGAGTGCAAAATCTCGGAGAGGATAGCCGTCCAGCGTGATTTCTCCTCGCTGAGGGTCCGACACGCGCGCCAGTAGGCGCGCCAGCGTACTCTTGCCACTGCCACTCCGCCCCACAATTCCCAAACAACCAGCTGGCGCCAGATCCAAGGAAACGTCCTGTAGGGCAGGCCGATCCCCCTTATAGCAGTAGGTTACGTTGCTGACCGAAATACCGTGGTTGATCCGCGGGCGCGGCGCAAATACTTTTCCCAGGTCCGGCACAGTGGATGGCCTCTCAAGCATGGCCCGGACACGTCGAATGCTAGCACCGACTTTTTGGACGCGAGAATATACCTCCATTATTGAGCTAACGGGCTCAAATACCCGAGTTGCATAGGCGTAAAACGCAACCAAGCCGCCGATGGTCAGAACGCCGCGCGATACCTGGACGCTGCCAACCGTCAAGACAAGAAACGTAGCCAATACAGCGGCCACGTTTACCGTACCAGCGTAACGCAGTTCAGTCCGTCGCTGGCTCTTGCGCGCCTGCAGCATTCCCATCAAAGCAGAGACAGCTTTCCTGACGGCCAAGTTTTCGGCGCAGAGCAACTGAATTTGCGGCAGTGCGGAGAGGTACTCCAAAAGAACACTGCTGGCTCGTCCAGCACGGCTTTGCACCAGGTCGGCCTGCTGTTGCAGGGGTGACCGAAAACGAGAAGTCAACCACACAAACACCCCCAAAGAAGGAAGAATCGCGAGGGTGATCATGGTATTGAGCCGGACCATCACGGCGATATTGATTGCAAGAAAGATGATGGAACGGAGGCTTGAACTGGTAATGTCAGCTCCCAATTCCGCGATCTGGTCCACGTCGCGTTCGAGACGGCTCAGTTTGTCGCCCGCAGGCGTTTCTTCGTGATATTCCGCCGACAAACGGTTCAACTGTTCGAGCATCCCTATGCGCAGGTTCTGGGCAAAGTCCTGCTCCGCGGTGAAATTCAAGTACAGGCTCGCCACAAGAAACGTAAACTGGCCTAGCAAGCAGCCGGCAATTACCAGAACCAAGAAAAGAGCCTGGGCCACTCGGTGCTCCGGGAGTTCAACGTCAATCAGCCTGCGCATCAACAGAGGATCAATCGCCGCGAGAAGGCCGCTCAGAACAGACAGCATCACACTTCCTGCGATTCGAACCCGCATCGGGCCTAATCGCGCTGCGACCCAGACCGAATTGGCATTCTTGCTGAACACGCTCACGCCTCAAGAATTCAACGAAGGAGCGGCCCAGACACTGAAAACGTTGAGCCAGGAACCAGCACCTGTACTGCCTTCGTTGCCCGCAATATGAAGAATGGACTCATCACTACTGCTGGCGTGATGATAGCCGCATATTTAGCGGGTTCGACGAGCTTTTCCACGAATGGCAACAAAATGTTGCCACTCACAATATCCAACTCGTTGGTACTTCGGGAGATAACTGCGCGTACCGTCGTAAGTTAAAAACCACTCATGGTCGGAGCGGTTCTTCGATGTTTCGCATTTTGACGTGTAAGTGCAGATGATTGAAGAACATCACTTTCACGAGTGGCAACAAACTGTTGCCGTTCGTGAAAGTTTTTTTCAGGCGGGACATTTCTGGTTGTAACCTTCGGCTGCAGGTTGTAAATGAAATGACAAAAGCTATGTTTCCATCTCCTCACATCGATTGGAATGAACGCTGTGTCTATCTGATTACCTCGAGTGACGGCGGCGTTCTGTTCGATCTTGATCATGACGAATTCCTGAAACTCGATCCGATCGCGACCGAAATGTGGACGCTCCTGAGCGCTGGCAAGCGGGAAGCAGAAGTTGTCGAGCACATTGCTGGGCGGTACAGCGCGGATCAGAACCGGGTTGCGCTGGACCTGAAGAACTTCGTTCAAAGCGCAGCAGCGCGTGGGATTACGCCGGGCTGCGTGCACCTAAAGAACGAAACACGATCCGCGATTTCCTCGAGCAAATACCCTACGTATCCGTGGTATGGACAAGATGCAAACGCGCGCCGCCCCGTGCCAACTCGTCTTACCGTGCTCCGCGCCTTGTTCGGTCTTGCTTTATTCGACCTAACTCTCTCTGCACGTTCTCTAAAGTCCCTGTGTCGCCTCGTCAGCGAGTGGCCGCTGAAAACATCCAGCAAAACAGGCGACTCTGACCTAATCGGGCGGATCTGCACGGCAGTAGAGAGAGCTTGCGTGTGGTATCCCAAGAAAGCTGTCTGCCTTCAGCGATCTGCTGTCACAGCCTGCCTTCTGAAAAGTATTGGAATCCGAGCAGAGTTGATCGTGGGCGCCAGGGTTATGCCGATGGTATCCCACGCTTGGGTAGAAGTGGATGGGTCAGTGATAAACGACCACCCGAAGGTGAAAAATGTCTTTCGGCCTATGGCTTCGTTCTGAGAGCGCAAAGACACCAACAGCATTCTCTCTCGCGCAAGGAGTCTCGAGATGAGTGTCCAAGCCGGAATTATGTCGTTCGATGGCAGGGATATACCCCGCAGAGAGATCGAGTTTCTTCTCCACGGCCTTGAAGAACGCGGGCCCGACTACTCAGACATTCACGTGAGTGGAGCGCTCGCAATGGGATTCCGCGGTCTTCTAATTGCGCCTGAGGATAAGAAGGACCAGCCGCTGCGTAGCAGTAGCGGAGTGGCCTTGACGTTCGACGGTCGTCTGGACCGGCGTAAGGACGTTGCACACCGCGTGGGCCTCTCTGAAGCCACAACCGTAAGCGATGTGACGCTAGTGCTGATGGCATACGACCAGTCTGGAGCGCGATGCTTCGAGCAGCTTATGGGGGAATTTGCCTTCGTTCTCTGGGACGAACAAAGGCGATCCCTGTTCATGGTCCGCTCGCTATGCGGCACACGACCACTGTTTTACATGCATACCAATAACTACATTGTTTGGTCCTCGGAGGTAGACGACTTAGTGGTCAAGTCTGACGTGAGTCCGCTTGTTAACGACAATTATATATTTGGTCTCGCATACTTCCAGCCCGATGTTGATGAATCGCCGTTCACAAATTTTAGTGTTGTCCCTTCCGGTACTTATATTGAGGTCGCTCAAGCCGGCCGGCGCAAGTCCCCCGTCTCGACTTGGCATCCCGAGAAGCTTTCAACGTTGTACTTACCTTCAGAGGCTGATTACGAAGAAGCTTGGCGGCAGCAGGTTGCACTTGCGATTGGGGATAAGCTGCGCCTCCGAACTTCGGTGTTTAGCGAATTGAGTGGCGGGCTTGATTCTTCCACGATCGTCATGATGGCTGACCGGGTCTTGAGTAGCGCCGGGCGAGATCCCTCGATGTTGACCACTGTTTCATCTACCTACGAAACGTCAAAGAACTGTGATGAAAC
>Ga0210403_10001109_pt1 | contig 26143 bp, 13 predicted proteins | sample IncBWC19MmetaG_FD_150863 | JGI IMG/M metagenome (GOLD analysis project Ga0210403, IMG submission 150863) | Forest soil microbial communities from Barre Woods Harvard Forest LTER site, Petersham, Massachusetts, United States - Inc-BW-C-19-M | ecosystem: Environmental > Terrestrial > Soil >... | reverse complement strand
CGCATCGCCCGGCAGGACAGAAATGTAGTAGCGCTTTTGCGGATCGAGAACCACTTGTCTGGGATCTACGGCCGCCTCTTGAGTGGCATCGGTTCTGCAACCGCCGTTGCTGATATCGCACACGGCCGGCGCGCCGAGGAGAGTCTGGCCCGATTCGCAGGACAGTGTACCCGTGCAGCCAGCTGCCACGACCGGCATGTAGCTGGTGTGGAAATTGGTGCCAAAGGTGGGAACGATCCCGGAACCAAAGGTCGGGCAGCCACTCGCCGGAGGATTGGTTGTGCATTTGGGGTCGATGTAGAAGGTGCGGTCTTCTTCAATGATCCAGCGATAGTCCGAGATAGTAGTCTTTTTGTCGGCACCGTCCAAAACCTTGACCGCAAGCCCGCTTCCCGCCGGAAAAATCAGCGTCACGGTCGCGGTCCCGGTCCCGGGCGACGTTCCTCCCGATCCACCTGAGGCACTGAGCGTTCCCTGTGAGTTCTGCGCCTGGTAGCTAAAGGTGTACGTGCCAGGTGCCGGGACGTTCGCGTTGAACGCGCCACTCTTATCCACAGAAAGCGTCCAACCTGATCCGGAGAGCGTAACACTTGACGTGGCAACCGAAAGAGGATAGCCCGCCGCATCTTTGTCAACCGACAGGATGCCGGGAGACTTGATGCTCAGGGATGTTGCCACGTTCGAGGTATATGAAATGTCGTTAACGGTGATGCCAGTGGAAGCCTCCAGGCAGCTGCCAACCGCCGTCGTGCAAGCGTTCAACGCGACCGTGGCCGTAATGGCCGAGTTCCCGTTTGCCATGTAAACGAAGGAGTCCGAGGTCGTGGGCGAGGTCGTGGCGGTCCAAGAGGCGTCGGGTATGTAGGTGAAAGTGCCGTTCGCGTTAAGAGTTAGCGCGCCGTGAGCTGGCACAGTGGCGGTGACCTGCACGCCGTAGACATTCACGTCGTTCGCAATCACACCCCTGGACGGATCCGACACGGTGAGCGTGTTTCCGTGGACCACGTTGTACGTATCGTTGTTGGCTGTCGGGGGCGCCAGTGCAGGAACATGTGTTGGGGTATTACCACCATCGATGCCGATGTAAGCCAGCATCCCAGCGTCGCGCGAGATCGCATTAGCCGACAAGCTCAACTCACGGTCGTAGACTGGAAATGTCCCTATTCCAGGTTTTATGACTGCGATGGCCAAAGCTGCGGTAGTCGGAGCCGGAGTGTCATTGATCATTACGGCGGGATCAGAGGTATAGCCATTGCCGGTGTGTGTTACGGCTATGGCCGTGATAGCACCGCCACTAATCGTTGCCGTAGCGCCTGCACCAGTGCCACCGCCGCCAGAGAAATTGACCGGGAGCGGTGCAAGCGAAGTGGAAATACTAGGATTTGTGCAAGAGGCGGCGGAATCCGTAACACTCACTAGGGGTGCGGAGTCGTAACCAGCGCCAACAGTTAGGAGGTTTATTTGTGTGATCGTTCCGGTGCTGTTCATCGTTAGCGACACCGTTGCGGCAGAACCAACAATGCCGTCAACGGGGGTGATACTGACCGTGGGACTGGTGCAGCCGGTAAGGGAGTTAGACGTGTAGTTGATCGCAGAAACACTGCTCGTGTAGCCCGCACCCGCTGACGTTATGTTGACCGCAGAAACGCCGCCGGCAGGTCCATTGATCAACACATCATAGGTCTTGCCCGCGGCCATAAATACTTCGTTCTGCACACGATGGAGGCCGGGCAGCGGGTTCCCATCCTCCGCAATAAGCGAGAGTCCTACAAGGGGAGTAGCCTGCCCGGTGAGCGATCCCACAATCGCCGGAACGTGCATGCGCAAGCCGGCATTCACAAGCCGGACCAAAACCGATCCGGTTCCCGCTCCACCAGCGGGAGTCAGCGTTGCCGGAGTAAGCGGAAACAAGGAAGCGTTGGCATTGGTCTTGTCGAATGCGGCTCCGTTGACGAGGTAATACAGCGGCGTGTAATTCACCGCCGGCGGATAGCAAGCGGCAGAACTGTCGCTGCACATTACGCCCGCCAAAGATAATGCGGCTGTGAGTTGCGCGCCGTGACCGCTGCCGCTCGTTGCCGTAGCCGTGGGCACGGACGAATAGCCTTTGCCGGGGTTAATGACCGTGATCGAGGTAATCGCTCCACTGCCGTCTACGGTGCCGACCTTTGCGGTCGCCTGAACTGAGAAGCCTCCTCCCGAAATTGTGACCATGTCACCAGGGTTATAACCAGTTCCTGCATTAATCACATTACCATTAGCATCGAGTGTCAATGATATTGAACTGACCGAATCTCGCAGGACGCGGGCCGCCGTCTCGCTGAAACCCACCGCGTTGACGGCCGCGGATACTGCATTGTTCTGCACTGAGTCGATTTCACTGAGAAGCAACGGAACATCGGCATCGTATGTCACGCCAGGATAAGCGGTGCCCGCCACAATCTCCTTACCACCGGTATCCGCCGTGGGAGCGGTGGTGACCACGAGCATTCCGTATAAGCCCATGGGACCCTGGAGGGATGGGTGCGTGCCGGACTCAATCAGGTAGGTCCCAGGCCGAGGTGCAGTCCAGGTCAGAGCCGTTGTCGCTCCAAATGCCACCTCCGTAGAGAATGACTGCACACGCTGTCCCTGGATCGGCGGCGTGAAGGTCGCGCCATTCGTGTCCCCGGCGATTGGCCACGTCGCACCTTGCGCGGCGTGCGTGGGGCTGTCCTTGTAGCTCGCCGTCGATCCGAGGCCGCCACCTAACTGACCCACGATCACGAGCGAAGTGGGGATGGTATTCGGCGACGTAGCGCCCGTCGGAGTGAAGGAGAGATCATTCGTGAGATTAATTTGCAGGTCTTGGCCGGAGGGAACGGTGATTACGATGGGCGACCACATCCCTGCTGCAGCCGCCGGCTTATTCAACGCAGCGCAGGTGGCGGTGGAGGGGACAGTCAGGGCTGGTGCGCAGCTGTAGCCCCACATCGGAACCACTGAGCCGTCAGGCAGAGTAGCCGTTGTCGGGGCGGCAGTCAGATTGACCTGCTGCTGGCCGAAGGCCGCCACCGCCGCGAAAGGAAGTAGACACGCTACTCGGAGCGCGGTCTTGATCGGGGATTTAAAGTTGCAGGTTCGCATTTTTCTTCCTCGCTGTCAGTTGGACTCGTCAATCTGAAATTCCCGGGAATCGACCAGCATCATCATCAGCATTCCGCCGGGGAATACATTGTTGGTGGTGATTTCGCGCTCGTTGTGGGAGTGCCACATAAACGCCCAGCCAGCCTCGCCAGTTGGCGAGTTCGCGATCGTTCCGGATGGCGGAGTTGTGCCGGTGGCGCCGACCGCTCGGACTGTCGCATTTGGACCGAGGTAGGGGCTACCGCCGAACCAGGCACCATTGGTGAAGAGGTTAGGATCCGGCAGAGTTGCTGGGCCGCCGCCAGCGACGTCGCCGAACGGAGCGACTTGCAGGGGCTTGTTGTGGTCCTGGCACCACTCGTAATAGTTGATCGTATTGTACGGCGCCGGGGGCACGCTGTTTGCCGTGTAATAGCCGTTGGCATCCGGAACGCAGGGAAGCGTGGCGTTCGGGTCGGTAGAATTGGGATTGTGACCGTACGCATCCCAGTTCAGCCCTCTGCCTGTAAAGTAGAAAATCCCATCGAAAGCCACCCCCGGAGTCGTGGTGGTCGTGAACAGCAGGGGTCCAGCGAGACTATTTGAATCACTGGCGCTCAGAATCAAGTTTCCGTCGCGCCCCAGGATGCGCACGTGGTTGCCATGCTCGTGGAAGGGATGTTGCCAGCGACCCTGCCCGATGACACGCAGCAAAACCTGCTCACCTGGATGCATGTGAGGATTGCCGTTATAGGGTTGGTGGGGATACTGGGTGGCATAGTTAGTGTCCATGTCATCGGGCATGGAGCGTCCGTTGATCATGAAGTAGGCGGGATGGTAAGGCTCGGTAGCGACGTTGAGACTGCATCCAGCAGCTCCAGCCATACAGCCAGAGGTCGCAGCGACCTGCGCCAAAGCCTGAGTGTGAATGTTGGGATCTATCTCGGAAAACTGGAAGAGATATTCCCGGTCGTAGCAAGTTTTCGCATGGTCGTAGGCGGCCGCCGCGAGGCGAAAATCTGATTCACCCCAAGCTTTTTCTACCTGGACGTTCGCAGCAGCAAGCCCGGACGTGCAGTTGGTGGGAACATTGGCCGGCAGCACAATAATTGCGCCGTACAAACCCATTTCGACCTGCAGATCGCCTTGCGTTCCACTGTAATAAGCTCGTGTACCCGGCGACGAGGCCGTAAACGTGTAGGTCACCGAACCGCCAGGCGCAGCTTCCTGCGTCAGCAGGCCGCCCACGCCTCCCGACGTGGTCACGTTGAACCCTGGAAAGAGAATCGACGTATTGCCAGCCGCGGTGGGGAGATTATTGGTCAGCGTTACACTGACCGCTTGTCCTTCCGTGATAATCAGCGTGGGACCGGGAACTTGCATTGTCGGGCAATTTGCGTTGGCCAAATCCGCGCCGCCGGGCCGCGGGGCAAAGCCACCAGCTGGCACGTTTGAACAACCGTAACCCCACGAGTAAACCGACGCCCCGTCCGGCTGGCTGATGTAAGCCTCTTGGGCCGTCAAGTTGAAGCTCGGACCTTTGATCCCAGGAGCCGTAGCGTTCGCCGCCGTCGCCGTGAGCAGCAGCGCCAACATCGGTGCGAGAACCAACATCTTCGAGATAGTCTTAGTCATTTTCATCGCCCTCATTGCCGCTCTCCTAATGGATATGAACCTCGGTCATGAGCCCGCCGAAGTTTTCGGCGTCGTTGGACAAGTGGTCGAGATTGGGGGTGTAGAGATAAAAAACGCTGCCTGACGGATAAAGTGTCGTATTGGTGGCATCCAAGATCACATCGAGCGATTCACCGCCAGCCAGGGTGATTGAGTTGGTGTAGTAGTCGAGGTTGTTCCCCGCTTGATCGCGCAGCAGCTTGGCGTTGTATCCGATAACATGCATCGGAATTCCCAAGGAGGCCAAAGTCTGATACTCCGTGACGTCCAAGTCGGAAATCCGAAGTAGCGCCTTCTTACCTGCTGGAATGTTGATGATGGAAGACAGCGGCTGTGAAAAATGGTTGGAACCATCCGTCGTCTGAGTCTCCATGGGACCGAAATGGACCGTGTCAGGATAGCTGCGGCCGTTTAGCAGGAAATATTTGTCTTTCATATCCGTGAAAGCTTCCGGGTTGAAGGTCATGCCGACAAAGTGGAAGTTGGGGTCGAAGCCGTGGATCTGCAGGGGATACTCGACATCGTAGTGCGTCGAACCGTCGCCGTCGTTATAGGCATAGTTGCCGCCGCCGGTAGCACCGGTATTCACTGCGGGCAACGGATTGCTGCAAAGAATGTCCGAGTGGACCGTATCGGAACCGAGAGGACAAGCCGTACGTAGATCCATTTGCTGTGTCTGCAGCGCGCTATAGAGGGACGTGGTGGACGGCACGCGATTCTGTCGTGGCCGCACATAAAGCTGCCCAACCATCCCCATCTGCAAGTGCTCGGGAGGCGTGATGTGGCAGTGCCAGAAGTACGTACCGGCATCCGGCGCAAGGTAGTAATACGTAAAGCTGCCGCCGATGTTGATGGCCACCGATGCGTCCGGCACGCCGTCGTAGAACGACGAAGCGTTGGGATAACCGTGGAAATGGACGGTGTGCTGCTCGAACAAGTCCGGCCGCATGATCATGCCCACGTTGGTGAGGGTGAGAAAGAATTCATCATCTTCATCGATCGCCATCAACGGCGCCGGGATATTGCCGTTCATCACTGCGATGTCCTCGATCTGGCGGGGATCTACATGGCCGTCGATGCCACTGGCTGGAGTATTGGGGCAGCTGGCGGGTTCGGCGATGCAATCCAAGTTGGGAGCCAGTCCAATGGCTCCGTTATAGGTAAACGAGCCCAGACCCGAAACGTCATCCGTAGTGGCCGGATCACCCGGCATCAACTTCTTCGGTCCCGGATAGACGAAATTGAAGGTGCTCGGGGGCTCCGTACCCGGCTGGCCGTTAGCAATGTCGGCGAGGCCAGACAACGGCCCGAAGGAGAACATGTAGCTCTGCGTACCGTCGCCCATCGTTGCGAAACCGTCGCCACCCGAAATCTGTTGGCATTTGATAGCGCCGTTCACGTTGAGAGGCGCTGCCGGATAGCCGCTTGGGCCAAAATAAGTCGGACCGCTGTAGGCAGGTTCCGAATTATTGTTGGCCGGCACTGGGTGAGTGATCGTGCTGGTTGGACATTGCACCCTGAACGACTGAGCATTCGCAGATGCGGTGGCCAAACAGACCGAAAGGATTAGCAACCAAATCTGGTAAGTCTTGTTCATAGTGTCCTCCCGTGGTTGCGCGTAATTCGCTCCCAGCCGAAAGCTGCCTGGGCCAGTGATGGGGGAGATTAAGGATAGGCAGAGGTTGAGTACTTGCTGATGATCAACCAACAGATTAAGTTTGCGACTATTTAACAGAAGTTACATGCAGCAGATGGTGTTCTATCTTGTAAAATATCATTGCATCGCGGGTGTTCGCGTTGCATTCACGCAAATATCTTCACGACACTATTTCCGGCTGTGTCCCATAAATTTGTAGCCGACTCCCGTGACGGTAACAATGAGCTCCGGCCGCTTCGGGTCTTCCTCTAGCTTTTGGCGAAGGCTGGCAACATGAGTATCAACGGTGCGCGTAAGAGCATCCGCCTCATAACCCCAGACTGACTGCAACAACTCTTTTCGGGGAACCGTACTTGCTGCTCGTTCGATGAAATAGCGGAGAAGCTGAAACTCGCGACCCGTAAGATAAACGGGTTTTCCATCTCGAGTCACTTTCGCTCGCTTAATGTCCACATAGATGGAACCAAATTCGGCAACACCCTGCCCAATTTGAATGGGCACGCGTCGCAACAGAACTTCGATACGAGCGATCAGCTCCGCGGATTCGAATGGTTTTGTCACGTAATCGTCAGCACCCAACTTGAGCCCTAGCACCTTGTCAATCGTTTGATTACGCGCAGTTAGGATCAAAATGGGAGTCGCCATTCCTGCCTGCCGAATGTCGCGACACACATCGAGTCCGCTCCGCGAGGGCAACATAAGATCGAGAATGACTAAGTCGAAAGGGAGGTTGGTCACTTTCTCAAACGCTTCGTGTCCGTCCACGGCTGTGTCAACGACGTAACCCTCCCCGCGAAGCCGATCGCTCAGCGTGGTCCTTAAGGCTGCTTCATCTTCGACCAAAAGAATGCTCTCATTCATTTCTCATTGTCCTTGTGCTCTCGGAATTCGCGGCTGCGAGTTTGCCTTCCTGGTCCTCCGCCGGGCCCAAATGTAATGTAAATGTGCTGCCAACACCAGGTTCGCTGACAACTGAAACTCTTCCTCCTAGGCCTTCTGCAATGCGCTTTGCTAGTGCCAGGCCTAGTCCAGTTCCATGGATCTGGGCGGCGATAACTTTAGGACTCCGATAGAACGGCTCGAAAATGTGAGGCAACTCTGGACGGCTGATGCCCTCTCCGTGATCCTGAACGCTGATCCTGACCTCTTTGGTTTGTTTCTCCGTCTCGCCGCACGTGGCGGACAGGCGGATCCAGCGGTCCTCCCCTCCGTACTTAGCTGCGTTGGCGATTAGATTCTGCAAACAAGTGCACACTGCCGACAGGTCGCCCAAAACGGACGGCAGCCCGGGTGCAATGTGCTCTTCAAGGGTGCAGCCCGCTCCTTCGACCAGTCCTGTCGCATTTTTCCGAACAGCTTGCAGGATTTCTGAAACAGTAAGCGGGCACAACACATACTGTGTCTTGCCACTGCGCGTGGAAGCAAAAAGCAAAATGTGATCTACGAGGTCGATCAGTTGACGGGTCTGGCCAGTCATCAGGGACCCGTAGAACTTCAGATTCTTCTCTCCTTCAACAAATCCGTCCTTGATGTTTTCGGCCGCTGAAAAAATGGCAGCGAGGGGCGTGCGCAGTTCGTGTGAAACCGATGCTACGAACTCCATTTGTACTTTGGCGAAGTTTTGCGCCCGCTGGCTGGCAAAAACAATCAGCCCCATGTTCGCTGCCAGCAGTACGAGCACGATACCTCCGATAATGAGGTCGCGATGCCAGACGCTCCTGGCTATCGCTCCCACCGGACCCATCCGATGCTGCAGGATTAATACCCATGGCTCATCATGCGAAGTGTGCTGTATTACCGGAAACCAGACTGGCGCCGAAAGATTGCGCCATTCTTGGCCCCGCAATGCCTGGTTACGCTTCACCGTTTGCCAAAGCTCCTCGTTCCTATTGCCAGGCGACGAGTCAAAGATGTTCATAATTAAGTCGAAGTTACCAACATCGTCGACCCTTAGCGCAGGATCGGAGGAGTAGATGAATCCGGGTTTATCGCCAAGAGCAACAACCGCCAGCTTATATTCCAACCCGGCGTGACCTCCAAAATGTCGGCTCGCAAGCAGAGGAAGGATCCTGTTCTGAATTTCGCCGAGATTGAAAACAACCACAAGCCAATCAACGGCTTCCCGGTTAACAGGGGTCTGGGAATTGAACGGATTGACGTGGTGAACCACGGGATGAACGAGGGCTAGGGTTTTCTCATCAAACTGCCAGCCAGCCAATGCATTGCTTCGGAAACCGGAAGAGGGCATCAAATTGCTACCGGCTGGGTGCTCTTTTTCGGACGAATTGGGAAATTCCCAAGCGCTCAGACTCAAACGAAGGTTCCTTGAATTTGTCCGCAGCCGAGTCAGCAAGCCTTCTAGTTCGGGTGGCACGCTGACAGAATCAAGGCTCTTAGCGTTTGGATTAAGACGCAGCAATTCAGGCTTTTCGCGCGCACTGGTTTGCCAATTGTAAATCTCGCGAACTAAGTTCGGATTTGCCTCGTCCCGATTCCATTCAGCATATCGCTGGAGATAATCGTTCCAATCGTCGTGTGCGCCCGAATCCGGACCCACCTGTATTGCAATGCATATGGCCGACAATTCGTCGTAGAAATCGCGATGCCATCTATTCATCAAAGACCGCAAGTTGCTCCCATTTTGGACCTCCATGGCGGTGCTCAACTGCGTGGCCCACTGGTATTGCAAGATCGCCACAATCACCAGCAGCGTCGCCATACCGAGCAAGGCAGCTAAGCGAAGGCGGGATGACATTCGGACGCCCCCTTTTCCATTGTCTTAATCTTGATGCCGGGAAAAGCTTGCATCAGTAACCTCATACCGCCAAGCAACTTCGTGGCTCACCAATTGAACGTGTGTCGTGGAGCGACATCGATTTACGTGATGGTACACACCACATGCAAAAAGCCCTGAGCGAGCAAGATACCTGAGCACGAGGTCCGGTTAGCTCCCAAAATCATGACATATCTGAAGAGGCATTGATAAGCGCGTGCCCAATATGGTGTAGGAGTTGACCTGCCCCTTCCAACCTGGACTTCGGGCAAAGGTGACTTGCTGATTGCCATGAGTTTTCGCTGCGGCTTGCGTCAGACCGTGGAAGGTCTGCGTCAAGCACGCGCCAACGAGGCTTATTGCATCGGCATAGCGGACACGCTGGTTTCTCCAATCGCACGCTTTGCCAACGGGTGCTTTTTTTGCCTCTGTGAAGACGCCATCGTTTGGCGCCGCAAGTTTATCGAGCTCGTCTGGATCGGTTTGAATGGAATCCCCTGGTTTTCTTTGCCCCAGTCTGGACCGACGAATATATGGCTACATGCCCGGACTTTACGCGTCCAATGTGTTTTCTCGCAAGGAGCTCGAACTCCTGTGCGTCGCTTTCGATGCCTCGTATTCGCACTTGTATGGTCCCGGCACGCGGCATCGCATCAAGAACGCATTAAAGGCGGGTGCAACGCTCGAAGAAATTATGGAAGTTCTGAAGCTCTGCGTGGTGCAGGGAGCGCTGGCTTGCAACCCTTCGGTCCCGATTCTGGCTGAAGAACTGGAGCGCCACGCAGCGAGCAAAAACGCGAGCGCATGACGGCACCGTTCCTCCATCAACTCCAGAAAACGATCCATCCATTCGCCTGCTTCGATCCCAGCCTGCACAGGGCGCGGCGTGGAATCGTAGCGGAAGTACTGAAGTCTGATAAACGCTTGCCGGGCCAAGTGAAACGGTTGACTCCCCAGTCCGGCTCGGGGAAATCACATGGCCATCGATGATCACCGATAGCCGCTTAGTTAAAATCTCCGTGTACCCGCCATGTACCTCACTTCGCCGAATGTGCCGTTTGTATCGTTTTTCGCGTTTAATGAAATCGACAGGTTACGTGTTATCCGCCAGGCTCAGAATTCCGACTCCCGCCTCCACCATTTTTACTTTTACGCTTTCGCCGTCCTTGCGCAAGAAACATGCCATTGGTTTGAAGCCGAATTAGGGCCGGGGAAGATCCAGGAGCAGGACATCGGAGTGCTCCTGCACTCGCTCGAGGACAACTTCACGGCCGTCTCGGGAGATATCGAAGTCGCGAACGTCAAAGTCGGGAGTCAGGCTGGTCAACTGCCGCTCGGCGCCCGTCTCCAGGTCGATGAGCCAGAGATTTTTATGTTGAATCTCCCCTCGCAGGAACACGAGTGCCCGTCCTCCGGGCAGGAAGGTCAAGTGTCGAGCACCCCGCGTCAGCGTCAGGGCGGGCAGGGGGTGCGCTGTGGCCGCGGCCGTGACGGCTTTCACCGGAAACGTAGTACCAACGTCGGGCCCTGAGTAGACAACGAACTGGCCGTCTGGCGCCCACGCGGGATCAACCGAATATTCCTGCAGAAAAGGTGCGGGAGGGCGCCCGTCGACCGGGACACGGAAGAGGTGTAGGACGCCGTGATCGGAGGCCGCCGAGAGGATCGATTGGCCGTCGGGCGCCCATGCGGGAGCACCTTGTAGGTCAAGCGAATCGGTGACCACCCGCGCGTTGGAGCCGTCGGCCTGCATAGCATACAAGAGTGCCCGGCCGTGTTGGCGGACCGAGAATGCGATAAACCGTCCATCGGGCGCGATTGCCGGGCCACCAAAAACGTGAGAATCCGGACCGCTCCACAACTCTGAGCCCGTTCCGTTAGCAAGTTTCCAGATACTCTCACTCGCGCCCGTCGCAGAAACATACAGAAGATAATTTGGGCCCAGTCGTGGGGAGAATCCCGTGCTGCTCGTCATCGAAATTCGAGCCGCCGCCGCCACGTCGGCGGGTGAATCAGCGATTCGCAAGCGCCAGAGTGTTGTCTTCGGGCTTGCGATGGTCACTACCAGCCGGCGGCCGTCAGCGCTGGCTGCCAGCGACGTGTACGTGCCGGGTCCAGAGGTCAGCCGGTGGGGAATGCGGCGCTCAACGTCCACGCAATAAAGCCAAGGCCCCGAACCATCGGGATCGCTAGCGAGGTACAACAGCGTGCGCCGATCCAATAGCACAGGATGCGTCACGCGCCCGGAGTGCGCGGTGATTCGTTCAGGGGTCCCGCCGCCTGGACTGATGCGCCAGATGTCCAATTTGTCCGGGAGAGAACCCTGGACGAAATAGATGAATGCCGTGTCGGACGACCACAACGGAAAGTGACTGTGGAGCCCGGCAGGCGCAGTGAAGATCGGCCGATCCTCCGGTCGCCGGGTGCCGTTTGTGACGAATAGCGGGTCTCCGGGTCCGGGCGTGTGGTACGCCAGCCGGGAGCCGTCGCGCGACCAGTCGTACTCGGCCACTCCTTCGAGGTAGAGCTTCGGCGATCCGCCCAGCGTCGGCACCGCCCAGACACTGATGTCACCGGCGCTCGAGCCGTTTTGTTTGCGAACCCAAAACGTGACGAGCGAGCCGTCGGGTGAAAACGCCAGGCTGCGGACCGATGGATTGACGAGTTCCGGCGCGCCCCCATGGGTCAAGTTGTGGAACTGTCCCGAACCGACCTGCGTCAGCCAGACGTCCATCGGTCCGTCCCGGTCCGACAAAAACGCGACGAGCTGACCATCGCGCGACACTGCGGCGGCCTGTTCCACTCCTTCGAAGTCCGTTACCGCATGAAATCGCGCGCCTGCGATGGGGTTTCGCCAGAAGTACTCCGTCCGCTGTAACCAAACGCCAGCGCCGATTGTTGCCAGAGCCGCTCCCGCAGCTGCCAGCGACAAGACCAACTTCCATGGCGTTAAGGAGGTTAATATCGCCGGGCGCGCATCGGAAGCATCAGTCGGTGCCGCGGGCGCTCGCTCATTCCTCCATGCATCCAGCTCCGCCGTGTACGCGTAGACCGAACCGAGCTTGCGATGAAGGAGACGATGGACGGGCAGCCCCTCGTGCCTCTCCCAGCGGCGGACCGTGGTGACGTCCCGCCCCAGATAGGCGGCAATCTCCTTCCACGATTCCAGACGCCGCCCTTGGCCATCCGCACCGATCCTGGAGCTTGGTGTCGCCTGGACAGACATGGGCCTAAGGGCTCCCGCTAAGTGGAAGAAGTATCACACCAGTACGCTTCCGCGGCAACTACGACGTCAAATCAACGGCGGGATTGAGGCGTGCCTTACTTTGCCCCAGTTTGCCCTGCATTGCTCGTTGCGCCCAGGCCTGTGCTCGGCACAACATCCTCACAAGAAGCTGTCTTTCTCGCTGGCTCGGTTTCGCCCCCCCGAGCCGGGCTTGCGCCGTTTCAGTGAATTACGGGTCGTTTTGTGCCATGACCATGCGGAAATCGGACACTCCGAATGCTGTCAGCGATCCGGCCCGAGGACCAAAAAAGAACCAAAATTGATCGGAAAGGACCACCACCATGACATCGTGGAGATTTGTCAAACCCGCGGCAGCTGTCGCGGCATTTGCCGCGTTCCTACTGGCGGCCATGTTGAGCAGTTCCCCGCGCGTAAGAGCTACCGACGATGACGATGAGGAACGCAACGAATCAAAGATTCATCGGGGCTTCGAGATCGCACCCGTCCCGCTGAATCTGGAGGGGAAAAACCGCCGATTGGTGGGACTGGGCAGCTACCTGGTCAACACGATGTACTGCAACGAATGTCACAGTGCCGGCCCCGCGATCAATCAATACTCCCCGGGTGGAGTTCCATACTTTGGCCAGCCGAAGATCATCAATCCCGCGACGTACTTGGGCGGCGGCAGAGATTTCGGTGCACCGGTGCCGGGCTCCGCGCATATCATCTCTCGCAACTTGACACCCGACAAAACCGGGATGCCCGAAGGGGGCCATACATTTGCCGATTTTGTTCTGATCATGAGAACGGGCGTGGACCTGGACAACCTCCATCCGACATGTCCAACAGGAATCGTTAATACAGGCTGCATTCCGGCTCCGTTCCGGGGAGATCTCCTCCAGACTATGCCTTGGCCTGCTCTCAAAGACCTGACGGATCATGACCTGCGCGCGATGTACGAATACCTCAGTGCGGTCCCCTGCGTCGCGGGTCCGCCAGCGCCCGACCCGCGCCACAACGACTGTTTTTGAAGTTCACCTAGGACCCCGTTCCTGAATCTCCCCCAGTGCCTCACCCTGCACTGGGGGAGACTTCTTCATCGGTGCACGCTGCCCCAGTTGCCTTCTCGAGGTAATTATTGTCTTGGCTGGTGTTCTTCAAGGCGGTGGAGCCCGGCAAGCGCCGCAAGGTCTTGTGGGTCCGTCTTCAACGAGGCTCGGAATTCCCTCAGCGCTTCCTCTCGATTGCCTTGCAACACATAGATTTGTCCGAGCCCGCGATGCGCCCAGGGATGGAAGGGATTCTCCTCGAGGGCTTTGCGGTACGCTCGTTCTGCAATGTCTGCTCTCTCCAGCTGCAAAGCCAAATCGCCGGCGCCACACCAGTCTTCCGGAACCAGGGAGCCATTCAAGGCCAACAGGAGTTGCTGGGCCGCTTCGGCCGGTTGGCCTTGTTCCGTTATTAACCGCGCGAGTTTGAGATGGAGCGAACTGTCCAGTGGCGTGACCTTTACGGCCTGCTTCAGATCTTGAAGCGCGGCCGTTTTCTGTCCCTGCTTTTCCAGCAGGAGAGCGTGAGCGCGATAATACCGTGCAGTCACCGGAGGAGATTCGCGGGCCCTGTCGAGATAGTTCTCTGCTGCCGCAAAGTCATTTTCCTGAATCGCAAGACTCGCAAGATTGGTCAAAGCCAGCGAGCTTTGGGGAGCGTCCTCGAGAGCGCGCAACCACTGCGCATGGGCTCCGTGGGCGTTCCCCTGATTCAGGTAGACGACCCCCAGACTCGCGCGAATCATTGCTGCTCCTGGTTCATCTTGAAGAATTTTTTCATAGAACGTTCGATCGTCGCGCCAGTCGCGATTTCTCCGCCAAATATGGACGACGCAAAGGATCGCAGCGAAGCCCGCGAAACTGATAAGTGCAGTCCGTGAAAAAAATCTCCAGCGCTGCGATCCGACATCAGCGCGGATTGGCATTGCAAATCGACGCCAGAGCTCCGCGCCACCGACGGCCACGCACCAGCAGAATCCTATCGACGGCAGGAAAAGATAGCGCTCGGCAACCGGAGTCAAACCAAGCCAGCGATAATTGAGTGCAGGAGCCAGAAACAAAAATAGCCAGAGCAGGCCGAAGGAAACAACTGGTTGCCGGCGCCTCAGACTCCAGACGAGTGCAACAAAAAGGAGAGCTATAAGAATGCCCGTGAGGACCAGCGGATCGAACAGAGTCTTGCGCACCGGGAACGAGTAAAAAGCCTGAAGGTGATCAGGCCACGCGAGCTTCCCCATGTACTTGGCAAAAAGCGCGAATCCCGTGAACACCACTTGCGTTAACGACGAATTCGAATGATTCGCAGCAGGCTGCATAACCCCCAAGAGGCTCCAACGAAGGCACAGGTATACGCCAAGAGCAGCCCAAAGCGGGGCATAGCGGAGCACTTTGATGGTCCACGGTGTGTTTTCGCGGCCGGGACGATAGGCGTGCTCATAGATCGTGGCCAGAACCACCAAGGGCGCGGCGGTCTCTTTCGAGAAGATGGCCAGGGCAAAGACGGCGCCAAGTAAGGCATACCTTCGCAAGCGTGGCTCGCCTGAATTAGGGAGATCCAGAAACAACCAAAATGCCAGCAATACAAAAAACGCGGCTTCGAGATCGGTGATGTCTGTGACCCAGGCGACCGTCTCTGAATGGATCGGGTGCAACGCAAAAATGCATGCGGCAAGCCAAGCTACCAGGGAATTGCCCGTCCACCGCAGTGTGGCCGCGAAGAGCATGCAGGGCACTAAGCCGCTAAGTGCGAGGTTTGCAGCGTGATAGCCGGCAGGCACGTTTCCATAGATCTCGTGAAGAACAAACAAACTCAGCGTCATCAAAGGACGATAGTATTTGGCGTGGGCCTCATTCCCTGCGAATCCCCACAGGTCGGCGGTAAAGATCTTTTCAAAATTATGTGAATTTTGAATGAAAGCGTTTTGCAACACCTGCAGGTCGTCGTCATACACGAATCCGTTCGTGAGCGTATTTAAATAGGGCACACACGCCAGCAAGAATAGGACGACGTAAACGGCTCCGGGCTGGCGCCAGAGAGGACGTCGTACAGCCGCGGAGTCAACATTCGAGTCCCGGATTTGGGGCATGTGTCCGGCTTCTGCGTGCAAAACGGCCATGCCTCTTATTATCCGGAATTCTCTTTTTGTCCTCGAGCTCAGGTAGGAATGTATGCCTATCTCGGCAACCCTAAGAGTCTCGGGACGGTTTTACGTTTTGCGCGTCACTCGAATTGCACCACAGCACGTCGCAAACTCAGGCAGTCACGCGCTCTTCGCGGTTCCAGAGGACGAGCTTGACCTCCGGGTGAGTCGCGATCTCGCGGATTTGCGCAGCCGTCAAGCGGGTCTCGACAGCATTGGCTAAGACCAGGTGCTGAAGGTTCTCCCGCGCTGCCATGGCAGCAAGACGCTGCAACAAGTCCCGCCGGGACGCTTCCGCGCGCGCATCACTCGCTTCGTCTCGACCATTGCGAACTTGGGGCGCAGGCGGGCCGAGATCGTGCGCGAACTGAATGATGACCGGAATCGACAGATCTTGTTGCCCGGTGGCTTCCAGCCTTGCAATTTCTGTCAGCAAACGCGGCTCGATCGTGTTATTTGCCGTCATGTCGTTCACCTGATTCAGTGGAAGCATGGAGCCTGGGAGATCCAGGCTCCATGCTGCTCCCTTTCCAAACGTGAAGCTTAGTCCGCTCCCACTCCTGCGGCGATGGCTCGCGGAGCGATGCCAACGGCCCGGAGCATTGCCGTATAGGCGTTGATGATGCCATACCCGACCTGATTGGGGGTGTTCTCTAGCGGCTCGCAAGTGTCCGAAATCAGCCTCTTCACCATGGTGGGAGACAGGCTTGCGTTCTTCTGGAGAACCATGGCGGCCAGCCCGGCAACATGCGGCGTGGCCATGGACGTTCCGCTCATCGAACCAAAGCCGCCGCCGAGCACCGAGGAGACGATGTTCACGCCAGGTGCGGCAACGTCGGGTTTAGTCAAGCGGATTGGTGAACCGGGGCTCAAGCGTCCGCTGCCCGGACCGATGCTCGAGAAGGAAGCAAGGACTTTGGCTTTGTCCACGGCCCCCACGGTGATGACTTTGCGTGCCGCGCCTGGATGCCGGACGGAGAAGGGTGGCCGTGCGCCAAGTGCGCCTTCGTTCCCGGCAGCGACGACAAGTGCGACACCGAGCCGCACGGTATTGTCGGCCGCCTGGCAGAGGATGCAGTCGGCGTTGTTGCAGACCCAGCCCATGAAGATTTCGCTCCACCCCAGGCTCATGCTGGCAACCAGCGCGCCCCGCCGCACGGCCTGTTCGAGGCCCTTGATGACCGAGGCGGGTGTCCCGAACCCGTTGTGGTCGAGGACCTTTATATTGATAAGCTCCGCCTGCGGAGCGACGCCGCGAAACACTACGTCGTTACTGGCGATCGTTCCGGCGGTGTGTGTCGCGTGCATCCCGGGGATGTTGACGGGTTCGGCGACCGTGCTGATCTCATCCACGACCTTGCCGAGCAGGGCCGGATGGTTTTTGTCAATGCCGGTATCGAGAAGGGCCACTTTGATGCCGCGGCCGTTTGCGCCAAAGTCTTGTGCCGCCTCCACGGATTCGATCACGCGAACGCTCTCGTTCATGCAGGTGACCATTTCGGGAATCTCCAGGCGCACGAACTTCACTTCGTCCATCGCGGTAATTTCCTGGAGCTGCTTCGGTGTCAGCTTCACCGTTACCGCGTTGACGAGGGAATGAACGTAGGGCTCCGCCGTTTTCAGCCGGCGCAGCGTGTTTACGATCGTCGCTTGGCTGGTGCGGATGCGCTCACCCAGATCCAGCAGCGTGGAACTGCGGTCGCGTGTCTCTTCGGCGCGCAAATCTTCCGCATGTGAAATAGTGACTTCAATTGGCTCATCCTGCACCGCAGCATGGGAAGTTCCCTTGGCGGTAGCCCGGGTCTTCTTGTGCTCGATGTATTCAACGAGTCTTGGCTCTAGCTTTTCGTTGGACATGATGTTTTCTCCTTCGTTTTAGGTTTCCTGAGGGATGGGGACCGGTTTACTGCGACGGTCTTCCTGACGTAGCAGGTGGGAGAGTAAGGAAGGGAGTGCTGCGCAGAAAAACCGAATTACCAATAATACTATTCTAGTTCCTTGTCAACCAGATTTTTGGCAGGACCAGCGCCGGCAAGGATAGCGGGAGCCCCCCGTGCGCGCGGCGTCCGCGGTGACTTTCCTTACATAAATCTAATCTCGCTCGCGGAAAAGCATTCCCCCGGCGGGAGGGCCGCCTTCGGCGTCGCCGCTGGTGGCCTCCCACGCTTTACGCGTGATGGGCTGCACGGCATCCAGTTTTTTCTGCGTCAGCGATTTATTCACTGCGGGAAGCTCCTTCGCGAGGAAGGCATCGAACTCGGCGGACACGTCGCCCAGCTCCTTCTTCAACGAATCAATGCGCGCGGCCTGATAATCCGTCGGACGGCCATCGAACGTCAGCAATGCGCCGTAGAGCTCCGTGGTTTTCTCTCGAATGCGCTCTTCTCCGGTGATCGCGCCTCCTTCTTTAGTGGCCACGATCTTCCGCCGCAGATCATCGGTTTTCTGCGAGAGCTCCTGCAGGCGCTTGCCGAGGGCGTCATCGCCCTTTAGTTTTCCCGCGCGATCCGCGAACGCGTCGCGCACGCTGTTGATCCTCGCGACCTCGAAGCTCATGTCTCCGAGCAGGTTGTACACGCGCATGGCCGCGTCAAACTCCAGTTTGCGGTCCTCAGCGTTGTACTTCGCGCGAGGATCCAGCCCGACATCCAGCTTCGTGGTGTAGGTTTCCGAGCCCCGCGTCATCTTCACCGTGTATGTGCCGGGCAAAACTCTGGGGCCCTGCGCGGCTTCGAACGCAGCAGTAGCCGCGGGCGGAACACGCGGCGCCTTCAGCCGCATGGACCATTCCACGCGGCTGATCCCGCGGCGGCTGTTCGCCGGCAACGTATCCACCAGCTTGCCTTGCGAATCGAGCACCTCTAATTTCATTTTTCCAAAGATGTGGCGCTTCTTCTGAAAGTAGGTAATCAACGCCGCGTCGGGCGGGTTTGGGCCCGCGAAGGCAGCGCTTCCCTCCGACCAGCCGCCGTTGGCGTTCAGCCGCTGCTGCGCCGGTTTGCCCTGCAAAAATGCAGCTTCCTGCGCCATCACTTCAGGAGTCAGTTTGCGAAGGGGCGTGATGTCGTCCACGACCCAGATTCCGCGGCCGTGCGTGGCCAGGACGAGATCCGATTCGCGCGTGTGCACGACGATATCCCGAACCGCAACGTTCGGGAATTCATGGCCTTTGTACTGCGCCCAGTGCTTGCCGCCATCGAGGGAAACCCAAAGACCGAACTCCGTCCCCAGGAACAACAGGTTGGGAGCGACGGTATCTTCCTTGATGACGTGAGCGTAGCCGCGTACCCCGCTGTCCGCGGTAACGATGGGCGTCCAGGTCTTGCCGTAGTCCGTCGTCTTGTAAACGTGCGGCTCCATGTCCCCAAACGAGTGCCGATCGAACGTGACATACGCCGTCCCCGCGTCATACAAGCTCGCCTCGACCCAGGAAACCCACGAAGCCTTTGGAAGATCTGGAACATTGCCGACAACATTTGTCCACGACTTCCCGGCGTCCCGCGTAATCTGCAAATTGCCGTCGTCCGTTCCCACCCAAATCGTTTGCCCATCGCGCGGCGATTCGCTGATGGAGTAGATGGTGGTATGCATTTCAGCGGAAGAGTTATCCACAGTGACGCCACCGGATTCCTCTTGCTTCTGTTTCGCCGGGTCGTTGGTGGTCAGATCAGCCGAGATGCGGTCCCAGGTTTGTCCGTGGTCTCGCGAACGAAAGAGGAACTGCGCGCCGATATAAATAGTGCCCTTTTCGTTGGGACTCAAGTGAATCGGGGTGTTCCAGTTGAACCGCAGCTTCCCTTCCCCGTAGTTGGGTTGCGGCTTGATGGCCCGGCCGTCGAGCGTGACCCGGTTCACGCGGCCCACCGTGCCGCCTTGCGCTTCCGCGTAAACGTAATTGGAATCCGCCGGATCCGAGAATACCCAGAAGCCATCTCCGCCATACAAATTCTCCCAACGGCTGTTGGTAATCCCGCCGGGATACTGCGAATCTCCAATCCACGAGCTGTTATCCTGCAATCCGCCAAACACATGGTACGGATCGAATTGATCCACGCTCACGTGATAGAACTGCGAAATCGGCAAGTTCCCGCCCTTCCACCAGGTACTTCCGCCATCGTAGGAATACCAGATGCCGCCGTCATCGCCGGCAATAACATGATTCGTGTTATCAGGATTCACCCAAACATCGTGAAAATCACCATGGGCAGAGCCGCCGATGCTGCTGAAACTTCTCCCACCGTCTTCGCTCATAATCAGCGTAAGGTCCGGCTTGTAAACTTTGTTTTCGTTCTTGGGGTCGACAATCAAATTGGCGAAATAAAACGGCCGCCAGACCATCCAATTGCTGCGGTCGCGCTCTTCCCAGGTTTTGCCACCGTCTTCCGAGTAGAAGAGCGCGCTGCGCGTGGACTCGATTAGCGCGTAGACGACATTTGGCTTCGATGGCGCAATGGTGACGGCGACACGTCCCCAGGGCTTCGCCGGCAAGCCTTTGGCGCTTTTTTCATCCAGCTCTTTCCAAGTCGTTCCCCCGTCGGTCGATTCGAAAAGGCCGCTGCCGCTCGGCGCTGCAGGGCCTTCCCCGCCCGAACGGAACGTCCAGCCCTTCCGGCGAAAATCCCACATTCCCGCAAAAAGAACTTTGGAGTCCTGCGAACTCATCGAAATCATCGAGCAGCCGGTGGAAAGATTCGCACCCTTCAGAATCTTCGTCCACGTCTTTCCCCCGTCCGTGGTTTTGTAAACCCCGCGGTCCTCACTGTCGCTCCACAATTTTCCCGGGACGCAGGCGTACACTGTGTCGCCATTTTTCGGGTCGATCAGAATCTTCGAGATTCTCTCCGAGTTCTTCAGGCCCAGGTTCGTCCAGTTGTCGCCACCGTCGGTGGATTTGTAGATGCCATCGCCAATCGAAACGCTGTTGCGCGTCCAGGCTTCGCCGGTGCCCACCCAGATTGTTTTGGGGGACTCCGGATCAATAGCGATTGCGCCAATGGATTGCGCGGTTTGCTTGTCGAAAATTGGCTTGTAGGTGGTGCCGCCGTTCGTCGATTTCCAGACGCCGCCGCTGGCCGCTCCTACATAGACGGTCAGCCTGCCGGTTTCCTTCACCGCCGTGACGGCCGAGACGCGGCCGCTCATCGTTGCGGAGCCGATGTTGCGCGCCCCGAGTCCCGAGATGGTATCGGAATCAAAATGGACTTCCTGCGCGCGCATGGACGCGGCGAAAAGTCCCAAAGCGAGTAACCCTGTTATCACAGCGGCAGAGCGGCGAATGGATTTGCGCATGTCGGCTGGTTCCTTAGCGGCAAAGTAAAAGCAACAGCAACCCGGTGCAAGAAAACTCATCAACTCCCCTGTTTCTGCGAACTATTTTCCAGGGGAAGGCGCCTTGGAGGACGCTTTGGCGACTGGCATCGAAAAATGTGCGTCGTCCATCGGCACATTCTGCTCGATCTTTTCGACCGTGACCTGAGAGCGCGCCGCGACGCCTTTCTGCGCCTGCTCGACGACGAAGGGATAATAGACGCCGTTCACCTGTTCGTAATCGCCGTAGTACAACTCAGACTCCTGCAACGTCCCCCGAATGGTGGTTTGAATTTCCAGTTTCAATTCGAGGTACGAATCGGTATCTAGATAGTAGTAGCGAATATCGCCGTTCTTCATGCTGAGCTTGATTTTGAAGCAATCCGTGCCTTCCATCGAATCGTGGCCCATCAGTTCCGCTTTGTGGCCCTTCTCTTTGTAATCCACCAGCGGGCCGTCGATGTCGGCGTCAACGACCAGGCTCTTCAGGTCGTCCTGGGAGAGGAGTTCCGGATCTTTGCGCCCTCCAAATGGTGAGATTTGCCATCCCGTTTTGCCATCGTAGGCCTGCACTTGCGCCAGTCCCTGGATGATGAATTCTTCCCGGACCTTGTCCGCGCGCTTGTTTTCCTGGCGAAACTCGGCGCGGAACGAACCTTGCGTGAATTTTGCGCTGGCGCGCAGGCTGCGCACGGACTTCAATTTGTCCACTCCGCCGTGTGCCTGAACGTTCTTCGCAATCACTTCATCCACGGTCTGCGCGCTGGCGCCGAAAGAGAAAACAACAACGGCCATCAGGATCAGAATGAAAACCCTGGAATTCCTGAGGACCTCCTTGACGCAAGCCCGTTGCACAGCTGGTTTCATGGACTCCTCCAGGCAAGATCGAGAATCACGCAAGCTCAAACCAATTGGACACGGCACAACCCACCGTTTGTCCTTCGGACGAATCCGGCGGAACTTTGTTAGCAGAGTTTTTGACTGCTGCCAAGACATTTCGATCAGGTAGCCTGAAAAGTTCTCTAGTTCCAAGCAAAACCAGAGAGCGAATCAAGACTCCTCAGCGAACTCGCCCTCGGGTGCCGGGAGTTTGTCCCCATCGTGGGCCACCCAGACATAAAGCGTGGGCAAGAGAAAAATGCTCAAGAGCAGGGACGCGAGCAAGCCGCCGACGATGACGATGGCAAAGGGCCTCTGCGAATCCGACCCGATGGCGTGGGAGAGGGCTGCGGGCAACAGTCCGAGCGTGGCGACCAGCATGGTCATCATGATGGGGCGAAGGCGCAGGACCGCGCCTTCGACAGCTGCGTCTTCGATGGAATGCCCGCGAACGCGAAGCTGATTGATGTATTCCAGCATGATGACGCCCGTCTGAACGGAAACTCCGAACAAGGCCAGGAAGCCGACGCCCGACGACACGCTGAAGTGTGTCCCGGTGATGAGAAGAGCCAGCAGACCGCCGATGGGCGCCATGGCCACGTTGGCAAGGATGAGCAGAGCCCATTTGTAAGAGCTGAACATGGTGTAAAGAATCACAAAAATGCCGAGGATAGTGAGCGGCAGGACGATCAAGAGGCGCTTCTCGGAGCGCTTCTGGCTTTCGTATTCGCCCGCCCAATCGATGTGATAGCCAACGGGAAGCTTGACTTGCTCATTGACCTTGGCAATGGCTTCTTCGACCGCGCCGCCCAAGTCGCGCCCGCGCACGCTGTACTTGATGGCCACGTACCGCGAATTCTCCTCGCGGTAAATCTCGGAGGCGCCGTCACGAACTTCGACCTTGGTCACCTGAGCGAGTGAAACGCGCTCGCCTGTTGGGGCCAACAGGCGGATATTCTCGATGGCTTCTTTCGTGTCGCGGTAGGGCGCCTGATAGCGCGCAACAAGGTCATAGCGCTGCTCGCCCTGCAGAACCTGGCTGACGGCTTTCCCCCCGACGGCGGTTTCAATCGCATCTTGAACGTCCACAACATTTATCCCAAACCGCGCCGCTTGCTGGCGGTCCACGGTGAGGTTGAGATTGGGCTGGCCCAGCACCCGGAATAACCCGAGGTCTTGAATTCCAGGAATCTTGCGCATCACGGTCACGATTTCGTCGGCCTTGTCTTCCAGGACTCGCAGGTCGTCGCCGTACATCTTCACGGCCAGTTCGCCTTTGACACCGCTGACGGCCTCTTCCATGTTGTCCGAAATGGGCTGTGAAAAATTCCAAAGCACGCCGGGTATCTTGCTGAGCTCCCGGTCCATGGCGGCGATCAACTCATCCTTGTCTTCGTGAAAGACGGGGCGCCATTTTTCCTTTTGCTTTAAGTCCACGAAATATTCCGTATTGAAAAACCCAGTCGTGTCGGTGCCGTCATCGGGCCGGCCCACTTGAGAAACCACTTGCGTCACTTCGGGGAAGGACGCGAAGACCAAGCGCGCTTGCGTCATGATGCGCGTGCCCTCCGTCGGCCCAGTGCTGGGCGCCAGCGTCCCGCGCGCCCAAATGGCGCCTTCATCGAGATGCGGAAGGAACTCGGATCCGATGAAGCCCCCAAACGTCAGCAGGGCGGCAAGAGCGAGCCCCGCGCCGGCCACGCCAAGAGTCACGAAGCGATGCTCGATCGCCCAGCGCACCGCGCGGCGGTAGCCACTTTTGAGCGCGGCCATGACCGGGTTGGGCCACTCTTTGACGCCCTCCCCAAAAAACTCGCTGGCGAGCACGGGCGCGATGAGGATCGAGAAAATCAGCGCACCGAGCAGCGCGAACGCCACCGTCCAGGCCATAGGCTTGAACAGCCGGCCTTCCACGCGTTGCAAGGTGAAGATCGGCAAATACGCGGTGATGATGATGGCGATGGCGTAAAAAACGGGGCGCTGCACTTCGTGAGCCGCGTCGCGGATGCGGTCCATCGGTGTCTTATAGGAGGTGTCCTTATGGCCCAGGTGTCGTACGATGTTTTCCACCATCACCACCGCGCCGTCAACCACCATTCCGAAATCCAGTGCGCCGAGCGAAAGAAGATTGGCGGGAATTTTGTTGAGTTCGAGGCAGATGGAGGCAAACAAAAGGGAGAATGGAATGGTCAGAGCCACGATCAGCGCGCCGCGGACATTGCCGAGAAAAAGAAACAGAATAATCGAGACAAGAATAATTCCCTCGGTCAGATTGTGCAGTACCGTATGCGTGGTGTAATGGACCAGATTGCTGCGGTCCAGGAACGGTACGACCTTCACACCCGGCGGAAGAATGTGTTCGTTGAGCTCCTTGACTTTGGCGTGGATGGCCGTGAGCGTGGCATCGGACTCCGCGCCCTTTCTCAGTAGCACAATTCCTTCGACAACATCCTCATTGTCCAGCACCGTCCCGTCGGCGCGGTGGATCGCCTTGCCGATTTGCCCGAGCCGGATTTTCGGCGCTTGTATGACGGTGGCGATATCCTTGACGTGGAGTGCGGCGCCATTCTTTGTAATGAGCTCCGTCTGCGCGATGTCCTGAACGCTCTTGACCAACCCTACCTCGCGCACATTGACCTGTTGCAATCCGGCCTCAACGAAACTGCCACCCGCGTTCACGTTATTGTTGGCGAGTTGCTGTTCCACTTGGCCAATGCTCATTCCATAGGCGACCAGTTTGGTCGGATCGATGCGCACCTGGTACTCGCGCGTGGTGCCTCCGAAGCTGGACACGTCCACGACGTTGGGAACGGATTTGAATTGCTTTTCGAGCAACCAATCTTCGATGGACTTCAATTCCATCAGGTCGTATTTCGGGTTCGAGCTTCTCAGCGTGTACCAGAAAATCTGGCCCACGGGGCTCCAATCCGTGCCCATCTGCGGCTGCAAGCCGTTCGGCAAAGTGACTTGTCCCAGCCGCTCGAGCGCTTTTTGCCGGTTCCAGTCGTTCGTGGATTCGTCGTCAAAGATGAGCATCACGCTGGAAAGTCCGAAAAGTGAAGTGGACCGCAAATGCTCCAAATGCGGAATCCCGTTCATTTGAATTTCAATCGGGATGGTAACCTGCTGTTCAACTTCCTCCGCGGCTCGACCGGGCCACTGCGTGATGATTTGCACATAGTTGTTGGCAACGTCCGGGTACGCTTCGACGGGCAAGTTGTGGAACGAGATAGCGCCCCACAGAATGAGCAGAAAAGTGACCGCCAGAATGATGAAGCGGTTGTTCAGCGCGTATTCAACGAGTGCGCGAATCATCCGCTATTCCTCATGCCTGCAACTTTTTCCTTCAGGCTCATTGGTCGACCGTGTTCTGCAGCACCAGTGCGTTGGTCACCACTTGCTGCCCGGGCTGCAACCCGGATAAAACTTCCTGCATTTTGTCCGGCAACATGCCCCCAGCGCTCACTTCCAGCCGGCGAAATTTCTTGTCGCCCGCGGGCGTGTAAACCCAATCGCGGTCGTGCAAATGCAAGATCGCGGAAGCTGGAACAGCCGCGTGCATTTCCTTTTTCTGCCCGTGAAACGTCGCGGTCACGAACATACCCACGCGCATCAAACCGGGATTGCGCACCTCGATGCGCACCTTGGCCGTGCGTATCGTGGGATCCAGCACGGGAAGAACATTGCCGATGCGGCCGGTAAATACTTTGTCAGGATATGCGTTCAGACGGATTTCGGCCGTTTCGCCGACATGTACGCTGGGAAGATTATTCTCGTAGACGTCGCAGAGAATCCAGACATAGCTCAGGTCCGAAATCGTGAAGGGGTTGGGCGAGCCCAACCCCGCCACGCCTGCGGCATTGGTGACCTGCTGATCGGTGATCACCCCCGAAACCGGAGCAAGAATATCCACAATTGCAGCGGGATGATCGATGCTGCCACCCAGCACGCGAAGCCGCTCTCTCGTGTTCTCCACATCAACCTGGGCCTTGTTCTCCACGTCCTCCGCAGTCTGGAACTCGTTCAGCGAAATGGCCCCCTTGTCGTAAAGGAGCTTGGCGCGTTCGAATTGTATGCGAGCGAGTTTTTCGTCGGCCACTGCCTTCCGGTAGTCCGAGAAAGCCAGGGACATGTCCGCACTCTGCACGCGCAACAGGAGTTGTCCTTTTTTAACCGTGTCGCCGAGCCGCGCACGAATCTCCACCACGCGGCCAGTGGCAATCGAAATCACAGGAACGCTGCGGGAGATGTCCGGAGCGACGGTTCCGGTCACGGACAACTGTGGCGCGGAATCATGAGGAAGAGCGGTGAACAATGGAAATTGCTCTGGCT
>Ga0210403_10001108_pt1 | contig 26144 bp, 25 predicted proteins | sample IncBWC19MmetaG_FD_150863 | JGI IMG/M metagenome (GOLD analysis project Ga0210403, IMG submission 150863) | Forest soil microbial communities from Barre Woods Harvard Forest LTER site, Petersham, Massachusetts, United States - Inc-BW-C-19-M | ecosystem: Environmental > Terrestrial > Soil >... | reverse complement strand
GTTTGCGATCGTCGGAGCGATGGCCTTCAGCTTTGCTTCATCGGCATTCTCGACCGTCTTTTCCAGCTCCGTCAGCACTGCGTCCAGCTTCTGTACCGTTTCGCTCCAGCTTTTCGCGTCGAACTTGTCAAACGTTTCGTCGTTGTTCCCGCTGAATTTCTCCGGATGCTCGCCGCGCATGTTGCGAAGATTGCGTTCATTCCAGAACCAGATGTGATACGCCAGTTGGCCGACGGAGTGATTCCCCTTGCCGTCCGTCCAGTTCGCTTGCTCCGGCGTCACTCCCGCCAACGCCACATCCGCGCACACAAACCAGTTGCTGTTGTTATGCGTATCCTTTAATTGCTGGAGCAAAACGGTTTTCAGCGTCGGCGCCAGTTTTTGGTCATTGTTTTGCGCGCGGAGCACCATTGACACGATCGCCACCGCCGCCACGATCATCACGATCACCATCCCCATCACTCGTTTCACCATTTCGAGAACACCTCCGTTTTCTTAGACGCGCCATTTCCGCCTCTGTTTTCGGCGTAATTTCGAGTATTTTGCCATATCCCCCGATCTCCTGCCCACTACTCACTACCCACCGCTCACTCCTTGTGGCAAACTGAACTGTCGTACGGCACGGTCTTGCGTAGCCTGGTGTCTTGGCTCCTCGAAGCATGCGGCTCCTGCCGGCAGCTGAAAAAATAAAAGCAGTCGTAGAGCGGAAGCGGTAACCGGAATACATGGACCCGAAGTTCATACGCAATTTTTGTATCATCGCGCACATCGATCACGGCAAGTCCACGCTCGCGGACCGCTTGCTGGAGATGACCGGAGCGCTTACGCAGCGCGAAATGCACGAACAGGTGCTCGACTCCATGGATCTGGAGCGCGAGCGCGGCATCACCATCAAGGCGAAAAGCATCCGTCTGCATTACACCGCGAAAGACGGAAACACCTACCAGCTCAATTTGATCGATACGCCGGGCCACGTCGACTTTTCTTACGAAGTATCTCGCGCGCTTTCCGCGTGCGAAGGCGCATTGCTGGTGGTCGATGCCAGCCAGGGCGTCGAAGCGCAAACCGTAGCGAATACTTTTCTCGCCGCAGGCAATAATCTGACCATCGTTCCCGTCATCAACAAGATTGATTTGCCCGCCGCGCAAACCGATTTCGTGAAAGAGCAGATTGAAAACGTCCTCGCCATTCCCGCGCACGACGCTTTGCTCATCAGCGCAAAAAGCGGGCTCGGCGTCGAAGACGTTCTCGAAGCCATCGTGAAACGAATCCCCGCGCCGAAAGGCAGCTCAGAAAACCCGCTGCAGGCGCTGATTTTCGATTCGTGGTTCGACATTTACCGCGGCGCCGTCGTGCTCGTACGCGTGATGGAAGGCCACGTCAACAAACATACGAAGATCCGGCTTTGTTACAGCAACGAAGTCCACGAAGTAGAAACGCTCGGCACGCTCACTCCTAAGCCCGTTGCCCTTGAAGAACTCGGCGCGGGCGACGTGGGCTTCATCGTCGCCAACATCAAGCGCGTGGCGGATGCGCGCATGGGCGATACCGTCACTGAAGCGGCGCGGCCCGCGCCGCCGCTTCCCGGATTTGAAGCCATCAAGCCGATGGTGTTTGCCGGACTGTTTCCCGTGCTCGCTGACGATTACGAGCCGCTGCGCGACGCGCTCGGCAAATTGCAGCTGAACGACGCCGCGTTTTTCTACGAGCCGGAAAATTCCGTGGCCCTCGGCTTCGGTTTCCGCTGCGGCTTTCTCGGCTTGCTGCACATGGAAATCGTGCAAGAGCGGCTGGAGCGCGAGTTCAACATCAACCTGATTACCACGGCGCCCAGCGTGCGTTACCGCATCACGCGCGTCAGCGGCGAAGTGATCGAAGTCGACAGCCCCGCAAAATTTCCGAATCCCAGCGAGATCGAAAAGATCGAAGAGCCCATCATCACCGCGATGATCATCACCAACAACGAATCCGTTGGTGGAATTCTTCAGCTCTGCCAGGAAAAGCGCGGCACGCAGAAAAATCTCGAATATCTTTCGCCGACGCGCGTGATGCTCACCTACGAGCTGCCGCTCAACGAAATCGTGCTCGATTTCTACGACCGGCTGAAAAGCGTTTCACGCGGCTACGCTTCGCTGGACTACCATCTGGCCGGGTACAGCGAATCCGACCTGATCAAACTGGATGTGCTCGTGGCCGGAGAGCCGGTGGACGCGCTGGCGTTGATCATCCATCGCGACTTCGCGGCAGAGCGCGGCCGCGAACTCGTGACGAGACTGCGGAAACTGATTCCGCGCCAGATGTTTGAAGTGCCCATCCAGGCCGCGATTGGCAGCCGCGTCATCGCGCGCGAAACCGTTGCGGCGATCCGCAAAAACGTGCTCGCCAAGTGCTACGGCGGAGACATTTCGCGCAAACGCAAACTCCTCGAAAAGCAAAAAGAAGGCAAGCGCCGCATGAAGCGCGTCGGCCAAGTCGACATTCCGCAAGAAGCCTTCCTCGCGGTCCTCAAAGTTGCCTCTTCGTCCGACGACGATTAGCGCTGGCCAGGGCTGAATCTTATTGCGATTTTGCTGACAGTTTGGATCTCCTTCCTTGCTGGCTCTATGGAGCTGGAGTAGACTTTTCTAAAGGCAAAAACATGAAAGAACCAACACAGTTCCTCACCAACGAAAAAGGCGAGCGAATCGCCGTGGTCATCAGCATCGAGGAATACGAAGAGCTAATCGAAAAACTCGAAGACGCTGAAGATATCCGCGCAATTGAAGAGGCGAAAGCCTCCGGAGAAATTCCTATTCCCCTGGAACAGGCCCTCGCTGAAAACCGCCTCAATCGCAAGTGAATTACACCGTCGTAATTCTCCGGCGCGCTCAAAAAGAACATCTTGCAATACCCTCTCCGGCCTACGAGCTGATTGAGCAACGCTTGTTGGCGCTTGGCGCAAATCCACGACCGGCAGGCTGCAAGAAATTGAAGGGCGGAGAGGTTGGGTGGCGTATTCGAGTCGGAGACTACAGAATCCTTTACGAAATTGACGACACTCGCGCGGTCGTGACCGTTGCCACGATTTGTCATCGCAAAGACGTTTACCGGTAGCAGCCTCAAACTTCCTTCTTCCTTACTTCCGTAGACAACCGGCCGCGGTGGAGCTGGATGTTGACGGGGTCACCGAGGTTGACTTGGGCGGCGTCGCGGAGGAGCGCGCCAGTGGCATCGGTGGCGATGGCGTAGCCGCGTTCGAGGACTTTGAGTGGGCTGCGTTCCTGGAGCTGCAGGGCGAGACGCTCGAGGCGTTCGCGCTTGGTGCGCAGAAGGCGTTCGGCGCGGACGCCGAGGTCGGCGCTGCGCTTTTCGAGGCGCAGGCGGAACGCGGAAATTTTCACACGAAAATCGAATGTGGCGATGCGCAGGAGCAGCGCGGTGAAGCGCTTGCGCGATTGTTCGAGGCGCGCGCGGAGGCCCGCGGCGAGGCGCGACGTCATTTCGTCGGCGCGCTGGCGCTGCTGACGGAGAAGATCGAGCGGACGGCGGAAGCCGCGCCGGGAGGAGAGTTCGTGGACGCGCTTGCTCAGATCGAGCAGGCGATAACGGACGAGGCTGGCCAGTGTTTCGCGGAGGTCGGCGATGTGCTTGTCGAATTCGCGGCGCGTTTGCACGACGAGTTCGGCGGCGGCGGACGGAGTGGAAGCGCGGACGTCGGCGAGAAAAGTGGCGATGGTGGAATCGGTTTCGTGGCCGACGCCGGAGATGACGGGAATCTCGGAAGCAGCAATGGCGCGGGCGAGAAGTTCTTCGTTGAAAGCCCAGAGATCCTCGATGGAACCACCGCCGCGCGCGAGGATGAGAACGTCGACGAGTTTTTTCTGATTGAAAAATTTCAGCGCTTTAACGATTTCGGCGGCGGCGCCTTCACCCTGGACGCGCACGGGAAAAACTGTCAAGTGAACGTTGGGAAAGCGGCGGCGGAGGATGCGCACAATGTCGCGGACGGCGGCACCGCGCGGCGAGGTGATCAGCCCGATACGGCTGGGGAGCATGGGGAGAGGCTTTTTGCGCTCCGCGGCGAAGAGGCCTTCGGCTTCGAGGCGTTTTTTCAATTGCTCGAAGGCGAGTTGCAGAGCGCCGAGGCCGACGGGGTCGATGTTCTCGACGTAAATCTGGTATTCGCCGCGTGCCTCGTAGACGCTGATGGAGCCGCACACGGTGACGTGCAGTCCATCCTCGGGGCGGAATTTGATGCCGCGCTGTTGCTGCTTGAAGAAAACGCAGCGGACCTGGGAGCGGTCGTCCTTGAGAGTGAAGTAGATGTGGCCGGATTGGGCCTCGCGGCAGTTGGAGATTTCGCCTTCGACCCAGATGTCGGCGAAGTTTTTCCCAAGAAGGTCGCGGATGCGGGCGGTGAGCTCGCTGACGGTGAGGGCGCGGCGGGTGGGCTGAAGGTTAAAGGTGAGTTGGCTCATGGGAAATAGATTCGCTCCTTGGTGCAGGTAGGCGAAACAAGGGAGGCCGCCCAAGTGCGGCCCCTACAGAGGATTCGGATGCATTACGGTTTGGCGGGGGCGGGGGCGGACGCGGGAGCCGGAGTGGTGCTGAAATTGACTTTGGGGGCTTGGCGGGCGCCGGGTTCGGTTTTGAAGTAGGCGTCGTTGCGGGCAAAGCCGCCCATGCTGGCGACGAGGCTGTTGGGAAAAAGAGCGATGAAGGTGTTGTAGTCCTGGACGGTTTCGTTGTAACGGCGGCGCTCGACGGCGATGCGGTTTTCCGTGCCGGCGAGCTCGTCCTGGAGGCGCATGAAATTTTCGTTGGACTTGAGCTGGGGATAATTTTCGGTGAGCACGAGGACTTTGGCGAGCGAGGCTTCGAGCTGGCTATTGGCGGCGATTTTGTCAGTGGGATTGGTGGCGTTCATGTAGCCTTCGCGGGCCTTGGCGATGTCATTGAAGACTTCGGTTTCATGTGCGGCAAAACCTTTCACCGTTTCGACGAGATTGGGAATTAAATCGGCGCGGCGCTGGAGGACGACATCCACCTGGGCCCATGAGGCGTTGACGGCTTCGCGCTTGATGGCCATTTGGTTGCGGCGCGAGATGAACGAGCCGCCGCACAGCAACGCGATGATGATCAAAACGACTAAAACAATCAGAACTGCTTTCATTTGCTTGCCTCCGTAAAATTATGAACCGGCTTTGCCGGCGCGTTGCCACTCGCGCTTGGGAACAATTTTGTCCAGAGCGGAAATTACCACACTTAGAGCGTTTAGGTATTTTTCGTAGTTGCGCAGGATGTCATCCGCGTGAGCGTGACGGTCGCGAAGCTGGAAGGCGGCCGCAAATGCGGCGGCGTCGGCACCGGTCAATGCGGCGATCCGGGCGAAAACCTCCTGGGCTGTGGCCGGCGGCTCTTCTTCGAAGGCAGTCAGGGTGTGGCGCAGGAGGGCGAGGGCGCTGGAAGAAGATTTCGCTTGGGCGGCGCGAAGCTCGTTTTCCTTGTGGCCGTTGAGGAGGAAATGCTGACGTAGCTTGAGGAGGAGCGTGCGCAGATCGTGCTCGACCTGGACACGGTGGAGGTTCATGGGCACGTCGATGCCAGCAATGATATCCGAGCCATAGAGAACACGGCGGCTTTCCTGCATGTCGAGGAACTCGATGGAAAAAACATCGGCCGAGGAGCGCAACTCGTCGGCGGAGAAAAAGAGTGGGGCTGGTTCGTTTTGGTTTTTGCACCACCAGTGAACAACCGGAGCGACGCGGGTTAGTTCGCGCGGGGAGAGCGAGCGCAGCACGCAGAGGACATTTAGATCGGAGTGACCTTCCTTGTGGTCGCCGCGTGCGGCCGAGCCGTAAAGAATCACGGACTCGAGATTCTCGGCGGCGAATTCTTTCAGTCGGCTTACAAGATCAGTCAACTTCGCTTCCGTCGACAACATTTTGCCACCGCTCCTTGTCCAGAAATACGCACGGCACTTGCGAACGAGACGCAGGGAGGCTGCTTACCAACTGTCGCTGGCGCCACCACCCCCGCTACTCCCGCCGCCAAAACCACCAAATCCCCCGCCGCCACCAGAAGAACCACCGCCCGAACTGCCGCCGAAACCGCCACCCCCGCCGAGCATGCCACCGATCATGGGACCGATCCACCAGCCGCCGCCTCGCCCGCCGCGGCCGGAGCCGCTTCCCGCGAGGCCCCTGATGACCTGAATGACGACGAAGATGAGGATGATGATGGGCCAGATGGGGAAAGAGCGGGAATTGTCCTGGCGTGGCGGCGGTTGCTGAGCAGGAGCGGTTGCAGTCAGGGTTACGCCCCGATCGTCGGCGATGAACTTGGCGAGCTTCCAGGCGCCGACCTCGATGCCGGCACTGTAATTTCCCTGGAGAAAATAGGAATGCATGAGGCGGCCGGTGTCGCCGGCGCGAGCGTCGTTGATGACCGGCTCGAGGCCGTAGCCAACTTCGACGCGGGACTTGCGATCGGTGGGAGCGACGAGGAGAAGGACGCCGCGATTTTCCCTCTTGGTGCCGATACCGAGTTGCGTGTAGAGATCGTTGGCGTATTGTTCGACGGTTTCGCCATCGAGGGAACGGACGGTGACGATGGCCATTTGCGCGCCGGTTTTTTGTTCGAGCTCGAGGCAGAGACCTTCGAGGCGGGCTTTGCTATCCGCGTGGATTACACCGGCAAGATCGGTGACGTAGCCGGTGGGGTGAATGTCCTTGATTTTGTCGGCGGAAGCGGCGAATGCGGAAGCGAAGAAAAGAAAAATAAGCAGACACGGCGACGCGAGAGATCGCGCGGAGAAAGAAATGCGTTTGAAGGGGACAAACGGCATGCACTTATGACTATAAGAGGTGTGCGAGAGACTGTAAAGAGAGGCGCGAGAGAGAATCGTGCCGGGCACCGAACAGAGAATCGAACGAGGCGTGGAGCGGACTGCCTCGGCCCTTCGCCGGAGCTCAGGGTAAAAAGGCGGTCGCTACACAATCAGGGCTTCGCGGGGGGATCAGCGACGGAAGTGAGAGAAGAGCCAGAAGAGGAGAGAGAGGACGAGGCTGAGGATGAGGCAGGTGACGATGGGGAAGTAAAACGTAGTATGCTCGCCGCGATGGACGATGTCTCCGGGAAGTTTGCCGAGGCGAAACGGCAATTTGGCGTTGAAATAGAGAATGGCGCCGACAATTATCAGCAGGCTCCCGATGAAGAATAGAATGCGGCCAAGCTCGCGGAGCGGTTCCATACGAGCATTATAGAAGATGAGCTTGTTTTCTGGCGTGTTGCGTGGAGTTGGTGGAGTAGGAGTAGGCTTGGCGGGACTTTTGCTGGCCGCCGGGCTTACTGTGCTTTACGGCGGTCCCGCGCCCGCGAGCAGGAGGCCGGCAACGGATTTTCAAACCAAGGAACAACAGGTTCCCGTGTTGGGAATAAAAGTTTTGAAAACTTTTCCGCACGATCCGCACGCTTTTACGCAAGGGCTGGAATATTACGGCGGATTTCTTTACGAAAGCACGGGAGAGACGGGCCAGTCTTCCGTACGGAAAATCGAACTGGAAACCGGGAAAGTGCTGCAAAAAACGGAGTTGAGCTCCGAGTATTTCGGAGAAGGGCTGACGATTTTCCAGGGGAAGATTTACCAACTGACGTGGCTGACGAAAGTTGGGTTCGTGTATGACCTGAGGACTTTCCGCAAGCTCAGAGAATTTCACTTTTACGGGGAAGGCTGGGGACTGGCTCACGACGCGACGAATTTAATCTTGAGCGATGGGACGAATACGCTGCGCTATCTCGATCCGGAAACGTTTGCGGTAGTGCGCAAGCTGGAAGTTTATGACGGGAAGCAAGCGGTTACAAATCTCAACGAACTGGAATACATAGAAAACGATATTTACGCGAACGTGTGGCACGCGAACCGGATTGCGCGGATCGACGCACGATCTGGGCAAGTGCGAGCGTGGATTGATTGCTCAGCGATCGCCGCGGAAGAGCAGAAGGAACCGGAAGGCGTCCTCAACGGAATCGCTTATGATTCCGCGCGGCACAAGCTTTTCGTTACGGGCAAAGACTGGACGCATGTGTATGAGATTCGCGTCGAGGGCCTTACTCCTTAGCCTCCTTAGTTCCCGCCGTTAGAGTTTCCGCGCACCGGCCAAGATTATCTTCTATATTTACTTATCTTTTAATCTATGATAGTTATTTACTTATAGTTTATATTCAAAGACTGCCCGGAATCTCACTTTTCGGATTCAGGGCAAGCGTGGAGGTATCGCATGGCAGGCACCCAGCGCCTTCTGGCGATCGCTATGACATTTTTCCTAGCCGGTCCTACTGGCGGCGGCAAAGCGGATGCGCTTGGAATTGTCGTCCTGGCGGATCATGCAAGCTCAGGTTCCCTGGCCGCCGCCGAAGGGACGACGATCTATGATGGCGACCGGCTTTCGACGGACGCCGGCGGCGCGTTGCGGCTGCAGGTTGGCGAAGCCTTCTTGTCGCTGGCGGAGCAAAGTTGCGTGATGGTTCACAAAGGCGCGAGCGGCGCGGTGAAAGAGTTTGAGGCTGAACTCGTCTCGGGCACCGTTGTGCTTTCCGTTGCGAAAGGAACAGATGCGGAAATCGAGGCGAGCGGGGCCCGGGTTCGTCCGCTGGGAGCGCCGCGTGGAATGGTAGAAGTTCGGACGGTGAAGCCGCTCGAACTCGTCGTTTTTGCGCGGAAGGGTCCGGCAGTGATTTCTTACCACGGAGAGAGCGAAACGGTGGAAGAAGGAAAATCGGTGCGGGTGCTGCTGAATCCCGACGAGGATGGCGGACCAGATGTGCAGGGTGCGAAACGTTCGGGAAGGCGGGGCAAAGCGTTTGCGATTGTTGCGGTTGGGGCGGCGACGGCAGCGGGTATCGTGTTGTTGTCGAGAGGCGGGAGCGGAGGAAAGAGTGTGGAGAGTCCGGATCACCCTTGAAGAGAGACAAGGAAGTTGAGGAAGTTTAGGAGGTAAAGGAAGCAGAGGGGAAGAGCCCCGCCGGCCGGAGATGCCCCGGCTAGGATGAGACTCTCCGTTCCTGGGTGTGCGGAGAGATGGTGGACGATGCACAGACTGAAGTCTGTGCCACTCAGATGAGTTCGAGGCCGGCGAAGAAATAGCCGATTTCGAAGGCCGCGGTGTCTGGAGCGTCGGAGCCGTGGGTGCAATTGTTGCCGATACTGGTGCCGAGGTCGTGCCGGATGGTACCAGGAGCGGCTTTTTTAGGGTCGGTGGCGCCCATGGTGTCGCGCCATTTGAGGATGGCGCCGTCGGCTTCGAGGACCATGGCGAAGATTTTGCCGGAACTCATGAAGTCGGTGAGCTCACCGAAGAAGGGGCGAGCTTTGTGGACGGCGTAGAAGCCGCCGGCTTCTTCTTTTGTGAGGCGCATGGATTTGATAGCGACGATGGTGAAGCCGGCTTTGTGGATGCGCGCAAGGATTTCTCCTTGTTGGCTACGGCTTACGGCGTCGGGTTTGATGATTGCGAAAGTTCGTTCGAGTGACACGTAGCTCCTCCGAGATCTAGCAACCGTTGGCTTTAACTACAGGACCTGCGAAAACTGTTTACCGTGCGAGCTGCTTAAAACCCAGGTTTGGGATCAGTGCACCATCGCCGGCAGACAAAAAACGACAGCAACCCCAAAACGAAAATCGCCAGCCAATCCCCAAGCACGAGCGGCAAGTAATGGTCATCGATCTCGCTCAAAGAGGCGAGCGTGACCGCGACAGGAGGCAGCAGGCAAACGTAAAAAGCGAATTGCGGCGTGCGCGAAGAAATCGGATGATGCGTCTTCTGAAGCCAAGTGAACAGAACGACGAATGTGAACGTGCCCACCGCAAAGAGGCCGCCGAAGCCAACAGTGAGATCATCACTCTTGCTATTGGCTCGATAATAAAGGTACATCGCCGCGAAGGCCCCTAGAAAACCGAGAATTGTGGCCAGCACAAATGCAGCGATGGCGGCAAAGACCGAAGTAACCGCGCTGGAAAGCGCGCGGTAGCGCCCGACGAGTTTATTCCAGGAGTTCACCGAGCCTAATATTACGCCTCGCGGCCTGAACCACAATTCTGCGCGCGCGATCATTTGAGGGCAGCGGCGATTGTGGAGCCGAGGTCCGCGGGAGTTTCGACTGTGCGGATGCCGGCGGCGGACATCGCGGCGTATTTGTCTTTGGCGGTGCCTTGGCCGCCGCTGATGATCGCGCCAGCGTGGCCCATGCGGCGACCGGGGGGCGCGGTTTGGCCGGCGATGAAGCCGACGACCGGCTTTTTCACGTTGGCTTTAATCCATTCCGCGGCGACCTCCTCGGCGTTGCCGCCGATTTCGCCGATGAGGATGACGGCGTGCGTGTCGGGGTCATCGTTGAAGAGGCGCATGGCGTCGAGGAACGATGTGCCGATGATAGGGTCGCCACCGATGCCGATGCAGGTGGATTGGCCGATGCCGAGGCGAGTGAGTTGATCGACGGCCTCGTAGGTGAGCGTGCCGCTGCGACTGACGACGCCGACGTGGCCTTGCTTGTGGATGCGGCCAGGCATGATTCCGATTTTGCATTTGCCGGGGGAGATAACGCCGGGGCAATTCGGGCCGATGAGGCGCGTCTTGTTGAAGTCAACAGTGGTGGCGGCGCGAACCATGTCGATCACGGGGATGCCTTCCGTGATGCAGATGACGAGAGGGATTTCCGCGTCGGCGGCTTCAAGGATGGCGTCGGCCGCGTAGGGCGGCGGAACGAAAATCACGGACGCGTTGGCACCAGTTCCCTTCACTGCTTCTTGCACAGTGTCGAACACCGGGCGCTCAAGATGTTTCGTGCCACCTTTGCCTGGAGTGACTCCGCCAACGACGTTAGTGCCGTACTCAATCATTTGCTGCGCGTGAAAGGTGCCTTCGCGACCTGTAAAACCTTGCACGATCAGGCGAGTTTTTTCGTTGACCAGGACGCTCATCGCGCACCTCCTGCGAGAGCGACGACCTTTTGCGCGCCGTCCTTCATGCCGTTGGCGATGGTGAAGTTGAGGCCGCTATCGCGGAGAATTTGCTGGCCAAGTTCAACGTTGGTGCCTTCCATGCGAACGACTACCGGGACTTTTACTTGCAAATCTTTGGCGGCGGCGACGACTCCAGTGGCGAGAACATCGCAGCGGAGGATTCCGCCGAAAATATTGATGAAGACGGCTTTGACTCCGGGATCGCCAATTAAAATGCGAAAAGCGTTTTTGACTTGATCGGAGGAAGCACCGCCACCAACGTCAAGGAAGTTGGCGGGAGAGCCGCCAGCGTACTTGATGATGTCCATAGTGGCCATCGCGAGACCGGCGCCGTTGACCATGCAGGCGACAGTGCCCTCGAGCTTGATGTAATTGAGGCCATATTTCGAGGCTTCGACTTCGAGAGGATCTTCTTCGTCGAGGTCGCGAAGCTCGCGCAATTCCTTGTGGCGAAAAAGGCCGTTGTCGTCGAAGGTCATTTTGGCGTCGAGAGCGACAAGGCGGCCATCGGCGGTGACAACGGCGGGATTGATTTCGAGCATGGAAGAATCCGTGTCAACGAAGGCGCGATACAGCGCCTGAAGAAATGGGCCAGCTTTCATGGCCACGTCGCCCGAAAGGCCCAAACCGAAGACGAGTTTGCGCGCCTGATAGGGTTGCAGGCCCACAGCGGGATGAATCGTCTCGCGCATGATGGCTTCGGGATGAGTTTTGGCTACTTCTTCGATGTCCATGCCACCGGAGGCGCTGGCCATGAAAACAACTTTGCCAACGCTGCGATCGACGAGAATGCTGAGGTAGAGTTCGCGCTTGATGTCGAGGCCTTCTTCGATGAGGACGCGCTTGACGGTGCGGCCAGCGGGGCCAGTCTGCGCGGTAACGAGACTTACTCCGAGCATGTGCGAAGCGATTTCGGCGGCTTCATCGGGAGAATGCGCAAGCTTGACGCCGCCGGCTTTGCCACGGCCACCGGCATGAATTTGCGCTTTGACCACGACTACGCTGGACCTAAGCCTGGCAGCGCCTTCGCGAGCTTCTTCCTTGGAAAAAGCCACTTCGCCGCGTGGCGTGGTGACACCGTAACGCGCGAGAATGGCCTTAGCCTGATACTCATGAATCTTCATCGGGGTTCCGTAGTGTTAGAATTTTCCTGTCGTCGCAAACATAGAAGTGTACTCGGAAAACCTAAAACGGAGCAAGGTTGGGGCGGAATATTGATTGTTTTGCAGCCGAATCCAGATGACAAAATTCTTAATTGATCGAGCCGAGACTGGACAAATCTTCTCGCGGCTGGAAGCGGAAGAGGTGATGGAAGAGTTGCTGTCCGGGAGGATCCAGACGACGGACATCGTACGGCTGCTGAGGGCGATGAACGTGCGGCCGGTGCGCGTCGAGGAGCTGGCGGGCTTCGCAAGCGTGATGCGGCGGCATGCTTCGCCCGTGTTCGCGAAAGGCGAGGAACAACCCGAACATCTGGTGGACACGTGCGGGACAGGCGGCAAAGGCTTTGGGACATTTAACATTTCGACGGCAGCGGCGATTGTTGCTGCGGCCGCGGGAGCGCGAGTGGCGAAGCATGGGAACCGCGCGTCGCACTCTGGCAGCGGTTCCGCTGACGTTATCGAAGCGCTGGGAGTGCGGATTGATTTGCCTGTCGAACATTTTGGGAGAGCGATTCGGGAGATCGGGATAGGTTTCTTCTTCGCTCGCGCGGCGCACGCCGCGGCACGTCATGTAGCGCCTGCGCGCAAAGAAATTGGTGTGCGCACGGTTTTCAATCTGCTTGGGCCGTTGACGAATCCGGCCGGTGCGCGAGCCCAGGTGCTTGGGGTGCCGTCGGCGGACTTGATCGACTTGGTGGCGGCGACGCTCGCCGAGCTTGGCGTGAAGCAGGCGTTTGTGGTTCACGGAGCAGGAGGACTGGATGAAATCTCGCTTGCCGGAGAAACTCTCGTCGCCGAAGTGAAAGGCGGAAGCGTGAGGCGGTTTACTGTTAGTCCGGAGGATTTTGGCGTTACACGGGCGCCGATCGATGCGGTGCGCGGCGGGAGTGCGCTGGAAAATGCGGCGACCATTCATGGGATTTTTGCGGGAATGGACGGCCCGCCGCGCGATATCGTGCTTGTGAATGCCGCGGCGGCGTTGGTAGCCGCTAACGTGGCCCCGAATTTCCTGGAGGGCGCGCAACTCGCCGCTGAAGCACTCGCTTCAGGCAGAGCCAGAGAGAAACTCGCGGCACTGGTTGAATTCACGCAGATGCCGGAGTGAGAGTTTCCTGACGGGATTTTACCAAGGGAGATTAGGGGCGGTCAGGGCTTTCGAGACCCTTGTGGATGCCCTCAATCACGACGACTGTCGCGATCGCTATGGGAACAAGGAAGAAACGGCTCTGGCCAACAGCAAGAGGCGCATGATTCGCCATAGCGCCGCAGGCGCTCTTGCGTACCACGCGATACGTTTTTCCTTCTTCCAATATTTTGGTTTCCTTACCGGCGGTGACTTCGAGATCCTGCGTGCGCGCGGTAATCAGAATGTCGCAATCCTGGAGCGTCACTTCGCCAACGGTGAGCAGCTGAGAATGCGGCCTCACGCGCACGTCGTCGGCTCTAATCTCGACTCCCGTTCCATTTTCCGCGCGAAAGGTCACCGTGCCGCGCTGGAGGTTAGGAGCAACGAGCGAGTTCTCGTGATTCATCCAGAGCGTGCTGGACTCCGCAAGTGTAAGTTGAATCTGGCCGGAACGCAGGCTCAGCGCTCCCTTGTCCTGGGTTTCCATGCGGTCGCCGTCGTACACCGTGGTTCCAATGGTGGCGTCGACAGTATTCAAACGCGCGTTCGCGGACTGCAGGACGACGCCGGCTGGAGCGGTTTGCGCGGGCAGCGCGGCGCTCGACAGCAGGCAAGACAAGGCGGCAGCTAGAAGACGACGGCTCATGATCGTGCAAAACCTCCGAGGGAAAGCGAATTCTTAGTGTTGGTTAATGAAACGGCGGGCGCACTGGTACTTTGCGCAATCGACTGTTACCGGGTTCCGCACAAATCGAAATGGCCTCTGCCCGAAAGGACAGCTTCCCGTTGGTACAGGTAAGATGAGAAAATGTAAGCGCCGCGGGAGTCGTCGAGGGGCGCGCGATTTGCTGGAAAAAACCGTCGAAGAAATAATAGGAGAGAATCCTTGAGACTCATCTTGGTTATTTTAGTAGCCTCAATTTTTTCCTGGCCCGCGCTCGGACAAAAGGCGGCGCCGATCGCGCCCGCGCAGGTTGTGCAAGAAGTGCGTGACTACCGCATGGACCGTGAAGATCGCATTGTCCGCGAGCTGGCGGAATTTCTTTCCATCCCGAATGTGGCGAGCGATACGGCGAACATCCAGAAAAACGCGGAGCACCTGCGCGAGATGCTGGAGGCGCGCGGGATCGAAACGCACTTGCTGCCCATCACGGGGCGCGGGCCGGTGGTCTTCGGCAAATTGATCGCGCCTGCGGCTACGCGCACAGTCATTTTTTATGCGCATTACGACGGCCAGCCGATGGATCCCGCGGCCTGGACCGATGGCGCGCCGTTCGAGCCGGTCCTGCGAAGCAATGCGATTGAAGCTGGCGGGAAGCGCATCCCGTTTCCGGAGAACGCCGCGAAAAAGCCCGCGGTCTATCAGGATGACTGGCGGATTTACGCGCGATCGGCTTCCGACGACAAATCGCCAATCGTCGCGCTGCTTGCGGCGCTCGATGCGCTGCGCGCCAAACAAATTCCGCTCGGCGTGAATTTGAAGGTCATTTTCGAGGGGGAAGAAGAGGCGGGATCAACAACTCTCGCGCACACTTTGGAGTTGCACAAAAATCTGCTGGGAGCGGATTTGCTGATCACGGCGGACGGTCCGGTGCATCAATCGGGGAGGCAGCTTGTTTTTTTCGGAAACCGTGGCGACATTGGACTGGATATCACGGTGTATGGCCCAATCCGGGCGCTGCACAGCGGGCACTATGGAAATTGGGCGCCGAATCCGGCGATGGAACTTTCGCGGCTGCTGGCTTCGATGAAGGATGCGGATGGGCGGGTACTGATTGATGGTTACTACGATGATGTGACGCCGCTCAGCGATCTCGAAAAGAAAACGCTCGCGGAGATGCCCGTGAACGACGCCGATCTCGAGCGCGAGCTGGGCATCGCAAAACCTGAAGGCGCTGGAAAGAAATTGGTCGAACTGATTCAGGAACCCTCTCTAAATATTCGCGGCATTGCGAGCGCTTACGTTGGCGAGCACGCGCAAAACGTCGTACCGGATAAGGCGGAGGCGTCCATTGATGCGCGGCTTGTGAAGGGGGAAGATCCGCACAAGAAATTCGAACAGATCGCGGCGTTTATTGCGAAGCAGGGATATTTCGTGATTGACCATGACCCGACGATGGAAGAACGGCGCGCGCATGCGTTGATCGCGAAAGTTGTTGACCAGGGCGGCTATCGAGCTTCGCGAACGGCGATGGATTTGCCCGTTTCGAAGGCGCTGGTCAAAGTGATGCAAGACGCGACGGGCAGCGATACGGTCGTTGCGCCCACGCTGGGCGGAAGCGTGCCGATGTATATTTTCGAGGATTTAGGATTGCCATGGATCGGCGTACCGATCGTGAACTACGACAATCATCAGCACAGTTCGGATGAAAATTTGCGGCTCGGGCATTTGTGGCGAGGGATGGAAGTGTATGCCGCGATTTTGGCGGATTTGAATTGGTAAAAGAAAAGAATTTTACACAGAGGCACGGAGAGCACAGAGGTCACAGAGAAAGGAAATTTTGGAGGAGTTGTTTTCCGGAAGTGGTGAGGACGGATTCGGGGTGGAACTGGACGCCTTCGAGTTTGTGGCGGCGGTGGCGAAGGCCCATGATGATGCCGTCGTCAGTTTCGGCGGTGATGGTGAGCTCGCGCGGGAGAGATTTGCGCTCGACGATGAGCGAATGGTAGCGCGTGGCCGTGAAGGGCTCGGGCAACTTGCGGAAAATATTCTTGCCGTCGTGATGGATTTCGCTGGTTTTTCCGTGAAAGAGTTTTGGCGCGCGAATAATTTTCCCGCCGAAAGCAGCGCCGATGGCTTGATGGCCGAGGCATACGCCTAAGATCGGAAATTTCCCGGCAAGACGCTCGACCAGTTCCACCGAAATGCCGGCCTCTTGCGGCGTGCACGGGCCTGGCGAGATGACAATCTTTTCCGGCTTACGCTTGGCGATCTCTTCGACGGAGATCTTGTCGTTGCGGTGCACTTCGACCTGGCAGCCCAGTTCACCGAGATACTGGGCAAGGTTGTAGGTGAAGGAGTCGTAGTTGTCGAGCAGCAAGATCACGATATCGGTTACCTTCGTCTTACAATTTCAAAACTTCGTTCACTTCCCTTTTCCATGCGCCGCTTGCAGCGCCGCGAGGAGAGCCTTCGACTTGTTCACCGATTCCTCGTATTCGCCCTCGGGAGTGGAATCGGCGACGATGCCACCACCGGCTTGCACGTGGGCCACACCATTTTTGATGACCATAGTGCGCAAGGCGATGCATGAGTCGAGGTTTCCCGCGAAGTCCAAGTATAGAACCCCCCCGGCATAAATGCCGCGGCGCGTGCGTTCCAGCTCTTCGATGATTTCCATGGCGCGGACTTTCGGGGCACCGGAAACGGTTCCAGCCGGAAAGCAGGCCATCAACGCGTCAAAACAATCGACATCCTCGCGAAGACGCCCGCGCAGGCTCGAAACCAGATGCATGACGTGCGAGTAGCGCTCGACGGTCATCAATTTTTCCGGTTTCACGGTGCCGTACTCGCAGACGCGGCCAAGATCGTTGCGCCCCAGATCGACCAGCATGATGTGTTCGGCGCGCTCTTTTTCGCTGGCGAGCATTTCCTTTTCGAGACGCTGGTCTTCCGCTTCGTCCTTGCCGCGCCAACGGGTCCCGGCAATCGGCCTGTAGAAAACATCGCGGCCTTGCACTTTGACGAGCATCTCCGGCGAGCTGCCGACGACAGCGACATCATTCATCTGCAAGTAAAAAAGATATGGAGACGGATTAAGCGCGCGCAGCTCGCGATAGACGTCAAACGGGGCGGCGTGAGTCTTGGCGGAGAAACGCTGGCTGATCACCACCTGAAAAATGTCGCCGGCGCGAATGTAATTCTTCGCTTTGCGGACAGCTTCGAGATATTCGGAACGCCGGAAATTGGATGTGACGCGCAGCGGCGCGGAGCGTTTCCTGGTTTTCTTTTTTGGCTGCTCGGCGGGGGAAGCCTGTTCGAGCAACTGGCGCGTCTTGCGAATCTCGCGTACCGCGGCATTGTATTTCGTGCGGAGGCTACCCTCGCCGTCGGTGTAGACATTGCGAACGATCCAGAGACGATGCTGAACGTGATCAAAGGCGATGATGCCGTGATAGAACATCAGCATCGCGTCATAGAGGCCGATATCGTCGCGGAGGCGCTTGGGAAGCCGCTCGATGAGGCGGACCATGTCGTACGAAAAATAGCCGATGGCGCCGGCCACAAGCGGAGGCAGTCCCGGTAAGCGAACGGGGCGGAAGCGCTCCATGCGCGCGCGAAGAAACGTGACGGGGTCGCGCTCTTCCCAAAGGATGCGGTTGGGGCTTTCCAACACGCAAGCGCCGCCGCCGTAACGAAACACTTCCTCGGGGTTCGCGCCGGCAAACGTGTAGCGAGCGATTTTTTCGCCGCCCTCGACGCTTTCCAGCAAAAAGGAATATCGCGCCCCCTGGGCAATGCGCAGATAGGCGCTGACAGGCGTGAGCAAGTCGGCGGGAAATACTTCATAAACGGGGATGAGGTTTCCCTGTTTGGCGAGACGCTCAAATTCGCGGAAGTCGGGCTGAATCATGGGGTCCATGTACGGGCCGAAGTTTATTTTTCCGAAGGCGGCATTATCGCATTTCTGGATTAACTGTGCTGGCGGGACCTCTCTTCCGCACGCAAAGCGCGCAGAACGGCTTTGCGCATAAGAGACTCCGGCGCGCGCTTGCCAGTCCAGAGCTCCCATTGAGCCACGCCCTGCGGTACGAACATTTCGACGCCGGAAACGGTGGCTATGCCTTTGCTCGCGGCGAGTTTCAAAAGTTTGGTCATATGCGGCCGGTTGATGAGGTCCATGACGACGCGGCAGTTCAGCTCGCGGGCCGAGAGCGGCGATATTTTGTCGTGTGGATGCATGCCGATGGGAGTGGCGTTGAGAATGGCGTCAAAAGTCACGGTTTTCAAAGCGCGGCGCGGAAAGACTTCGCCGCTTACGGCGTGCGCCAATTCGCGTCCTGCGCTTTCTCGCCGAGCACAAATTCCGACATGCGCGCCCGCTTTCGCAAGGGCGAACGCCGCGGCTCTTGCCACGCCTCCCGCACCGAAGATCAATACGCGGCTTCCGCGCAGCCGAAGCTTTTTTTCGAGGGCACGCAAAATCCCGATGTAGTCGGTATTGCTGCCAATCAGCGAACCATCGCGGCGGACGACGACCGTGTTGACGGCGCCAATTTCGGCGGCGAGAGGCTCGCATTCTTGCAAATACTTCAAAATGGATTGCTTGTGAGGAATGGTCACGCTGAAGCCGCGAATCCCGAATTCCGGCACCGCTTTCAAAAAATCGCGAAGATTCTTTACGAGAAAAGGCAAATAAACGGCGTCGATTTTGCGGGCCACGAATCCGGTATTGTGCATCAGCGGGGAAAGGGAGTGCCCGACCGGATCGCCGATCACGCCATACACGCGAGTGCGCCGGGTCAGCTCGTGGGCGCGATAAAGGTGCTTCAAGTCGTGTAGCGAGACCTGTCCGGGAGCGGTAGCTGCCCCGATGGGGGCGTAAGCCAGCGCGCTGCCTTCTCGCAACGCGAGAATCCGCGCGGGAAGGCCAACTTCGCCCATGGGCACCGCAACCAGATTAGGCGAGCTACGCGCCAGCCGCAGGAGGCGGAGGCTGTCGCCGATAGTCTGGGCATGGGCTGCGACTTTGACGGCGTCTGCTTCGGAATGCGCAACCAGTCCCGAGGACCGTACCGAGGATGGCGTTCGCGCGAAGTCGTGCAAAGACAGCAAGATACGGCTCGGCAACTCGAGATTTCCCAGTGACTTGCTATCCCGCAGGGATTGGCCCTGTAACTCGCGCAAGGTCTCAATCTCCAGGTCACACCACGAACAGCCTGCTTCGCGGGCCTGCCAGAGCCAGTGAAGCTCGGCCTTCATGCCTCCGGAGAGCCTGCCACCACCTACGCGGCGCCGACAGGTAGCCAGAAACGTAGCCCCGCCTAGCCTGTTCCGCTTAAACCAAGCAAGGAAGCGGGACCGCTCGGAATCGCTGCGTAGCCAGTCCAAGCGCAGCTCTATAGTAGGGGTTTCGCGGAGCCCCAGGCGCACTAAACGAGCCATTTCAGCCGCTGTGGAGGCTGCGGCTACGGCACAAATCCGGCGGGCTCCCCCTCCAAACAGCCCCTTTCGGCTCCCCATCTTTGGCATACTATTGAAAATACGGCTTGTAGCCCTCAGTGTCAAAAGTGTAAAGCGGTCCCGGCGTATGTGTTGACGCGTGGGGACAGCCCTGTTATTTTCGCAAAGAATCGTCCCCGCACGGCCGGTTGGGCGTGTTTTGAAGGAGTCTCGGAATGCGCGCTAAATTAGCTGCACTTTGCACGATTGTCTTCGCCAGCGCCGGAATTTGCTCGGCGCAGTCTGCCGCCTCCACGCAGGCAGGCTATTCCACAGTTTATTGTTCGGGCTTTGTCACCGACCAGAAAGTCCCTGACGCGACTCGCGTGGTTTCCAGCGAGCAGTCAAACATCAAGCTCATCTTCGCACGCGGCGACTATGTGACCATCAACCGCGGCCAGGACAAGGGTGTGCGCGTGGGTGATCGCTATTCCGTCGTCCGGCCGGAAACCGACCCTGCGGAAGTGAACTGGTTTAAGTGGCAGGCCAAGTTGATGAAAGCCATGGGGACACACTATCTGGATGCGGGCCAGCTTCGTGTCGTGAATGTGCAGGCAAAGACCGCTATCGCGGAAGTCACTCTCTCCTGCGATTACATGCAGCGCGGCGACATTGCCCTCCCATTTCAGGAACGGCCGGAGCCGGCGTTCAAGGACGCTGCCACGTTCGATCATTTCGCTCCGATCAGCGGCAAGCCCGTGGCGATGATTGTGCAATCCAGGGATTATCAACAATCCGCCGGGCAAGGCAACACGGTGTACGTAAACCTGGGCACGGAGAAGGGCGTGAAAGTGGGCGACTTTTTCCGCATCTTCCGTTACCAGGGAACGCTGGCCGAGCTTTCGCCCCAGACCAAAGACTTCCAGGACCGGCTTTACGGCTTCGGCAGTTCGCCATCCCGCTACAGATGGAACGACTTGCCGCGTGAAGTTCTCGGCGAAGGCGTGGTCATCAACGTAAGCCGCAACGCTTCGACGGTATTCGTCACCTTCAGCTCGGCGGACGTTTATGCCGGCGACTACGTCGAAGTCGAATAGGCCATACCCGTTAAAATTAAAGACCTACAGCCCGCTGCGAGGTGCTCCTCGCGCGGGTTTTTTTTTGCCTGGCCAATACTTCTCGCTCACCCTCGCGCCAACTCTCGCAAATTAGCGGTACTTGCGTGGCGGCGATTCATTGCTCCGAAAACACTTCGCAAGTGAAACCGAAGATTTGCGTTTCTGGCTCCTGCCACGCCTCAGCCTTCAGCCCCGCCTTGCGACAAGTCTCTTCCAAAAATTTTTCGCGGCAAAGCTTGTGTTCTACCGCAACTTGAGGGAGAAGTAGCCCCCGCTTAACACCTTGGACAACAAGCAAACCGTGCTTGCCGATCTCTATGTTCTCGGGGCGAATCGGTTCGGGTGTAGAAAGCACGGATATCTCGATTTTGAGGTCAGGAAGCTCCTCCGCGCATACGGGCGAGAATCGCGGATCGTGCAAGGCCGCGCTGGCAGCGCAACGCGCGACAGACTCGCCGAGCGGCTCGAAGGCCTCGACGACTCCGATACAGCCGCGCAAGCGGCCACGCGCATGAATCGTGACAAAGACTCCGTGTTTCTCGGAAAACACGCCATGGCTTGGTACGTCTCGCTGAGGTTTTTGTAGAGAAACAGCTTCAGCGATCGCCCGAAGCGCCAATTCGAGCAAAGCGCGGCGATCCGTGTCAGAGAGGAACAGCATCCTCGGACTTTTTATGGCTCTCCAACATGCGCAGCTTGCGGCGTTGCTTGATGCGGTCATCAAGCTGGCCCCAAAACTTCAAAAAGTATTGCGCCGCCGACACCAGCGCACTGATCACAACCAGCCAGAGGAGAAACAGCCCGAGACGGTTTAATAAGGGGTGTTGCTCTTGTCGCGCTCCAGCAATCAGGACTGCCACTGCGCACACCTGCAAAACCATTTTCGTCTTGCCTAACAAGGAGGCAGCGATCGTGAATCCTTCCGCAGAGGCGATGTTCCGCAACCCAAGCACTGTGAATTCACGCCCGATAATGATGACGACCATCCAAGCCGGGACGAGGTGCATATCCACAAGAGAAACGAACGCGGCCGAGATGAGCAACTTGTCTGCGATCGGATCCAGAAGAATGCCAAGCGTCGTCACTTGCAGCCGCCGCCGCGCAAAATACCCGTCGGCCCAATCCGTCGCCGCGGCCAAAAGCAGGATCAAGACGCCCCAAAACTCGAAATGCATGGGGAATCCGCGAAAATCCAGGTTGGGGCTCTTCGTGAGCAAGACCGCAATCAGCAGAGGAACGAAAAAGATGCGCAGAACCGTCAGCGAGTTGGGGAGATTCATAGGAACGTTCGCGGAAGAGATGCCGCCCCTGAGGCTTCGGCCGCCGCTCGCCTGACTATAGACTCCTCGATGGCAGGCGTCAACGTCTCTGGAAGGCTGGACGGGCGAGATGTCCGGTACTGTAACGTCAACAAGCAAAACGAGTTGCGGCGCAGGAAATCCAGTACTCATACGACAGCCTGTTGCTGCAAACCTGTGCAAATGTCAGAAACACGATTCCAGAGTGCTGAAACACTAAGAGAACTCTATTGCGACCTATCCGCGACCGTAACGCGCTTAAATTCAGTGCATTACAGGGAACCGCCAAACGGGAACCGACGAGACTTGGGACTCAAAAGTGCCGAGAAGTTTTTTGCACGTTTCAGTTTCCACAAGGTTTCCACAGCGGCCGGTGCTTTGCAAATCCTCGCAAACCCTTAAGGAAAGACATACTTACCCGCCAAAACTGGGAGAAATCCGGTCCTTGAAATGGGAGTTACTTTGGCACAAACAGGCGGTAGCCCATCAAATTGCGCGTGGCCCTCGCAAAATCCGCGCCGGGAGAAAAAAGAGGGATCGCAAGAACAACAAAACGCCATCCACGGCGATGCCCACGATGCGAAACGGCAGCAGAATCAGCCAGATGAACGGATAAAGTATCAGCGCAAGCAGCGCAAGCGGCCAACAGAAGAAAAGCAAGATGCACCAGAGTAGGAATCCAGCCATGGCAACCCCCCTCACTTGTTATTACGCACGACCCCGCTTCGAAGTTCCCTCATTCGTGAAGGTGTTCAGCTTCAGCTTGCGCGCGATCGACGCCGGAACTTCCGCATCCAGCATCATGTGCGAATCCTCGACTTCGGAATGCAACACGCGGCCGAGTGCATGAACGAGAGCCAATGTCCGGCCTTCCGCCAACGGGAGCCGCAGCGACATCGTTACCACGGGATCCACCGGCAGCGCGGCGTCCATCCGCCTCAACAACTCTTCAATGCCTTCGCCCGTGAGGCCAGAGACTAGCACAGGTCCGTTATTTGATGCAGCTCCCGTTCCATTGAAATGGATTAGCTCTGCTCTCTGCTCTCTTGTCAGCCGGTCCACTTTGTTGAACACGCGGAGCCTCGGACGATCGGTAACATCGAGGTCTTTCAGGATTTTGTCCACTTCCTCGTCCAGTTCGGCGTGATGCGGGTTCGAGACGTCGCTCACTTGCAAAATTAAAGCGGCTTCCTGCACTTCCTCGAGTGTGGCGCGGAACGCCGTCAGTAATCCCTTTGGCAGATCGCGGATAAATCCCACCGTGTCTGACACCAGCACGCGCCGATTCGACGGCAAACGAATCGCGCGGATGGTGGGGTCCAGGGTGGCAAACATCCGCGAAGAAACCAGAACTTCGGCGCGGCTCAACGCATTGAACAAAGTCGACTTACCGGCGTTGGTGTAACCCACCAGTGCAATCGTGCCGAGCGGCACAGCATTTCGTGCTTCGCGGCGCAGAGCGCGTTGCTTGCGTATATCTTCAATGCTGTTCTGAATTTTGCCGACGCGGTCGCGAATGCGCCGCCGGTCCGTTTCCAGTTTCTTTTCGCCGGGTCCGCGTACGCCGATGCGCCCCGCGCCTCCGCCCGCTCCGCCGGAACCTCCGCCGCCGCTCTTGCCGCCGAGACGCGACATCGACGCGCCCTTGCCTGTAAGCCGCGGCAGCATGTAGTTCAACTGCGCGAGTTCCACTTGCAACTGTCCTTCGCGGCTGCGCGCGTGTTTCGCGAAAATATCCAGAATCAATTGCGTGCGGTCGATGACGCGCCGCTCCGTGGCGGCTTCAATGTTGCGCTGCTGCATCGGCGAGAGGTTGCTATCGAAAATAATCAGCGGCGCCTTGTGCGCGGTAGCCTCGGCGCGAATCTCGTCCAGCTTGCCGCGCCCCACAAGCGTCGCGGGGTCCGCCGATTCGCGCACCTGAAAAACCGTTCCCACAATTTCCGCACCCGCGCTGCGCGCCAACTCCTCAAGCTCCAGGAGCGATTCGCGCCCCTGCTCGCCCGCCGGCATTCCAGGAAAGCGCGGCGCGCGCTTCCAGCCCAAGCCAACAAGCAAAGCCCGATCGGCTGTGGAAGTAGAAACGGGTTGTGAAGTTTTGGTCACGGAGTCAGTCCTGAATCCATTGCGCGGAGGGAGTCATCAAGGAGAGGGTCTTTCTTCACCTGAGGCTATTATACGCGCTCAGCTTGCCAGCGGCGACTCTGGCAAGCCTTCCTGGCGAAGCCACGCGATCGCTTCACGCTGCAACTTCGGTTCATCGCCAAAGCCAGCGAACCAACGGACTTCAGTACCCTTTCGGAACCACGTTAGCTGACGTTTTGAATAGCGCCGCGTGGCTTGCTGAATCGCCGCTCGCGCTTCATCGAGTTTCTTCTCTCCCCGAAGAACTTCGCGCAGCTCACGATACCCGATAAAATCGAAAGGCTTGGCATTTTCCGGCAACCCACTTGCCATCAACCCGCGCACTTCCTCCATCCAGCCGTGTTCCAGCATCGCGTCCGTGCGCGCGTGAATGCGCTCGTAGAGAACCTCACGCGGGGGCATCAATCCAATTTTCAGCGCGCGCCAACCTGCCAGCGGCGTGCGGCCGGTGCGGTGCACCTCGGAAACTGGCCGCCTTGCCAGCACACACACTTCAATGGCGCGAATCAATTTTTGCTCATCCGCAGCGGCGATTTTCTCCGCCGCTTCCGGATCCAACCGCGCAAGTATCCGATGTAAGTGGCCTGGCGCATGCTCCTCCGCGCTGGCGCGCAGCCTGATTCGTAATTCTTCCGAACGCTGGGGCACATCGGCCAATCCTTCGAGCAGCGCACGCAAATACAATCCCGTGCCTACAGTAAGAATCGGAAGCCGGCCTCGGCTCCGTAAATCTTCGAGCGCGGTCAACGCCAGCTGACGGTAGCCGCCGGCGGTTGCGTCTTCGGTTGGCGTCAAAACGTCGATGAGATGATGCGGAACGCCCCGCCGCTCCGTTAACCCAGGCTTCGCTGTGCCAATATCAAAACCGCGATAGAGCTGCGTTGAATCGCACGCCAGCACTTCTCCGCCAAATTGCTCGCCCAGCCACACGCCGAGCGCGGACTTCCCCGACGCCGTAGGCCCCACCACGGCAACCAGCGGCAGTTCCTCTGCAGCAGGATTCATCGAAACAGAATATGCCAAGCGCGGATAAGCAGCACTACGAACACAAGGAGAGCGAGGAGGAGACTGCCGAGTACCTGCTGGCGGACGAGCTTCACCGATAGGCGTCTTCGATCGGCAAATTATACAAAAACATGATGCGTATCTCGATGTACGGGCCGTGGAAAGCCGACGGCAAAGGCTCAAAGGGATTCGACGAACGAATGGCGGAAACCGCCGCGCGGTCCAGCGGCTCTTTGCCAGAACCCATCTCGCGCGACGGATCGTCGTTCGGAACGCTGCCGTTCGCCATGATTTTAAATCGCAGCAAAACGCGTCCGCGATCTCCCAGCAGAGCCGACTGCGGCATCACCGCATACCAATTCCGGCGGACGCTTTCCAGCATGCGATGCATATAATCGTCGAAATTGACGCCTTGCAGGTCCGTCAAAATCTCGTAGCCATTCCCGAACGACCCCGATCCCTGCCCAGGAGGTCCTCCACCAGGAGTGCCGCTTTGGCGCGGGCCCGGCCCGGTAATTGCCCCGCTCTTGCCTCCTCCGCTGCTCGGCGCCTTCAAAGCTTCGTGGATTGCGTCATCGATCGAAGAACTCCTCGGAAGCTTCAGCCCGGGTTGCGGCTTAGGCATATCCGGCGTGTCCAGTTTTAGCGGTGCTTTCGGAGGATCCGTCTTGGGCGTTGGGGCTTCCACCTCGTGCGGCGTCTCCGCAATTTTCGGCTTTGGTGCATCCGGCAATTCTCTCTTGGGCGGCTCGGGCCTCGGCGCAGGTTGCGCCACCGGAGGCGCCACTTTGTTGATGACCTTCGGATCGACATGTACGGCGGGCGGCTGGGCCGGTCGCGGCGCCGCTTTTGGCTTCGGCGCATAGGCACTTTCCGGAGGCAGCCAGAGCATCTGCCTGTTGGCAAGATCAATTTCCTGCTGCGTCGGCACATGAGGCGGAAAGAGCTTTGCCTGCAGAAGGATCGCTGCAATCAACACAATGTGAAACACCACCGACGAAACGCGCGTGATCAAATCCCATTTTGTTTTTTCTTCCGTTTGCGGCTTGGTGAGGAGATTCACCTCGCCGGTCATGAACACGTCGAGATCGACAATATCCCCCGGCGGAATGAGCGGCCCTGCTTTCAATTCCAGCGGCGCCGAACCCTGCGGCACCGTGATCCGCTCGTCCAGGTCGGTCGGCTGG
>Ga0210403_10001106_pt1 | contig 26166 bp, 23 predicted proteins | sample IncBWC19MmetaG_FD_150863 | JGI IMG/M metagenome (GOLD analysis project Ga0210403, IMG submission 150863) | Forest soil microbial communities from Barre Woods Harvard Forest LTER site, Petersham, Massachusetts, United States - Inc-BW-C-19-M | ecosystem: Environmental > Terrestrial > Soil >... | reverse complement strand
GGCGAGGAGCAGCGTAGATCGAAGCAGTTCGCTTTCTTGAATAACATTTCCAAGACCGCCATCTCGAGCGAGGATGCCGAACAGATGCTGGCGGAGATCGTCGGCCACATCCAGCGCAATTTCAACTTTGATCACATTGGCATCGGCATTCTCGACTATGCCACTAAAGACATCGAGATCAAAGCAGAGGCGGGCGCGACCGCGAAGGCTCTGGGGAAGCGTATACCACTCGGAACGGGAATTCTGGGGCGCGTGGCGCGCACCGGAGAAACCGCACTTGTACAAACCACCAGCGACGGACATCTCCAGGGTATCCTTCCGGAATCGCGCTCCGTACTGTGCATGCCGATCAGCTACGGCGAGACATTATTAGGAGTGCTGAACGTCGAGAGCCGGGAAGAGGACGCTTTTACGCCGCAGGATGTTTTGGTCATGAATACTCTGGCTGACTTGCTGGCAACGGCGCTTCACAATTCGTTCGTATTTCAGAAATTGCAGCAGCAATCTATAACCGACGGACTCACCGGAATCAAGACGCGGCGCTTCTTCTGGGAAGCGCTGTCTTCCGAGTGGAAGCGTGCATCGCGTTCCGGGCGGCCGTTCTCGGTGGTCCTGATTGATCTGGATAAGTTCAAAGAAGTAAACGACACCCTGGGACATCTCGAAGGAGACCTAGTCCTAGCCCGCGTTGGGCGGTTGCTCGAACAAAAATGCCGGCAGTCGAATGTGGTGGCACGCTATGGCGGTGACGAATTCATCATCCTTATGCCGGAGACAGGTGTTGAACAGGCCCAAATTTTGGCTGAGCGTCTTCGTCTGTGGCTCGCGACCGACTCCATGTTGAGCGAACACCACATTACTGGCAGTTTCGGCGTGGCGAGCTTTCCGGTGCATGGCTTTTCAGCGGAAGACATTATTCGGGTTGCGGACGCTGGTATGTATGTCTCCAAACACGCTGGAGGCGATCGCGTTTCCACGGCGGAAGAATTTAGTGGTGATGAAAATGGCGCAGTGCAGCGACAACTCATTTCAGGATACATAGAAGGTTTTCTCCAACGGGAGCATACCGGTCCCGAACATCTGGAAGAGCTTATCGGCGTGCTTCAGAAATTTTGCGGCGCGGACGAGGGCTGCAACCAGCAGTTACTCAAAGAATCAATTACGGCACTCACGCGCGCCACAGAACTGCGCGACGTAAGCAGCGCCGGGCATGGAGAAATGGTGAGCCACTATTGCGAAGTTATGGCACGCGCACTGGCTTTCTCTCCGGAAGAAATCGCCGAGATCACCTACGCTGGACGGGTGCATGACGTGGGAAAGATCATCGTCCCCGAACGGATTCTGAACAAAGCCGGACCCCTCACCGATGACGAATTTTATGTGGTTAAAATGCATGCGCGGGTCGGCTCGGAGATCGTCGCGACTCTGCCCCGCAGCGGGATGATGGTCAAGGCCATCGAGTGTCATCATGAGGCTTTCGACGGCAGCGGCTACCCAGCCGGGTTGCGTGGGGAGGAAATCCCGCTTTGGGCACGGATTCTGTCGGTTGCCGATGCTTACGCAAATATGACCGCGGATTGTTCCTTCTCGAGTGCCAGAACCAGCGATCAAGCCCTTGTGGAACTTGGGAAAATGAGCGGTACCCGGTTTGACGGCATGCTAGTCCGAATTTTAGTTCGCGAATTGAAAGCTGAGAAAGCGCAATCGAATCCGTAGTACTGCGCCAATAAAAGAGCTCAAAGCTGGGCCCCCGAAATAACTCACCATGAATCCATCATTATCCTTATCCTTAGCTGGAAAAGTGGCCCTGATTACTGGCGGGTCGCGCGGCATCGGCGCGGCTGCGGTTCGCCTCTTTGTAGAAGCTAGCGCCCGAGTCTTTTTTAACTATCAGAAAGCGGGAACTCGGGCCAGTCAACTTATCGAAGAACTGGGAGCTGAGAACTGCGCCGCAATGGAGTGCGATCTCTCGGGAACAGAGATTGCCAGTTCCTTGGTAGAGGCTGCGGTGAGCCGTTTCGGTCGATTGGATATCCTCGTTGCAAATCACGGGGTCTGGCCCGCCACCGATACGCCAGTGGATGAAATGCCAGATGAGCAATGGCGCAACACTGTCTCCATCAACCTGGATAGTGTTTTTGCCTTGGTCAAACACTCTGTGGCGCAGATGAAAAGCCAGCAAAGAATTAGCTCTGCGGCTTCAGGGCACATCGTTTTAGTGAGCTCCACCGCTGGGCAGCGGGGAGAGGCCTTTCATTGTGATTATGCAGCGACAAAGGGAGCACTCATTAGCATGGTCAAAGGGCTCGCGACGGAGCTTGCGCGCGACAGGATTTACGTGAATTGTGTGGCTCCAGGATGGGTTCATACTGATATGTCCGCGCCAGCGTTGAACGATCCGAAGATTCGCGCCCGCGTTTTCGAGACTATCCCATTGGGACGCGCTGCGACGCCGGAGGAGATCGCAGCTCCAATTCTCTTCCTGTGCACGAAATTTGCCGGATTCATTACTGGCGAAATCTTGAACGTGAATGGCGGAGCGGTACTCGCCGGGTAGGCGACTCTACTTAGTCGTGCTCCTTATTACCGCCCGCAACAACTTCCGTGGCTTCTCGAATTTCATCGAGCCTTTCTGCCATCGCATACTTCAGCTCGTCGATTCCCTTCCCCGTAACCGCTGAAATAGGATACAAATCCAATTCTTCCTTCTTGGCATATTTTTTTAACTTCGCCAGCTTTTCTTTGTTCGCAACATCAATCTTCGACGCCACCAAAATGGTCGGCTTCTCGTCCAGCTTTCCGCCAAAACTTTTCAGCTCCTGTGTGATTACCTCGACATCCTTAACCGGATCTGGCCTTCCGCTGTCATCGGACACATCCACCATGTGAGCGAGAAGTCTGGTGCGTTCGATGTGCCGCAAGAATTGCGTGCCCAACCCAGCTCCCAAGTGCGCCCCTTCGATAAGGCCGGGAATGTCAGCTACAACAAAGCTTGTTTCCTCCCGCGCCTCGCCAACCACAACCACGCCAAGGTTTGGCTGCAAAGTTGTGAACGGATAATCCGCCACTTTCGGACGCGCCGCTGAGATCCTCGAGATCAAGGTAGACTTGCCGACGTTCGGATAACCGACCAGCCCGACATCGGCAAGCAGCTTCAACTCCAAACGAAAAACTCGCTCTTCTCCCGGACGTCCATCTTCATGCTCGCGCGGTGCCTGATGCGTCGACGTCGCGAAACGCGCGTTGCCACGGCCTCCGCGGCCGCCACACGCAACGACGATCCGCTCGTCGGGACGCGAAAAATCGTGCACTTTTTCGCCCGTATCCGCGTCGTACAAAATCGTTCCGACTGGAACTTTGAGGACTATTCCTTCGCCCTCACGTCCCTTCTTGTTAGAACCTTCGCCATGGCGTCCGCGCTGGGCTTTGTATTCAGGATTGAATCGAAAATGAACCAGCGTGTTATGGCGCTCGCTGGATTCCATAACAATGTCGCCGCCATCGCCACCGTCGCCGCCCGAAGGGCCGCCCCGTGGGACAAACTTCTCCCGCCGAAATGCAAGGCATCCATTACCGCCATCCCCAGCTTTTACTCGAATTGTTGCCTCATCAATGAACATAAAAAACCTGCCGAGCTAGCTCGGCTTGGACGGGCAAGAGTGCCCGTCCCCACACGATCATTTTGAAACAAAAAAGCCTCGACCGGAGGCGAGGCTGCTGGCCGCTCTCGCAGCCGTCACTTTAGATGAAAATTATTTGGCTTCCAGCGGTTCGACCGTCACAAACTTCCCCATTTGTCCGCGGTCTTTGAACTTGATCCGGCCGCTAATCTTCGCGAACAATGTGTCGTCGCTGCCACGCCCAACATTCAGTCCGGGCTTCACCTTCGTCCCGCGCTGCCGCACGATGATCGTTCCGCCGGGGACAATCTGCCCGCCGAAAGCCTTAAACCCGAGCCTCTGCGCGTTCGAATCGCGACCGTTTCGTGAAGTGCCCTGCCCTTTTTTATGTGCCATAAATTAGTCCTTTGCAATCAAGTTATGCGCTGCGCCTGTTACTTTTTCCTCTTCGTAACGGGCTTCTTATGAACGGCTTTCTTTGCAACTGCACTCTTTTTGGGATGCGCCTTTGCTTTTGCCACGATCTCGTGATCGTCAGCCTCGATAGGAGCTATCTTCTTGACCTTGGGTTCCTTCTTCGGCAACTCCGGCGCCTTGAAGGATTGCCCATCAAACCCAATCTCAGTAATCCGAACCGCCGTATATCCCTGGCGGTGTCCTCGCAGCTTCTTGTATTGCTTTTTGCGCTTGTAGTGAAATACCAGAATTTTCTTGGCACGGCCCTGTTCTACAACTTCGCCGATAACCGAAGCCCCCGATCCCGGGCGGCCAATCTGGCCCTGCTCGCCGGACACGGCCAGCACATCGTTGAACTCTATCTTCCCATCTTTTCCATTGCCCTGATTTTCCAGGCGAATCACATCCCCGGGCGCCACACGGTATTGCTTACCACCGGCGCGGATGACCGCGTACATACTTATGCCTCCATCAAAAATAACCCATCACACCGAGATGCGATCTTGGGAACCCGCTGGTTTTCGTGCTTGCTGCTTCCGCCTCGCCCACTAATCGGCTAACTATGCGGGCGGATCCAGAACGGAACCGCAGCTACAGGCAAACTCAATTAGTCTATCGTGCGGGGGTACAACCGTCAAACAGACTTGTACACGTTCTGGCGGACTGGGACAACACACCGAGGTTCAGAACCAGAATCGTTCACTTCACCTGGGGCGAATCGTCCGTCGCCGCTTTCTCTTCGTCTGCGTGAAGGACGGCGTCCTCATTCGTGTAGAACGAGCGATGGTTCGCGTCGAGCTGCTTTGGTGTTAACGTTAGCTCATAACCATCCTTGTGGGATCGAAAGCCAACCGTGTAGTCGCCGCGATCAGTTTCGGTCATTCGACGAGTAAAAGAGCCAGTGTGAACAAGTTCACTCAGCGAGGTCGCATACTTGCCGGTTTTCCTCTCATACTGACGCTGGGCCCGGACAACCGTGCGCATGTAGCCCAAGGCATTAGCTTCGGATTCTGAACGGGCTGGGTCGCCGTGGAATTTTGGCTGGTAGGGAGTTTGCGCAGTGGCCGCCAGCGCAATGGCGACTAAGGCCACCGCAGTCGAGCGAAACGCTAATTTCATCCATTCTCCTTAGTTTCTGATTAGATGCATATCATGTTACCCCCGTAATTCCCAACAGCTTAGTAAGCTTTGAATCCACCGGGAATGCGTCTAAGCTAACCACATTCGACCTCACATAGGAAGGCTATGAAAGCTGCGACTGCCGTAAAAACCGCACCTATAAAGAAGCCACTGATTCGCCTTGCAGTGGTTGAAAGTGATCCGCTGCGCTTCGTGGGATTTCGGGCGCTGTTCGACTCCGAGCCGGATTTTGAGCTGATTTCAGCGTCACTTTCTGAAATTAGCGCACTCCAGGGAATTGACTTGATCCTCCTGGGAAACCGAAATGGCCAGAATCTCTTTGATTTGATGGCCAGTTTAAAGGCCGCCCGGCCCGACTTACGCATTATCGTCACGGGAGCGGGAATCGACGAGGAGACCATCCTAAAGGCCATAGCTGCGGGTGCTAAGGGCTATGTGGACGAGGCAGCGTCACCTGCGGAATTCGTTCAAGCCATCCGCATCGTCAACCAAGGCTCGGTATGGGCGCCGCGTCGCGTGCTTTCGATGTTCATTGAGCGCGTGAGTTCTTCGCCAGGACGCATTTTCCCGGCAGGCCGGGTCACCTTCACCGACCGCGAAAAAGAAGTGCTGGAGATGCTGGTCGCAGGGCGCTCGAACAAGGAAATAGGTTCGGCACTGGGTATCGAAGAGCGAACAGTAAAAGCGCATGTGGCGAAATTGATGCGCAAAGTGGGAGTACAGAACCGTATTGCCCTGTCCGTCCACGCAATTACACATTCGTTAGTAACCGCGAAGTAATTCGGGCAAAAGATGCTTGGTAGAGACGCAGCTTGCTGCGTCCGCTGTCCTCACATAACAGCGCAGTCTGTTAATGTCTTTCCTGCTTCAAGACTTACCTTTTCCGGATGTCGGCGTCAATCAGTCCTGTATTCTTCTCTTTTCAAACAGACCTTCCGAGAGGTGAACGTGAGTTCATTGAAGGCGCTAATTCTCTTGCTAGCCATTTCAGTTTCAAGTGGCGTTCTCGCTCAAAACAGCTCCGCAGCAAAGTCGCCGGTTAAACAGGAAGATAACTCTCCGCAACTTGACCATTTTAGTCTCGACCAAATAGACCACAGTGTCGATCCGTGCGTCGACTTCTATCAGTACACGTGCAAGAAGTGGATTGCCAACAATCCCATACCGGCAGATCAATCTTCATGGGGTCCTGATGGGAAGCTGGAACTGTGGAATCAGAGTGTCCTGCGCGATGTTTTGCAAACAGCATCGAAGGACGACCCGGGACGGAGTGCCACCGATCAGAAAATCGGCGACTACTATAGCTCGTGCATGGACGAGTCCGCGATCAACTCCAAGGGAATCGCCGCGATCCAGCCGGAGCTCGATCGAATTGCGGCCATGAAAGACAAGTCGCAGCTCGCGGACGAGCTGGCTCACATGCATCAAATCACTTATTTGCTGGCTGGGGGCAACAACTCTGGATCAAAAACCGCTCTGTTCGGATTCAGCTCAGGCCAGGACCTTGACGATGCCAGCAAGGTGGTCGCACAGCTGGATCAAGGCGGGCTCGGACTGCCCGATCGCGACTATTATCTGAAAGACGACACCAAGTCGGTTGAAACCCGCCAGCAATACCTAACTCACGTCCAAAACACTTTTAAGCTACTGGGAGAAAACTCGGCTCAGGCGTCCGCCGACGCGAAAATTGTGATGGAGATCGAAACGGCATTGGCGAAGGGTTCCATGGATATTGTCAAAAGGCGCGACCCAGCGAATCTCGATCACAAATTATCCATCGCAGAACTTCGAGCCTTAACTCCTGCGTTCTCGTGGGATGAGTATTTGAAAGATATCGCCTCCCCGCCCACTGAACATTACCTGGTTGCCACCCCTGACTTCTTCAAGACAATGAATCAGATGATTGCGGACACCCCGCTGGATCATTGGAGGGCGTATCTTCGGTGGCAATTGACCGACGCCTCGTCATCTCTCCTCAGCGCTCCCTTCGTGGAAGAAAGATTCGATTTCCACGGACGAAAGCTGCTCGGAGAAAAGGAAATCCGTCCACGATGGAAACGCTGCGTCGATGACGTGGACCGAGACCTTGGAGAGGCTCTCGGCCAAGCATACGTAGATCGCGCCTTCGGAGCGGATGGAAAGGCGCGAACCCTGAAACTGGTTCATGCGCTGGAAGCCGCCTACGGCACTGACATTCAGCAACTCGATTGGATGACGCCGGCAACCAAGAAAGAAGCCTTGTTGAAGCTGCACAAAATCGAGGACAAGATTGGATACCCCGATCACTGGCGCGACTATTCTAGCCTGAAGATTGTCCGCGGCGATGCCCTGGGCAATGGGTATCGAAGCGGAGAGTTCGAGCTGAACCGGGAGTTGGCAAAAATCGGTAAGCCGGTGGATCGCGAGGAGTGGGGAATGACTCCGCCCACCGTCAATGCCTACTACGATCCACAATTGAACACGATTAATTTTCCGGCCGGCATTTTGCAGCCGCCATATTTCGACAAGCAAATGGATGACGCGGTGAACTATGGCGAAGCCGGCGCTACGATCGGCCACGAAATGACCCATGGCTTTGACGATGAAGGCCGCAAATTTGATTTAAATGGCAACCTTCGAGATTGGTGGACAGCCGAGGATGGCAAGGAGTTCGAGAGCCGTGCAAAGTGCATATCGAACGAATATTCCGGCTTTGACGTAGTTCCCGGACTTCATTTAAACGGCGATCTGACTTTGGGTGAAAACACCGCTGACAACGGCGGGACTCGGATCGCGCTGATGGCTTTATTAAGCACCCTAGCCGCGGACGGGAAGAGCGATGAAAAGATCGACGGCCTCACCCCCGAGCAACGATTTTTTCTCGCCTACGGCGAGTCGTGGTGTTCACACTGGACTCCCGAGTTGCTTCGCTTGGAGGCGCAATCGAATCCTCATTCGCCCGATCAATACCGGGTAAATGGAGTTGTTTCGAACATGCCGGAATTTCAAAAGGCGTTCAGCTGCAAGAAGGGCCAACCCATGGTACGTGAGCAGGCTTGCCACGTTTGGTAGGCGCCTGCGGAATGTGAACGTCTAACTGGCGGCTTTTTCAGCGTCAGGGACGCTCTTATAGACCTTAAAAAAGCCGTCGACGCGAGTTATCTTCAGGGCATTGAGGACGCGCTCGTTGACACCGACAAGCCCCAAACTGCGACCGTCCTTAGAATGGCTGACATGGGCGGCGACTAGCGCACCGATACCCGCGGAATCCATGTAGGGCACACCCGTCAGGTCGAGGATCAACTTCGGTGTACTGTTGGAGCGAACCTTGGACTGAAATTCAAAGAGATTGCTAATGGTTACGGGTCCGGTAAGACGTAGCAGGTAGTGTCCGGAGCCGGGAATGTCTTCAATGACCAGGGGCTCTTGAGGCATCGCCAAATATTAGCTCCGCTTGGGTTTTAAATTGTTACAGCAATGTTAATTCTATTGCCACTCCCCTCAAGTGGTTGATCAGCGCTGAATCACCAACCGCCCAACTAAGACGAGGAGTGGACGGGCTTGCGAAAAGATTGCGCAACCACGGCGGCAATGGTGAGCAGGGTGATAAGCGAGATTGCGCTTAGAGACGCCACGCAGTAGACGCACCAAACCCCGAGAACGTGAGCTTCAACGTTCGCCAGGTATAGGGAAAAGGCCAATCCGGCTAAAGATGCGGCAAGTAAAACACGATACACCTGCCGAAATGCCAACCCGGCAATGAGAAGATATCCCACGATTCCAATCACAGCGACGGGAACACCACCCAAAACTGCGTACATGCTGTGATTCACGATTCCGCAATCCCATTTTTCATTGATGTCGCAGGGGGAAACATCCGTGCGATAGTGCTCTCGAAGCGCGAGCGAAGATACGATGATCCCAATCACGGCCAGAACAATCAGTAACCATCTCATGCGGCCCTCGCTCTGACGACTGACAAAGTCGAACTTGGCTTCGGAGCCGGCGGCGCTGGTTGCGTAACTTTAATATTTTCGAGCCAGCTATCGTCGCCTTTGACGACTACGTCCGCGCTGATCTTGTCTCCCGGAGAGAGCTTGTCCATCAGGCCTGGGTCTTTGACGTCATAGGGCATCTGCATCGCCGACATGAATCCTGGAATCTCATCGCAATCCACCGTGAGGGATTTATTAGGTTTGTCTACCCCGATTACGCGCCCTGTGAGTTGATAACGCTTCACGCTTGTGTCCGGCTGTTGCTGAGTTGTTTGAGTATTCGTCTCCGGGTTCTTTTTGGTGCAAGAGGTCAAGGCGGATATGCAAGCTAGAGCGATAGCAAGTGAAATTTGCTTCCACAGTGATGAGCGATTCATGAGCATCCCTTTGTTGAACTGGACAGCCCCTTCGACTGCGCTCAGGGCAGGCTTAGGCAGCTGTCCCTACGTGAACCTTCCTAATGGCCTTAATATTAATAGTGAAATCGGTAACGAAATTCCACGAAAATTTCTCGCGGATCATTCCAATGGAACCCTCCGAATGTCACGCTGTTGTCCAACTCGACGCGGCGGTTGGCAACGTTCAGGGCAGTCACTGAAGCTGAGATGCGTTCCCCAAAGTCCTTTCCCAGGGCAAGATCAAACGTCGTGTGTTGCGGCAAGTAGCCTCCCGGATATGGCTGGCCGGGGAATGCATTAGTAAAGCCGGACCCATAATACACACTGGTTGAGACGTAACTGCGCCAGGGAAGGCTGACATTCCCCACGATACTCAAAGTATTGCGCTGGTCGTGATCGAGCGGGGACAAGCCTGCGGCGAATGAAAAGTCAGTCAAGCCCCCACTGATGGCGCCACCGCCCTCCGCAATCTGGTTGGAATAGGCCAAGTGAATCTGGCCACGCTTGGCAATGACCGGCGAACTGAGCGTGAGTTCCCAGCCTCGAATCAAACCCTGGGCGATGGTAATGGGAAAGAAGAGATTCGATTCCCCGATATTGTTGTGATCGAAGAAATTTACAACATTGGTCCTGAAATTGTCTGCATCGAGAACCCATCCGCGGAAGGGAATAGTGACGCCGAATTGATGCTCCTCATCGCGCTCGCCATGAAGGGGAATGAATCCCAGATTGTTAGCGCCGGCGAATTCCAGGAGCGGCCCGGATGCGGTTATCAACGGCGGGGCCTGGTAATAGTGGCCGTAGAATGCGCGAAAGACCCACTGGAGGTGCGGAACCACCACGGCCACTCCGAAGCGCGGGCTGATCGCGTTTTCTGAAACGCCTCCTGAGAAATGCGTGGGACGCATCCCCGCAGTGAGGGTGAGCCAGGAAAAGGGTTTAAATTTGTCATCGACGAAGAACGCTTCCAAACTACCCGACGGATGCTCGCGATCGGTAAAAGGCGGGTTTCCGCTGCCGTCGTTAAAGATTGCACCAAAGAGCTCGTTATCTTGCTGGTAGAAGCTATACAAACCCACTTGCAGATTATTCTTCGCCACGTTTGCCGCGAAGGTCACCTGGCCCCCGCCGTAGGTTGAGCTGCGATCTTGTGTCGTTGCGACTGGGAAGTCCTGCGCTGAGCTTGAATAGTCGGCGCGATTGTAATGAAAAAACGGCGAGACCGTCAGCAGGAGCTTTGAATTGAAAGTGTGGACCCAGGAGAAATTCGCAAGCGCATCGGATTCGTGATCGCCGTCGCGAAGACCGATGCTCGGGAACTGCCCATCAATCGGATTGTTCTCGATGTCGTTCGGATACGGGTCGTAAGGAATCTGGTAATAGTCCCTCCTCAAATTGGTCACCAGCCGCAGTTGATTCGAAGGATCCATATTGAAGATCAGCGAGGCGAATCCTCCATAGCCATTCTCGGCGTCGTGAACCACTTGCGGGACTGGAGTCTGAATACCGAGATTGCTGCGGTTTCCATTTACGCTGACGAAGTATGCAAAACGCTCAGTGTGGCTGCCAAAATTGAACTGATCGTTAGTCTGGAAGAAATTGCCTGCACTCAGAATCAACTCGGCTTCATTGTTTCGCTCAAAGCCGGTGCGGGGGGAAATGTTGAATACGCCGTAAGTCCGATCGCCGTACGCGGCACTATAGCTTCCGCGCTGGATTTCCAGATAGTCGATATCCTTGGGATCGAACTGCGCACCGAGGTTGGAGGCGATATTAGTGTTGGGCACCGGAACGCCGTCGATCAGCCAGCTAGTTTGATGGCCTCCCCGAATGTGGAGCTGGTCGTGGGTGACGTACGCCCCCGGAGTGTAGTCGGTAATCATGGCGAGACTATTGGTCCGAACCGCTCCCGGTGTTTGCTGGATATCAGTGCGGCTTACGATAGTTGTGGGCGTGACCGAGTCAGTCGGCGCCACCGTGGGTTCGCCTGATACCGTAACTGTCTCGTTGGCGACAGCCACACGCATTGCAAGATGAACCACGGGTTGCGTGCCGGAATTTACGGTTACTTTTTGCGAGGCATCTGCAAATCCGGGACTGGTCACGGTGACCGCGTATTGGCCAAGCGGTACGGCATTGAATTCAAATTCACCATTGGCGTTTGTCGTGCCGCTCTTCGTCCAATCGGATGAAGTTGCTTTCAGGGTCACGCTGGCCCCTGAAATAGGGCGATGCTGCGGATCGTGAACGATGCCGCGAATGGAGCCAAAAATTGTCGCGTTCGCCGGCAGCGCAATTAACACTATTGCGCTGGCGAGTGTAATGCGGATGATACGCACGGGTCCCCCTCCTCATGGCTAACCTGGGTTCAGGTGCGAGCCTGACGCCCTTCAGAAACAGGGCGAAGCTCAACTTGGAAAAATGGGCAGGAAGTCAGGCGATGGAAAAGGTCGGAGGGCCACGAACGAAGTGTGCAGCATCGCGGATCGAGATTCGATGAAACGGCTCACCATGGAATTGGGCTGCGACAGCGAATGGAGTGGCGAAGGAGGCTGCTTTAGGAGGAACTCCACCCCAAAGAAAAACGGAAAGAGGCAACGAGCAACCATTGTGTCCACAGCACTCTGGAACAGTTAGAAATTCCAACTGCCCTGAGCGGCCATGCGTCCGTCGGCAGCAGGCGTGTGGGTCTGTGAGCGAAAGGGCCAGCGCAGCTGGAGTTGAAACGCTTGCTAACAGCAGTACCAACAGAAATCTGGCCGTCAGACGGTGCATGTGCTGAAAGAAATCGACTAAAGGAAGGATATCGCGCGCATTCACGATTATTCAAGCTCGATCTTTCAAGCTTGCCGGTGAAGAAATGGCAGATATTGCTCGAGGATGAACCGTCCGCCGTTAGTGAAGAGAATTACGAGATTCATAATGACAATCATCAAGTCATAGTGCCAACCGGAATTTTTCTCCCCCCAGAATCCCGTGTGCCAGACGAAAATTTTCATTTGGATCGCTCCGAGCATTATCAGAATCAATCCAACGGCAGCGAGTTGAGTCAGGACTCCGAGGGTCACGCCGAGACCACCTGCAATTTCAGCAACTCCGAGGAAGATGATGAATCCTTTACTTATTCCAATGCTCTCGCTTCTCGCATCGGGATCCTTGAGATGACTCACTCCACTCGAGGCGAAGACCACGCCAACCATGAGCCGCATAAGCAATAGTCCAAAATCGGTGAACTGTGCCAATCGCGGGAACATTGGGAGCCCTTCGGCGATACATATGATGCGCCCGAGTTGGGATGAGCATCAAGCATGCTTGAATCAAACCGGAATTGGATTCCGTACGGTGTGGCCACGATAGACCGCAATCTCGGACCCCTCAGCGAGAAACGCCGAGTACGGCGCCTGTTTTAATATTGAGGCCAATTCCTTTCCATAAAGTTCCTGGGTATCACCTTTGAACGATGCTTCCGATGTTTGCCACACTCGCCACGGCGGGTGTTCGACGCGATATTCGATGCAACCGCCTTTCTTGCCTTTTGCGTATCCCCAATAGTGCTCGGCAATGAACTGCTCGTGCGAGTCTTCTTCCGGCAGCGTTGGCTCGCCGGCGGCGACCAAATTAATTCTGTTCCAACTGCCCGAGTATTTCCACGCGTACATGACCGCAACACGGGCTGAGTTCAAATTATCTACAGAGTGCGCCATGGGGCGAGCTAAATAGCGTTCGTTGTAGAAGCCGCGCGCGATCGCGGCGATTGCCCAGCGAGGAACGATCTCATGAATGAAAACCACACCGCGCTTCACTCCGGTCTCATTTGTGCGGCGAACATAAAACCGAAGGTTGACTTCATCAAAGTTGCAATGAAAAGGGAATGGGATGCCTAATACTCTGGTCCTTAGAAAACGAAATCCAACGAGGCTGGCGAAAGTCTTTCCATCCCAAGAGTCAAGCTCCGTACCGGATGGAACATATTGGAGCAATAATGCAGGGTCGACCACATAGTTCAGCATTGCGAGCGCGCGCCACTCCGCGGTCAGGAATATGCCGCTCCGCTGCCTCTGTCTTTCAGGGATGGAATCCATTTTCGCTGGTTGAGAGATAGGATATCTAATGCGGTGGAAGGAAAGCTTCCAGTTTGGCCCTGAAATTCCGCTGTGGTAGCATCCTTAGCTTTGGAAGGATGAATCAGAGCCGAGTTGCGCTCGGCTCGGTGGACAAGTCGTCCACCCCTTACGTATTTCGTTGGGAGGGTTACTGTGAAGGTTTATGACGGTGCGAATATTCGGAATGTCGCGATTGTTGGGCATGGCCATGCCGGCAAGACTTCGCTGGTATCTGCGATGCTGTACACGTCGGGCGCAACCCAACGGCATGGGCGAGTCGATGATGGATCAGCCACCACGGATTACGACGATGAAGAGATTGCGCGCAAAATGTCAATCGGCGCGAGCCTCGCCTATGTTGAGTGGGGTAAAACAAAGATCAATATTGTCGATACTCCCGGATTCAACATGTTCGTCCACGAAGCAAAAATGGTCCTGCCGGTGGTGGATGCGGCTATCGTGGTTGTTGATGGCGTCGCTGGAGTCGAAGTGGTCACACAGCGCGTATGGAATTACTGCGAGGAGTACAAGACCCCGCGCCTCATCGTAGCCAGTCGCATGGATCGGGAGCGCGCCGATGCCGAGCGCGTGCTGGAATCGTTGACTAATGCTTTCGGGCGCATGGTGATTCCGCTGGAACTGCCCATCGGAAAAGAAAAAAATCTTCGTGGCGTGATCGATCTCGTCCGTATGAAGGCTTACACCTACGATCTTGGGGGGAACGGAAAAGGAAAAGAAAGTGAAATTCCCGAGGAGTTAAAGGCCCAAGCTCAGGAATCACATGAGCGGCTTGTCGAGATAGTTGCGGAGGGCGACGATGCCTTGATGGAGGAGTTTTTCGAGAAGGGAACGATTCCGGAAGAAGATCTAATTCCCGCGCTACATAATGCGATTCGCGAAGACAAGATTTTCCCGCTGATTTATGGATCAGGCCTGGGAAATATCGGCGCCGATCGGGTGATGGATTTTATCGTCGACTACACGCCAGCTCCATCCGAACACGAGTGGGTGCAGGGCGAACCAGCAGCATCGGGGAACGGCGAGCCTCCGAAACGCCATGAAACGGATGCGGAGCCGGTGTCCTTATATGTATTCAAAACCGTTTCCGATCCCTTTGCCGGACGCATTTCCTACTTCAAAGTTTTTTCTGGCGTGTTGAAGAATGATGTTGTAATGCAGAACTTCACTCGCAACTTGCAAGAAAAGTTCGCCCACATTTCGGCCATGCAGGGCAAGACGCCGGTTCCAGTGCCGGAGCTACATGCGGGCGACATTGGCGCTGTCGCTAAATTAAAAGACACGCTCACCGGCGACACGCTCGGCGATAAGTCAGCCCCGATTCAGTATCCCAAAGTGAGGCTGCCGGAACCGGCGATTACGTTCGCCATTGAACCGAAAAGCCGGGCTGATGAAGACAAGCTCGGGCCGGGCATCCACAGAATGATGGAAGAAGATGCCATGCTGCGATTCTTCCGCGATCCGCAAACGAAAGAATTCTTAATCGCCGGCACGGGGCAGCAGCACATCGAGGTTGTCGTATCGAAGATGAAGAAGCGATACCACACGGAAGTAATTTTGAAAGCGCCAAAAGTTCCTTATCGCGAGACCATTCGCGGCAAAGCTGACGTGCAAGGGCGCCACAAGAAACAAACCGGCGGACACGGGCAATACGGCGATTGCAAAATCAAAATGGAACCGCTGGCGCGTGGCGGCGAATTCGAATTTGTGAACGACATTTTCGGAGGTGCGATTCCGAAGAACTATATTCCCGCAATTGAGAAGGGAATAAAAGATGCAGCGGCCCGCGGATATCTGGCGGGGTTCCCGGTCGTAGATTTTAGAGTCGTGCTCTACGACGGCTCCTATCACGACGTGGATTCGAACGACATGTCGTTCCAAATGGCGGGACGGATCGCGTTCCGAAAAGCCATGGAGCAAGCTAAGCCAACACTGCTTGAACCCGTGATGGCCGCGGAGATCACCGTTCCAGACGAATTCGCAGGCTCAATCATGGGCGACCTCAACAGCCGTCGCGGCAGAATTCAGGGCATGGACAACAAAGGCGGCGTCACCATCGTGAAGGCTGAGGTCCCAATGTCCGAAATGCTCACCTACGGCGTCGACCTAACCTCGATGACGCAAGGCCGCGGCAGCTTCAACATGGAAATGCACCACTACGACGCGGTGCCCGGGATGCTCCAGGAAAAGATCATCGAGAAGGCCAAGGCGGAAAGAGGGGAAGTAAAGGAAGAAGAGGAATAAGAAGACGTCTTTTTGTACTCCTGTCATTTTGCGAGGTCGATGATGAAAATAGTTGTGTTTCTTATCTTTTCTGTTTTTGCGCTGGCCCACCTTGCGAATGCCGCCGTTGAGACGCAGGTGTTCAATACGCTGGCCGGGCCAGTTAGAATCACACCTCTCTACCATGCGAGCACATTGCTTGAGGCGGGTGGAAAGATCATCTATCTGGATCCCGCGAAACCGGCAAAGTTCTCGGGGCTTCCGAAGGCCGACTTGATTCTGATTACTCACATCCATGTCGACCATATGGACCCCGACTCAATCGAGCAAATCAGCAAGGATGGAACTGAGATTTTGGCGCCACCGTCCGTGGTCGCAACCGTCACTGCCGCCAAGCCTGTCTCCAATGGAGAGACGAAAACTTGGCAGGCATGGACCATAGAGGCCGTCCCCGCATACAACTTGAAGCGCGGGCCAGCGCCAGGACAACTCTTCCATCCCAAGGGACGCGATAATGGATACATCCTCACCTATGGCGGCAAGCGCTTCTACTTCTCAGCCGACACAGAAGGCATCCCCGAGATGCGAGCGCTCAAGAACATCGACGTGGCCTTCGTATGCATGAATCTGCCGTACACAATGCCGCCAGAAGAGGCCGCCGACGCGGTCAAGGCCTTCCATCCCAAAATTGTCATTCCTTATCACTATCGAGGATCTGACCTCGCCGTATTCCAAAAAAAATTGGAAGGAACCGGTATCGAGGTCCGGCTGCTGGATTGGTACCCGAAGGAATAGCTCTCAAGCGGCTTACTCGAAAAGAACGACTTCGATGTCCGTCAACGCAAAATCTGTGCCCTTTGCGAGAAGCGGTTCACTTGAAGACTTCGCAAGCGCATAGGCGAAGCAATCTCCGAAGTTGAGCGCCGCAGGATGGCGGCCTTTGCCGTATTTGCGCCACGCAGACCGGGCGAGATCGGCTTGTTCCGCATCCACGGGTACAATGTTGAGATTGGCCCGAACGACGAAAAGATCGAACTCGCGTCCAGCAGCTTCGCCTTGTCGAGCTTCGAGAACTATTCCAGTTTCGAGCAAACTCGCGGCAGATATCAAGCGGCTTCCGGCTGCGGTGATTGCATCGAGAAACGACTGCCGTTCCGTTTCAGCAAAAAAGATCGCTGCAAGAGCTGATGTGTCAATGACCATGCTTGCGGATCAATGCGGAAGCCCGTGTTCATCGTAGCCGAGAATTTCGTCGACAGGGCGGGAATCCAGGACAGGCAACTGGTCGACCCTACGAAGGATTTCCTCCAGCTGGCTCGACAGTATTTGACCTCCGCTCTGGCGTTTGAGCCGATCCAGCCGCTCTTCCAGCGCTTTCTGGATAGCCTCCGTCATAGACTCGCCCGTGACTCGGGCTAGTTGCCTGGCCAAGCGTTCTGTGAGGTCGTTCTTGATGCTCAGCGCCATATCTACTAATATATACTGCAGTATATAAGTATATCAACTCTTACTATATGACGCTATTTCAGCAACTTATATACCTATCTTTATTGACGGTTGGACTATTCCTAGCCGGCGGGACCGCCGCCCAGTAGAATCCGACTCTCGCGGATGTTCTCAAGCAAGAAAGAATTCCAACCCCTCCAATCTGTGTTCCGCATGCCAATTCGCGGATCAATAGCTACGCGACCGTGAACGATGATCGCGAATTCGTTATCGCCTACTATCTCGACAATCCTAAAAACGAATTGCGATTTCCTTTACTCATAACTTTGTTCGACAAGCATAGCGCAATATGGAGGCACGTCGAACTAACCGATATCAAAGTTCAAATCTTTGGGGACACGGACCACGAGCTCCAAGACGACTGCATCGGCTCCGTATTGGACATCTCGCGACAGGGCGACCAATATTTCCTCAACCTGCACTTCAATCCCTCAGCTGGATGCCTCCTAGTTTTGAACACCGATTTGACTGTCAGTCACACCCTTGCAGGGTGGCCTGTCGCGTTTTTCAAATCTGGCTCCTTCGTTTGGATAGGCGACATGGTGCACTTCTCTGACATTCATGCTGAAACGCTTTTTCTGTACGATCCTGTAACCCGCAAGAGTCAACAAATCTACCCGCTGAAAAACGACCCGTTTCGCGATGACTTCAGCACGCGGCTGGGAAAAGTGATTAATCAAAAACGGTGTGCCCAAAATAATTGGGCATGCGAACCAGATAGATTTTCAACGCAAATAGACTCAATCGAACTAAACGACGAAACGCAATCGCTTGCATTTCACGCGTCATTCGAAACAGAGGGCTTTGTCATACGAGACAATTCCGAGAACACCGACAAATGGGACGATGACAACTATGTTTATATTTATCGCCTCAATCCGCTTGGTTGGCGGGAATTTTCGGTTTACGATTTGAAGCCCAAATTCGGAACGGATTCATTAAAGGACCTGCTGTCCCCCGCTAACCTCAAGAATGTCTTTTCTACTCCGGCTCCATGAATTTGCATGAATTAAACCTGCAATTGCCTGATTTTTGATTTCGGCTTACCATCCGAAACAGTGGCCACAGCAAAAAACATCCCCCTTAGTGCGCCTGACCGCGAACGCATAGTCTCGGCTGCGCCGGTCGAAGATGACTCTTCATTTGAGTTAAAGCTGCGTCCGCAGCGGCTGGTGGAGTTCATTGGCCAGAATAAAGTCAAAGAGAATTTGGCAGTGGCGATCGAGGCGGCGAAATCTCGCGGCGAGGCACTCGACCATGTGCTGCTCTACGGGCCTCCGGGATTGGGGAAGACCACTCTCGCGACAATCATTGCCAATGAATTAGGAGCGCCGTTTCAGCAGACATCCGGTCCGACACTGCAAATCAAGGGTGATCTGACCGCGATTCTGACAAACGTACGCGACAAGCAGGTGCTGTTTATCGATGAAGTTCACCGGTTGCAGCCTGCGTTGGAAGAGATTTTGTATTCAGCGCTTGAAGACTACAAACTCGACATCATCATCGGCCAGGGTCCAGCGGCGCGCACTCACACGATGGACGTGAAGCCCTTCACTTTCATTGGAGCAACGACTCGGGCGGGATTGCTGTCTTCTCCTCTCCGCTCGCGTTTTGGGATTGTCCTCCGGCTTGAGTTTTATGGCCACGAGGAGTTGCGTGTGATCGTCGAGCGCTCAGCGGAAATCCTCGGAGTGCAGGTTGATCACGCCGGAGCGTTGGAGATCGCCAGTCGATCACGTGGTACGCCTCGTATCGCGAATCGTTTACTGCGCAGAGTTCGGGATTTTGCCCAGGTTCGGGGCGCCGGAAAGATTGATCTACCGACGGCGCAGGCCGCATTACAAATGTTGGAAGTGGACCGGCACGGATTCGACGAAGTAGACCGCAAGCTCCTATTGACGATTATTGAGAAGTATCAAGGCGGCCCGGTAGGCGTGAATACCCTAGCGGCGGCCCTTGCAGAGGAGGCCGACGCGATAGAGGAAATGTATGAGCCGTTTCTAATTCAAATAGGCTTTCTGAATCGCACTCCTAGGGGCCGCGTGGCGACCCAGCTCGCGTACGAGCACTTTGGGATCACGCCGAATCGACGGCAGAGTTCTTTGTTTTGACGGCCTCTTGGTCACTGAGATCGAGGATCGCTAGGCCCTTTGGGTGTTCTCTTAATCCCACTCTGCCCGCCTTGCCGGGCCTCGCCTTCCGCCTGTAGCATATATGTATCGATCAGGGGTGATTTATGGCAGTCGATGCATTAACCAGGCCCGTCATTGACGGAACCGCGTCCTACCCGAAAACTTACAAAAATTTTATTGATGGGGAGTGGGTTGAGTCCGCCACCGGCCAAACTTTTGAAGATCGCAATCCCGCCGACAATCGTGATCTAGTAGCCGTTTTTCAGAAGTCGGGCAAGGCAGATACCGACGCCGCGGTAGAAGCCGCGAAAAATGCATTTACGAAATGGCGGCTGGTTCCGGCGCCCCGGCGGTCGGAAATCATCTACCGCGCCGCCGAGATTCTGATGGAGCGGAATGAGGAATATGCGCGCGACATGACCCGCGAGATGGGCAAAGTTCTGAAAGAAACTCGCGGGGACGTGCAGGAAGCTGTCGACACTGCTTACTACATGGCGGGCGAAGGCCGCCGAATGTTCGGGCCCACCACTCCGTCGGAACTGCCCAATAAATTTGCTATGGCGATCCGGCAGCCGCTCGGCGTTTGCGGGATGATTGCGCCGTGGAATTTTCCCATGGCGATCCCGTCGTGGAAGCTGTTGCCAGCGCTAGTGTGCGGCAACACTTGTGTGATCAAGCCCGCGCAAGATACTCCCCTATCGACATTCAATCTGGTGCGCGCCCTGACCGACGCGGGATTACCTAAGGGCGTCGTCAATGTTGTGACGGGATTTGGTCCGGAAGCTGGCGCCCCGCTGTTGGAGCATCCTGAAGTGCGCGCAGTGTCGTTTACGGGATCATCCGCGGTTGGGCGCATCGTCGGCACAACCGCCGCCAAAACCTTCAAGCATTGTTCGCTGGAACTCGGCGGTAAGAATCCGATGATCGTTCTCGATGACGCCAACCTCGATCTCGCCATTGAGGGCGGGCTCTGGGGAGGCTTCGGTACCACTGGCCAGCGCTGCACTGCAACGAGCCGGATCATCGTGCAAGAGGGCGTCTATCACCGTTTCGTCGAACGCTACGTTGAGCGCGCCAAGAAACTAAAAGTTGGAAACGGATTGGATGAAACTAGCGAAATGGGACCGGCCATCAACGAAACACAAATGAACCGGGATCTTGAGTACATCGAAATCGGAAAGAATGAAGGCGCCAAACTAAAGTGCGGTGGCAATCGTTTGACCGACGGCGAATATCAATACGGATGGTTTTTGGAGCCGACGGTGTTTGCGGACGTCGACCCCAAGATGCGGATCGCACAAGAAGAAATCTTCGGCCCGGTGGTTTCAATCATTCGGTGCGAAGATCTCGAAGACGCCATCCATATCGCTAACAACATCGAATACGGATTGTCGTCCTCGATCTACACCAGAGACGTTAACAAGGCCTTCGTGGCTATGCGCGACTTATACGCTGGTATCACTTACATCAATGCCCCGACCATCGGTGCAGAAGTCCATCTTCCGTTCGGCGGCGTCAAAGCTACCGGCAATGGCCATCGTGAAGGTGGAATCGGCGCCATCGATTTTTATAGCGAATGGAAGTCCGTGTACGTAGATTATTCTGATCGTTTGCAAAGAGCACAAATCGATCGCGGCGAGTGACTTTCGCCGCAGAGGACGCGGGGGTCGCCGAGCAAGACAATGAGACATCGTTTTCTCTTCGTCCTCTGCGATTAAAATTCGTTCATGCCACTAACCCAATCACGCGAAATTGCCGCCGCTTCAAGACTCGACAATGTCCGCTACGCGATCCGCGACCTGGCTTGCGTGGCTGACGAAGTCATCAAGCAGGGACACAAGGTCCTGCCGCTGAATGTCGGCGATCCGCTAATCTTCGATTTCGAGACTCCGGCGCATGTGATCGAGGCGGCGTATAAGGCCATGCGCGACGGCAAGAATGGATATGCTCCATCACCTGGAATTCCTTCGGCCTTAGAAGCGATTCGCGGAGAAGCGGCGCGCAAGGGAATTACGACCGTGCAGGATGTTTTCGTCACCTCCGGCGCGAGCGAGGCTGTAGACGTCTGCCTGACGGGGCTTCTCAATCCCGGGGAAGACATCCTGACCCCGTGCCCGGACTATCCGCTCTACTCCGCCGTGCTTTGCAAGCTGGAGATCGGAATCAACACATATTTTCTCAACGAGGATGACTCCTGGCAGCCCGAACTCGACGACATCAAACGCAAGATCAGCCCGCGTACTCGCGGCATTGTGGTCATCAATCCAAACAATCCCACGGGATCAGTCTGCTCGCGGAAAATGCTGGAACAAATTGCCGAAATTGCGCGACAGCATAACCTGGTGATTTTTTCTGACGAAATTTACGACAAGCTGATGCTTGACGATGACGAACACATCTCCATGGCGGCTGTTGCGCCTGACGTGCCAGTCGTGACTTTCGGCGGGCTCTCCAAAAACTATCTCGCGCCCGGATGGCGCATCGGCTGGGGCATTGTAAGTGGGAATACGGACGCCGTTAGGCCCTATATCGAGGGCGTTCACCGGTTGCTACGGGCTCGGCTGTCGGCGAATCATCCTGAACAGTATGCGATCAGCGCCGCCTTGAATGGATCGCAGCATCACTTGATTGAAGTTTGCAACAAGCTTAGGGCGCGGCGCGATCTGACCGTGAAATCATGTAACTCGATTCCTGGAATGAGTTGCGTCGCTCCGCGCGGCGCGTTCTATGCGTTCCCGCGATTGGAAATTCCGGAAGACGATGAGATCTTCGTCAAAGAACTGATCAGGAAGAAATATGTAATGGTTGTACACGGGTCAGGCTTCGGCCAAAAACCAGGGACAAAGCACTTCCGAATCGTATTCCTGCCCGATGAAAAGACTTTAGCGAAGGCATACGGCGCAATCGCCGAGTTGATGCGAGAGCGTTATCAGTGACGGACCTTGAATCGGGTGTGCCGGTTCGAGAGATACCCCTTCCAACCTCTCTATTGTCAAGCTTCTCTCTTGCCGCATCTCGGTCAGAGGAAAACACTCACTCTGCCCAAATGCAGTTGAGTCGTGAGTTCGACCTTCTGCTCGCGTGCATTGGCGGCGCGACGGCCGAACGGATTCGTCAACTCATTCGCCGTGATTTAGATTGGCAAACCCTGTTCCGAATTACGGAACACCATCGCCTTATCCCCCAGGTTTACAGCGGCCTTTGCCCTGTTGCTGATCTTGTTCCTGCCGAGGTGTTACACAAACTCCGCTGCTGCTACGAGGCGAACGTTCGTCAGAGCCTACGGCTGAGTCGTGACCTCATCCGGGTGCTGGATCATTTTGAATCTAGCGGAATTCGGGCGCTCGCTTATAAAGGTCCCACATTGGCTTCGATGCTCCATGGGGACTTCAGTCAGCGCCAATTTGTGGACATCGACCTGCTGGTCCATCCATCGGATGTTCAAAAAAGTAAGGCCGCACTCATTGAGCTGGGATACATGATCGGGAGCGAATTCTCCCCACGCCAGGTGGAAAGTTATGTTCGTTCAGGATACGAATATGTCTTCGATCTTCCTGACGCGCGAAATGTTTTGGAGTTGAAGTGGCGAATATTGCCCCGCTTCTACACCATCGACTTCGACGTTGCAGGGTTTTTTGATCGGTCTGTAGTCGTGGATGTGGGCGGACGTTCCGTATACACTCTCTGTCCAGAAGACTTGCTGCTGGTGTTGTGCGTTCACGCCGCAAAGCATGCTTGGGCAGAACTGTCGTTTTTATCTGACATTTCTCAGCTTATTGAATCGCCGATCAAATGGGATCAGGTGCTGGAGCAAGCCAGCCAGTTGGGAATACAACGTATTGTGGCCGTAAATCTTATGCTCGCGCAGAGTCTGCTTGGCATGATGTTGCCGCCTCCCCTGCACAAGCCAGAAGAGGCCGGAGTCATAGCTTGCAAGATCATTCTCCGGATTGCTGAGAGCCAGGAGGTCGATACCGAGTCGGCTCCCTATTTTCGACTTATGCTCGGTCTCAGGGAGCGTCTGCGAGACCGGATGCGATTTTTGTGGCGTCTAATATTCACTCCAAGCGTGGGCGAATGGGATGCCGTGCGGCTGCCCGCGTGGCTCTCCCCGCTTTATCACGTTGTGAGAATGTGGCGGCTTGCGGGAAGGTTATTGAGAGCGACTGCCTCCGTTTCAACGAAGGGCAGAAATGGGAGGGCCCGACTTCCAGTCGTGCCGTAAATCTCTCCGATACGCTGTTCGGCCCGACTGAAGTCGGGCCCTTCCCGGTTGGAACGTGCGCCGCTGCCAGTTGTAACGGTTCCCGCGTCGCTCTAGAATGGCTTTCCTCGAAAAAGATAAATCAGTTCAATAATCAGAATCACCACGACGGTAACCTCTAGCACGAACGCTCGGCTCTGATTGAACTGGTCGACCATGAAGCGATAAAGCTCTTCTGCGGTTTGCACTTTCTGGGTAACTAAATCCTTGTAGTCCGGAACGCCGACTTTCGACGCTGCCAACTTGTATAAACGGGCGGAGAACATGTCACTGAGAAATTTTATTGCGTTATCAGCGTGCTCTGTGAGTTCACTAACATCCAGAAGAACGGTGTGGAGCTTGGTAGCGTCGCGAGCCAGTCGCCAACGCGCCAACATTCCTGTTCCCTTGTCCAGCGAGGCGTAGACGTTCTCCAGTTCGCGGGTAAGAAGCTCGTCATAATGGCGGAATTCCAGCAGTTGAGAGTTGGCATATTCCAGCAGTTGAATTGCGGTTTCGGCACCGGCCGCGGTGTCGTACAGAAAGGCGCCATTCCAACCGATTACAGCCAGATCTGTGGGATAGTACGAAATTCGTGATTGCAAGATTTCATTGCGTTCGCCGTCGGAAAGCTGCGCGGTTTCTCCGCGGACAATCTGCGCAATACGCGCCCCATGAGAAGCGACAAGGTCCGCAGCCGATGGCGATCCCGTGGCTTCCCGAACATGAAAAATGAAATAGTCCTCGCTCAACCATTCTGGATATGGCTTGACCATTGCTGGAGCCGAACGCTCCAACTTTTTCCGGACGATTTTAGATGCGTGACTGGAGAAGTCGACATCCCAGACCCAGCGGCTGCCCAAGCGAACCAGCGTCTCCCAATCCCCCGAGAAAGGGAGCTCAAACACCACGCTGATGACGCCGTAATCGTAATATTTAATTTGCCCCTGTAACCGTTCCCCACTATCGAGAGTCAAAGGCTCAATCGGCTCGATCACGGGCGGACGTTGATAGCGGATGTATCCCGGAGCGGGATGCTTGAGGCTGGGATGTTCCAGCGTTCGCGCGCCTAAGAGCTGGCGAAGCAGGTCGAGGCGAATTTCTTCACAAACATCGAATTGAATAAGGACTAAAACCGAGCCATGCAGCGAAGTTGCTGAACGTTCGACAATCGGTCGCGTCGAGGCATCTGCGGTTGCAACGGATTGTTCGCTATCCCGAGGCATATTCAACTACCTGTTAACGTTGATGATACTACGCAGGGGTTATTTGTTCGCGGAGGGAAAATCCATTCTCAGCCCTACTCTAAAGAGTATTGGCGGACCCAAATTCGTGACTGGAGTGCGGCCAACCATGTATTGCTGGTTCAAGATATTCTCCACTGCTCCAAAAACCTGAAGATGCTTCGTCAGCGCCCTTCCCGCGAGGAAGTCCATAACATAGAAACTGTTTAGGGGAAACTGATTCTGGTCGTCGTCATATTGCTGCCCGACAAACCTTCCTTGAACGCTCAACAGTAGGATCTTCGGATTCCAATAGCGCGCTTGAAAAGTGAACGCGTTGCGCGGCACCTGCGGAATGTCGAGTCCATGGAGAGATGTACCGGGAGAACTCACCACCGTGGCATTGGTGTAGATGTAGCCGGCAGAAATCTGGATGTTCTTCGTCACATTAGCTACAGAATCCAGTTCAACGCCGAAAGATCGAGCGCGTCCCAAATTCTCGCGTTGTCTCGTAATCAGAAGTGGGGTAGTGGATAGTGTCACGTTCTCAACGGGGTCAACAATGTCGCTCCAGAAAAACGTGCCCTGAAGCACCAGTTTGTGATTTAGCGCTGCCACGTTCGCACCCGCCTCCGCGCCGGTCAATCTTTCCGCATTGAGTGCTGCGTTGCTTAGCGTGAGCGTGTTTCCCTGTCGAAAACTCCTGTACAGCTCATTTAACGTGGGTGCCCGAAAGGCGCGGTAAGCGGACCCGGTAATAGAAACGTTGCGAGTTAAAGAACGGAGAACGGACAGCCGGGGATTAAAAGCTATGTCGCTTCTGTCCGGGAAATGTACCGCGACCGGGGGGCCAGGTTTGGAAATCGGAGTGCGCACTGTGGAACCATCCAAATTCCACCAATCATCAAAACGAGCCCCGAGGATCACTGTCCACTTCTCCGAAAAACGAAATATATCTTCTCCGAATATCCCAAAGTCTGTCTGGCGGCCTCCGGCTATGTTGTTTGCGGTATGCGTTCCGGAGGTAAACAGCTGCTCATCGCTTGCGCCCATTACCTGCTGCACGTCGGTTCCGAAGATCAACGTTTGGCTCTTCCCGAGAACATGCGTCCACTGCGCTGTTCCGCCGA
>Ga0210403_10001104_pt1 | contig 26196 bp, 24 predicted proteins | sample IncBWC19MmetaG_FD_150863 | JGI IMG/M metagenome (GOLD analysis project Ga0210403, IMG submission 150863) | Forest soil microbial communities from Barre Woods Harvard Forest LTER site, Petersham, Massachusetts, United States - Inc-BW-C-19-M | ecosystem: Environmental > Terrestrial > Soil >... | reverse complement strand
GGCTATGTGGTGCGTGAGGGCGAGAAGCTCGGCATGACCTGCCGCGCCAACGCGATCCTGACCGACATCGTCAAGCGCGTGGAGAGGGGGGAGCTGAAGCAGGATCCCCGCCACATCACCGAGCTGTGGTTGAACTAGCGCGAGGTAAAGCAATGGAGATGCGTGTTTTCGGGCGCACGGGAATGCAGGTCTCGGTGCTGGGCTTCGGCTGTGGCGCCGTCGGCGGATTGATGGTGCGGGGCGATCATGCCGACCAGGAGCGCACCGTCGCCCGCGCCATCGATGCCGGCGTGAACTATTTCGACACCGCCGTGCAGTACGGCGATGGCGAATCGGAAAAGAATCTCGGCCGTATCCTGCAGAAGCTGAAGCCGGCGGGCGCGGTCGTCGGCACCAAGGTTCGCGTGCCGCCGAGCGAGTACAGTCGCATTGGCGAGGCTGTCGCGACATCGCTCGAAGGCAGTCTGTCCCGGCTGCGTCTTGAGCGGGTCGACATCTTTCATCTGCACAATCCGATCACCGCGAAAGAAGGCGGATCGGCGCTGAGCTTCGGCCAAGTGCTCGGCGACGTGGTGCCGGCATTCGAACGCCTGCGCCAGCAGGGCAAGGTTCGCTTCCTCGGGATCACCGCGGTCGGCGACACGACCGCATTGCACCAGGTGATCGACGCGCGCGCCTTCGACAGCGCCCAGGTCGTCTACAACATGCTCAATCCATCCGCCGCCGAGGCATTGCCGCAAAACTATCCGGCACAGGATTATGGACGGCTGTTCGATCACACCAAGGCGGCCGGCGTGGGCGTCGTGGGCATCCGCGTGCTTGCCGGCGGCGCGCTGTCGGGTTCGGCCGAGCGTCACCCGATTGCCGGTCCGCCGCCCGAGCCGATCGGTTCGGCAATGAGCTACGAGGCCGATATCGATCGCGCGCGCCGTCTCATGGCGCTGGTGAAGGAGGGGTTTGCCGAAAGCCTGACCGAAGCCGCGACGCGGTTTGCGCTGTCTCATCCGGCGATGGGCACGATCCTGGTCGGCATCGCCACGCCGCAGCAGTTCGAGGACGCGCTCGCCGCGGTCCAGAAGGGCCCGCTGCCGGGCGCCGCGCTCGAGCGGTTGTCAGCCCTGCGTCAGGCCTTCTCCGGCGAGGCGCGCTGATCGCTCAGTGGGCCTCGCTACCAAGGTGCGCGCGAAAGAATTCGATGACGCTTGCGTTGAACTCGCGGTGAAAGACGGCCCTGTCGAAGCCCACCGGATTGTCGGTGCAAATGCGCGGTATGGCGGTTGCAAGTTGCGGCGAGCAGGGCGCCAGGAATGCAAAGTGGCCGGCTGGCACGACGTGAATCTCGGGCTTGCCCGGCAGGCCGTCCGCGACGCGAGCATCGCCTGAACCGTCACCCACGCCTGGACCTCCCCGTTCGGAGCGCCAGAACTGGAAAGGGATTTTGATAGCCGCCAAATTATCCTGGGTAAAAACCACGGGCACTGGGTCGATAATCACCGCGGCTCTGATACGTGCATCATGTGGCGGGTTGGGTGCAGCTTCGCCATTGTGAAGTTGCCCGCACGTTCCCGTCTTTTCCTGACAAAGCCCGGCCATCCTCCCGAAATCCGGCGTGACTCCCATCAGCACCAGGCCGGTATAGCCACCCTTGGAGAAACCGAAGAAACCGATCCTGGTGGGATCGACAACCGCTTTGTCTTTCCAGTCGTGCAGCATGAAATCGAGCAGACGAATCATATCCACCGGCCGCGACGCGAAGCTGGACAGGTCGTCGCGGTGCGACAGGTCATTGCCGTTGTCGCCCGGATGATTGATGGCTGCGACGACAAAGCCGGCATCGGCCAGCGCCTCCGCGGTGTCATGATGTTGGCCGAACCAGCCGCCGCGACCGTGGGAGAAAATGACCAGCGGCAGCTTCGCCCCTGTGACCGGACAATCCTTCACGGCCTTCAGCCCGAAATCGGCAGCCACCGCCAGGTTGCCGAGCGGTACCTCCGTCGGCTCCCCTGCGCATGGATACCAGATGGCGCCCATCAGGCCCGGGTCGGAATTGAGAAGCTGGATGCCGGCTGCGTTCGCGGAAGCGCTCAGGCAAAACAGGATAATGGCGTAGACCCAAATCGCCGTGCGCATCAACGCAGCCCCCGATCCCGCAAATGCAATGGGTCGAGGAACGACACCAGAATTGTGTCGAAATTCTTTGCGCCCTTCGCCCTTGACATCGGGTGTGCGGGATCGGATCGACTGCCGTTGATCGTACGATGAAGGGGAGGATGGCGGCTTGACGCCTGCTGCACGCTCAAGTGATGCCGCGCCGGGAGCCTTTGTCGCCGTCGACTGGGGCACCAGCAGTTTTCGCGGCTGGCTGATGTCGGCCGCCGGCGAGGCAATCGCGGAGAGCCGCGGCGCCGAAGGCATGTTGCACTGTGCAAGTGGCGGCTTTGCGCCGGTGCTGCGCGATCACCTCGCAAGGCTTGGCGCTCCGGGTGCAATGCCTGTGCTGATTTGCGGCATGGCGGGCGCGCGGCAGGGCTGGGCCGAGGCACCCTATCTGAAGACGCCGACCCGTCTCGACGCCCTGCATGAGGGCGCCATCCGGATCGACACACCCGGCGATGTCCGCATCCTGCCCGGCATCGCTCAGGCGCGAGCCGATCGGCCCGACGTCATGCGCGGCGAAGAAACCCAGCTTCTGGGGGTGACCGAGCCCGGCTTTACCGGCCTTGTCTGCATTCCCGGCACCCACAGCAAATGGATCAAGATCGAACAGGGGCACGTCGTCGAGTTTTCGACCTGCATGACCGGCGAGCTGTTCTCGGTGATCTCGCAGCACAGCATCCTTGCGCACGCGGTCGAGACGGCCGGTCCATCTCCGGCGGATAGCGGGCCGTTCCGCGAGGGCCTTGCGACGGCGCTGGCTGCGCCTGCAGGATTGACCGCATCGCTGTTTCGGCTGCGCGCCGCGCAACTCCTGGGTTTCGAGCGGCGCGCCGACGGTGCGGCGCGGCTGTCCGGCCTTTTGATAGGAAGTGAGATCGCCGATGCGCTGCATCGGTACGGTGCGCCGCAATCGCTGCGACTGATCGGGGCAGGCCAGCTTGGCCGGCTTTACGAGGGAGCGCTGACGGCGCAGGGTTTTGACGTGACGGCGGTCGATGCGGAGCAGGCGTCACGTCTCGGCCTCGGCAAGGCCGCCATCAACATTTGGGGAGCGCAGTTCTGACATGAAGCCTTTTCCCTGGCCGAAAGTGAAGCGCTCGCTGGTGGCGATCCTGCGCGGTATCCGTCCCGATGAGGCAGAGGCGATTGTCGAGACGCTGATCGACGGCGGCTTTGAATTGATCGAGGTGCCGCTGAATTCGCCCGACCCCTTTGTCTCGATCGAGCGCCTGTGCAAGCGCTTCGGGAAAGACTGCTGGATCGGAGCGGGCACCGTTCTGAGCGCGGCCGACTGCGCGCGCGTTGCCGAGTGTGGCGGACGGTTGATGGTCAGCCCGAACGTCGACGCCGATGTGCTCGCGATGGCGCAGGCGCGGCAGATGGTGACCATGCCCGGTGTGTTTTCTCCCACCGAGGCATTGCTCGCGCTGCGTTGCGGAGCCTCGGCGCTGAAATTCTTTCCTGCATCCGTTCTGGGGCCGTCAGGGATCGCTGCGCAGCTTGCCGTCCTGCCGAAGGAGACGGTGGTTGGCGCCGTCGGCGGCGTGTCGGAAAAAAACCTTGCCGCCTATGTAGCTGTGGGGATCCGCAGCTTCGGACTTGGCAGCAGCCTCTATCGGCCGGGCATGACGGCCGCCGAGGTGCGCGATGCGGCGCTGGCCTCGGTCCGCGCCTACGACCGCGCGTTGGCCGAAGCGGCCACAACGGGCTAGGCGTGAAGGGCCGCCCCGGCGCTATTCCTCGTCCGCGCCCGGCCTACGCCGCAGCATGAAATGGCCGAACGCCGAGGCGATGGGCTTTGCCGGATCGTCCTGCCAGGCCTGCGCCTCGAAGGCGACCACGCGCCGGCCCTGCTTGACGATCGACACGCGCGCGTAGCTGTCGAGCGCGCGCCCCGAGCGCAAATAGTTGATGGTGAGACCGATCGGCTTGGGCGGCGCAGAGGCGCCGACTCGCAAGGTCACGCCGACGATCGCGGCCGTTTCGAGAAAGGCGCCGGTCATGCCGCCATGGATGGCGGGCAGCATCGGGTTGCCGATGATCTTTGGCGAGAACGGCATCACAAGCTCCCCGTCCTGACCATGGCGCACGCCGAGAAAGCGCGCGAACGGGCTGGTGGCGAAGGGACCGGTCGGATCGTCGGGCGCTTCGAGCGACGGCAATGCGCCATCGACCAACCGGCTGTCCGCCAGCATGTTGGTCCGGTTCGCGCCGACCATGAAGCAGGCGGTCGCGGTGGCGACGGGATCGTCCTCGGCTTCCTGGTAGGCCGTCGCGCGGACAAAGGCGATCGAGCGCGTGACTCGGTAGCATAGCGAATGCGCTGATATGGCAAGGCCCGGGGTTGCGGGTTTCTGGTAATCGATGCGCAGGTCGAGGGTTGCGATCGCGCGCGTGCCGTCGAGCGCGAGCTGCACGGCCATGCCGCAGCTCTCATCGAGCATGGCGGTGACGACACCGCCGTGCAGCACGCCGGTCTCGCTGTCGCCGACAAACACCGGGCGATAGGGCAGGCTCGACCAGGCCTCCGCTGGCGCGAACCGATCGAGCCGAAGTCCGCTGAGCTGTCCGTAGGTGGAGCGGCGGCGCTGGACCGCCTGCGCCAGCTCGTCAAACGGCAGCGGCTTGTTGGGCATCGATGGTTTGGACATGCCGGGCGTTGTAACCCAGTGTTGGCAGGTGCGCAAAAAATCGGGTGCCGAAGGCTATGCGAAACCCGTAGGCTGGGCGGCTATCCAAGCAGCCAGCTGCGCTGCTGATCTCCCTTTACGTCGCTCTTGGCAGCAATTGGACCTTAGTAAATGGCGCAACTCAACATCGGCAATTTCGCGATCGATTGCGTCGTGGATCTCGAACGGCCGTTCCTTCATGCGCAGACCTTCTTTCCCGACTTGACCGACGACATGTTCGCGCATTGCCGGCGGGTGCTGCCGAAAGCGGACCTCACGCCCGACGGCCGATTGCAAATGTGCTTCCAGTCGTTCCTGCTCAGAACCGGGCGCCACACCATCCTGATCGATACCTGCTGCGGCAATGGCAAGGATCGCGTGAGCCGGCCCGATTTCCATCATCTCAATACGAATTATATCGGCGCGCTGGCCGAGGCCGGGGTCAAGCCCGAGCAGGTCGATTTCGTGATGTGCACGCATTTGCACTGGGACCATGTCGGCTGGAACACGAGGCTGCTCGACGGCAAATGGGTGCCGACATTTCCGAATGCGCGCTACATCATCGGCCGCACGGAATACGACTATTGGGACACCCGCTTTCAGCGCGGCGAGGAGGGCATCCATCTCACCTCGTTCGCGGACAGCGTCCTGCCGGTGATGCGCGAGGGCCGCGCCGTGCTGGTCGATGACGACTACGAGCTTGACAAGGGGCTTTGGCTCGAGCCTTGCCCCGGCCATTCGCCCGGGCATGTCCTGATCAATCTGGCGTCGAATGGCGCGCATGGGCTCGTCAGCGGCGATGTCATCCATCACCGCATCCAGCTGGCGTTTCCCGAATTATCGACGGTCGCCGATACGGACAGGGCGCTGGCCCGGATCAACCGCGAGGCGTTGATCGCGCGCCTCGCCGAAAGCCCAACCATCCTGGTGCCGGCGCACTTCCCGCCGCCGGTATTCGGCCGCGTGGTCAGAAGCGAGCAGGGTTTTGCCTATGCGCCGATAGCCGGCTAGCCGAGGTCCCGCGGCCTCTTGGCGCACCGCAAAACACTTTATCTCCAGGCTCTGCCGCCGCCGTTTTCGGAATTCAGCTGTTTTTCCCGGGAAAAACCAGTATGGATCGCGCGCAGACGCAAAAAACAGCGGAATTCCGCTGAAAACTGTGTAGAAAGCCCTTCAAATCCTGCAAGCTCGTTTATTGTCGTTCGGGTCCGAATCACAAGGAGACACAATGGCTACCCAGCTTTCCAAGTCGCAGCTCATTGAGCGCATTGCCACCGCCACCGAATTGTCCAAGCGTGACGTCAAAAACGTCATGGATAATCTGGTCGATGTCGGTCACAAGGAGCTCAAGAAGAACGGGCTGTTTCTTGTGCCTGGCTTCGCGAAATTCGTGGTCGTCAAGAAGCCGGCCACCAAGGCCCGCAAGGGCACCAACCCCTTCACCGGGGAAGAGATGATGTTCAAGGCCAAGCCGGCGCGGAAGATCGTGCGCGCACGGCCCGTCAAGGCCGCCAAGGACGCCGTCTAAAAGTCCTGATCGGGCATCACGCTCCAAAGCAAAGGCCCCCGTGAGGGGGCCTTTCATTCGAGTGTCTTAGATCCCGAGGAGGAATCAATCGAACGGCGTTAATTATGCGTCAAGGTTTGCCGACCTTGCAACGCCGGCACGCGGCAATGGCGTAGTCGAGGCGACTTCAACGATCAGGCGAGCAATGCCAGGTAAACCACGTTGCGCGCTTTGAAGCTCAGTTGATCGGCCAGCGGTCGCAGCGGATCCCAGATCAAATCGAGCGTCCGCGGCTGCACGCGGCCTTCGATATAGGGTCCATGCAAGACGTCCGTCTGGTGCTCATAAAAGAGAGCGCCGAGCGCGGCCGCGGCGAAAACAAGTCCTACCAGTCCGATGATTTCCATTTGGGCCCCCGCCCATGTTTGTTATGTGGGGGCATTCATACGGCTAAAATTCTAAGGTTCCGGTCGCGCTGACGGGCGCAATCGAATGATTGCGTTAGCATTTCGCTAACAAGCCATCAATCCCGCGGCGCCTCGGCGATCCGTGCCGACAGGCTCCTTCCGAACACGAGCTGCACCCGCTCTCCCGCAAACAGCGTCTCGTGATAGACGATCGGCCGCGATTCGGAATCGACGTCGACGGTCTCGACCAGAAGCACGGGAACGGAAGCAGGCTGGTCGAGGTGGCGCGCGTCGGCCTTTGATGGCATGTGCGCGATGCAGCGCGTGACATCGCGGAAATAGTCGGGAACGGCATACTGTCTCAGCGCCGCCGTCATCGACATGGTCTTGCGATAGATGTCGGCGAAGCCTGCGAACCTATCGGCCGGCAAATAGGTCTTGGCAACGCTGATCGGCAATTTGTCGGCCTGGCCCACCAGATGCAGAAACACCGCCTTCTCGCCATCGCGCATCTTCAGCGCCGCGGCGATCTTGCCGTGGACTGCGCGTTCGCCGGCCGCGAGCAGGGTGTGGCTCGGCACTTTCCCTTGCAACGCGATATTGGTGCTGAACCGCGTGCGCTCGCCGATGGGGTAGTCGACCATGTCGGGAACGAGCCAGGAGCCGCTGCCCTTGCGCTTGAAGACGACGCCGCGCTGGACCAGCGCCGCGATCGCCTGCCGCACGGTGTGGCGGTTGACGCCGAATTGCGAGGCGAGCTCGTTTTCCGAGGGCAGACGGTCGCCGCCCTCGAACTGCCGGCTCTTGATCCGCTGCAGCAGGATGTTTTCCACTTGCTGCCACAGGTGTTCACCCTGGGCATGTCCGCGTTCCAGGCGCATGTCGGCGGCATTCATCGAGTCGATCTGTCAATTCTCGTGCGCGTCGCGCGCTCCGGTCAAGCAATCGTTCGGAACAGCAGCCGTGCGCGAGGGAGTGATCACTGTCATAAACCCGTAGCAAAATCTGTCTAGACAGCTTTTTGAGGCCACCACCAACGAGATGCAAGCGGGAATATGGTTGGGCTGTCCATTTCTGGCCTGTCGAAGAGTTTTGGCCCGGTCCAGGTGCTCAGGGACGTCTCTCTGGACATCGAGGACGGTGAATTCTTGACCATCCTCGGCCCTTCGGGCTGCGGGAAATCGACGCTGCTGAAAATTGTCGCCGGCCTCGAGACGCAGGATTCGGGGTCGGTGTTCCTGGGCGAGCGGCAGCTCGACGGGGTTCGCCCAAAGCATCGCGATGTCGCGATGGTGTTCCAGTCCTACGCGCTCTATCCGCACATGACGGCGGGGGAGAACATCGCGCTGCCGCTGAACATGCGGCGTCTTTCGGCCTCGCAACGATTTCCCATGCTGGGCGCGCTGTTGCCCGGCACGGCGGCCATCCGAACAGAAATCGCCGCGGAAGTTTCGCGCGTCGCCACCGCGCTCGGGATCGACGGGCTGCTGGACCGCAAGCCCGCGCAGCTGTCGGGCGGGCAGCGCCAGCGCGTTGCGGTGGGCAGGGCGATGGTGCGCGAGCCCGCGGTCTTCCTCATGGACGAGCCGCTGTCGAATCTGGATGCCAAGCTGCGCGTGCAGATGCGCGCCGAGATCAAGGAGCTGCATCAGCGGCTCGGCACCACCTTCATCTATGTTACCCATGACCAGACCGAAGCGATGACGCTCTCGGACCGCGTCGTGGTGATGGCGGGCGGCGAAATCCTGCAGGTGGCGCGCCCGCAGGACATCTATGCCGATCCCTGCGACCTGCGCGTCGCCGAGTTTGTCGGTTCGCCAAAGATCAACATCATCGAGGGGCGCGCCGATCGCGACGGGCTGGTCGAGGTCGCCGGATTGCGCCTGCCGGTGGATTTCGCGGCTACGGCCGGCGACCGAATCCTGGTCGGCATCCGGCCCGAGACGCCGCGCCTGGCCGAGCCCGGAGCCAGGGAAGCGATTGCCGCCAGCGTCCGCCTGGTCGAGCATCTCGGTTCCGACGTCTTCGTCCATGTTGAGATGCCGGGCGCTTCACATCCGTTCGTCGTGCGCCTGCCGGCCGAACGGGCTTCGCGAATTCAGATCGGGGAGCCTCTTCAGCTCGCTCTGCCGGCAGGCCAGTTGCTGTTGTTCGACGCGAAGGGCCGGCGCATCCGAACGGCATCCTCGGTCGCGTCGATCGAGCGGCGGGCCACTGCATGATGCCGGCCTCCGTCATGTCAGATCATGCCACGCCGCTACCGGCGCGCCTCAAGACACCAGCGACGGAGAAGGTTTCCGAAGCGGTCACCGCCGGTCTGTTCGTGTTGCCAGGCTTTGTGCTGCTCGCCATTCTGTTCTTGCTGCCGGTGATCGCGATCTTCGTGATCGCGGCAACCGACTGGCAATTCGGCGCCACGCATCTCGCTTTCGTTGGATTCAAAAACTTCCGGGAAGTGTTTGCCGATCCGGCTTTCCGTATTTCCCTGCTCAACACGTTTGTCTACGTGCTGATCGTCGTGCCGGGGACGATCGGGTCAGGGCTTTTGATCGCGTTGCTGATCGAGGCGAGGCCCGCCTTGCGCGGCTTCTACCGCGCGATCCACTTCCTCCCCTTCATGGCGACGCTGGCGGCGACCGCGGTCGCCTGGGAGATGCTGCTGCATCCGACCATCGGTCTCGTCAATCAGGTGTTTGCCGCGCTGGGCCTGCCGACGGCCAGCTGGCTGCGCAACGAAAGCACCGTGCTGCCGGTGCTGGCGCTGATCGGCATCTGGCAGAATCTCGGCTTTGCCATGGTGCTGTTCCTCGCGGGCCTGAAGGCCATTCCGAACGACTTGTACCAGGCCGCGGAAATCGACGGCGCCGATGGATGGCTCGACCGGCTTCGCACCGTCACGCTGCCGATGCTGGGGCCGGTCGCGATGTTCGCCGTGATCGTGGTGGCGATCAGGGCGTTCGAGGCGTTCGACACGGTAGCGATCCTGACCCAGGGCGGGCCGGGCCACGCGTCGGAACTCATCCTCTACACGCTCTACCGCGAGGGCTTTGAATATCTGCGCACCGGCTACGGCGCGGCCGTGACCGTCGTCTTTCTCGGCATCATCGTGACGCTGACGCTGGTCCAGATCACCGTCATGGAGAAGCGGGTGCATTACTCATGAGGAGCGGGCACTTCCTGCATCCGTCGGCGATCGGCCGGCATGCCGCGCTGCTCGCCAGCGGCGCGCTGACGCTTTTTCCCTTCATCTGGATGATCTCGCTCTCGCTGAAATCGCCGCATGAGATATTCGACGGTGGATTTTCCCTGCTGCCGAGACAATGGCACGCCTGGGAGAACTATTCGCAAGCGCTCACGGCGGCGCCACTGCTTCGTTTCCTGCTCAACGGCGTCATCGTCTGCTCGTCCATTCTGGCGCTGCAGGTGCTGGTCTGCGTGCCGCTGGCCTATGCGCTGGCGAAATTGCGGTTCCACGGCCGCAACGCGCTGTTCGGCGCGGTGCTGTTCTCGCTGCTGCTGCCACATCAGGTGCTCGCGCTGCCGGTCTTCATTCTCTGCTACAAATTGGGAATCCTGAACAGCTATGCGGCGCTGATCCTTCCCTTCGTCGTCTCGCCCTTCGGCATCTTCCTGTTCCGGCAATTCTTCCGCACCATCCCCGACGACATCCTGCACGCGGCGCGGCTCGACGGCTTGTCGGAGTTCTCGATCGTGTGGCGCATCGTGATGCCGATGTCGCTGCCGGCCGTGATCGCGTTCTCGATCTTTTCCGTGGTTGCGCACTGGAACGACCTGTTCTGGCCGAGCATCGTCATCAAGACGACGGAGCTGATGCCGCCCTCGCTCGGCGTCGCCGCCTTCCGCGGCATCGAGGCCGGCAGCGACTACGGCCCGCTGATGGCGGGCGCGGTCATTGTGGTGCTGCCGCTTCTCATCGCCTTCGCCTTCGCGCAACGCTGGTTCATCGAAGGCCTGACCTCCACCGCGCTGAAGTAACGACGGAGCCCCTCATGCGCCTTTTTCTCGGACTGCTTGCATACGGCCTTGCCTGCGTCGTGGCTCCATCCGTCCAGGCCGAAGAGGTGAAGCTGTCGCTGCTCTATCCCTTCGACCGCACGACGGCGGGCGCCCACAACGAAATCCGGACGCTGTTCGAGAAGGAAAATCCGGGGGTCAAGCTCGAGTTTCTGGCGCCGGCGCAGAGCTACGAGGACATCACGCAAAAAGTCATTCGCGGCGCGATGATCAACGACATGCCGGACGTGATCTACCAGGGGCTGAGCCTGTTGCGGAATCTCGTCGACCGCGACCTCGCGGTGTCGCTTGATCCCTTCATCGCGCAGGCGGGCGGCGCCGAAAAGCTCGGCTACGACCAGGGCATGTTGCGGATCGGCGAGCAGAACGGAAAACATTTCGGCATCCCCTTCGCGGTCTCGACGCCGCTCATCTATGTGAACCTCACGCTGCTCAAGGCCGCGGGTGTTGCGCCCGAGGCGTTTCCAAAGCGTTGGGACGAGATCGTAGCACTCGGCAAGCGCCTCGATGATCCCGCCAAAGGCGTGATCGGCTTCTATTATCAGTGGGACATCACGGCGAACTGGATGTTCCAAAGCCTGGTCTTCGCCAATGGCGGCCGGATGATGGACGAGGGCGAGAAGAAGATCGCGTTCGACCAGCCAGGCGGCATGAAGGCGCTGGAAACGCTGGAGGCGTTTGCGAAGGCCGGCATGCCGAACCTGCCTTCGAGCCAGGCGCGGACGGCTTTTGGTGCCGGCAAGATTGCGATCTTCGCCGACTCCTCCTCGAACCTCGGCAAGGCCACGACCGAGATCGGCGACAAGTTCGCCTTCCGGACTTTTCCGTTTCCAGTTCCGTCACCCGAGGGGCGGCTGCCCGCCGGCGGCAATCTCATGGTTATGCTGACCAAGGATCCGGCGAAGCAGCAGGCGGCGTGGAAATACATCCAGTTCGCGACCGGGCCGATCGGCCAGACCATCATGGCGAAACACACCGGCTACCTGCCGAGCAATGGGATTGCGATCAGGACGCCTGACATGCTCGGCGACTTCTACCGGGAGCGGCCGAATTACCAGACCAGCATCGCGCAGCTGCCTGTCTTGACCGGCTGGTACGCCTTTCCCGGTCCGAACTCGCTGAAGATCATCGATACCATCAGAGGACATCTGGAGTCGGTCGTGACCGGCAAGGCGTCGGCCGCGGCAGAAATGCCGCGAATGACGTCGGATGTGCAGAAATTGCTGGAGTGACGGGAATGGCTTCTCAAACGCAGATCAAGCCCAGCCCGTACGACAGGCTGGCGGCGCGGTATGACCGCTCGCGCCCAAGCTATCCGCCCGAGAGCATTGCTCATCTGCGGGCCGAAGCCGGCGACCTCGTCGCCGACGTCGGGGCCGGCACGGGAATTTTCACGCGCCAGCTTTCGGGTGTGTTGCATCAGGCGCGGGTCATCGGGGTTGAGGCGAGCGCCGACATGCATCGCGAGGCGGAACGATCTTCGCTCGGGATCGCAAACCTGTCGTTCCAGCAGGGCAGGGCCGAGGCGCTGCCGTTCGAAGGCAAAACTCTGCGCATGGTCACGGTCGCCACCGCGATCCACTGGTTCGACCGGCCCGCCTTCTATGCGGAGGTGGTGCGATGCCTGAAGCCCGACGGCGGGCTCGTTGTGCTGCAAAACATCCGGCGATGGTGGGAAGACAAATTCCTGGCCGACTACGAGGGGTTGCACGAAGCGGCGGTGCAAGGCTATTGCCGCGGCCGCTATCCCGCCCGGCACGGCACCTATGAAGAAATCGATGTCGAGGGTGAGCTGCTCGCGCGGCCGGACTTCGGCGATGTCACGGTGAGCGACTTCAACTGGTCGCGTGCAATGTCGCACGATGAGTTTGTCGATTTCAGCCTGTCGTCGTCGATCACCCAGCGCGCGATCGTGGTCATGGGCGAGGGCGCTTATCTGCGGGCGCTTCGCCAGATGCTGGAACAGCATGCCGACAGCGCCGGCATGGTCGAGATTCCCTATGTGACCCGGGTGACATCGGCGAGGCCGCTCGCGCCCGGCTATCGTTGAGCACGCGCCGGGATCAGCATCATATGCCGTCTTCATCTTCACCACTTCGCATCGTCCAGATTTCAGATACGCATCTGAGCCGGCGGCGGCCGTTCTTTCAGCACAACTGGGAGACACTGGTCGAGCTCATGAACGCCGAGGCGCCCGATCTCATTGTCTGCACCGGCGACATGAGCCTTGACGGCGCCGCGGTCGGCGACGAACTCGCTTTCGCCGCGCGCCAGTTCGAGCGCATCGCGAGCCCGGTGCTGTTCGTTCCCGGCAATCATGACATCGGCAACAGCCTGCCCGATGTCCGCGGCGGCGAGATCACCATCAGCGAACAGAGACGGCAGACTTACCGGGAGCATTTCGGCGACGATTGCTGGTTTCGCGACGTCGGCCCATCGTGGCGCTTTGTCGGCCTCAACTCCATGCTGTTTGGCAGCGGCCTCGCGGGCGAAGCGCGGCAATGGGAGTTGCTCGCGCAGGCCATCCGGACGCCGCAGGACCGCGCGCTGATGATCTTTCAGCACAAGCCGCTCTATTATCGGCTACCCAATGAGACCGAGGCCACGCAAAGCGCCGTCTATGCCGAACACCGGGCGCGGCTGAAGGGCATGCTGGCCCATGTCCACCAGCCTGTCGTCTGCAGCGGCCATATTCATCTCTACCGGACGGTGCGCTGGGGAAAGATCGCGCAGATCTGGGCGCCGGCCACGTCGTTCACGATCGCCATTCCCGGACAGAAACCGCCGAGCGGCGTCCAGCGCGTCGGCTATCTGCGGCACATCCTCGACGGCAAAAATCACCGCCACGAACTCGTCGAGCCCTGTCAGTTCATCAACACCGATTGCGGCAACTGGGCCCGAGACCCTCGCGGCTTTCATGCCCGCTATGAAACCGAGCCGCTGCGCGGTCTTGTGCTGGACCAATAGGCATTTCCCTTCGCCGGCCCGGACCTGCTAAGACAGTGGCAGGGTCTGGAATTCCGAAGGAACTGATGTGACTGCTCCCAATCCCGCTGCCGGCAAGCCGGTCGCCGCCAATGCGCTCGCCAACATCCCGAAACTGGTCACGGCCTATTTCGCAGCCAAGCCGGATCCCGCCGATCCCGCCCAGCGCGTTGCCTTCGGAACCTCGGGCCATCGCGGCTCGTCGCTGAAAAATTCCTTCAATGAAGACCATATTCTGGCGACGACCCAGGCGATCTGCGATTACCGCAAGGAAGCCGGCCTCACCGGGCCGCTGTTCGTGGGTATCGATACCCATGCACTGGCGGAACCGGCGCTCGTGAGCGCTGTCGAGGTGTTCGCGGCCAACGGCGTCGACATCATGGTTGATGAGCGCGGCGGCTATACGCCGACCCCCGTGATCTCGCATGCGATCCTCTCCTACAACGAGGGCCGGAAAGAGGGGCTCGCCGATGGCGTCGTGATCACGCCGTCGCACAATCCGCCCGAGGACGGCGGCTACAAATATAATCCGCCGCATGGCGGGCCCGCCGATACCGACGTCACGGGCAAGGTTGAGAAGCAGGCCAACCGTTACCTCGAGCAGGGGATGAAGGGCGTCGCGCGGATCACTTACGAACGCGCGCGCAAATCATCGACGGTGCATCCGCACAACTACATCACGCCCTATGTCGCCGACCTCGCCAATGTCGTCGATCTCGACTTGATCAAATCGGCGGGGGTGAAGATCGGGATCGATCCGCTTGGCGGGGCGGCCGTGCATTTCTGGCATCCGATCGCCGAGCGCTATGGCATCAAGGTGACGATCGTCAACGAGCTGGTCGATCCAACCTTCCGCTTCATGACCGCGGATTGGGACGGCAAGATCCGCATGGATTGCTCCTCGCCTTACGCGATGGCGAGCCTGATCCAGATGCGCGACCGTTTTGACGTCGCCTTTGCCAATGACACCGATGCCGACCGCCATGGCATCGTGACCCGGTCGAACGGGCTGATGAACCCGAACCATTTTCTCGCCACCGCGATTGCCTATCTGTTCGGCCAGCGCGCGCAATGGGGCAAGGACGCGGCGATCGGCAAGACCGTCGTCAGTAGCTCCATTATCGATCGCGTCGCGCGAAAACTGAATCGCAAGCTGGTGGAGACGCCGGTCGGCTTCAAATGGTTTGTCGAGGGGCTCGGCAACGGCTCCTTTGGTTTCGCGGGTGAGGAGAGCGCCGGAGCCTCGTTCCTCAAGCGCGACGGCACGGTGTGGACCACGGACAAGGATGGAATCATCCTGGGGTTGGTGGCCGCCGAAATCCTGGCCAAGACCGGGCGCGATCCGAGCCAGTTTTTCGGCGACCTGACCGCCGAGCTTGGCGTGCCCTTTTACGAACGCATCGACATGCCGGCGACCGCGCAACTCAAGAACGCGCTGAAGGCGGTGACGCCGGAAAAGCTCGGTATGAAGGAGCTCGCCGGCGACCCCGTCCGCGCCATGCGCACCACCGCGCCCGGCAACGGCCAATCCTTCGGCGGCATCAAGGTCGAGACCGAGATGGGCTGGTTCGCGGCGCGCCCCTCCGGCACCGAGGATGTCTGCAAGATCTACGCGGAAAGTTTCCGCGACGCCGCGCATCTGAAGCGGATCCAGAGCGAAGCGCAGGCGGCGCTGGCGCGGCTGGTCTGATTTTTCTTCCTTCTCGCCCTGTCGGAGAAGGTGGCGCGAAGCGCCGGATGAGGGGTTGTCTCCGCGAACTCAGTTCAAGAGGCTTCCTCGCGGAGAGAAACCCCTCACCCGGATCGCATCTTTCGATGCGATCGACCTCTCCCACAAGGGGAGAGGCGAACGATGCTATGGGGGCTGAACCAGTCTCAAAACGCTGCGGTGTTGCAGCCGCGGTTGCGGTGCCGCACGGTGCGCTGGCGCCGGGTTGTATGCAGAATGGATATTCTGCGGCACCGATCGTTATTTTGTCGGCTTGCCCAGATGATCTAGCGTTGCGAGGCAAGATCAACAGAAGGGTGGAATGACGTCCCCACAGCAAGACAGCGCCGGCCAGCCGTTCGATTTCATCATTGTCGGCGCGGGCTCCGCCGGCTGCGTCCTCGCCAACCGGCTCAGCGCCGACGGCAGGGACCAGGTGCTGCTCATCGAGGCCGGCGGCAAGGACAACAGCTGGAACATCCACATTCCGCTGATGGTGGTGAACCTGCTGCGCGACCCGAAATACACCTGGCCGTTCATGACCGAAAAGCAGGTGCATCTCAACGGCAAGGAGCAACTGTGGGCGCGGGGGCGCGTGCTCGGTGGCTCGAGCTCGATCAACGGCAATGTCTATGTCCGCGGCGACCCGGCTGAATTTGATTCCTGGAGCAGCCTCGGCTGCCGGGGCTGGAGCTGGGAGGACATGCTGCCCTATTTCAAGAAGATGGAGACCTTTGCCGACGGCGAGCCGGACACGCGGGGCGGCAGTGGCCCTATCCATGTCACGCAGCTCAAGAATTTCGACAAGCTTGGCGATGCCTATCTCGATGCCAGCAGCCAGGCAGGGCACGAACGCGTCAGCGACTATAATGACGGGCACTATGAGGGCGCGTCCTACCTGCAATATTCGACCCGACGCGGCTTTCGCTGCTCGAGCGCGGTCGGCTATTTGCGCCCCGCACGCGGCCGCTCCAACCTCACGGTCTGGACCGACACGCTGGTGAGCAGGGTGCTGCTCGACGGCAAGCGCGCCATCGGCGTCGAATGCAGGCGTGGCGGCGAGACCGTGCGCGCGCTGAGCCGCAAGGAGACCATCATCTCTGCCGGGCCGATCCAGTCGCCGAAGATACTCGAACTTTCGGGCATTGGCCGGCCCGATGTCCTGAAGGAATTTTCAATTCCGGTGCTGCACGCGCTGCCCGGCGTGGGCGAGAACATGTCGGATCATCCGAACTGCCGCCTGACCTTCGAATGCGCCAAGCCCATCACCATCAACGACGTGCTGCAGCGGCCGATGTCGAAGTTGAGGGAAGGGCTGAAGTTCATCTTCTTTGGCAAGGGGCTGCTCTCGATCTGTTCAGCCACGGCGCACATCGTGATGCGCAGCCAGCCCGGGCTGAACCAGCCCGACCTCAAGCTGCAGCTGCAGCCGTTCTCCGGCAAGGACCGCTATGCGCGGCGTCCGCAGGACGGGCTCGATCCGCATTCCGGCTTCACCATCGGCGTGATGGCGCTGCGCCCGCAGTCGCGCGGCTACATCCACGTCAAATCCGCCGATCCCGCCGATCATCCGCGGATCGATCCGAACTATCTCGCCGACGAGCGCGACCTCAAGACCCTGCTGGCCGGTATTCGTGCGGTGCGCCGCCTCGTCAGCATGCCGGCGCTGAAGGAGCTGGTCGTGCGCGAAACCCGGCCGGGGCCCGAGGTTGCGAGCGAGCAGCAGCTCATCGATTACATCCGCGCCACTACGGCGACGACCTGGCATGTCGTCGGCACCTGCAAGATTGGCAATGACGACATGGCCGTGGTCGATTCCGATCTGCGCGTGCGCGGCATCGCGGGTTTGCGCGTGATTGACTCCTCGGTGTTCCCGACCGTACCGTCGTCGAACACCAACGCGCCGACGATTGCGCTCGGAGAGAAGGGCGCCGACCTCGTTCTCAAGGCGTGGTCCGGTGCGGCCGCCAGCGCGGGCCTGACGGCAGCGGCGTAGGCAAAATCACAGCATGATCGAACGCATCGAAGTCTTCGTCACCGAGCTTCCGGTCCGCCTGCAGCGCACTTTCTCCAGCGGCAGCTACGATACCGGCCCGCCGAAGGAGCTGCTCGGCAAGCCGGTCTTCGTCAAGATTTACGCGGACGGCGTCGTCGGCTGCGCCCAGATCAGGCCGATCAGCCCCGGCCATTTTGTCGCCGATACCGTGCACAGCATGGTCGCGGCGATATCTGACATCTACGGCCCCGGCCTGATCGGCCGCGACATCTTCGATATCGAGGCGATCACCGAGGCCTTCGACCTCAGGCTCGCCGGCAACCCTGCGGCGCGCGCGGTGCTCGACATCGCGCTGCATGACGCGATGGGTAAGGCGCTGGGGAAACCGATCCACAAGCTGATCGGCGGCAGCTCGCAGCCGACTATCCCGCTGGAATGGTCGGTCAGTCTCGCCGACGACGTCAAGGTGATGATCGCCGAGGCGCGTCGCGCGGTGGAGGAGTTCGGCATCAAGGTGATCTGCCTGAAGGCCGCCGGCAAGGGCGGCTGGCCGCGCGACGTCGCCAATTTCGAGGCGGTGCGTAAAGCGCTCGGCAACGACATCGTGATCGGCGTCGATCCCAATACCGGCTGGACTGTTCCTGACACGATCAGCGCGATGAGGCGGATGATCCCGATGGGGCTCGGCTATATGGAGCAGCCGATCGAGCGCCGCGACATCAGGGGGCTTTCCGAAATCCGGGCGCAGTCGCAGGGTGTGCCGCTGATGGCGGATGAAAGCCTGTTCACGATCCAGGACGCGATTGGGCTCGCCGAAGCGCGCGCGGTCGATGTGTTTTGTATAAAACTCTACAAGATCGGCGGGCTGTCGGTGGCGCGCAAGATTTCGGCGATCGCGGATGCGAGCGGCATCCAGATCAATTGCGGCGGGCTCGCGGTCGCCTCGCAATTCGAGGCGGCCGCCTCGGCGCAATTCTGCGCCAGCGTGCGCGCGAAGAAGACCTTTGGCGCCGCGGAGTTCGTGTTCGGCCTCAACACGCTGACGCAGGATCCGTTGTCGGCGAACAGCAGCTTCACCATCAAGGACGGCGCCGTCACAGTGCCGACGGGACCCGGGCTCGGGCTCACGCTGGACGAGACGGCGCTGGAGAAGCTGACGCTGAAGCAGGTCGTCGTCACGCAGAAACGCTGAGCGGAGCGCGCGCGGCATTATCGAAGGACCTCAACCTTCGCGGCATCCGTCGCGTGCTTCTTGATGTATTCGATCGCCGAATCCGTCTGCCGCATATCGAAGTCAGCAAGATTTTGCGGTGTGATCACTTGGTAGAGATTCACGACGCTCGTCTACATCTTCCAGTATTCGGCGTTACCCCTCGGGAGCTGGACCAGCAGTTGCGCGTTCACGCTCGCGCTTTGGCCAATTCCACCTGTCGAAGCTTAAAGCCTTCCCGACAGCTCATGCTGTGCCTATGCGATTCCGGCTGATCGACGCGGGCTGCTGGGTTTTGGTTTGGGCTAAAAGAACTGCCGCTTTTCGCGCATAGGCGCCCTTCATCGCGCCCTTTGAAGTGCAAGAGGCGGCGGCTTGCCAGCTAATCCTTCGGCAGCTTTCGGACAAGCTGTTGACCCTCGAGACAGGTCAGCAGTTCAACGTAGCTTGGCGGGGTCGAACTGTCGCCAATTGTTAACCCAGTGCACATTTTCTTGTCGGACGGCGCAAATTGCGACCATTGCGTTTGAAGCTGATCCTTGGCCTTTTGCTCGTCGTCCGCACATTTCTTTATCGTTGCGTTCAAGCCAGCATTTGGGTCGAAGGCGGCGGCGCTGTCGACTTTGCATTCCCGTTCAATGTTGAAGTTCGGAACATCATCCGCGACCGTAACGATCAGTTGCGAAGCCAGGACCAGGGTCGAAAATGAGATCAACATCCTTTTTCTCCCAGTACGAGCCTTATCGGTCGCGCTTGGCTAGAGGAACGCGTGCCCCGGCTGTGGCTGCGAGGCGAACCATGAATTCGGGACGCTATGGCAGACTATTTGCGCGCGCTATGCGATTTCGGCAGCAACCTTTGCCCTCATCTCGAAAAGATCGGCCAAAAACACGACCCGTTGGCTCACGCGGGCTACGCCGCTCTGAACGGATCAGTCCGACTCCGGCATCGACATCTTTTGCAGAAGAGCCAGGGCCTCATCGGCCCTGTCAACGGGCACGAACAGATGATCGTGGTAAAACGCCGAAACGGCATTCACACTTATGCCAGCCTGCGCCAGCCGAGCCGTAATCGCGGCGAGAAAACCCACCGCCTCAAGAGAGGAATGAATTGTCAAGGTGATCAGGCGGGACGCAAAATGGTAGGGCAGCCCCAGGCTTTCAGCCTCCTCACACCGTATCACAAGTGTTGTTCCTTCCTGCTCACGGAATGTAAGCAGCGGCCTCAGTACGGCTGGAGTTTCTTTCTCTCGCGAAATCGTACAAAACGCGAAAATGCCTTCTTGCATTTCGGGTTTCATAGCTCTCAGCAATGTTGCGAGATTGAGTTCACCTGCCACAGTTATAGGTGCCTTCACTTCACGGCTGCGGCGTCATCGCGGACTCGCGCTCCTGCAGCGCGCGCCGCACTGTCGCGGGCGTGAGCCGCGGCGCGACCGACTTGATGAAATCGAGCACGAAAGATCGCAAATAAGTATTGGCGCGCAGGCTGATGAAGATCGTCGAGGCCTCGAACAGATGGTCGGCGGGCCGCGCGCGCAGGCCGGTGTCGCGCTTGGAATCGAAGGTGATGGTGGTCAGCACGCCGATGCCGAGCCCGAGCTCGATATAGGTCTTGCAGACATCGGCATCGATTGCGCTCAGGATCACCTTGGGCTCGATATTGGCCTTCTTGAACGCGCTCATCACGCGCCAGCGGCCGCTGTAGCGGGGATCGTAGGAAATGATCGGATAGCGCGCGATCTCCTCCAGCGTCAGCGGCTCGACCTTGAGGATGGGATGGCCGATCTTGGCCACCACCGAGCGCGGCAGCGAGAAGCAGGGCAGTTTCACCAGGTTCGGTAGCTGTTTTTGCGTATCGGTGCCGATCGCGAGATCCGCCTCGCCGGAATCGACGAGGTTGCAGATATCCTCGGGGTTTCCCTGCTTCAGGATCAGCTCGACTTCCGGATATTTCTTGACGAATTTCTCGATCACCATCGGCAGCACGTAGCGCGCCTGGGTATGCGTGGTCGCAATCGTGAGCACGCCGCGGTTTGTCGAACTGACATCCTCCTTCAGCGCACGCAGTGCGTCGACGTCGGTAACCACGCGCTTTGCGATCTCGAGCACGTGCTCGCCGGCCGATGTCAGCCCGATAATGCGGTTGCGGGTGCGCCGGAAAATCTCGAAACCGAGCTCGGCCTCGAGCAGCAGGATCTGCCTGCTGACACCGGGCTGGGAGGTATGCAGCGCCTGCGCCGCAGCGGAGAGGTGGTTATTCTGCCGCACGATCTCGAGCACGTAGCGCAGCTGCTGCAGCTTCATCGTCTCTCCGGTATGTCAAACAACGCTAGCAGGATAACGCCTTATTCTGTGCGTGAATACCCGTGATCCCGCATACTCCTTGTCGCGCTAGTGCCCACTTTCCGAAGTTCGTACACCAATTCAGCGACTACCTTCTACGAACTTCGGAAAGCATGGGCACTAGCAAACATATGATTCTAGTGCCGCTTTTCGATTTGAAGTCCCTGGGTTCATTTCGCCGCAGGCGGGGTAGGGACTTCAAATCGGCGGCACTAGCCAATCAAGAGCATTCGGGTTTGCAGGAAATGACCGAGCTGTCGGACAAGAATTACGACGTCATCATCGTGGGCGGCGGCAATGCGGCGTTGTGCGCTGCGCTCTCGGCGCGGGAGCAGGGCAGCAGCGTGCTGCTGCTGGAGCGCGCGCCGGTCGAGGAGCGCGGCGGCAATTCGGCCTATACCGATGGGTTGATGCGGACGGTCTACGAAGGCGCCGACGACATCCGCGCCTTCGCGCCCGACCTCACCGACGAGGAGGTTCGCGTCAGCGATTTCGGCAGCTATACCGAATCGGATTTTTTCGACGACATGGCGCGGATCACGCAATACCGCACCGATCCGGATCTCTGCGAAATCCTGGTGAAGGGCAGCAAGCCGACGCTGCTCTGGATGCGCGACCAGGGCGTGCGCTTCATGCCCAATTTCGGCCGCCAGGCGTTTCGCATCGACGGCCGTTTCAAGTTCTGGGGCGGCGCCACCATCGTGGTCGCTTCCGGCGGGCCGGGCCTGGTCGATGCGCTGTATGCCCGCGCGGAAAAGAACGGCGTCGACATCGTCTATGAAGCCTGGGTCCGCGATCTCATTGCGGATGCCGATGGCGTCAGGGGCGTTTCCCTCCGATACGAGGGCCGTGACGTCGAATTGTTCGCCCGCGCGGTGGTGCTGGCCTGCGGCGGCTTCGAGGCCAATGCCGAGTGGCGCACCAAATATCTCGGGCCCGGCTGGGATCTCGCCAAAGTGCGCGGTTCGCGCTTCAACAATGGCGACGGGCTTGCCATGGCGCTCAAGCTTGGCGCACAGCCGTTCGGCCATTGGTCCGGGTGTCATGCCACCGCGTGGGAACGATACGCGTCCGATTTCGGCGATCTCGCTTTGACCCCGCAATATCAGCGCCACTCCTATCCCTTCGCCGTCGTCGTCAACGCCAACGGCTTGCGCTTCATCGACGAGGGCGCGGACTTCCGCAATTACACCTATGCGAAATATGGCCAGGCCGTGCTGCAGCAGCCCGGGCAGGTTGCCTGGCAGATCTACGACGCCAAGACCAAGCATCTCCTGCGCGACGAATATCGCACGCGGCATGTTACCAAGGTCATTGGCAACACGCTCGAAGAGCTCGCCGACAAGATCGAGGAGGTCGACAAGGCGCAGTTCCTCCGCACCATCCAGGAGTTCAATGCCGCGGTGCAGGATGACGTGCCCTTCAATCCGAATGTGAAGGACGGCCGCGGCGCGCGGGGCCTGGCCGTGCCGCGTTCAAACTGGGCCTGCAAGATCGATACGCCGCCCTACGAGGCCTATGCCGTCACCTGCGGCGTCACCTTTACCTTCGGCGGCGTGAAGGTTTCTCGCGACGGCGAGGTGCTGGATACCGGCAATGTGCGCATTCCCGGCTTGTTCGCGGCCGGCGAGATGGTCGGCGGCATCTTCTACTTCAACTATCCCGGCGCCAGCGGGCTCACCAGCGGCGCCGTGTTCGGGCGGCTCGCCGGTACCAGCGCCGGGCGCTACGCGCTGCAGAACAACGCGGCGCGGGCCTCTGAACGCAAATACGCCTGAGGGCGCATCCACGGCTCCAGAATAGCAGGCGCATATGCTGGAGCCCCAAACGTTATTGGATGCGCATCGTGAATGAATCTATCCGAACATTCGATAACAGGAGGAAATCCAGATGAATGTAGCGGTTTCGGTGCCCTCGACGACCCGGACGGTCGCGGAATATGCGGTCAAGCTCCGCTACGAGGATTTGCCTGCCAACGTCATCAGCGCGGCCAAGCAATGCATCCTGGATAGTCTGGGTTGCGGCGTCTTCGGTGCGCCGACGCCGTGGTCGAAGTCCGTGGCACGCACGGTCGAAAAGCTCGGTGGGAAGCAGGGCGCCAGCGCCTGGGGCATGAAGCTGCGCGCCGATCCGCTCGGCATCGCGCTGATCAACGGCACCTCCGCGCAGGGCTACGAGCTCGACGATTGCCACGACCAGTCGATGTCGCATTATGGCGCCGGCGTGGTGCCCGCCGTGCTCGCGGCCGCGGAAGGCTTTGGTCCCTACAGCGGCAAGGAGATCATCCTTGCGACCGTCATCGGCTACGAACTGGGCACGCGCATCGGCAATACCGTGAGCCCGCACGCGTTCAATCGCGGCTTCCATCCTTGCGGCCTTACCAGCACGTTTGCGGCGGCAGCGACGATGGGCAAGCTGCTCAAGCTCGACGTGGAAAAATTCGTCAACGCGCTGGGACTGGCCGGCTCGCAGGCCGCGGGCCTGATGGCCTCGCAATATGGCGCGATGGCCAAGCGTTTCCACTCCGGCAAGGCGGCGCAGAACGGCATGCTTGCCGCCCTTCTGGCCGACGAAGGTCTGACCGGCGTGCGCAACGTGCTCGAAGCGCCCTATGGCGGCTTCTGCTCGACCTATGCCGAGAAGTACGATCTCGGCTATGCGACCAACGGGCTCGGCCAGGAATTCGAGATGCTGCACAACGGCTTCAAGCGCTACTCGTCGCTGGCGAGCAGCCACACCTCGGTCGACGCGCTGCGTACGATCCGCGAGAAGCACAAGATCAAGGGCGAGGACGTCGCCAAGGTGCTGGTCGAGACCACGGAAGTGGTGAAGCTGCATTGCGGCTGGCCCTATGTGCCCGCCGAAACCATCACCGCGCAGATGAACCTGCCATACACGGCAGCCGTCACGCTGCTCGAAGGCAACGCCTTTGTCGATCAGTATGTCGACAGCAAGCTGCGTGATCCCAGGATCATGGAGCTCGCGGATCGGGTCGAGTCGGTGGTGGCGCCGGATCTCAATTCGCTAGGGCCGCATGAGATGCGCGCCGTGCGCGTCACCGTGACGATGAAGTCGGGCGAGAAGTTCACCGAGAAGCAGCTTTACCGCAGCGGCCACTGGAAGAACCCGATTCCGGAAGAGGTGCTGAAGGAAAAATTCCGCGATCTCGCCGGCCGCGTGCTGACCAAGGAGGCGGTGGGCGAGATCGAAGGCATCGTATCGACGCTGGAGACGCATGCGACGCCGGCAGCACAGCTCGGCAAGGAGTTGCAGAAGCTTCGCGCCTGATCCGCTTCTGACGGCAAGTGCTTTCGCGCGAGGGTCGCGCGGAGGCGTCCGCGAAATTGGCTGGGGAAGAAAGACAATGGAACAGACGCTGGCCGCCGCCTTGGCCGATTTCGCAGCCCATACCTCGCACGCCAAAATCCCGGCCGAGGTGAGGAAGGCCGCGCTCTGGCATGTGCTCGACTCCATCGGCGTCTGCATCGCCGGCGCCAGTCCGCGCGAGGAAAGCGGGCAGGCGGCGCGCAAGCTCGCCGAGACGTGGCGGGCACGGCCCGGCGCCATGATTTTTGGGCTGAATGCGACCTGCCGGCCGGAAATGGCCGCGCTGCTCAACGGCGCGCTGGCGCAGGCGCTGGAGATGGACGACAAGCACGGCTCGTCGCTGGCGCGGCCGGGCTCGACGGTGACGCCCGCGGTGCTCGCGGTCGCGCAGGCCAACAACATGTCGCTGCGCGATGTCGTCACCGCCGTGACGGTCGGCTACGAGGTCATGATCCGGCTCGGCTTTGTCGCGGGCGACCGCTTCCTGGAGCGCGGCTATCACACCAGTTCGCTGCTGGGCGCGTTCGGCACGGTGGCGGCTGTCGGCTCGCTGCTCCGCGCCAGCCCCGAGACCATCGTCAATGCGCTCGGCATCGCCGGCACGTTCGCCGCGGGCATTCAGGAGGCGACCCGTACCGGCTCGACCTCGAAGATTTTGCATGGCGGCTGGGGCGCGCATAGCGGCGTGATCGCGCTCGAACTTGCCGGCGCCGGCATCACCGGTCCCTCAAGCGTGTTCGAAGGCAAGTTCGGCTTTTTCAACTGCTTCCTCACGCCGGTCACAGGCCAGCTCGATTTTGCCAAAGCCGCGAAAGGTCTTGGCAGCCGCTGGTATCTGCCGGAGACCGCGTACAAGCCTTATCCGTGCTGCCAGCTCATCCACGCCTTCATCGAAGGCGCAAAACAGATCCGCAGCGAATTGAAGGAGGCCGGCAAGCCGCTCGACACCATCGAGCAGATTTCCTGCCAGCTCGCCGAGCCGGGCCTGACGCTGGTCACCGAGCCGAAGGACCGCAAGATGCGGCCGACCCATCCGCATGAAGCGCGCTTCAGCCTGCCTTACGGGGTCGCGACCACGCTGCTCTATGGCGACGTCGACGTCGAGTCGTTCCGGCCCGAGCGATTGAAGGACGCAGAGGTGCTGCGGCTCGCCGAATTCGTGGTGTCCTCGGAAGACCCGGACTCCGATTATCCCGCCCATTGTCCGGCGATCATCGAGGTCACCGCGCTCGGCAAGGTGCATCGCCGCCACATCCGCTTTCACCCGGGTTCGCCGGAGGCGGCGCTGTCGGAAAGCGACGTGCTCGACAAGTTCGCCCGCAACAGCGCCTGGTATTTTGGCGAGGCCGCGCGCGCGATCGGCGCGGCGCTGGTGAAAAGCGAGGACGTACCGCTCGACCATCTGCTGCAACAAATCGTGGCCGGCGCGTCGCCGTCGGTCAGCGTCGCGGTCTAGCGATCATGTGTTCGCTTTGAGGCGAAGCAAAGGGAGGTTGCCGTGAAGTTTCGAACCTATGCTGCGCATGCCGCGTTGGCGACGGCACTCTGGCTGATGTCTGTGCTTGGATGTGCCGCCGGCGAGTCGCCGCTCACCATCGTGGTCGGCTATTCCGCGGGCGGATCGACCGATACTATCGCGCGCGTGTTCGCGCTGCGCCTGCAGGACAAGCTCGGCCGCGCCGTCGTGGTCGAAGACAAGCCGGGCGCGACCGGGCAGATCGGCGGCCGGTTCGTCGCCAAGGCTGCGCCCGACGGCAATACGATCCAGATTGCGGCGCAGACCACGCATGCGGTTGCGCCCAGCCTTTATGGCAAATCGATCGGTTATGACCCGCTCAAGGACTTCACGC
>Ga0210403_10001103_pt1 | contig 26207 bp, 19 predicted proteins | sample IncBWC19MmetaG_FD_150863 | JGI IMG/M metagenome (GOLD analysis project Ga0210403, IMG submission 150863) | Forest soil microbial communities from Barre Woods Harvard Forest LTER site, Petersham, Massachusetts, United States - Inc-BW-C-19-M | ecosystem: Environmental > Terrestrial > Soil >... | reverse complement strand
TTCCTTCCGCATTGGAGATGACGCCTGGCTCGACAGTATTTGGAAGTCAATCAACTTCATGTACAGCGAGCGATGCGGAACCGACATTCCAGGCATTCACGGCCGCTGTCATCAAGATATCTACACGGTTCATGATGACAAGCGCATCGTCGTCAATGGCGGGTATCACGATGCGGGCGACCTTTCCGCCACTGGAAACACGCCGGGAATGGTGTACGCCTTGTTGTCCCTTGGGGACAGTCTGAAGCGGCACGGTGGAAACGTCGCTCTCTCGAATCGTCTGCTGGAAGAAGCACGCTGGGGCTTGAATTGGGTGCTCAAGACGCGATTTGGCGACGGGTATCGCAGCACTGGCCAATTAGTGAGTTACTGGACCGATGGGATTATGGGCACGTCTGACGATCGATTCGGACAAGCCGTCAACAACCCGGAATGGAATTTTCGCGTGAGTGGGGTAGAAGCATTGGCGGCGCGCGTATTGAAGGACAGCGACCGTGAGCTCGCTAACCGCAGCCTTATGGTTGCGGAGGAGGATTGGAAGTACGCGGTCGAAGGTCTGAAAACCGCGCCTCCACTCACTGAAGTCTACGGGGCGCAGGACGAGTTGGAGCGATTATCCTTTGGCGTTGTTGCATCGGTCGAGCTTTATCTGGCGACTGGAGACGATCGCTACGCGCAGGAAGCCATTGTTTTGGGCGATCTGGTCCTCAACTCGCAAGAACGCACTTTGCAACCCTGGCAAATTCCGTTAACCGGTTATTTTTACACCGGCCCCAAGCGTGAGAATCTTTTTCATCGCTTTCACATCGGGCAGGAGCAAGAGCCGATCATGGCTCTCATCCGTCTATGCGAAGCCTTCCCGGAGCACGAGAAGTGGATGAAGTGGTACTCGGCGGTGGTGTTGCACTCACAATACTATTTAAAGGCTGCAGCCGTCGTGGATGAGCCTTATGCCGTTTTGCCAGCGGCTGTATACCGCGAGAGTGAAGCACGGCTGATTCCCGAGTCCAAGAATTGGACACCGCTTCGGGCCGCCGATCGCGATGCCTATGTGCAAGAGGTGCGGCGCGGAATTCCGCTGGGCGGCGAGAATTATCTGCGCAGATTTCCAGTCTGGTTTGATTTTCGCGGCAACTCCAGTGTTCTGCTCTCGCAAGCAAAAGCGCTCTCGGCGGCGGGACAATTGCGAGGGGATTCGGAAGCGGAAGACTTGGCACAGATGCAGGCGCAGTGGTTCGTCGGACGGAATCCTTTCGCCGCCAGCGTGATGTATGGCGAGGGCTACGACTGGACGCCGCTGTACAGCGTCCGCTCCGGCCAAATGGTTGGCGCGCTTCCCGTCGGAATTGAAACCAAGAGGTTTGATGACGCTCCTTACTGGCCCAACCAGATTTGCTGGACCTATAAAGAGGTCTGGACTCAACCGGTAGGACAGTGGATATGGCTGATGGAAGATATCAGTGTGCCTACCATGGTGCGAGGTATGGCGAACCCTGCCACTCACGATCCAGTCGAATTCCGGGAACAGAAGACCGGTCAGATTACAACAGCGCCTGTGAGTTCGCGCGACGGCGAATTCAATATTCGCTTGCCGGAAGGTCACTACGATGTGCGCCAGGGCTCAGTACACACAAGCGTCGCCATCCTCCCCGGACGGTCTTATGATGTCGATCTGCGTCCTGACCGCGTCTTTGACTTCAAAGTGACATCGCAGAATCTCATAAACAACGAACTCGTACTGCGAGTCTCGGCCGAAGGTGCAGGCCATCACACGTTCACAATACGCAGCGACAATCTGACGCTCAAGGAACCCGGACAGGCGGAGATGAACCTTGCTTCTGCGGGTGCGCGCGACATCGTCTGGCACGCCCATGTAGTTTCGTCAACAACACCTTGGGCGGCAGTGGTCATTCCTGATGGCACGCTCGCTGCACGGCACGAAATCACGGGCGTAATCAAGGAGCCTGTATCGAACACAGCCCGAGGGCGTTCCAAAACTCGTTAAGGGCGCAGATTGTTAAGCGGGTTGAGGCTGATTAGGACGAAGGCTCTCGTGACGTACGATTTTGGCTTTGGCTTCTTTTCCATTCGGCAATCTAAGCAACAGGTAATTGCCCTCGACTCGTGCAGGAATACGCTGGTCTTTGCTCAGAGTTACGAACCCATCGCTCTGTTCCAAGGGAGGATCGAAGACGGCCGTGTAGAGCGTACCGTTGACGATCAGCAGGACTCCGCGAACCACAGCATAGTCTCCGCCAACGACGTTACGGATACCGTCCGGAAGCGGCGGATCAAGATTGAATACAGTCGCACAAGTGAAACCGGATGAGACCACTTCTACTTGACCTGAAACGTTGCAGGAAGCGTCAGTGTGCCCATTCTGGGTCGTGAACAAGGGTTCGAGTTGCCAAGCCAAAAGGAATGCAATGGCGATGGGTTTAAACATGGAAAGCACCTGACCGGACGATTATCGATTGCCGCGAGAAAGCTCCATTCGCATAAGGTGATACGTCATTAACTGGTCAGGACGCAAGAAGGCTTCACGAAATTCTTTTTCCGCGCGCTGAGTGTTACCTACGGCGCGGTCGAGCATCCCGGCATTGTAGAGCAGCCATCCATTTCTTGAACTCATGTCACGGTCGCGGTTTGTGCGCTCGAGTATGTTCTGCAATCTATGCTTTGCCGCGCGCTCATCGAAATCGGGCAGCTCTTGCGATGCTCGCCAGGACCAAACTGCATCTTCCGGTCTCGACTGCTCAGCCGCCTGCTTGAAGCTGCTTCGCGCTCGTTCGGGCAGGTTGCAACTCTTATAAACACTTCCCAGAAGATACGTGAACCTGGCAGATCGCAAAAATGGCTCTAGTCCGTCGCGCGTAAACGCCAGATCCGACACTGGCTCTGCAATGTGATCGGTCACATTGATTGCCTCAGAGCACTGCGCGTGTTTTGCGAACGACAAGGCCCGCTGTATTTGCATTTCCAGCCACACCTGCCGGACATTCGTTCCGCCCTCCGCGCGCTGGAAGAAGCGATTGTGGAACAGCGCAGCCGCTTTCTCGAACTCTCCGGCCTCGGTTAGATTCAAAATGAGTTCATACACAAGAGGAGAGGGCATATTGGCGCGATCGGGATAGCCCTCCAACGCGGCTACACGCTCCTGCGGCGGACGTTGCAAAATACTCAAGGCCTGATCCATCCCCGTATAAAGCTCGACATTCTGAGAATCGGTGCGAAGACCTTCCTGGAAGGCCATCAATGCCTGTTCGGCATTTCCTTTCTCGTGCAACAGCGCGCGGCCCAGGCTGGCATGCAGAACGGGAATCTGGGGATTCAACCGTCGCGCCTGTTCCCACTCGGCAAGAGCTTCGTCAGTCATTCCCTTCGAGAAGTAAAGCGTTCCGAGCAGGTAGTGTGCGCTTGAGTCATGCGAATCCGCACTCAGCGTCGCTATCAAGACCTCAAGGTCTTCTGCGCGATTGGGAAATACATAGTTTGCGGAGAGCTTCGAAGCGGCGCTGAAATCCGCAGAACCGGACTGCCCTAGCTTTTCGCGGCAATATCCGCGATAGTAAGCGACCATGGGATGTTTGTCCGGAGGAGGTATGCCGGGTTCGCGTTCATCAACGACCGCCGCAGGGTATGCGCGTGAGAGAACATCAAGCGCTTGTGAGTACATTCCCAGCCGCATATATTCCGCGGCGACATTCAACACCCGCTCGGCGTCATCCGCGAGATGATGTAGGTCAGCTCTGCCAACCTGCTCAAGCAGAAAATAGCTCTGAGGAAATCGCACCAGCCATTGTTGAGCAAGCCTTTGGGACTTTTCTTTCTGCCCTTCCGCTCCGAGGACCGCTGCCAACTCTTCAGCCGTGCGAAGATCGTCCGGAGCCGAATGATTGGCTTCCAGTAAGTAAGACTCTGCCTCTTTCAAATTTCTTTCGCGTGCCAACAACTCCGCCAGTCGCAGTCCGGCTGCCGCGCGGAAGGCGGGCATCCGCGCAGCGGCTTCATAGGATTCTCGCGCCTCGTTACTCTGACCGAGGCCTTCGTACGTAACTCCGAGGTAATAGGCAACTCCAGCGTCCGACATGTTGCGGGCGTAGACGGGCTCGAGAAGGGTCTTGGCTTCTTTGAAACGCAGCAAAGCGGCAGATAGGCGTCCGGCCGCCCTACGCACCTCAATGCTCTCCGGAAACTTGGTTAGGGCTTCGTGATACGTTTGCAACGCCATCAACAAGTTCCCATCAAGCTCCTGTTCATTCCCCAGTTGAAGCCAGTCGTCCTCCGTGCGATGCTCTGGATCTGGCATCTGATACGAAGCCTGTGGACCAACGTGAACGTGCTCCGCTGGGGCCCAGTCGTATTGGCCCTCCGTGTGGCGAAGCAGAACCGTATTGTTAGCGTCACGCAGTTCGAATGTATATTTCTGATTTGCGTCGGCATTCGGTACTTCGTGCGACCAGGTACGCGGTGGCTTGAGGCTAGCCGTTTCGCGAAAGACTTCTTGATCTCCGGCCAAGATGCGCAGGGTCGCTCCAGAAACATCCTGATTCACATTCAGACCTGCAACCAGCGCATTCTCTTTTCGGCTCAGGTGAACCACCCCGACGAGGTTCGCCCTTGATACACCGCCGATGTCGCGCACCGGCATCCAGAACTCAGAGAAGCTTATAGTCTGGCGGGGCTCGAGAAAGGCATAGGTCTCCTGATTGCGGAAGAGTCCTGCCTGCACCTCGACGTAGGCGCTGTCGTTATCAGAGAGACTCTTTCGCCAATCCAGTCCGTCTGGATCGGTGCCCCATGACCAGATCTTCTTCGCAGGAAGCTGCGCATAATCCGCATAGTGCACAGTCCCCGTGTTGGTGTGAGGGTGCCAAACGCCCATAAAAGGTTCGCGGCTTCCGTAAACAAATGACGAGACTGGCCCCTTGGTCTGATTCTTCACAATGCTGAGATCGTTGCCGTCTGCATCGATTGGCCACGTCTGTATATCCCGAAAGCCGTGACTCGCGATGAACCGCATCGGGTACTGAATGCGCGAATCATCCCACACTTGAACTCCGGCGTTATTCCACCAGTAAAAGCGGTGCCGAACGTCGCTGCGATTGTTCAGCGTTACCTTCTGTTCGAGAACTGTGGAATGAGGACGCAGTACGAGTTCTACCGACCATTGCATTCCATATACCCGGTCGATGTTGCTCACGAAAACGGAAGCGCTGCCGTCATCTTTTTGCCCGAACGCAAAATCAACCGGAGAAAGGCTGACCCAATTGTGGGACACCGGGAAGTTGAACTCGATGCCAAAAGCGGCCCATGCACCCCGATACGAGATATCGGCCTTCTTGATGGATGGATTCTCATAAAACATCGGCTGACCGCTGATCTTGTCTGTGCAGGTATAGACATGGCCTCCAAGATCGGGCAGGACCGAGCACTTCAGGTACTCATTCTCCAAAAAGATAGCCCGCCATGCGTGGTCCTTGCGCTGGTCGGTCAAGCGGTCGCGGAGCGTGTACGGATAGTTGAAGCGGCTGTTTGCATACTGATCGAATGGCGGATTTGGATCGGGTGCGCCCTCCTCGTAAGTAGGTAAGGTCAACGTACCTTGCCAAACCTTCACCTGAGCTGTGGCAAGGGAAAACGATAAGAGCAAGAAAGCTGCGGAAATTTTGAGTGTCATCATCAAGTCTTTAGGATTGCGGCCAATGAACTGGCTCCGACATTATCTACGCCCAACAATACTTCTGCCAAAGGCGTCTGAGCTTCATAGCAGCGACAACCGTCGAGCACAGTCCGCCATGATTTCCGCCTCCCATGCGGGACGTCGTGGGTTGCCAGGGTGCGTTCGATCGGTGGGAATCCGTCCGACTAGGTTCAAGAAGACCGCAGCAGAATGCTTGTACGCGGGCACCGGCGCACGGAAAGCGACGTTTCCCAAATACTGCAGAGTGTCGGATAGGGCGTAGTACGCGGGATCTCCGGCCTCCCAGAGTTGATCGCGCTCGGCGAATTTCTCAGGCGCAAAGGCGGCCAGCCCCAGCAAGTAGTCAGACCCATATTCAATCATATTGATTCCCAGGTCGTTTCCCGTGTAGATACTGAAGTCCGGCCGCTGTGCATCGCGAAGGGCGAGTCGTTCAAGTTCCAGAACACGGTCGAGGGACGAGTGTTTCATCCCTTTAATCTCTGGGATGTCCATCAAGCGCCGCACTGTCTCGTTGTCATAGATCTCGCCGTTCGCGGCAAACATCGGACCTAATTCGAACGCCAGCACTTGTGGATAGTCGCGACATATGGCTCGATACGCATCAGCTATTTTTCCGGGTGACTTACCGTGCAGGCGAGCTGTCTGGAACAGAATTGGAATTCCGTCAAAACGCAGAATCGCGTCGATCTGGCGTCGATACAGCGTGACCACATCATCGCCGGCCTGATGTTCGATGTACGCGCCGGCTACAAACTGGATCCCGCGTCCGAGAGCCTGCCACGTCCAGTTCAGCACTTCCTGCTTTTCGGAATCGCTTAGGTAGTTCACGTAGCCGGTGTCCATGTTGACGGCATTCATCAGCCCGGCTTGATGCGTGTGCATCAAGTGCTTGGCAAACGCGTCGACAGCGATCCGGCCATCTGCCTCGTACGGCAGCAGGGCGGCGGCGATGCCATGAACTTTGCGTCGCGGCTTTTGGCGCGCGATCAGATCGTCAATCGTCATCGTTTTTCATTTCGTGGGCGCAAGTATGTGCAGCCAATCAATGTCAGCGCTTCTTGGCTTCCTTCAGTTTTTCCGCCAGGTCAGAATCCTTATAGTGCTCGTCCAACGGATAGCAACCGGAAGGTAATCCCTTGCGTGGCGCGGTGGTGCAATCGCTGAAGGTTCTGCAAATACGCTTGCGTTGAATCTCGCCGGACTCGGATGCTTCCCAAAGGAACTCGGGATAGGTGAGCACCATCCTGCCGAGCCCCACGAAGTCAACCCACCCCTCGCGCACCGCAGCTTGCGCCACGTGAGGGAGGAAATCTTGCAGGTAGGTATACCCCGACCCAACCATCATCAAATTTGGGAACCGCTGCTTGAGCTGACGAGTCACTGCCATCTGGCGCACAACTCCCACCAATGGATCTTCCGGGGGCAGATATCCATCAGAAGGCGGGTACAGCGCGGGACGCTGAATATGCGGATTGTAGTAAGGGCTGCCAGCGGTGATGTTCACCAACTGAATTCCTAGCTCTTCGAGTAAAGACAAGAAGTGCTCCGGCTCACTCAAGTCAGTATCCGTCGGGTCGAGGGGATTCACGCCAAAACCCCAACGGTAGGGGAGCAACTCGGGGCGCGTCTCCGCGACTCCGGTGGAGGGCTTTCCGTTGATACTCCGACTCGAGTCACTACTGAAGGGCACAGTATCGATCGCCGAAAGCCGCACGCCAATGTGCAATCCCGGGCTGCGCGAACGGATGCCTTGCACGACCTCGCGAAGAAATCGGGTTCGACCTTCGAAGGTGCCGCCGTAACGTCCTTCGCGCGTGTGCGCGCTGAGAAATTCATGCCCCAGATAGCCGTGGCAATGCTTGATGTCCACGAAATCAAAACCTGACTGCCATGCCAGGAACGCGGCACGATGAAAATCTTCGACGATCGACTCGATTTCATCATCGCTGAGCAGCGGATAGTCGGGAGGCAACTTCAGGCGCCGGTCGAGGAATGGATGGTGATACAGAATGCGCGGTTCGGGGCGGGTATGTTGGTTGGGGCGGCAGTACCGCCCGGAGTGCGTCAACTGCAACCCAATGATTAGCCCGTCGTCGCTGCCGGTTGTCAGGATATGTTCGCGCCTTAGAACCTCTCGCAGGTTTGCAAGGCTTTCCTGCGTTCTTGGCGCGGCGAGAAGCTGATTCGGGTTCGCTCGTCCCTCGTGGGAAACCGCAACCGCTTCTCCGCCCCAAACCAGCTTGCCGCCGCTGCGGCCGAACCGCTGCCATCGCCGAATAGTATTTTCCGAAGGCGCACCATCCGGAGTCGCGTCCCAACCTTCCATCGGTTGAACGGTAATGCGGTTAGCGATTTTGAATGGACCGCGCGTCAACGGCCAGCGCAGCGGGGATTGGTCTCCCGTCGCGATCTGGAGGTCGCAAGGGATCTGCAGACCGAGGGCCTGCACATGATCTTGGAAGCGGCTGACATCCTTGACGCTCCCCAGGCGAAGGATTGCTGAGGCGCTCATCCTGCGCTCCGCCGGCTTGGCAAACCCAAAACAGAAACGCCGCCCAGCAACGCGACCACCACCAGCACAAAGCAACTCTCGCGATAGCTTCCGGTAGCGTCGCGTAAATGGCCCATCAACCAGGGCGCAGCAGCTTCCGCAATACCTCCTGCGGTCAGGATTACACCCATCAATCTTCCCAGGATTTCAATCCCAAAGATTTCCGCCGTTATTAAAGGAATGATCATGTAATCGCCGCCAAGACCAATTCCAAAAATCGCAGCGGAACCGTAGAGGATCAGGCGTGAAGTCCCGAGGAACAACAGAGGAATGCCCGCGGCAACGAGCATGTACGTCAGGAGCATGACATGTTTCTTTGAGAAACGATCAGCGAGCCACCCCATGAGTAACCGGCCAGCGATACTGAAGGCCAGCACCATCGACAAGATGCTTGCGGCATCCCGCTGCGTGAAGTGGCGGTCCAGACTCAACAGCAGCTTCAGATTCTGCTGCGTGCCACTGATGGCCGCAACAGAGCACATACTGCCCAGCGTGAGCAGATAGAAAGACAGTTGCTTGAAGGCTGCTTTCGGGCTTGAAACGTTCACCGATCCGTTGATTGTTACCGCTCGTGGCGTCTCTTTGACCATCCATGCCAAGGGCAATGAGACGACTACGATGGTGACGCCCAGAATTTGCAGAGCGGTCTGCCACCCGAAATGCTGTACAAGGATGTGCGATATCCACGGGACGGTTGCCCCTCCGATGCCGATTCCGAGGTAGGCGAAGCCCATCGCCTTTCCGCGTGACCGGTCGAACCGCTGCGTCAACAAAACCTGGTTTGGAAGCGGGCCCCCGCAGACATAGCCCAACGCGTTAAAGAAGTAGAAGAAATAAAACATGCCGAGGCTTGAGATCGAGCCTAGTCCCACCAAGGCAAGCCCAGCCATCAAAATGCCGATCATCATCAATCGACGAGGCCCAAAGCGGTCGACAACCCATCCTGCAAGGAAACCAAATATGGGACCGACGATCAGTTTGCTGAGCGCGTTGCCTGACGTCACTTGAGCACGCGTCCAACCGAATTGTTGGACCATGAAGTCGTAGTAGAAGGGTAGCCCCCAGAGAGCAACACCAACAATGCAGAAGAGCACCACAAAAGCCGTCGCCAGTGCCTGGTACGCCTCGCGCTGGCTGGCCGAAGACTGAATGACACCCTGCGCGGATTCTTTCCGCACCTCGCAGATGGATGCCGCCGACGCTACGGACTCTTCCCTTCCCGGTTCCATCATGGGGTGCCAGTTTAGCGTAGAGAGAATTGATCCGGCGGAGATTTTAATACCGGCGTGCGCGACGTCTTGTTGGCCCCTGAGATCTTGAACGGCGTTATCGTGCGGGCGTGCCGAGAGTTCCTCGAAGTACTGTGACCGAAGCGGCCGGCAGATCGTAGTTCGTGTCTTGCCCAGCTTGGAGCGCTGAAGTCTTGGGCGGCCCGTCGGGATCAGCGTGCCCCTTCTTTCGATCCGGATGCCACTGATATTGCTCTCTGCCGAACGTAATCATTGTGACTTGGCCGCCGAACGACACATCGCGGTTATCTTCGGAATCATGAAACACAACGCGTACAGGATGGGAATGATCGTGGTCCTTATTAACCAGCATAAGCGCCCACTGACCGTCTGGACGATGTAGAGCGTAAGCGGTCACCAGCACGTTTCCCTCAGCGTCACGCACGTCACTCGCGGCCCGGTAAAGCTGATGTTCGGCGTCCTTCGGCTGCGACCACTCCTGCGTCAGAAGTTGAGCGGCGAAAAACTGCGACGTGGGTTGGACGATCTGGTATTGATCATCGACCATGAACGGGTGATATGTTCCCCAACTGTTGGGGCAAATTGGATGAGGCGGTGAATAGGACAGAGCATGGTAATAATGAGTGGACTGTCCGCCGGCGGTAAGAAATCCGGCAAAGGAATCAGCAAGCCAGAGAGCACCGAAGATATCGACCGAGGCCTCGCCGCCGTGCGCATTGGTTTCGGTGTCAAGCAGTGGCATTCCCGGCGGTAAACCGTCATCCCGCCACACCTTCATAATGTGCGTGATCAGTTCAGGCTCCTGATAGAGGTTCTTCCACGGCGTTTCGCACCCGTCGTATGGATAATGCTCAAACGACATGAACGACAAATCCTGCAGTCGATTGTGGGTTCGCAGATAGTCGAGAAATCGCCCCAGCCACGAGGTACGGCCTTGCGCATCGGGCCACGCCTTGATGTCTTCGGTCGCGCCTTGAAAAGCAGGCCCCCCGAGTTTGAACCCCGCATCCACCTGATGAAGAGCGCTGGCAAATTGTAGGTACAAGGAACCGTAGTCCTCCGGGAGCATGTATTGCCCGTCCGCCTCTTCGCCCATCTCGATGTAGGAAACCGGGTAGCCCCGCTTCTTGATGTAGCTCATCTGTGCGGCCGCGTCGTCCGGCGTGCTGTAGAGCAAAGCAACGGGCACAATGGCGGGAAGGCCGCGAGTGATTCCGCTGGTGAAGAAGAGATCGAAGCCCGGCTGATCGCCGGATTCCATGCGATCGGGGGCGACGTACAGATCAGATGGCTCGTGCCAGGGATCGACCGACGAACACAACGTGAGCGTCTGCTTCTGGTCGGGAGAGTGGTGAAGGATATCTCTGAACTCGTGTTTCTCGTTGATCGTTCCCAGATAAAGTTCGCGGATTGCATATCCCACACAGTTGCGCCGGCCTGATGAGCCATGAGTGTCGCAGGTATTCGAGGAGCGAGTCATCAAGACTCGCACAAACTTTGTAGAGATCACCGATGATGACAAGGACAAAGTCGAGTCTCCTCCCTTCCCGTCCGTAACCGTCCCCGAAGAAAAATCCTTCCATTCGCCCTTGTCCTGCTCGTCCATGGCATCGCCATCTCCGACCCAGTACTGGATCCGGAAGTCGCGGGCATAAGGATCCGCCCACTGGATGCGGATTCCATTGACATTCTCTTTCTTGTCGAGCGCAACGACCACCCACTGTGGATGAAGAGAATCTTCCTCCCCTGTGAACGTACTCGTCAGATACGGATTGCTTTTCCAGTATGTGTTGACGTCTCCGTCGTCGAGGCGGGAATAGCCGTCGAACTCGCTACCTCCGTTGCGCGTGAATCCACGGTGGGGCAGTGAGTAGCCGTAAGAATGGCGGATCATCTCACTGGTTGGAGTTTTGTCTCCCGTGAAATAACCTTTGCCGGCACGATCGCTCCAGGTGCCTTTCGGATTCCAGTGCCAGGCCTGCACGAAAAGATCGGTGTTCTGGCGATAGCTGATGGTTCCCCATCCTGCCGAGAGCACCTTCTGGATTTGATCGGGACGGAAAAAGACGTCGGTGGCGTTGCTGGGAACACGATCGACGGTGGATCCCAACGCACGAAGAGGGCTGAACCGGTTTACGACATGACTGGGGGTTGCATCGACCGTCACAGTCTGGGCGACGGTCTTCATGTTGCTAAGAAGAACACTGGTAAGAATGAAGACACCAAACGTTTGGACAGACATTCTCATCAAGAATCTCCAAGCTGGCTGATGGCTAGAGTGATACAACAGTGCCGTCTCTCGCGCCACGACATAGGCTATGCGTTTTCACGCCGTAAGATTGCGATTCGTATCATCATCAGCTCCAGTCATTTCCAGTCACTGGGCCTGTATAATTTGCCGTTTCCAGATTGATCATCGGATCTTGCCATGCTCATCAAAGTATTCAACGACAGAACCAGGTTGGGCCGTGCGGCCGCCGAGCAGGCTGCCACTGCGATACGTCGCGCCATTTCAGAGCGTGCAGAAGCAAGAATCATCGCCGCCACGGCTGCCTCTCAACTCGAGTTCCTCGATGCGCTGACGAAGGCTCCGGGAATCGATTGGACAAAGGTCGAGGCCTTCCATCTCGACGAATACATCGGCTTGCCGATCACCCACCCTGGCAGCTTTCGCAAAATGCTGATGCAACAACTGGTCAGCAAGACTGGGATCCGCCGCTATCACTTGCTCGCCGGAGATGCTGCTGACCCGGCCGTAGTGGCGCGCCAGGCCAGCAAGCAGATTGCCTCGGCGCCCATTGATATCGCGTTCCTCGGTATCGGGGAGAACGGGCATATCGCATTCAACGATCCCCCGGCAGATTTCAACACCGAAGAACCGTACATCATCGTCAATCTCGACGAGGCGTGCCGTCAGCAGCAGGTCGGCGAGGCGTGGTTCGCAGATATCTCCCAAGTTCCGAAACAAGCGCTTTCGATGTCGGCAAGACAGATTCTCAAAGCCAAGGAAATCCTTGCCGTGGTTCCCGACAAGCGTAAAGCTCAGGCCATAAAAGCGTGCTTCGAAGGAACGATCAGTCCCATGGCCCCGGCTTCAATCATAAGAAAACATCCCAACGCGACTATCTATCTGGACCGGGATTCTGCCTCGCTGCTAGGGCCGGCCCTCCAGTCGTTGCTCGCGAAGGACTCTCAAGCGACGCTGAGCTGAGTGTTTTGGTTGGGTCCACGACCAACCAACTCGCCGCACCGACCACGCACAAAGCGGCTGCGACCAGGAATGAAGAGGTCCATCCGAAGCGCGATGCGATCCAAGGGGTCAGCATAGCCGTAAGAAAAGCGCCGAACTGGTTGCCCGTGTTCATGATCCCCGAAACCGTGCCCGACGATCCGCCGGCGATGTCTGCGGTCACCGACCAGAAAGAACTCTGAGACAGGTAAAGCGCGCCTGCGCCACCGGCGAGGACAACGCTCGCCAGGCGCGCACTCTGCACTTGCGTGCCGCAGGCGATGAAGATGCCGGCAACGCAAATCGAAATCACAGCAATTCCGCACCGCCCGACCCGTGGGCCGCGCAATTTCGTCAGGCGGTCATTGATCCATCCTCCCAGAAGGCAGCCCGCGAGCATCGCAAGAAAGGGCAGCATCGAATAGAACGCGCTTGCCTTGAGATCCAGTCCTCTAACTTTCGACAGATATCGATAGAACCAGCTGAAAAACATCCAGGCAACATAGCCGTAACAGAAATAGCTGATAGTCAGGGCCCACACTTCGCCGCTTCGCATAACGCTTGACCACGGCATCAGCTGAGCCTCTCGGCTCGAAGCTTTCTGGTGTGCAGGTGCCACCGTAAGGTGAGACTCAATGAAAGCGCGTTCAGAGTCGCTGACCCCTGGATGTTCCGCTGGAGTATCGCGAGCCGACGTATACCAGATCGCGCCGGCGATCAATCCGATCACTGCGCATGCCCAAAACGAGGAACGCCATCCGTAGTGGGCCATCAGGTACGTGATGAACGGTGGCGTGAGACCAGCACCGGCTCCGACACCGGCGAAGATCCAGCCGTTGGCGATTCCGCGCTCGTCGACAGGAATCCAACGGGAGAGAAACTGATTCGCGGATGGATAGATTACCGCCTCCCCCGCGCCAAGTAGGAAGCGTACTCCCATGAACAGGAAGAGGGCGCCCGTAATATTCGACGGAACGAGCGCCGTGAGGGCGGTGAAGATTCCCCACCAGATCACTCCGCCCGTGAGCACGATTCGTGGGCCGAAGCGGTCGGCGAGGCGGCCGCCGATCGTTTGAAACAGCATGTAGCCCAACAGCATCGCGCTGAAGACCTTGCCCAACTGCACGTCGGTGAGGTGGTAGGCATCGACAATGGCCCCGCCCGCGATGGAGATGTTGACGCGATCCAAGTACGACACGGCACTGAGGACGAACAACCAGAAAACCAGAAGCCAGCGCACGCGCGTTATTTTCGCCGGGGGCATGGGTACGGTATCGCGATCTTAGGCGGAGTGTTCCTTCAGGATATGCGCCAACCGTTCAGCGACGATCTTATCCTCGCCCGGTTGCAGCATGAACGAGCACATGCTGAGCCCAGGCCTGCCCTCGCCGCCGCCAATCACAATCGCGGGCTTGGACTCCCGCAGTAATTTCGAAACCTGCTTCGGCTCCACAGAAACTCTGGAATCCCACGCGATCCGCATGTGGGGCACGTGGTTCGCGATGTCGGGGACGAAGAACGAAGTGCTCACTCCCGGAACCTTGGTGAGTTCGCGCGAGATTCGCTCGAGGCGGTCCTGCCATTCCCGTGCCAGCGCGTCGTGGTCTTCCTTCAGATAAAGTTCCAACGCCTTGACCATCCCGATAATTTCTTCTTTGCCGACTTTCTGGCTGCGGCCCAGCGTGTCTTCGTGCGGGCTGTTGTTCAGAAGCGCATAAGCGACCAGATCCTTGCGCCCGATCAGCATGCCCGCGCATTGCGGGCCGCGCATTGCCTTGCCGCCACTGAACGTGACCAGGTCGTATCCCATGTTGGTGTAATCCCACAAATGCGAGACCGGGGGCGTATCCGCAGCAGCGTCGTTCATGCACGGAACGTTGTACTGCTTAGCGAGCTTCACCCACTCGTCGACTTTGATCTGGCCGGCCGCATTGGCAAAATTCGAGAAGTGCATCATGGCCGTGCGGTCGTTCACAGCCTGGCGGAGTTCATCGTGAGTCTCAACCTCGATCAACTTGATCCCGGTCGATCGCAACTGGTGATCGAATGGGTTGCGATGCGATTTCTGGATGATGACTTCCGACTTCATGCCGGTAAGGTCGGGTAGTTGTTGGATCAGCTTTTCGTTGTCGCCGGTGAGAATGCCCGCCAGTCCCGATTGAATCGCGGCCGCCGCGCCGGAAGTGACGAGCGCGCCGTAGCCATCGGGAAGTTTCAGCATTTCCGCGATACGCTTCCCTGCCGCCACTTCGAGCTCAGGAATGTTCACAAAGTGGCGACCCGCCATGGCCATCACGGCTTCGAGTTCCGGCCGAAGAACGGAGCCGCCAAGCATGGTCATCGTGCCCTGGCAATTGATGACGGTGGTCAGGCCCAGTTCGTCATAGGGATTTCCGCTCTGGCCAAAGCCGCTCACAGCGTTGCTTCCGGCCGCTGCGGCAACTTTCGAAAAGAGTTTGCGAGGCGCTAAGATCGACCCCACCATCGCCGCAGCGGTCCCCAGGAATCCGCGGCGGTTCCAAGTCGAGTTCAGTCGCATAAATTCTCCTCGTTTCTACCAGGCGCGTCTTACTTGTGAGCCACAGCGGCGATGCAATTGATTTCGACCAGCGAATCGCCCGGCAGTGCAGCGACGGCAACCGTGGTACGGGCCGGCCCGCCATGAGGGAAATAGGTCGCGAAAGTTTTATGCATGCCGTCCCAGTGCTCGATCTTGACTAGAAACACATTGGCCTGAAGGACGGTATCCATGGTCCCTCCGCCGATTTCAACCATCTTCTTCAGCTTGTCCATCACTATGGTGGTGTGAGATTCGATCGTCCATTCTTTTTGATCCCGCGAATCGTGCGCGCCTATCCCGGAAACATAGAGCAATCCGTTGTGAACAATCACGGGCATGATGACGTCTTTTTCGCTCCCTGGCTTGCCTTCCGCGTTCAGCTTCCGTATGGCGTTCGCATCCTGAGAGCCCTGCGCCATTCCGCGCGTAGCCGCAGCCGCAGTAAGGCCGAGAGCCGAGAGAACTGAACCCATCTTCAGTGCAAATGTCCGTCGTGTCGAAGTGAAATCCATGTTCATCTTCCTTTCAATTTGTGATTTTGAAATCCGTCATTGTTGGTGCGCCAAGCTGTGTCTTACACAGCTATTCTGGCAAGCTGTGGTGCGGTTTTACCGTCCCGGCTTTCCGCGGACGAACGGGAACGAGGGGCAACTGGCTGATAGCCTAGTTCTGCCGAGATCTGCAATCCCGCGGTCTGGATAAGCGGCGCCAGCTGGCGAAGGCGCGCTACGGGCATCCGAATACTCGGCGCCGTGATGCTGACGCTCGATTGCACGCTCCCTGTGTGATCCCAGATGGGAGCAGCGACGCAACGGATGTGCAATTCGTGTTCCTCCAGGTCCGAGGCATATCCGTTCTTGCGGACCCGGAACAACTCAGCTTTGAGTTCCTGAAGACTGCCGGCCGTATTCGGCGTCAGGCGTTTCAATTCGAGTTGCGCGAGAATGCGATCCTGTTCGTCAGCCGGCATGTACGCCAGCATGACCTTTCCGACCGCGGTGCAGTAAAGCGGAACCGACGCGCCAATTCGCGAATGGATACGCAGAGGTTCCGGCGAGTCCAACTTCTCCACGTACACGGCAGACACTCCGTGCCGCACCGTGAGGTGTATGGTCTCGCGAGTCTGCTGGTTCAGGTCGCGCAGATGCGGCAGACTTAAACGGCGAATATCCAGTTGCCCTGCGGCGGCCTGCCCAATCGCAAAACACGCGATCCCGAGGTGGTGTGTGCCTTCCAGATCGCGGTTCAAGAATCCCGCCGTGACTAAATTGGCCAGGAAACGGTGGACGGTGCTCACTGGCAGTCGCGACGAAGCTGCGACCTGTTTCGCGGTGAGCCCGCGTGGAGATTCGCTGAAGAGATTCAGAAGCTTCAGCCCACGCTGCAGAGCGGTAATGTCGTAATTGCGTTTCGGTCGCGCTGTCATAGCAAGCAAAAATGAAAACGCTGGATTATCTGATGAAAATCGATTTTATGCAACCTATAGACGCCCTACTTTCTTCACAGCCTGCACTATCGACTTGAATTGCTCGATGAGCGCATACATGGAATGCTCTTTGTAGTCCATCTGTTGAGCCAGGGCGAGCACCGCCTGCGCCTGAGCTTTTGGAACCACGGCGACGCCATCACTGTCCGCGACGACGATATCGCCAGCATTGACCGAAACTCCATTGCACACCACCGGGATCTGTGATCCCGCAAACCGGTAGTGATGTACCGAGGTGGAGGGAACAATGCCGGTGGCAAAGACTGGGAATGCGATCTTGCGCAGATAGGCGACATCTCGCACACCTCCATCGATCACCGCTCCCGCGTAGCCACGCGCCGCCATGGCAGTCCCCATCAGGCCACCCATTCCCGCGATATCTTCGCCGTCCTCAACCACCATCACGTACACCGAATCGGTCGATCCCTGATCGATGGCCTCAAGCATCCCCGTGAGTGCCTCGGGATCGTTGTTGCCCTCGTCTTTCTTGAGTTGGACGGTTCTGGCAAACCCAGCAAATTTGGACGTGAAGATTGGCTGCATGCGATGGCTCATGTACATCTTCTTGTGGGTAATCTGCTCGAGCGCATCGGAAACGGAAGCGACTTCCACATGTCGAAATTGCGCAACTAGCTCGCTGTCAGACGACACGGCCGATGCCGCGGAGCCCGATTGTGCGCGAGCAAGATGGACATGGGCGGTCGTTGCGAAGATGAATGTGAATGCCGCAAAAGCAAATATCAGAACACGTATTCTCGAGAACGGATGATTTAGATGCATGCTTTCCTCCTCAGTTCCTCTTGCCGATCAAATATCGTTGGGAGCACTTTCCATCCAGTGAAAGCGAAAGAGAGTCGCGTTTCGTCTCGCTTTTTCGATGCGATAGAATGTGTCGGTTTGCTATGGTCCCCATTCGCCAGTCTTTATATCAGGTCGGGCTCTTTTTCGTTCTGTCGATCCTTTCAATTTCCATTTCGCAGGCAAGGCAAAATCCCCCGTCAGAGCGTGACCCAAAAACAAACCCAGCGGCGGGTCGAAGCACTTTTAACTCTTCCTGCGCGGGATGTCACGGCCTGGATGGCACCGGTGGCGACAAGGCCGTCAACATTTCAGGAACTGCCCGAGTGCGGCATCTCTCTGATGCTCAACTGTCCAGCATCATTTCAAACGGCGTGCCAGGAACCGGTATGCCAGCGTTTCGTAGTCTCAATGCAAGAGAGGTTCGCGCCGTAGTCGACTACCTGCGATCGCTGCAGGGCAAGGCAGAGGGGCGCACTCTGCCGGGCGATCCGAACCGCGGCAAGGAGATTTTCTTCGGCAAGAGCGATTGTTCAACTTGCCACACCATTTCCGGGCAGGGTGGATTCCTCGGTCCCGACCTCACGGAACACGGAGCTACGTCATCCGCAGACGCAATTCGCGACGAAATCGTCAGAGCGCCGAGAGTGCCGTCGATAGGCTATCGGACGGCCGTTCTCACGACAGAAAGTGGTGAGCGCCTAGAGGGACTCGTTCGCAACGAAGACAACTTCTCCGTGCAGTTGCAAACCAAGAATGGCACCTTTCACTTTTTCAAGAAGACAGACCTGCGCAGCTTTGATCGTCAGGATGGTTCCGTGATGCCAGCCGATTATCGCAGTCGCCTTAGTGACGCCGAACTCAATGACCTGGCCAGCTACCTGATGACCACTCCATCGCCCAACAAACCTCCGCCTCCTCGTAAGAAAGTCGACGACGACGAATGAAAACTCGGTCTGCTCTCTCGCTCGCATTGCTTCCCATTTTCCTTTTGGCGGCCATCGCTTCGGCGCAGGAAAAACGGAGCTTCAAGCTCGAGCCCCTCTCTCCAAAGTTTGCGGAGCTTATCGACAGTGACTCGAAACTGGAAACCGTTGCCACCGGCTTCGGATTCACGGAAGGACCGATGTGGGATCCCTCAGGCTTTCTCTACGTCAGCGACGAAACACTGAACAAGATTTTCCGTGTTTATCCGGACAGCAGAAAAGAGGAAGTCATCGCACTTGGTGATCCGGACGGAAATACTTTCGACCGGCGGCACCGCTTGATCGACTGTGCGAGCGTCTTGAGAGCCATCATCGAAGTAACTCCGGACGGAAAATACAAAGTGCTCGCCGATCGTTACGAAGGAAAACGTCTCAATAGCCCGAACGACGTCATTGTCGGCCCCGATGGCGCGATCTATTTCACCGATCCAACGCTCGACCTGGTTGCGGGAGAAAAACAGGAAATAGCGTTTCAGGGCGTCTATCGACTGGATGACAGCGGGACGCTGCGCTTGCTCACACGGGACATGGGGCAACCCAACGGATTAGCCTTCTCTCCCGATGGCAAGAAGTTTTACGTAGACGATGATGAGAAGCGAAATATTCGTGTCTACGACGTCGCAGCCGACGGAACGCTTAGCCATGGTCGAGTCTTCGGCGAAGAGCCTGGAGGAAAGGGCGAGGGTGTTCCAGACGGAATCAAGGTGGATGAAAAAGGCAATCTATTCGTGACAGGCCCTAAGGGCATCTGGGTTTGGGACGCGAACGGAAATCACCTGGGCACGATCGTGATGCCGGAACAGCCTGCCAACTTAACTTGGGGCGATCCCGAATACGACACGCTTTACATCACAGCGACGACATCGGTCTACCGGCTGAAAACAAAAACCAAGGGCTTCGTTCCTTACCTTCAGCATTAATCGCGCACAACTCAGTGTGGCAGCGCAAAGCTGAACACGTCGCTTCCAGCGGCAATGGCCACGTACTGAACTCCGTTGACCGCATAGGTCATTGGAGAGGCGCTGAACGACTGGCCGGTATTGAAGTGCCAGAGAGGCTGCCCTGTTTCCGCGTCAACGGCTTCGAAGGACTCGGCATCGTCAGCGAAGAAAACGAGTCCACCGGCTGTGGTAAGCGTTCCTCCCCACGAGTTGCCATGACCCGCCTGCGGATATTGCCAGACCTTTTTCCCATCGGAAGGAGAGAGCGCCAGGAGAACTTTCTTGGAGTCTTCGCCCACAGGATGTTTCGTGCCAGTACCGTAGAAAGTTTCTCCTTGGGTGAACGGCTTCGGCTTCGAAAAGTAAAGATTGCAGTTCTCCAGAGCCATCACATAGAAGAGGCCAGTGTTGGGATTGTAAGAAGGCGAAAACCAATTCGTCGCACCGACAATGCCCGGGCAGATGTGCGTACCCTCTTTAGTCGGGATAAGTCCAGAAAGCACCGGACGGCCGGAGGCATCAATCCCAGTAGCCCAGGTCAACTTCTCCACGAATGGAGTGGCCCGCAGAAATTTGCCATCGGTTCTGTCGAGAACATAAAAGAAACCATTGCGGTCGGCCTGGAGAAGCAGATGACGCAAAGCGCCGTTCTCTTCCCTGTCCACCAGTACAGGTGTTTCGTTGGCGTCATAGTCATACACATCATGCGGAGTGAACTGGAAATACCACTTCAACTTCCCGCTGTCGGGATCAATCGCAAGGACGCATGCGGTGTAGAGGTTGTCGCCTGGCCGAGAGCTTCCATCGAAATCAGGAGCGGCATTACTGGTGGTCCAATACACCGTGTCTAGCTCCGGATCGTAAGTGCCGGGCATCCAGGTCGTGGCACCGCCATGCAGGTACAAATCTCCGGGCCAGCTAGCCGAGCCAAATTCCCCGGGGCCGGGAATCGTCCACAAGCGCCACTTTAGAGTTCCCTTCTTCGCATCGTAGGCAGCCACAAACCCGCGCACGCCCGAATCTCCACCAGATGTACCCACGATTACTTCGTCTTTCACAATGAGAGGTGCGCTCGTTCCTCCATACTGCTTCACCTTGTCCGCGTACTCCACATCCCACAAAAGGTTTCCCGAGCGAGCGTCTAGGCAGAGCAAGTGGGCGTCGTCGGTTTCCGAATAGACAAACTGTTCCCATACCGCAACGCCGCGACTCTTGTGGGCTGCGGCGTCGTCGAGCAGTCCGGAACTGACGGGCCGGGAATAGTGCCACAAAGTTCGTCCCGTGCTCGCATCCAGTGCGAAGACATCATTGGCCGAGGTCACGTACATGACGCCGCGAATCACTACGGGCGTCACCTCAAGCCGCTGAGTGTTGCCCGGGTGGAAGACCCACGCTGCACGCAACTGGGCGATGTTGGCGCGGTTAATCTCACGCAAACTGCTGTAGCGGCGTCCGGTGTAATCTCCGTTATACGAAGGCCAGGTCTCGCCCACTGGCGTTGTCAACAGATCTTTGGGAGTCACCTGCAGGGCGGAACTGGACGTAGACCCATGACCCTGTCCGAACAGCTTTGGCCCCGTACAAACCGCCCACAGAAACAGAATTAGTCCTGCAGCATGCCGTTTCATCCTAATGACTATCCTGGCCACTCAATTGAACTTCCTGCAGCGCGCCGCGGTCTATGCCGCCATCGTCCACGAGGTGGAGTGATAACCGTGAAGTTTTTCCGGGCGAAGCAATCTCAGTCGCTAGTGACACTCTTTCGTTCGGGCTTACGTCGGCAACCGGAATCACCGCCGCCGCGTGTCCGTGCTCATCGTAAAGTCGAGCGACGATGTGCCCGGAGTAGAAAACTCCAAACGATCCCGAAAGGCTGATTTTGCCATTCTGAGTAGCCGTCACTCTTAGTGGCTGAATCAAGATTCCCGCGTCGGTGACGCCGTGGAACTCGTTTCCGGAGCGCGTGGGAAACCACTCCGTCTCAAAACTGCAACTCTCACTGGGACGCAAACGGCACATTGGGCTATTGAGCTCCGCTTCCAGGTAGTAAGGGCTCGCATCCGGATCGGCACTCATCGATGGATTTCCGTCGCTGTTCAGCCTCATTTCCGGGCCGTTCGTCCAGAAGATGACAGAAGCTTTTCCCGGATAAGGTTTTCCCTGCTCGTATTGAAAGCGTTCGACCATGGCAAACTGGCTGTTGCCGTCGACGACCGCCAGCCATCCGTCTGTCGAATCGAGCCACAATTCGGCAGCCATGTGAGCATAGTGCACCGTGAACAAATCGTCGTCTCTCACCCGCACCGCCTGGTTTTCAGCCGGACCGAAGCGGACGTGGTAGCGGTTTAGATAGCTGCTGGATCGGTTCGCGGGAGTGAACGTCCAGAAGTCGCGGTTAATGTGTGCGGATTGGTCGGAACCCGCTGAGCCCGGAAGAGAAGTGTCGTATTGCGACACCGACTGCATCGACCACTCCAGAGTGTGTCCCGTAACGTTCTTCATGGACGCGTGAAATGCGATGCGCGGTGAATCAGCATCCAAATGGATCGTGCGGGTAAATTGAATGCCGGTCTGCGGATCGGACGGGCTCGTCAATTCGATTTCGCAGCGTTGCCCTTCCGAAACTTTTCGAAGCGTGAATGGCCCATCATCCAGCACGTCGGAGTTCCCCACCCAATGTTGTTCATCGTTGTTCCCTTCCGGCAGGAGCCATAGTTTGTCGCCGCCGTAATTGAACCACTGGCTGGAACTCGGTGGAAAGTATTTACCCGCAAACTTAGGATTGACGAACAGGTAGGCGTGACCCGCGAATGTGACCTGCATCAGGCGGCCGCCATTCTGCGGCACGACAACCAACTGCACCCACTTGTTCGAGAGCTGCTGCGCTTGCCATCCCCTATAGTCCACGGCCTCAACCCGGCACTCAGGATTTTTTGGCGGATTCGATTGCCCGAACGCCAGAGGGATATTCACTGACGATACCAAGGTGAGGGCGGCGAGTACTGCACAGACGAGTCGTATTCGATTCAACGGCGCAGGATGAAATGTCATGATCGTTCGTCCGACGGGACAACGGCTGCAGCGATTGAGAGTAGCACGCAAAACTAAATCTCAGAATTTCAGCAGCACCCTAAACGAAATGAATCCTAATAAAACGAAAGATTTCGATTTGCGTCAAGAAGATTCTGTGGTATACCAGCGTTCACGCGGGCACCAAGTGTGAACACCCTCAAAGCGAGAATGTCCAAAACCCTGGTGTTCTTAGTGTTGCTGAACCCGGCCAGCCTGCTGGCTCAGGATCGAACCGTCGATCCAACGTGGCTGCACCGGTTTGTGCCGCGCGTGAGTGAGAGCAAAGCCGATCTATCCTCACCGACCTGCCATTACAAACCAATTTTTGGCGCGGGCAACGGCGACAATCGAATTCTGAGAAGCGTTTCTCATTTTGGCGAAGTTACCCTCGACGCCCACGGAAACTGCCAAAGTGTTCTTTACGATCGCGAAGAGGAAATCTACTTTGTTCTCGAAGGCACGGGCGTTCTGCAGTACGGTGACGAGGCGCATCCTCTGCGTGCGAACGATTTTACGTACCTGGCCCCGAGCCTAAAGCACGGACTCGCCAACAGCTCAGGCCGACCGTTGCGTGTTCTGGTCATGGGCTTCAAAATTCCGCCTCGCGTTGCGCTCAACACGCCGCCTCTACCGGTCAAGATTGTGAATCTGGATGACGTGAAAGAAGAACCCGTACAGGGGCATCCGACCTCAGTTCTGTACAAGCTGCTGGCCGGTCCGCGAAACGGAAACCGCGATGCCATCGATAGCGCGTACGTGATCACGAGCTTTTTCTGGATGGACTTCGCCCCGGGCGGAACGAACTTCCCGCATCATCACGAAACTGCAGAGGAAATCTATCTAGTCGTAGATGGACAAGGAGAAATGGTCGCGGGCAGCGGAATGGATGGACTCGAAGGCCGCTTTCCCGCCAAGGCTGGAGACGCTTATTACTTCCGCCCGAACTGCACCGTCGGTTTTTACAACCAGGACAAGCCGGGTGCGAAAGCGCACATTCTCGCTGTGCGATCGAAGATTCCTCTCAGCAATGAGGAAGATTAATGCGCCAACGCTTCGTGCTCGGACACAGCTAAACGTTTGCAGAACAGGAACTTTTCCACCAGGAGCCAGTGATGCCGATGAGGAATGCTAGCCGCAGATCCTTCGTAAAACTGCTCGCGGCTACGCCGCTGCTAACCCAGATCGCCGCGCGCGATCTGTACGCGCAAGCCGCCTCCGCCGTCGGCCGCGACCCGCGACAGAATGTTTACACCCGGCTTGGCGTGAAGACGGTGATCAATTGTCGCGGCACATGGACTTACCTGAGCGGCTCGCTCGAATTCCCGGAGGTTCGCGAGGCCCAGATCGAAGCGTCACAACATTTTGTGAACATGCTGGAACTGCAGCGCGCCGTCGGCAAACGCTTGTCCGAGTTGACGGGCGCCGAATCCGGTATCGTCACTTCCGGCGCTGCGGGCGCCATGGCCGCTGCCAGCGCCGGATGCATGGCTGGCACCGACGACAAGTACATCTGGCAACTTCCCGACACGGCTGGCTTAAAGCATGAAGTAATCATGGTCGGCGGACGCAGCGCCTTTGACAGCGCCATCCGACTGACCGGAGCAAAACTGGTTCTCGTGTACTCCCCGGAGGAACTCGCCAACGCCATCAATGAAAACACCGCGATGATCTACACCACCGATCTCGGGGAGAAACTCCAGAAGAGCCTGTCGATCGCCAAAGAGCACAAGGTCCCGATGCTGCTCGACGATGCTGCCGGCATCCCGCCTGTCGACAATGCCAAGTTGTACGCCCGTATGGGAATCGATCTTTACTGCTTCTCGGGGGGAAAGGGACTCCGCGGTCCGCAATGCAGCGGCCTTCTCCTGGGGCGCAAAGATCTGATCGAAGCGGCGCTGTTGAACTGCGCTCCGCGTGAAGGAGCCGTCTGCCGCCCCATGAAAGTGGGGAAAGAAGAAGTCATTGGATGTCTCACTGCGCTCGAGACGTGGTTGAAGGTCGATGAGAAGAAGCTCTACGCCGAATGGAACGAGCGCATCGACCGCATTCGAAAGCTGGTGGAGACCGTGCCCGGAGTCAAAACGGATACATTCATTCCCGACGACGGCAACCGCTATCCAACTTTGAGGGTCTACTGGGATCAGCAAAGCTGGCAATACAAGATCTCCGACTGCGTGCAGGAGCTGCGTTCCGGAGATCCTGTCATTGAAGTGCTCGGTGCAGACAATCCCAGCTTGGTCAAGGCGGTTCGCGAGGGTAATCCGAATCCGAAGCCGAATCGGAAGGAACTCAAGCAACCGGATCACATCGAACTTGTTTCGATGACCATCAAGCCGGGAGAAGAGATCATTGTTGGACAAAGGTTGCGAGCCATCCTGGGCGCGGCGCAGAAAAAGGCCGCTGCCTAGATACGCGAGATCGTTTTGAGAATTCTCCGCCCACAACTCGGTTTGCGAATCCTTGCCGCGCTCTTGCTGTGCTCGACGCTCACCGCGCAGGACCACATTCGCCCCGTCGTTCCGACACAAGCGGGCACGAATCCCTTCTACTCGCCCGGTGTGGATGCCGGTGACTATCTCTACGTCTCAGGGCAAGGCCCACGAAAACCCGACGGCAGCCTGCCCAATAATTTCCACGACCAGGTCAGGCAGGCCCTCGACAATGTTCAGGCCATCTTGAAATCTGCCGGGCTAAGTATGGACCACGTCGTCTACATGCAGGTCTATCTGGAGGACATGGCCAAGTACGACGAGTTGAAGAAGACGCTCTCCGAATACTTCGGAAAGTCTCAACCGGCGCAAGCTGTGCTGGGAGTCGCGCGCACGCCCGACTCATCGCTTGTCATGAACGCTGTCGCCGTACGCAGCCTTGATGACAAGAAGCCCGTCTTTCCAGAAAATTACAAGTCGAGCGATCCCGCCCCTCCAGGAATGCTGACTCATGATCGCCTGTTCATATCGAGCATGGCGGGCGCCGATCCTGCGACAGGAAAGATTCCCGACGACCCGGCATCCCAGGTAGATCTCGCGCTCGACCGTGTCGAAGCCGTAGTCAAGGCCGCGGGCCTCGAACTCAAGAATATGGTTTTCGTGAATCCGTATTTGACCACCGAGATTCCGACGCGCGTCATGAACGAGCATTATGCACGACGCTTCGAGTTCGGGAACACTCCCGCGCGCGCCACGATCGAAGTGTCGAGCCTTCCCGGCGGCGCTCATATCGAATACACGGGAGTCGCCGTGCGCGATCTGGCGCAGCGAAAAGCGGTGCGTCCGAAGAACATGCCCCCCAGCCCCACTGCGAGTCCGTGTGTTTTCGCCGGAGACACGCTGTACTGCTCCGCCAAAGATGGTTTCATCCCAGGGCCTCACGGCGGTGTTTATGCCACCAGCACGCAGCATCAACTCCGCCAGACGATGCGTAATCAACTCGACAACCTGGAAGAGGCGGATATGAAATTCGATCAGGTGGTCGCGACAACCGTCTATCTCGACAACCTGTCCGACGTATCTGTATTCGACGAGGTGTATGCGCAGTATTTCGGCTCCGTGCCGCCGGCGCGAACGACAGTCCAGCAAATCGCACCCACCGAACGAAAAGCCGACAAGGATGATCACTTTCCGGGGC
>Ga0210403_10001102_pt1 | contig 26208 bp, 22 predicted proteins | sample IncBWC19MmetaG_FD_150863 | JGI IMG/M metagenome (GOLD analysis project Ga0210403, IMG submission 150863) | Forest soil microbial communities from Barre Woods Harvard Forest LTER site, Petersham, Massachusetts, United States - Inc-BW-C-19-M | ecosystem: Environmental > Terrestrial > Soil >... | reverse complement strand
TATGCGAGGTAACAGGCAAGCACGGAACGCATCAAGGAAAAAGACGCAACGCCGATGTCGAGGATGAGCTTGAGCCGCGGCGCCTGGGAAAAGTCCGGCCCGGTGGCCGTCATGGGCACAAACGCGATGGCGGTGGCAATCAGGATGCCGCCGCAGGCAATAAACGGAATCGCATACGAAACGCCCGTGAGCATATGTTGCCGCAATGTTTTGAGCCAGTCGAACATCGGGTTACTTGGCATAGCTCATGGAGTATAACGCCACGACTTGGAATTTTTACATTCTGCAAAAACACTCTCCATTGAGGGCCGTCCCACGAGGAGAGAGAATCCCGTCACGAGAGACAGGTCCGTCAAGAGAAACAAGCCCACCATGAGAGAGAGTCCCGTTAGGGACAAGTGAAAGTAGCCCAGCACGGGTTCAGCACAGAAATGCCCTGTCGAACTTCGTAACTCAATGGTGCTGAACCCGTGCTGGGTATGTTTCATCACCGTGCCAGAGTCCCTTAAGGGACGGCTGACACCCATCTCATCCACGATGCTCTTCCACGGGTTGTGCTTCCCCTTCCCGTGAGAATTCGACGGCATAGGACTGCACTCCAGATTGTTATCAGCGTTCATCAGCGGAAATCAGCGGCCAATTCCCGGTACAAACCAGGCAATTGCTTTACTGCTCTGCGTTGCGTATCGTGATGGTGAGGTACCCGTGAGCGGAGCGCCGAAAGCGTGTCCTTGCCGATGACGATGAAAAATACATTCAAGGCTACCTCGTCTCTCTGGGGACCCTCAGCCTGGGAGCAGATCGCCCAAGACCTCCGCTTCGGGCTGCGCATGTTGCGCAAGAACCCCGGATTCAGCCTGACCGCCATTCTTACTCTCGCCCTGGGCATAGGCGCTAACACCGCCATCTTCACCGTCACCAGCGCCGTGCTGCTCAAGCCTCTTCCCTATCGCGACTCAAATCGATTAGTGGTGATCGAACCGCGCCGCAAAGACAGCCCTGCGGGAAGCAGTGGAAGTTTCTCTCTCGGTCGCTACGAACAAGTCCGTGATCGCAGCCGATCGTTCTCTGGAATTACCGTGGGGGCTTCCGATACGCTCAACCTTACCGGACGGGGCGAGCCGGTACAGGCGCAGGTCGCGCGGGTCACGCCCAATGCGCTGGCGGTGCTGGGCCTGCAGCCGCAACTTGGCCAAACATTCACGGAACAAGACGGCCGCCCGGAGGGGCGTCCGGTGATCATGATCGGCGATTCGCTCTGGCGCAGCCGCTTTGGCGCCGACCGCAATATCATCGGACAATCCGTGAACCTCGACTCCGCGCCTTACACCATCATTGGCGTGCTGCCTCCCGATGCGCAATTCCCCACGATTGCCCAGGCGGAAATCTGGACGCCCCGCTACTTCGAGCTCACTCTGATTCCCGCGGCGCGGCTGCGCATCGGCACTGGCTATCTGACGGCGGTTGCGCGGCTGGCGCCGGAATCGTCGCTCCAGTCGGCGGCCACGGAAATGACCGAACTCGGCCGGAATTACCGCCTGGAAAATCCGGCAGCGCCCGATGTCGGCCCCGATGTTTTCATGGCGGTCACCAAACTGCAAGACCTGATCGTCTCGGACTTCCGCCAGAAATTACTGATACTCTCCGGGGCCGCAGGCATGGTGCTGCTGATCGCCTGCGTCAACGTAGCCGGCCTGCTGCTCTCACGCGCCCTGGCCCGCAAAAAAGAAATCGCCGTGCGCGCCGCCCTGGGCGCCGGCCGCGCGGCAGTCGTACGGCAATTGCTCACGGAAAGCATTCTGCTGGCGCTGATCGCCGGCGCGCTCGGTCTGGGGCTGAGCTGGAGCGCAACCCGTTCGCTCGCGACATGGGGCGCAGCCAATCTGCCGCGCGGCGCACACATCGGCGCGGATACAAGCGTACTCGCCTTCACGCTCGTGATCTCCCTGTTCACGGGCATAATTTTTGGAATCATTCCCGCCCTGCAGCTCTCACGCACCGACATCAACCGCACCCTGCGCGAGGAAGGCCGTGGCTCTTCCTCAGGCCACGTTCGTGGCTATCTCAAGGACCTGCTGGTTGCCTCACAGGTAATGCTGGTGTTGCCGCTGCTGATCGGCTCGGGACTGCTGGCGCGGAGCTTTCTCCACCTGCTAAGCGTTGACCCCGGTTTTGATCCGGGCAACGTGCTCACCATGAGCATCGCTCTGCCTACGGTGAAATATTCCAATGCCCAGAAGCAGATTGCATTCTTTGACGAGTTACTGCGCCGCCTTTCCGTGCTACCAGGCGTGACCTCGGCCGCTGTCACCGCCGCGCAGCCACTTTCGGAAATCCGCATCACTCCCGTCCTGCCTGAAGGGCAGCCCGAAGTCGCTCTGGCCCAGCGGCCCTTTATCGTGGTCGAGGCCGTCAGTCCCGCATTCCTCAAGACCATGGGCATTCCCCTGCGCGCCGGACGCCACTTCTCCGAAGCCGATAACGCCCAGGTGCCCCGTGTGCTCATCATTAACGACTCCATGGCGCGCCGCTTCTGGCCCCATGAGCGCGCCGTGGGCAAACACATCACCGTCGGCCTGACACAACCCGCGGAAATCGTCGGCGTCTCCGCCGACGCCCACAATAACGGACTCGCACAGCCCCCGGATGCGCAGATCTATCTTCCCTTCCCACAACTACCATGGGGCAGGATGAATCTCGTAGTGCGCACCGCCACCAATCCCAGCGTCATCACCGGCGCGGTGCGCGCCCAGGTCGCCGCCATCGACCCCGACCAGCCCGTCACCAGGGTCCAAACCTTGAACGAACTCATGGATGGCTCCCGCACCCAACCGCGTCTCACCATGCTGCTGGTCGGCATCTTTTCCGCCGCCGCCCTGGTGCTGGTGGTGGTCGGTATCTACGGCATGCTCGCCTATTCCGTCGCCCAGCGCCGCCAGGAGTTGGGAATACGTATGGCCCTGGGAGCGAAGAAAGCCGATATTCTGCGGCTAGTAGTAGGTGACGGAATGAAGCTCACGCTGCTGGGCATCGCCGCCGGAATGATGGTCTCCCTGCTCCTGGCGCCCGTGGTATCAAACCAGCTCTTCAATGTAGAAACACGCGACCTGGCAATCTTCTCGCTCACGCCCCTGGTCTTGCTGCTCGTCGCCCTGGTGGCCAGCTACCTGCCGGCCCGCCGGGCAACCCAGGTTGATCCGACGGAGGCGTTGCGGAATCTGTAGAGCGCAGACCGGAAAAGAGTGCTGCCGCTGTAGCCCTAGAGAAGCGCAATTCGACAGCATTCTGGAGCAGCCCACAAGTCCCCTAGGTGGCGACTTGCAGAACCCGAAAAGCGAACAGAATGAGAAGCTTACCCTGCCCGACGCTGTGGCGGACTGCTAATGAGGGAAAGATGGGGGTAACTTTGGCGCTGTTTCTGCCCAATATTTAGTGCAATTTGTTACTAATACCATGCTATTCTTTGGTTCTGATGAAGGATATGAAGTCTAATTTCGTTAATGCTAATCGTTTCCGGTCGCCCAAGGGTGCTATAACCTACAACATTGTGAAAACCGACCACGGCTATACGATTCAGGCGTTCATTCCGAAGCAGACATCCACGTCTGACAAATCAAAGATCATCGAATGGTTCAGGGACTACCGAAATCGGATTCGCCAAGAAAACCCTTTTATTTCGGCGCGGTTCTATAACCACGACAATGGCTATTCTCTGGAAATTAAGCCATGCACTTCTTGCAGACCGATTGATGAAGACGGTGAGCGGGTGAAAGGGATTTTGGACGACTCATTTAGAAATGCCTGAAGATAAAACTCCCGCTGACGGTGCTTTGACAAAAGCGAAACTTGACCCTGTGGACTCGGCGCACACGGACGCCGTACCAGTGCCGCAGGTAGTAACGCCGCCGCAGACTATTGCCCCGATTCAATTCAATCAGCAGGTCAATTTGTCCATTCAGCAGATTCCTTCATCCGCATGGGATCGTCTTTCCTCGGACCAAGTTCTGGAGATATCAAAGGCAATAATTGCCCAAACGGATGCCGCGGACAAAAGACAATTCGACTATGCCATGGAAGACATTAGGCGCTCCTCTTTAGGCAAACGCATCGCCATCGCTTCCGGCTCGGTGGTTGCAATTGTCGGGTATGCCGTATCGGGGTACTTGGCAGCACATGGGCAAGCCCTGGTTGCGGCTTGTATCGCCGCTCCAATCACAACAGTGTTAGCGGTGATTGTCGGCAATCGTTTCTTAGACAACAACTGAATCACAGAAGTTTAACCCTACTCGTTCACACCTACGGAAACCCAAAATGGCCCACTACCGAAAATCTGGTAGTGTCTTCTTAGCGAGTTCAATGGCTTCCGGCTGTTATAACCGGGGAAACACGCTAATAACAGTACCGGAAATCCATCAGCCTTTTCCCTATGCCGATCCGTCCTGATACCATCAATACTCTTGCATTCCTGAAAGGTAGCCCGAGCATTCATGCCAGCACCGATTTACAAGAACCTCATTGGCGGGGAGTGGGTCGCTTCCCGCAGCGGCGAGACTTTTGAAAACCTGAACCCGGCCGACACCCGGGACGTTGTCGGCGTGTTCCAGCGCTCCGGCAAACGCGACGTAGAAGACGCCGTGGCCGCCGCCAAAGCGGCCTTTGAACAGTGGCGGCTGGTACCGGCGCCCAAGCGCGCCGAGATTATCTTCCGCACCGGGGAGATCCTGCAGCAGCGCAAAGAAGAACTTGCGCGCCTGATGACCCGCGAGATGGGCAAGGTGCTGAAAGAGACGCGGGGCGACGTGCAGGAGGCCATCGACACCGCCTACTACATGGCGGGCGAAGGCCGGCGGCAGTTCGGGGCGACTGTCCCATCGGAGCTACCGGACAAATTTGCCATGGCCGTACGTATGCCCATCGGCGTTTGCGGCATGATCGCGCCCTGGAATTTCCCTATGGCGATTCCTTCCTGGAAACTCTTCCCGGCCCTGGTCTGTGGCAATACATGCGTGATCAAGCCGGCGGAAGACACGCCGCTTTCGACCATCAATCTGGTCACCGCGCTCATGGAGGCCGGCCTGCCGAAAGGCGTGGTCAACATCGTGACCGGCTTCGGCCCGGATGCGGGAGCGCCTATCGTTGAACACCCTGACGTTCGCGCCATCTCATTCACCGGATCGAGCGACGTGGGACGCATTGTGGGTGAAACAGCGGCCCACACCTTCAAGCCTTGCTCACTGGAAATGGGAGGCAAGAACGCCATCATCGTGCTCGATGACGCCAATCTCGACCTGGCGCTCGATGGCATCCTGTGGGGCGCTTTTGGCACCACCGGGCAGCGGTGTACGGCCACCAGCCGCGTCATCCTGCAAAAAGGCATCTACCGCCAGTTTGCTGAAAAGCTGATCGCCAGGGCCAAGCTGCTCAAAGTCGGCAGCGGTCTGGATGAAAGCATCGATATGGGTCCGCAGATCAATCAGCAGCAGGTGGAAACCAGCCAGAAATATTCGGAAGTAGGCCGGCAGCAGGGCGCAAAACTCGCGCTAGGAGGCCAGCGCTGCGCGGGCGCCCAATATGCCAACGGCTGGTTCTTCGAGCCAACGGTCTTTACCGATGTCGATCCGCAGATGAGGATCGCGCAGGAAGAGATCTTTGGCCCGGTAGTCAGCCTGATTCCCTGCGACAACTTCGACCAGGCCATTGAGATCGCCAACGGCGTTGCCTACGGACTCTCGTCGTCGGTCTACACGCGTGACGTGAACAAGGCATTCCGCGCCATGCGTGACATCTACGCCGGCATCACTTATGTGAACGCCCCGACCATCGGCGCCGAAGTGCATCTCCCGTTCGGCGGCACCAAATCCACCGGCAACGGCCATCGCGAAGGCGGAATCGGCGCCATCGATTTCTACACCCAATGGAAGTCGATCTACGTGGATTTCTCCGACCGGCTGCAAAGGGCACAGATCGATAACGCCGAATAATACGGAAAAAGGAAAAACTTAGCCGCGAATTACGCGAATCAACGCGAATGGGAAGCTGTATCACCATGCCTGAAAATCCTCTCAGCCCGAGACGAATTTGGCTGCACCGTCAAAACCTTTGAAACACAGAGGAACAGCAGGAATTGGTGCCGTGAAGTGGCCATCATCATCACCTTTTACCCCGAAATCCATAACGCATGGTCAGCAGGATTTGAATTGGCTCCGGCTTTCTCGACAAACGCGCAATGAGGAACAGAGAGGCTCCGTGCCGCCGGCCGTGCTGTATTACTATCCATCAGAGTCTTCGCGGCTTGCGACGATTTTTCCGCCGCCTCACACCCCCCAAATCCTCTGCTTCCTCTGTTCCTCTGTGTTGCAAAGGTTTTCGTGACACTTCGTTACGCCATGATCTCCGTGGTGTTTTTGGTTGCGGCTCGGCTGCGCCGTGCCTCCGTGGCGAAGCTTGAGTTTTTCCTTGCAGACTTCATCAAGCCTGCTATCCTGTTGACAAGCTCTGGCGTCAAAATCCGGCCATCCAAAACACAATCATGCAGAGATTCGTCACTTTCCTAGTGGGTCGCGCACCTGTTTCTTCCCAGGCTGCCGGTCAATCTCTGCCTGAACCCTTGTAAAAAGCGGCGTTCTGAGTAAAACTTCTCCTAAAATAGGCACAAAACAGGGTATATTGAGGATTAGCCTAGCTCCGTCTGTAGAACCGATTTATGGCAGTCAACAACTTTAACGGCGAAGACGACGCGCGCAAGCCGGCAGCGGCCCGAGACAGTGCCGAACTGCCCGACCGCGCCTCCGCGCACACCATCGAGTTTGATGACGATCTCGACGCCCAGTTCCTGCGCACGGAAAAACGTGTGCCGGTGCGGCGAAGCGCATTGCCCAAAAAAGCCAGAGCTCAAGTCAAGATTATTTTCTCCGTCGTGCTGGCGGTGCTGATGGGCTGCGCCGCGGCGGTGGCGGCCTATCGCTACGGCACCACTTCCTGGCGGTTCCGTATCGAGTCGAGCGACAACATTGAAGTGACCGGGGTGCAGAACGCGCCTCGCGGATTGGTGATGGACGTGGCTTCGTCCGACATCCGCCGCAACATTTTTGCGGTGCCGCTGGAAGAGCGCAGAAAGCAACTGGAGGCAATACCCTGGGTGGAATCGGCGTCGGTCATGCGGCTGCTGCCGAACCGCATCGCCGTCCACATTCAGGAACGGACGCCGGTGGCTTTCGTGCAAATCGGCTCTAAGGTCAGTCTCATTGATTCCCAGGGTGTGGTCATGGGAATGTCGGCCACCCGGCAGGCGCGCTATTCGTTTCCGGTCGTCCGGGGCATCACTGAAACCGAGCCGCTCTCTTCGCGGGCTGCGGCCATGAAGATCTTCAACCGTCTGGTGCGTGAGCTTGATTCCGAAGGAGCAAACTATTCGCAGGAACTGAGCGAAGTCGATCTTTCCGACCCGGAAAATGTGAAGGTCACGGCCAACGGCGCCGGCGGCGCGGTCATGATCTTTCTCGGTCCATCGGATTTTCTGGCGCGCTTCAAGCTTTATGTGGGGCACGTGGGCGAATGGCGGCAGCAGTTCCAGAACCTGCAGTCGGTCGATCTTCGTTACGAAGGGCAGATCATCGTGAATCCCGACGCTACCCGGGGGACGCAAGCCGAGACCGCGGCTTCACCGGTAGCGCAGTCGAGGAAGAAGTAAAGCGGACCATGACAAAAGCCAGGAACAACACGGTGACCGTGCTCGATATCGGCAGCGCCAAAACCATCGCCCTGATCGCTGAGGTGACCGATACCGGCCTGCGCTATCTTGGGCATGGCCTCGCCGATTCCCGAGGCTCGCGCAAGGGCATCATCATTGAACTCGACAAGGCCGCCGAGAGCATTCAAAAGGCGGTCGAGGAAGCGGAAAAAACGGCCGGATGCGCTGTCGGCAACGCCGTGATCGCCATTGGCGGACCCCACGTGAAAGGTGTCACCAGCCGGGGCGGCCTCTCCCTGGGCGCCCGGCCACGCGAGGTCGGCCGTGACGACATTCGTATGGCCGTGGAAAAGGCCCGCTCCATTAGCCTGCCGCCCGACCGCGAAGTGCTCCATCTGCTGCCCCAGGAGTTCATCCTCGATGATCAAGCAGGCATCCGTGATCCTGCGGGCATGATGGGCAGCCGGCTGGAAGTGAACCTGCACGTGGTCACCGCATCTTCCAGCGCTACACAGAACGTGATCACGGCCGCCAACCGCGCCGGCATCCACGTGGATAACACCGTGTACGAAGCGCTGGTGGCCGCCGACTGCACCTTGCGCGGCGACGAGAAAGAGCTGGGCGTCTGCCTGGCCGATATCGGCGCCGGTTCCACCGACCTGATTGTCTACTTCGAAGGCATGGTGGCCCACACAGGTTCGGTCCCGGTGGGTGGTGATCACTTTACCAACGATGTAGCGGTGGGCTTGCGCACACCGCTGGCTGAGGCGGAAAAAATCAAAAAGGCCTTCGGCCACGCTGTCAGCCGGCGCGTCCAGGAAAGCATCGAGATCGAAGTGCCTTCCGTGGGCGACAGGCCTTCACGCATGATGACCCAACGAATGGTGGCCGAGATCCTGGAACCCCGTGCCGTCGAGCTATGTGAGCTGGTGCGTGATCATCTGCATCACGCGGGCGTGCTCGAGATCTGCCATGCCGGGCTGGTCTTTACCGGAGGCGGATCGCGCTTGCAAGGATTCGCCGAGACAGGTGAAAGAATCCTGAAGCTGCCGGTGCGGCTGGCTTCTGCCACGCCACTTTCCCGGATGCCGGTCCAGCTTGCCGACCCGGAGTTCGCTGCCGTGGTGGGGCTGGCCATGTATGCGCACCACACCACCGCCGCCAGAATTTCCCCGGAAGCGGGCTGGGGCGCGAAGATGCGCGCCTGGTTTACCCGTTTCGGCGCGCCGGGAGCTCATCTACAGCGCCATTAAAGTTTGTCGGTGAAATCAACGATTTTTGGAGTGTTCACATGAGCGACGAAAACCAGAAACCGCAGCAGGCCGAGGGCGATATTCGCATCCATTTCAATGAAGACCCAGGCAACAACGCCAAGATCAAAGTCATTGGGGTAGGCGGCGGCGGCGGCAACGCCGTCAACCGCATGATCGCGGCGGGCGTGGAAGGCGTGGAGTTCGTGGTCGCCAACACCGATCTGCAGGCGCTACAGATGTCGCGCGCCCCGGTGAAGATCCAATTAGGCACCAAGCTCACCAATGGACTCGGCGCCGGGGCCAACCCGGAAGTCGGCCGGCGGGGCGCGCTCGAAGATGCCGACAAGATCATTGAGGCCCTCGAAGGGGCCGACATGGTGTTCGTTACCGCCGGCTTGGGCGGAGGCACCGGCACCGGCGCTGCGCCCATCATTGCCTCGCTCGCCAGCGAAATGGGCGCCCTCACCGTGGCTGTGGTGACCAAGCCCTTCGCTTTCGAAGGCAAGCGCCGTCTGAACCAGGCTGAGCGCGGTCTCGCTGAACTGGTTGACAGTGTCGATACCATGATTGTGATTCCTAACGAGAAGCTGCTGGCAGTGGCCCAGAATGCCGGCTTCTTCGAGTCATTCCGCATCGCCGACGACATTCTGCGCCAGGCGGTGCAGGGAATCTCCGACATCATCACCATCCCCGGCATCATCAATCGTGACTTTGCCGACGTCAAGACCATCATGGCCGGCATGGGCCATGCGGTGATGGGGACGGCCACCGGCAAAGGCGAGCGGCGCGCCGTGGATGCCGCCCAGGCCGCCATCGCTTCTCCCCTTTTGGAAGCCGGCGCCATCGACGGCGCTCGCGGCATCCTGATCAACGTGACCGGCTCCAGCTCTCTGAAGCTGGCGGAAGTCAATGAGGCATCCACGATCATCCAGAGCGCCGCGCATGAAGACGCCAACATCATCTTCGGCGCCGTGCAGGATGAAAAAATGAAAGACGAAGTGAAGATCACGGTAATCGCCACCGGATTCAAGACCGACCAGCCTCAGCGCCGTGACCGCGCCGTCAATCCCGCGCAGGCCGCGATTTCCGCCTCACGGACGGCCTCGGTCTACCAGACACAGCCCGCACCCGTGGCCGCCAAGACCAACGGCCATACAGCCGCAACCTCGCGCACAACCTACGGAGTGCGCGAACGGCAGAGCCTGGACGCAGTGAAGGAATCCGTAACCGGAACGCTGGAACCCAGCGACCTGGATGTCCCGGCATTTCTGCGGAAGCGTGGAGACAATTAGGCAGCCCCAACCAAAACCTTTGAAACACAGAGGAACAGAGGAAGCAGAGGATTTTGGGGTTGCGAAGCGAGGGGAAAATTGCCGCAAACCATGGAGCGCTTTGAGTACTAGTGGTACGGAATCACGGAGAAAGAACGCTGACCAAATCTCTTGAATCCAGTCAATTGTATCGGCCAGAATTTGCGCCAATTTGTTTGCTTCCGTATTACCCATCACAATCAAAATTCTCGCGGCCCGCGACGATCTTTCCCGCACCTCACAACCCCAAAAAACCTCTGCTTCCTCTGTGTTGCAAGGGTTTTCGTTGCAACTCGTTGCGCTGTGTTTCAAAGGTTTTGATCGCACCACGTCGCGCTGGCCTCCGTGGTGAGCTGTCTGGTTACTTCTCCTTGCGCTCGTCACTGGCGATCACGCCGTCTTTGATGTGAATCACGCGGTGCGCGTTTTCGGCGATGTCGGGCTCATGCGTGACCAGGACGATGGTGTTGCCATTCTTGTGCAGCTCGCTGAACAACGCCATGATCTCATTGCCGGTCTGGGAGTCGAGGTTGCCGGTGGGTTCGTCGGCCAGAATGATCGATGGATGGTTGACCAGCGCCCGGGCAATGGCCACCCTCTGACGCTGTCCGCCGGAAAGCTCGTTGGGCTTGTGGTTCATGCGGGATTCAAGGTCCACCGAGCGCAACGCATTTTTAGCGCGCTCGATGCGTTCATCAGCCGGCGTTCCGCTGTAGATCAGCGGCAGTTCGACGTTATGCAAGGCCGTCGCCCGGGCCAGCAGGTTGAACGTCTGAAAGACAAAACCGATTTCCTTGTTGCGGATGCGGGCCAGTTCGTCATCGTCGAGTTCGCTGACCAGGTGGCTATTGAGCCAGTAGTCGCCCTTGGTAGGCGAGTCCAGGCAGCCGATCAGGTTCATGAGGGTCGATTTGCCTGAACCCGATGGCCCCATGATCGCCACATACTCGCCGCGGTTCATCTTCAGATTCACGCCCCGCAGAGCATGCACCTGCTCCGCGCCCATCTGGTAGGTTTTCCAGAGGTCGTCGGTGCAGATCATGCAATCTGCGGGCGGCGTTTTGGCCGTATTCGCCGGAGTGGTGGCGGCTTGAGTTGCCATGAATTTCTCCTGGTTCGGTTGACTGCTGATAAGTGCGCGCCCTGCCTGGCTCTACGGCAGTTACGATTCTTCTTTGACGATGACGGAGTTATCGATTTTCACTCCTGCCCCGTTGCGCAGCGTGCGCAGGATTTTATAGCTGCCGGTGATGATTTCATCGCCTTCTTTCAACCCGGTCTTGACCTCAATGTCGGTGGTGCCCGTCAGGCCGGTTTCCACGGTGACAAACTCGGCTTTCTTGTTGCGCACCACGAACACGCCCTGGACCACCTCTTTCTGCTTCTTGGAAGTTGATGGAGTGGCGGTCTTCGGCCCATTCTTCTTCTGGGCTTCCAGATCTTCCTTATCTCGAATCGTCAGCGCCTGGATAGGGATAGTGACTGCGTCGGTGCGGGTCCCGGTCGTAATCTTGGCGGTAGCCGAGAGACCCGGGCGGAGGTTGTCCGGTGCGTCTTTCAGCGTGATCGTGACTTTGAAATCCTTGGCTTCCTGGCTGCTCGTGTTGCTCTGGGAGGTCGCCAGACCGCTGGAGCGGATGATGGCGTTGTCGCCGATCTGCGTGACTTCCCCCTTGAAGGTCTTGCCCGGAATGGCGTCGATGGTGATTTCTGCCGGCTGGCTGAGCTTCACGTTCACGATGTCGGTTTCATCCACCTGCACTTCCGTGGTGATGATCGACATATCGGCGATGGTCATCAAGGTGCTGCCCGGCGAGTTCTGTATGCCGGTGACCACCGTCTCACCTTCGCGCACCGGCAAATTCGTCACCGTGCCATCGAAGGGCGCAACATAGGTGGTCTTGTTCAGCACGTCGCTGGCGCGGGCCAGTTGCGCGCGGGCTGTATTGATGTGGCCATGCGCGGAATCCACCTGGGCCTTGGCCTGCGCGACCCGCGCCTGGTCCTGGGCCATCACTGCGGACGAGATTTCATAGGCGGCCTTCTTGGTATCGTATTCGGCCTTGGCGATGAGCCGGTCTTTGTAGAGCATCTCCGCGCGTTCGAATTCCAGCTTGACGCGGGCCGCATCCGCGGCGCTGCTCTTCTGCTGGGCGGCCGCGGTGCCCAGGGCCGCTTCGGCCGCTAGGGTGTCCGTTTCGTTGCTCTGCAGGGTAGCGCGCATGGCGGCCACATCGGCGGAGGACTGTACGTTCTCAAGCTGGGCCAGCACCTGCCCCTTCTTCACGCGGTCGCCTTCTTTGACGACCAGCCGCGAGATGCGGCCGGCGGCGTTGGCGCCTACATTCACGAAGGTCTTGGGCTTCACTTCGCCGGAAGCAGTGACGTAGGATGCCAGCAAATCCTGCCGGGCAACCTTGGCCGTCTGCACCGTCACTACGCTCTTCTGGTTCTGGCTGACTGAGAAGCCAACAATAGCCAGGGCCGCAACCACCCCGCCAACGATGATCATTATTTTTTTGATGCTCATGTTGCCTTTCAGTCTCACCGCTGGTGGTTACCCTATCCTTATGATGATATACGGTGACGGGGACGTACCGGTTCCGTTTCCCAGAGCCAATAGACACCAAAATGACGAGTGTGGTGAGCCGTTTATTCGATTATAGTCATCTCTCCTGCCTGCGCGGCCAAATTCGAGACCATTGTTGATCGCGGTTGATCGCGCATAGTGTTGCAAAATCAGCCGTTTACCGGCAGGACCAGTTGGAGCAGCCGGGCTGCGGGTGCCCCTCATGAATTCCTGAGTCTTGCTTCCGGCGCGACAAAGCCGTAAAATTACAATACCTTAAGTCTACGTTTGTTGAGGAGTAGGTCGAGTGACATCATCTTCCTTCGCGAAACGCATTTTTCTTTCGATTCTTGTTTTGGCTGTTTCCTCCGGCGTGGCCGGCTACGCGCAATCCGCCGGGCAGAGTGACTCCAAAACGGCAGCCGCTCAGGACCAGGACCCTCTGAAGAGGCCTCTCCCCAAGGACCTGGGCAAGGCCAAGCTTGAAAAAGAAGGCAAGTATTACAAAAACTGGCGTGACGTAGATGTGCGCTGGATCATCACCGATGAAGAACTCGCGGCCTTCAAGAAACTCTCCACGGACGCCGAACGCGACCAGTTCATCGAACAGTTCTGGCAGAGGCGCGACCCCACTCCTGACACCGAAGAGAACGAATACAAAGACGAACACTACCGGCGCATCCAGTACGCCAACGAGCACTACCAGTCGGGTATTCCCGGATGGAAGACCGATCGTGGCCGCATGTACATCATCTACGGCAAGCCGGATTCCATCGATTCCCATCCCATGGGCGGCCCTTACCAGCGGCCGGCGGAAGAAGGCGGCGGCAATACTACCACGTATCCCTTTGAAACCTGGCGCTACCGTTACATAGAAGGCATTGGCCAGGAAATTGAGATTGAGTTCGTTGACCGCAGCGGCAGCGGCGAGTATCGCATGACCCTCGACCGTTCGGAAAAAGACGCGCTGCTCAACGTTCCCAATGCCGGTCTCACCGATTTGGAAGCGCTCGGACAGGCCAACAAGGCCGACCGTTTTCGCGGCGTGGAATCCATCGGCCAGGGCTTTTTCAACAAGAATAACGACACCAAGCAGTTTGACCGGCTCACCACTTTTGCCAAGCTGAACCGGGCGCCAGAGGTCAAGTTCAAAGACCTGGAAGCGGTGGTGAACACCAAGATCCGGTACAACGTGCTGCCCTTTGATGTACGGGTCGACTTTCTCCGCGTGACATCGGATACCGTTCTGATGCCAGTCACGGTGCAGGTACCCAACCGCGAACTCACCTTTGTGAACAAAGATGGCGTGCAGCGCGGCGTGGTCAATATCTTTGGCCGGCTTTCGACCATCACCGGACGCGTTGCCCAGACGTTCGAAGACACCATGCGCCTCGACGTTCCCGCCGAGCTGCTGGAAAAGTTCGTGGGCAATACCGCCCTCTACTGGAAGGCCCTGCCCATGCGCCCCGGGCGCTACCGCCTCGACATCGTGGTGAAAGACGTGAACGGCGACAAGCTGGGCAGTTTCAGCCAGGGCATCGTGGTGCCGGAATTCAGCGATGACAAGCTGGCTACCTCGTCCCTGATTCTGGCCGATCTCATGGAAACCATTCCGGCCCGTGAAGTTGGGACGGGAAACTTTGTACTGGGCACCATGAAGGTGCGCCCCAAGGTACAACCCGCCAGCGGCCAGCCCGCCCGCTTCAAACAAAACCAGAAGGTCAATTTCTGGATGCAGGTCTACAATATGGGCCTGGATGAAAAGTCCAGCAAACCCTCGGCCATTGTGGAATACCAGATCGTGAACACCACCACCAACAAATCGGTGGTGGATATTACAGAAAACACGGACCAGATGGGAAACATAGGCGCGCAAATGACCCTCCAGAAGAGCCTTCCCTTGGGCAAGCTGGATCCGGGAGTTTACCAAGTGACTATCAAGATCAACGACCAGATTTCGAAGCAGACGATCTCACCGACTGCGAAATTTGCCGTTGAGTAGGCCCCCGTACGCTGGGACTCCATATCTAATGAGGTGCTGGGGTATGGCCAATAAGTTCCGATATTTATGCTTGGTCCTATTCGCTGCGGCGCCGGTGTTTGCAGCCGTGGCGCCCGGGACGATCTCCGGATATATCAGGAGTAGTGCGGGCGCGCCGCAATCCAGCGCGGTGGTGGAGGTGTTCACCTCCGCGGCCAAGCTTGGAGTTACGGTCTACACCGATCTCAAGGGATATTACTCAGCCCAAAACCTGCCCGCTGGGACCTATTACGTCAAGGCATCGGTCCCGTCCTTCCTGCCGTCACTGCAGGAAAACGTGAATGTCCGGCCCGGAGCCAACGTGCTGGTGAACCTGACGCTGAACACCCTGGCCGATGCTCTGAAGCTGATTCCGCACCGCCGGCCGGCGGAGGCCGACCCCGACGAATGGCACTGGACCCTGCGCTCTTCCGCTAACCGCCCGGTGCTGAGGTTTGACGACGATGGTCCGGTGATGGTGATGGCAAAATCGCCCGAAGAAGCCGAAGACCATGCGCTGCGGGGCCGGGTGGCCTTCATCGCCGGCTCTCAGGGTGATGGCTTCGGTAGCGCCGGGGAAATGACCACTTCGTTTGCCCTGGAAAAATCTCTCTTCGACTCCGGCACACTATCGCTCAATGGCAACCTCGACAACTCCCCGGACAGGCCGAATGGCGTGCTACGGGCTTCTTACATTCACGATTTTGGCAGTGCTTCCCGTCCGGCTTTCACCCTGACCTACCGCCGCCTGGCGTCACCCGGCGCGGCGGCGCAGAACGCCGCCTATTCGGCCGTGTCGCTGAGCACTTCCGACCGCATGTCGATTGCCGATCTGGTCGAATTCAATTACGGCGCCGATTTGGAAGCCGTGGATTTTAGCCGGCGCGTGACGGCCATCCGTCCCTTTGGCTCCATGGATGTGCATCTTACGCCCGACACGATAGTGGAGTACCGCTATGCCACGGCGGGACCCGATCCGCGCACGGAAAAGGGATTTGATTCCGCCCCCGCTGATCTCACGGAATCTGGCCCGCGCATGTCGCTGGCCTCCGGCGTTCCTGAGATTGAGCGCGCACGCCACCAGGAAATCTCCCTCTCGCGGCGCTTCGGCTCGGCTAACGTTCAATTTGCTTATTTTGTCGACCAGATCAGCAACCTGGTGCTCACCGGCGCCGGCGACCCTTCCGGCTATTCCGACAACGTGCTGCCCGATGTCTATTCCGGTACGTTCTCCTACGGAGGCGGCTCGCTACGCACGAACGGAATGCGCCTGGTGCTGCAACGCCGGATCAATGACGACCTCACGGCCACTCTCGATTATTCAACCAGCGGCGTGGCCGCGCTGAAGTCGCCCGTAAGCGCGTGGCAGGATGTCGCTTCCAGCCTGACCACATCCAAGCGGCACTCGATGGCCGCCAAATTTAACGGTTACATCCCCGCCTCCCACACCCGCTGGATTACATCCTACAAATGGACCAGTGGCAGCGCCCTTTCCATGGTCGATGAGTTCAACGCCTCGGCAGGTCAGACCGATCCTTATTTCAGCGTCTTTATCCGCCAGCCCCTGCCTTCCAGATCGTTCATCGCCGGCAGGATGGAAGCCCTGGTCGATATCCGGAACCTGATGGCCCAAGGCTACGTGCCCATCCTAGGACAGGACGGCCACACGGTCTACCTGGTGCAGTCGGCCCGCACCGTGCGCGGCGGATTGTCGTTCACGTTCTAAATCGCCGCTGATTTTCGCTGATAGGCGCTGATAAAAACAAACGATCTGGCGGGAACAGCGACAGTCAAGGCTCTCTAAAGCCACGTTCTAATCCACATTCTCTAATTCCACAGCTAGTAAGATTTTAATCAGCGTTCATCGGCGCAAATCAGCGGCTAATTGTTTTTCTCCGCGCCTCTGTGGTAGACAGTTCTTGTATCCCCGTTGACGCCCCTCTGTCCCTTCATTTAGTCTCCGTCTCTCGGAGCCATCATGAAAAATCCCCCCGATCTAGACCGGAACAAGACCATCACCCGGCGCAGCTTTACCGTGGGCGCCGCAGCGGCGGCCACCGCTGCGCTGATTCCCTCCACTGCCCTGGCGCACAGCAGCACACACGCGTCCGCGCACCAACAGACTTCCGCCATGGAAAAGCTTTCGCCTCAGTCCCGCGCAGAAGTCGAAATGAAGATCAACGGGATCTTTCTCAAGTACGGCAGCCGGCTCAACGATGAGCAGAAGGCCGACATACGCCGCATCATGACCGAGGGGCAAGAAGGTCTCGAAAAAATGCGGGCCTTTGCCCTGCAGAACAGCGACCAGCCGGCCACCGTCTTCAAGACCTACCGGGAAAGGCAGGGGAGCTAACGATGCTGAGCGAAGACATTCTGTATTTACCCGTCACTGGACTTGCCCGGATGGTCCGCCAGAAGCAGCTTTCTCCCGTGAAGCTCACGGAGAGCTACCTGGAACGCAGCCGTAAGCTGGGCGCGCGCTTGAATGCCTATGCCAACCTCACGCCCGAACTGGCGATGAAGCAGGCGCACGCCGCGGAAAAAGAGATTGCTGCCGGAAAATATCGCGGCCCTTTGCATGGCATTCCCTACGCCGCCAAAGACCTGCTGGCAGTCAAAGGATACCCAACCACATGGGGCGCCCGCCCGTATGCGCAGCAGACGTTTGATTACGATGCCGGTGTCGTGCACCGGCTGGAAGCCGCAGGCGCGATTCTGATCGGCAAAGCGGCCATGATCGAACTGGCCGGAGGTCTCGGCTACCGTTTTCCTTCCGCTTCGGCGACCGGACCGGCAAAGAATCCTTGGAACGAAGACCACTGGACTTGCGGATCTTCGAGTGGCTCGGCGGCCGTTGTAGGCGCGGGACTGGCGGGCTTTGCCCTCGGCACCGAAACCTGGGGATCGATCATCTGCCCTTCCGGCATGGTGGGACTCAGTGGCTTGCGCCCGACCTTTGGCCGTGTAAGCCGCCATGGCGCGATGGCGCTGGCCTATTCCATGGACAAGATCGGCCCTATGGCCCGGAGCGCCGATGACTGTGACCTGATTCTGCAGGCGATTGCCGGCCACGATGCGCGCGATGCCGGCTCTCTGCCGGAAGCTGTGGCCCGCTATACCGGCGCCCCGGAGCCAAAGAAGCCCTTGAGGATTGGCTGGATGACCAACCAGTGGAAAGAAAAAGAGATTTCCGCGGAGGTGGGCAAGGCCATGGCGGAAGCGCGGCAGGTGCTCGAACGCCATCCGCTGATCGCCATGGGAGAGATCAAGCTGCCCGAGGGTCCGTGGGAGGCCGCAGCGGGTACCATCGTTTCCGTGGAAGCCGTGGCGGCTTACCGTGATCTTATCGAGTCGGGACGGGCGGCGGAGCTGAGCGACCCTGTGGGCAGGATCGGCGGCTATATGGGCGAGGCCATCAGCGCCTCGGACTTCATCACCGCCCAACGAGTCCGCGAAGTTGTTCAGGGGAAGATGGAAGATCTCTTTACCAGCACGGATGTTCTGGCCACGGTTACACTTCCGGTGACCGCCCCCCGGATCGACGCCAACCTCGACGATGCCTTGTCATTTGCCGATCCCATCGGCGGCATCGGAAACATCTGCGGCCTTCCCGCCATCAGCGTACCCTGCGGATTGGGCGCGGGCAATCTGCCCATCGGCCTGCAATTCATCGGGAGGCCCCAGGATGACGCCCGCGTGGTGCAGGCGGCGCGGCTCTTCCAAGGCCAGACAGGCTGGCACAAACGTCATCCGCAAATCGCCTGAATCAAGCACAACGAAAACCGTGGCGTAGAGACGGTGCTCAGCACCGTCTCCAGAGTTTCTACATTTCGAGGTGTGGGCCATTCACTGGAGTCCCGCCAGGGACGAGTGATAGTAGCCCAGCACGGGTTGGGCGCGGCTGGGAAATGTAGACAGCAACACATTGGAGCGCCAAACCCGTGCTGGGTAAAGGCGACAACGAACCCGAGTCCCGCCAGGGACGACTGACAGTCCTGTCCGTTCACTTCAGGATTGAAACGCGGACGAGGCCAGAGTCAGTCGTCCCTTAAGGGACTCTGGCATTGTGGCACGTTCACCCAGCACCGGTTCAGCAGCAGCGAGCGCATGGCCGGATATGCCATACTTGAAGAGCGTCGGACGGCTTGCGGAAATCACGGAGCCTATGACTGGAAGGTCAGCAGCATTGTCCACTGAGATTAACCCCTGGGGGCCCGAGGAACTGAGGCAGTCGATTCTGCGGCATGTCCGCTATGGCATGGCCCGCGCCGTGGACACTCTCACGCCCGCTGATCTGCTCAAGCCTCTTTCGCTCGCGGTCCGTGATTGCCTGGTGGACCACGCGCTGGCCACCGAGCGCCGCTATCGCGAGCGGGATGCCAAGCGCCTCTACTACCTCTCCATGGAATTCCTGATGGGACGCTGGCTGAGTGACAATCTCTGCAACCTGCGCCTTGAGGAGCCGTGCAGGGCCATCCTGCGCGAGGAATACGATATCTCGCTCGATGACGTGCTCGAAACCGAACCGGATGCCGGGCTGGGCAATGGCGGATTGGGCCGGCTGGCCGCCTGCTTTCTTGAGTCTCTGGCCACCATGGGCATGCCCGGGTTCGGCTACGGCATCGATTATGAGTACGGCCTTTTCCGGCAGGAGATTTCCGGCGGCTACCAGCGCGAAAAGCCCGACCGCTGGAAGGCCGAAGGCACCCCGTTCTATCTGGAACGTCCGCACGAGCTCTGCTCGATACCGCTCTATGGCCGCGTGGAACATGTGCAGGATTCTCTTGGGGGCACTCACCCACGGTGGGTGGACTGCAAGATTGTGATCGGCGTTCCCAGTGACATGCCGGTGGCCGGCTACCGTGGAGCGGCTGTGAACTACCTGCGGCTGTTTTCGGCGCGCGCTTCCGAGGACTTTGATATCGAGATCTTCAATCGCGGCGATTACATCCGGGCGGTGGAACAGAAGATCGCATCGGAGAATATTTCCCGTGTGCTCTATCCTTCCGATTCGGTGATGTCGGGCCGGGAGCTGCGGCTGATTCAGGAATACTTTCTGGTGGCCTGTTCGCTGCGCGATATCCTGCGCAGCTTTCTCGCATCTCACCACACCTTGGACGAGCTTCCCGCGAAGGTCGCAATGCAGATGAACGACACTCATCCCAGCCTGTGCGTGGCGGAATTGATGCGCCTGCTGCTCGATGAGCACAGGCTGGAGTGGGACCGCGCCTGGGCCATCACCCAAGCCACGCTCGGCTACACCAATCACACCTTGCTGCCCGAGGCCCTCGAAAAGTGGCCGGTTTCGCTCATGGAACGGGTGCTGCCGCGCCACATGGAGATCATCTTCGACATCAACCAGCGCCTGCTGCGCACCGTCGAGGGCCATTGGCCCGGAGACATGGAAAAGCAGCAGCGCATGTCGATCATCGAAGAGGGTCCGGAAAAACATGTGCGCATGGCCCACCTCGCCATCGTCGGCAGCCATGCCGTCAACGGGGTGTCGCAGTTGCACACCCAATTGTTGAAGAGCGCGCTGGCCCCTGATTTCGCCGGCCTCTGGCCTGGCCGTTTCAGTAACAAGACCAACGGGGTGGCCCCGCGCCGCTGGATTCTCAAAGCCAACCCCGCGCTCGCCGGACTGCTCACACGCGCCGTGGGCGAGGAGTGGACCACCGATCTGGGACGCACAGCGGGCATCGAACGGCTCGCCCATGATCCCGCATTCCAGCAGGAGTTCTTGGCCATCAAGCGCCAGAATAAACAAAAGCTGGTGAAGGTGGTGTTGCAGAGCACCGGCATCGGCATCGATCCCGATTCGTTATTTGACGTGCAGGTAAAGCGTATCCACGAGTACAAACGGCAACTATTGAACGTGATGCGCGTGATTCACGAATACCTGTGCGTGGTTGAAGACCAGGCCGAGCTGCGTGTGCCGCGGACATATATCTTCGCCGGTAAAGCCGCTCCCGGATACTGGGCGGCCAAGCAAATCATCAAGCTGGTCCACAACGTGGCGGCGGTGGTGAACGCCGATCCGCGCGTGCAACATCGCATGAAAGTGGTGTTCGTGCCCGACTACCGCGTCTCGCTCGCTGAGACCATCATCCCCGCGGCCGACCTGAGCCAGCAGATTTCCACCGCCGGTATGGAAGCCTCAGGCACCGGCAACATGAAGCTGGCCATGAACGGCGCGCTCACTCTTGGCACCCTTGATGGCGCCAATATCGAGATCATGGACGCCGTAGGCAAATCCAACTTCTATGCGTTCGGCTTGACCCGCGAGGAAGTGCGCTGGTATCAGGAGCAGCGGACATACTCTCCGCGATCGCTTTACGAAAGTGACCCCCTGCTCCGGCGCGTGCTCGACAGCTTGAGCAGCGACCGCTTCTCCGCCGATGAGCACACACTGTTCCGCTGGATCGTCGATGAGGTCCTCGACCGCGGCGACCGCTATTTCCTCATGGCCGACCTGCCCGGCTACATCGAAGCCAGCCGCCAGGCCGAGAGAGATTACGAGATGCCCGAGGTGTGGGCCGGGAAGGCCATCCTGAACGTCGCTCGCGTAGGATATTTTTCGAGCGACCGCACGGTCAAAGAATATGCGGATGAGACTTGGGGCATCAAATCAGCGACGGATCACGAGACCGATCACCCGATCACCAGATCGCCGGATCACCCGATTCTCGACCCGGGCCATCCTGTGTTAGACTAATCCAGTCCCACCAAGTTCGACCATCCCGGCAAGGGCGCGTAGCTCAACTGGCAGAGCAACTGACTCTTAATCAGTAGGTTGAAGGTTCGATTCCTTCCGCGCTCACCATCTCTGTCTTCAAATGATTTGCGAACCGCACACGCACTCTGCTGCCCACGGCATGGGTGCATATCAGCGTTCATCAGCGAAAATCAGCGGCCGAGTTTTGGTTGCGGCCACGGCGCTCCGTATTTCGACTGGAATGCGCATCGCACGAAATTGCGGTTGTCTCTCATGTGGATTCGAGGGCAAACTCACCACGACTCCCAAGCCAGCCATCTGGCGCATGTGATAAGCCGGAGCGCTGCTGCTCCAAAGTCTTTGAGGAGAAAGGGGCATCGTCAACTCCTCTTTTTCTGTGGTATATCATATGCACGGATTATCCGAAAAAACGCATAATTTGGGCGGTCCTGGTGTATACTTAAAAAACTGAAGCGCCTAAGAGCGCGTATCGCGACGGTTCGTGGCGATATGTGCGTTCCCGGCTGCATAAAACGCCTGGCCAAGCTGCTGACTTATGAGTCGACGATGTTGATCTGACTTTGGAGGAAGAGCGGTCGCCGTGATGGATTCCTCCCAAACCCCGATATTCCTTCCGTCCACCGGAGAGCGAGATCGGAGAAAACAAGTGTCGAGCAGGGAATCATTGTATCTCTCGATTGCAGCAATACCCTGCAATTGGCTGGGGCGTATATGGTTTCGCACCCCATCACAATCAAAAAGCTGAAAATTCTAGACTTTGAGGACATAGATGCTTCAATGTCTAAGTGCTTGGACGCCAGATGGATGCAACAGAGTTAAGGCTGATCGACATGGCTGCCACGGAAGTCCGTCCTGCCAACGCAGCGGACGTTGAGGGAGTGGCCAGACTTTTTGCCGGCGTGATTCGCTCTTTGCCCTACTATACCGAAGAGGCCAAGCTGGAGGAAATAGCAGCCTTGCGGGCCGAAGAAATCGGTGCAATGGTTGGCGACAGAGGCGCACTGCTGCTCGTTTCTACGCTTTCGCGCAACCTGACCGGCGCCTGCTTGCTTCGGCGGAATGAGGGCGGCGTCTGGTGGTTGACTTGGATTGTGACTGACCCAGGATTTCGGGGTAGGCGGGTCGCCTCTGCCTTGATCGCTGAAGCCAAACGGCTCATACGCAACGCTGGTGGTCATAAGATTTGGTGCGACTGCCGGACCACCAATGAACCATCACGCAAGATGCTGGCACACAATGGTTTTCTCTCTCTCTGCGAAATTAACAACCACTGGTACAAACAGGATTTCATTCTATGGGAGCTAAGCTTATAAATCTGCAAGAACAGCACGAGATGTGGCGATCGCGGGCACGCGGTTTCGAGAACAGCCCATACAACAGAAGATCGTCCGCCAGTTTCTGGGAAGCGTAAGGAGAAATTGGGTCAGGCGGCATTGCATTGTGTGTCCGGCCGGATGCCATCATAATTAACCAGATCCTTTCTCTGCAGCGAAGAATAGGCATCCTAGACCTTGTCCCGGAGATATCCGGTCAAGGACTGAGGCGCCGCATTGAATGGTCACGTTGTCTAGCCGCTCGGATTGAAGCCTGGAAAGCCATGCAGAAGAAAGCTTCGACACAGTCCACAGCCATATCATCGCGACTGGAAATGCGGTCGCCAGAGGCGGAGATTGCGCTGATCGAGAGAGTGTGCGCCGGGGAGAAGCACTTGTTTTATGATCTGATATGCCCTTACGAGCGATCGGTGTATCTGTTAGCATATTCTCTTCTGCGAAACCAGGCCGATGCTGCTGAAGTCATCCAGCAGGCCTTTCTCAAAGCGTTTTGCGATTTGACAAACTTTCGCAGGGAAAGCAAATTCCGGACGTGGCTGATCCAAATCGCCATCAACGAGGCAAAACTGAAGCTGCGCAAGGAGCGCAAAGCCTTTTACGAGTCGATTGATGAGCAGCAAAAGGCCAATGACGGCAAAGTTTTTCCCAAGGATTTTGCGGATTGGCGGGAAATACCGTCCGAGAGTCTGGAACGAGCTGAGTTGCGCCAAGCTTTACAAAGAGCGATCGGGTCGCTAGAGCCAATCTATCGCGAGGTGTTTGTCCTGCGGGACGTTGAAGAGCTGAGTATTTCAGAAACGGCCCGGATCCTTGGTATCAGTGAGGCATCCGTGAAGACCCGGCTCCTAAGGGCACGATTGCAGATGCGCGACGCTTTGGCGCCCGGCTTCGACGGGGCATGGAGAATTGGAGACAGCGTATGGAAGAAAACGAGACCCTGGTAACGTGACTATCATCGAAATCAGTTGTGTCGAAGTCTGGCAAGAGGTTTCAAACTACCTCGACGGTGGTGCCGCTCCAGACCTCCGCCTCCGGATGGAAGAGCACTTCAAGAACTGCGAGCATTGCACGGCTATTCTGGATGGTACCCGAAACATCATCCACTTGGTAGGCGATGAACGTGCGTTTGAGGTGCCCCAGTGGCTCAGCGAGTCCTTGAAGACGTGGTTGGAGGGAAAGCTTGGCGGCTAGATTTGACCCGATTTCGCCATGGTGAAACGACCCGGCTGGGCGCTCTCATTGGCAAGCATGCGCGACGGTAATTCCTGGTTGGTAATCATATAACTGATCTTCCACTGCGCGCCGTCTTTAAGCCAAGTCTCGAAATAGCGATACTTCGTATTTGTGATGACGCCGGCTTGCTTGTCTATCAGGCGGACCTTATGCCAGCCCCAGTCGTAGGCGAATCGCTGGCCTTCGACCACCACGTCGACGACAATCACGGCCAACTCAATCGTGTAAGAGCGGAACAGCTTTTCTACTCTTGCGCGCAAAGCGCGCGGGGCCTCATCGCCATAAAAAGTCGGCTCCCCGTCAGAGCAATCCGTAAACTCCGGGGCAAACACTGAGAGGAGGCGTTCCACATCGCCGGTGTTATATGCCTCGCGATAATTGGTCTTAGCGGCTAAAATGGCGTATTGATCTTCGCTGGACATGCTGGATCGCGCAATAGCTCAAGTCAGCCGAGTCTAACCCCGGTCCAACATCCAAGTCAAGAACCCGCAAATGAAGTGTCAGATTCGATCAAGGACAGGATTCAGAACCAAGGCTAGGGGACAAGAATGCCGAAGAAATCGATTCAATCTCATGCCCATCTTTTTCTCGACCTGCTCGATTCGTCCTATCAGGGCAAAGCCTGGCATGGACCAGCGCTGAAAAGCACCTTAAAAGGCCTAACCATCGCCGAAGCGCTTTTCCGGCCTAAGCCACACACTCATAATATTTGGGAACTTGCCTTGCATTGCGCCTACTGGAAATATCGGGTCGTGCGGCAGTTGGTCCAAGTGCCATGTCCTCGTTTCCCGCTACGAGGCGCCAATTGGTTTCCGCGGACCGGCGGAACCGCTAGCCAATGGAACGACGAGAGGAAGATACTCGATCAGCAGCATAAGAGCTTGCAAGCGGCCATTTTGGCGCTGCCACCGGCCCGTCTACAATTGCCGGAAATAGCCCATCTCGTGGGCGGCATCGCCCTGCATGACACCTATCACGCAGGACAAGTCAAGTTCATCCGTCGCTATCGGAGTTCCAAGAAGCGCCAACCATAGCCAAGACAATTATGCCGACGCCCGCAATCTTAACGCCCGTGAGCGGCTCGCCAAGAAACACCCAAGCGCCGCCCACTCCAAATACCGGAATGAGGGCCAGGGAAACGGCCGCCAAATTCGCGCGGAGTTTTCTCAACGCAATCAGATAAAACCAAAAGGCGAGCGCATATTGGACAATCCCGGAAATTGCCGCCCAAACCCAACCCGCTGCGGGAATTGCGGCCACATGATGAAATTTGCCGGCCAAAGGCCCAGAATGATTGAGTAAACTCAAGCACCAGACCAAAAGAATGAGGGCCAGCCCGTACCCCTGTTGTATGACGAGCAGCGGAAGCGGCTCCATCCTTTGCACCAGCCGGTGCGACAGCACCACATAAGCGGCCGCACACAGGGTGCCGGCGAGAATAAGAAAGTCGCCCGTGTGCGCGGTGGCCCCCCCGGCGCGAATACCCTGGGTGCCTGCGCTCGTAACGATCAATACTCCAGAAATAGCCAAAGCGGCGGAAAGCGCTATCCGAAAGCGTATCGGCTCTTTAAAGAGAAGCCAGGCAAGAAGAATGATGATAATCGGCTCGCTGCTTGTTATGACCGACGCATTGGAAGCCGAGGTGAAATTCAGGCCTATCATCCCCAACATGTAGGCCATGCCTGGCTCAAGGAGGCCGGTAGCGCCTACACGAATTCCGTCGAGAGACCATTGAAATCGTTGCGGTCGAACAAGGATGGCAATAAACAGGAAAATAACGCTGGCCGTCAACTGCACCGCAAAGAGCGTCAAGGGCGGAACAAACCCCAATGCTTCTTTGCTAATCACAGTGCCCAATCCCCAACAAGCTGAGGCCGTGATGGCTGCGATCAACGGAAGGAACTTTCCCCGTTCGCCCGATAAGGCGTTGTTCATCGCTATGGCTTGGTCACTCATAGACCTTTTGGCCGTACGCCATGCCTGGGGCATTCACAGGTCTCGCTGGAGGCCAAGGATTGTGATATTTTGCCACTTCTGGAATCGGATGACCATGAAAACGGGCA
>Ga0210403_10001100_pt1 | contig 26229 bp, 21 predicted proteins | sample IncBWC19MmetaG_FD_150863 | JGI IMG/M metagenome (GOLD analysis project Ga0210403, IMG submission 150863) | Forest soil microbial communities from Barre Woods Harvard Forest LTER site, Petersham, Massachusetts, United States - Inc-BW-C-19-M | ecosystem: Environmental > Terrestrial > Soil >... | reverse complement strand
AATTAGAATCACCAACTCGGTGTCCTGCCCGGTGGTGTTCCTTTGCCCGAAGAAATAACCGGCGGGGCTCGGGAGATTGGCGAAGCCCGGCAAACCGGTCAGAGTGCGCGTTTCTTCATTGTCGAGCAGTCCGCCAATGAGGGTGGGCTCCTCTTCTTTGATGCGAACCGTCTGGGAAAGCGTGCGGTTGGTTAGGATCGGTATGCCGTTGATGCTAGTGCCGGCGAGCGCGCGAATCTCGAATTCCAACTGCAGAGTTACTTCGTCGTTTGCGTGAATCGTTGGTGTGGCTTTGATCTTTACGCCAAGATCCTCATATTGCGCGCCGGGATAGGGCTGCTGTGCCACCCCTAACCCTGAACTTGAAAACAGGCTCGCAGGACTCAGGATTACAGTGACCTGACCTGCGGCGCCGGACGGATCGTCCGTGATGGCCACATCCGGCAAGGAAGCGCCGCTGAGGCTGGCCGAGATAAGGGCTGTCGGATTAGTGCCGACGGGAAGCTCGAACGCCGGCGCGAACAAACCCTGGCCCACTCCGAGGAAGACAGAGACGCTGTCTGTTTGCGGATCGGTCACGGCAATGTCGGGATTGCCATCGCCGTTGAAATCGGTAATCGTCACGGAAGTCGGCGCCAGGCCCGTAGCAAGCGGCGAGTTCGTCGCGGCGGTGAAAGTGCCGTCGCCGTTGCCCAGCAACACGCTAACGGTATTGTCCGTTTGGTTTACGATCGCCAGGTCAGGGTGGGAATCGTTGTTCACATCGCCCGTGGCGATGGCCACCGGCGATCTGCCAACGGCAATCGGAGAGTTGGTTGCCTGCGTAAACGTCCCATTGCCGTTGCCGAGAAGAATCGAAACGTTGTTGGTCGTCTGATTCACGATTGCCAAATCCAGATTCCCATCAGAATTTATGTCCGTCGCCACCATCGCAATGGGCCCGGTGACCGCGCTTGGCAGGGCAAAAGGCGAGCCAGTGGCTTGCTTGAAAGTGCCGTCGCCGTTGCCGAGAAAAAGAGAGAAGGTATTGTCCGTGAAATTCGTCACCACAAAATCTTGATTGCCGTCGGCATTGAAATCGCCGGTGACGATAGCGCTGGGCTGCTGTCCTACGTTGATGGGAGAGCCTGTGGCCTCTTTGAATGTGTCATCGCCGTTGCTAAGGAGAACTTGTACGGTGTTGGCGACCGGATCGGTCACAAGCAAATCGTGGAAGCCGCTGGAGGTGAGCACGACAGAGGCAATCGAAGGAGGAATGATGGGTGCGCCGGTTCTGGCTGTGCCCAGCGAGATCGGCGAACCCGCGGAGGCGAGAAAAGTTCCCGCCCCCTGGTTCACGAGAATGGTGAGGCTGTTGTCGATCTCGTTGACGACCGCCATATCGAGCTCACCGATATTGCGGAAATCCGCGGCGACGAGCGCGACGGGACCGACGCCGACATTGTAGGAAGTGCTGGGAAGAATGCTGTTGGTAACTCCACCCACAGAGGTGGCGGCCGTTGAGGCGCCGAGGCTTCCGGAGAGCAGGGAAAGTGTGATCGGGAAACGGTCACCGACGAAAAAAGAGGCAGGTTTGCCGTCCTGCGCACGCAACAAAACCTGGCGCCCGCTGTGGACAAGACTCAGAGCGTCCGAAAACTGTGCGGCTATAGCTGGGAGCGTCAAGAGAAACGTCGTTTTGCCTCCGCCGATGACAGTGAGCGGTGGGATAAGCGAACTGAGGTTGAGGGAGCTTCCGGAACTGCCTGAGCCTGACCCGTTTCCAAAAATGCTGGCCAGCAATGTGATGAGGGTGCTCAGGTCTTTTGCCTGCTGCAATTGAGAGATTAAACCGGGCGTGAGAGAAATCAGCTCCGCGGAAGAAGGCGGGAGAAGGCCCAGAGTGCGAGCCTTGTTGCGATCGACTTCCAGGATTTCTATTTCCAGCAGCACTTCGCCGCGGGTCTTTTCGGTTTGGCGGATGATTTCTCCCGCGAGCGACAATCTTTCCGGAGTATCCCGGATGCTGACGGAGTGGCTTTTGGTGTCCAGTACGATGCGCGTCGCTCCTGTCATCTCGCGCAGCAAACGCACAACCTCGGTCATCTCGTCCGCTCCGACAGAGGCGGGCAAGACAAATGTTTGTTCGGCTTGCACGCCATATTGGCGACGTTTTTCCGTTGTGTCCTGAGCTACGAACAAAAGGTTGGAGGTCAAAGGCCGCGAGAACGTGCCAGTCTGCACGGCAAGGATTTTCAGGGCCGTATCGAAATCCACATTATCGGCGCGTAGCCGGACCGCACGGGATGGCAAGTCCGGATCGAAGGTGATTTTGATTCCGAACAGCTGACCCAATTGTTCGTACACCGCTTTGGTGTCGCCACGCAGGTTGAGGTCCTGTTTCCGGCTAAGGGGTTTGAGTTCAGGCAAGCCCTGGATTTTCGTGTCGATTTGTGTGGCGGGTTCATCCTTCATGGCTTTCATCTGGATCAGCCGCTCGGTGACGATGGTGTTGGTGGGATCAATGAGCAGGGCCCGGGCCAGCTCTTCTGTGGCAATATCCGCGTGGCCGGCTAAAGCGTCGCGCTCGGCAGCCTCGACGTGATCGCGAACGAGCTTGGAGCGCATGGAGGCGATGCGCTCGAGCAATGCCGTATCCTGCGGCGCATATCGCGCTGCTTGCTCGTAATAATTGAGGGCTTCATCAAAGCGGCCTTCAGCGAGCTCTTTGTCGGCCAGCTCAGAGAGCTTTTTGGCGGTCTTTGGATTGGGGCGCGGAGCCATTTGGAGCTGGGATTCGTTGGGCGCTGTCTGCGGCGGGGTGGATTGGGTTGGCGAAGGAGACTGCGCGGAGGATGGCACCCAGCAAATAAGAAAAGCCAGCAATAGGGACAGTGCTTGGCGGAGATGGAAGGCGATCTTCATTGAATTTTGCAGGCCACCCATTCTACCGTATGCTGAAACAGGAAAGCGGACTGGATTGGTCCGGTTGACGGAAATTCTTACAAAGCGTAGACTTTATGTGTAGTTGCAAATGATTAACAACTGGAGATTCTTTGCTTGCTGCATTCCTGATTGCGCTCCGTGAAGGCGTCGAGGCTTCCCTGGTTGTCGGCATCATTCTGGTCTATCTCTCGCGTACCGGCCGCGCGCAACTGGCGCGTTTTGTTTGGTATGGCGTCGCCGCTGCTGCGGCGCTGAGCCTGGCTGTAGCCATTGCCCTGGAGCGCTGGCGGATCAGCGAAGACGGGTTCGAGGGGGTGATGTACCTCGTCGCGGCCGCGTTCGTCATTACGATGATCGTATGGATGAACCGCGTTGCGCGCCACCTGAAAAAAGAGATCGAGCAAAAGATAGAGAGCTACGTGGGGCGGGCGGGAGCGGCTGCGGGTTGGGGGATATTTTTCTTTGTTTTTTTGATGGTTTTGCGGGAAGGGGCGGAGCTGGCGATCATCTTGCGGGCGGTGGAGCTGTCGAGTGAGGGATTGCAGACTTGGATTGGGACGGCCTTAGGGATTGCGGCGGCGGTGGCGGTTGGGTTGTTCTTTTTCAAGGGGACGCTGCGAGTTCCGCTGCACCGGTTTTTTGCGGTTACCAGCGTGATCTTGATTCTGGTGGCAGTGCAGCTTGGGCTGACCGGATTGCACGAGTTGAGCGAGGCCCAATGGCTCCCGTCGAGCAAGGCGGAGATGGCTGTCATTGGGCCGGTCGTTCGGAATGAGTTGTTTTTCTTCGTGCTCATCTTCGGAGCGGCGACCCTGCTGGTTTTGCGCGAATGGCAAGCGGCTACCCAGGCCAAGGCGGCGAAAGAAACCGCCGGGGAAGCAGAGAAGCGGCTGGCTGAAGCGCAGAACCGGCGGCAACGGCGCTGGATGATTGCGGCGGTGACGGGATGCCTTGCCGTCATCTTGGTGCTCACGGCGGATTTCGTTTACACGCGCGCGAATGCTGCGCCGCCAGCGGCTCGGGTCATTGCTGCCGTCGGCAATGAAGTGCGGATTCCGGTGAGCGAAGTAGACGACGGCAAGATGCACTTGTTTACCGTGACTGCCGGAGGGCAGTCGATGCGCTTCATGATCATCAAGAAGCCCAACGGCTATGGCACGGCGCTTGATGCTTGCCGTATATGCGGCGCGGAAGGGTATCGCCAGGACGGGCAAAACGTCGTCTGCAGGCACTGCGCTTCGGCGATTTACATTCCGACGATTGGGGAAGCAGGCGGCTGCAACCCGATTGGCGTGCCGTCGCATGTGAATGGCGCTGATCTTGTTATGGATATTTCTGCGCTGGTACAAGCGACCAAGGAGATTCCGCAGTAGGGGCGCGAAGTTTCTTTCAAATGCGCGGCCTGGGAACTTTTGCAAAAGGGCACGATGAATCGTGCCCCTACAAGCGCGACCACTGAACTTATGTTTCTGCGACTCGTTGCCGATTCGTTTACGCGCCGCCCGCGCCGCAAGGTGCTGACGACCGCGGCGCTTGCGCTGGGCATGGCTGTTGTGACGGCGGCGCTGAGCGTTTCGCTCGACGTGGGCGACCGGCTGGCGAGCGAGTTTCGCAGCTTGGGCGCGAATCTGGTGGTGACGCCGGCGGCGGATTCGTTGCCGCTGGAAATTGGTGGCGTGGATTATCGGCCTGTGAATGCTGGGGCCTATCTTCCGGAATCCGATCTGCCCAAAATAAAGACCGTTTTCTGGCACAACAACATTATCGCATTTGCGCCCGTCCTGGAAGTTTCGGCAAAGTTTCCGATCGAAACGGTTTTCGCTCCGGGAGCTCCGCCGCGAACTATCCCGGAAATGCCCATCGTGGTGATCGGCACGTGGGCCGCGCATCCTGTGCCTTTGCCGGACGGCGGCACCTTCACAACCGGAATCACGAAGACCAATCCGTGGTTCCGCGTGGACGGGAAGTGGTTCTCCGACCAGCGTCCTATCGAGCGTTTCAATGTCGGCTCAATGGGTCACACATATCTGCCGGGAAATCCGGAGTGCGTTGCCGGCGAAAAGCTGGCGGCCCGCCGCAGTTTGCACATTGGTGATCAAGTGGTTGTCGCTCCCGCTGCGGATGTGCAGAACATGCAATCTTGCGACGTAACAGGAATTCTTTCCACCGGTGGCGCGGAAGATGACGCGCTGCTGATGTCTCTGTCGGAAGTGCAGCGCCTTGCCGGTAAGCCGGGCCAGTACCGTAAACTCTATCTGAGCGCCCTCACCAAACCTGAAGACGCTTTCGGGCGGCGCGATCCAACCACGATGAAGCCTGCGGAAGTAGAACGCTGGATGTGCACTCCGTATATTTCCTCGATTGCGGCTTCCATCAAAGAGGTGCTGCCGGGGACGGATGTGCGGGTGATTCGGCGCGTGGCGGAGGGTGAGGGCACAATCCTTACGCGGGTTCGCGCATTACTGTGGATGGTGACACTTGCCGCGTTGCTGGCTGCGGCGCTGGCTGTTGGAGCATCTTCGGCGGCCTCGGTGATTGAGCGGCGGACGGAAATTGGATTGATGAAGGCTTTGGGAGCAGGCTCGGGCACGGTGGGTTTTCTTCTGGCGGCGGAGCAACTTCTTCTCGCGTTTGTCGGCGGGGGCATCGGCTATTCACTCGGAATAGTCCTTGCGCGGCTCGTTGGACAAAGAATATTCGGTGTTGCTCCTGCGCCGTCCATGCTCGTTTTGGTTGCGGTCCTGGTGCTCGCGGCGGGAGTCACGCTCCTTGGCAGCGCCATTCCCATGCGCCGCGCTTCGCGCTATGAACCGGCGCCCATTATGCGAGGCGAGTGATGGGGGCACAAGGCACGCAAAATCGACAGATGTTCTGGCGCATCGTTCGCCGCCTCCTCACCGCCAATCGCGGCCGGCTGTTTGTAATTCTGCTCGCTCTAGGTGCAGGCGCAGCCGTCACGTCCGCCCTGCTCAACCTTCAGGTCGACGCCAAGCGCCGCCTCACCACCGAATTTCGTCGGTTTGGAGCCAACGTTCTGGTTACGCCTTCCGATGTCAGTAGAGCTTCCGCTGTTTTGAACACATTGCCCGCGTCCATCATGGATCGTATCTCGCTGGAGTCTAAAAGCAGTCGCGCTACTGCTGACCCATTTCTCTATTTCACTTCCGTCCTGAACCTTAAGACGGCTCAATCGCCGTCTCAAATTCCGGTAGTTGTTGTGGGCACCAACCTTTCGAAGCTCGACCAAATTTCTCCTAGCTGGCAATGGAAACGAATGATGCCGCAGTTGGAAGCGGAGCGTCCCTGCATCTTGGGCGTGAGGCTCTCTTCACAGATTTTGAAGAGGAAATGGGACGCCATACTACTTGCCCCCGGCGCGCAATCCAAGAATCTAGGCGGCGGTTCCAACTCCTATGAATGCACTGAACTCAGCGAATTCTCCAGCGGCGGACCTGAGGATGATCAGTTTTTCATGCCGCTAGCTGATGCTCAGAGATATTCTGGCATGGAGGAAAGGATCAGCGTCGTCCAATTGAGTGTGCCTGGTACTGCCCGGGAAGTTGACGAATACATTGCGGCTCTTAGACAACGTCTTCCGGATGCCGAGGTCCGCCCCATTCGACAATTCACCGAGGGAGAGTCGAAGATCTACAGCCGCATCAGCGGTTTGCTGACGGCGACAGTTGTGATTGTGCTCCTACTCACTGGGCTGTGCGTGATGGCGGCGATGACCAACGTGGCGATGGAACGCAGGAATGATGTCGGGCTGATGAAGGCCATTGGCGGGGCGACGCGGCGGGTGCTACGGCTTTTTCTGGCGGAGGCAGCGCTGCTGGGTTTTGCGGGTGGCATGATGGGAGCCGCCGCGGGCATCTTTCTTTCTATCTGGCTTGGCAAACAGGTCTTTGGTGTGGCAGCGCAGCCGCGGCTGATTGTGTATCCTGTAGCTGTGGCCCTCACGATGATCGTTGCGATTCTCAGCGCGTATCCGCTGCGGCGGCTCGCCGGCGTTCGCCCTGCTTCCGTTTTTCGAGGTGAAGCGTGAGCGCGCCAGTACAGACACTTCCCGAACAGAAGTTGGCGGCGACGCCGCAGGTCGCGATCGAGAACCTCGTCAAGAAGTACGGGTCGCTGCGCGCTGTTGATGATCTCACCTTTAGGGTGGAGTCTGGCGCATGGGTCGCGCTCATGGGCCCATCCGGCTCCGGCAAAACCACGCTCATCAATATTCTTGGCGGACTCGATAAACTGGATTCTGGTCGCGTCGTCGTGGATGGAATCGACCTCTCGAAGCTCAGCGAGAACGAGATGGTCCGCTACCGCGCCGAAAAAGTTGGTTTCGTTTTCCAACAATTCCATCTAGTCCCGTATCTCAATGCGCTGGAAAACGTGATGCTCGCGCAATATTTTCATAGCGTGACGGATGAAAAGCAGGCGGAAGAAGCCTTGCGCCGTGTCGGCTTGGGCGACCGGATAACGCACCTGCCGTCGCAACTCTCCGGTGGCGAACAGCAACGCGTGGCCATCGCGCGAGCTCTGATCAATCAGCCGAAAATCATTCTTGCCGACGAGCCCACCGGCAATCTCGACGAAGCCAATGAAGAAATCGTTTTGAAGATTTTTCGCGAGTTACATGACGCAGGTCATACGATTTTGATGGTCACGCACGACCCCGACATCGCGCGCCAAGCGGACCGCCGCATCGAACTCGCCCACGGCCATCTGCACTTTGACACCGCGCAGCACGGCCCCGGTCATCCGCTCGCTTGCCCACTAGCTGATACTGCCGATTGTTGTACGCCAGTCTCGCCGGACGATGAGATTCGCTTCGATCATCTCCTCGAGCAAATCTGGATTTGCTGCGAAGAAGGCAAGCCGGCGAATATCAAGACGCTTCAAGTGACTGGACCCGCTGGCGCTCTTCCCGTTTTGGCTGGTGAGCCGGCGTCGAGAACTTTGAGCCGGATGAGTGAGCGCCATCTGGTCGAACTGGAAAACGGCGAAGCCCAGCTTACGACGGTCGGCAGCCAACGCGCACGCGGTGTGGTGCGCCGGCATCGGCTGGCCGAACGCCTCTTCAAAGACACTTTTTCCGCCGACGACTCCGAGGCCCACACTCAAGCCTGCAGGTTCGAACACATCATCAGCCCGGAGCTCGATCAGCGCATCTGCACATTTCTTGGCCATCCGAAGACTTGCCCGCACGGCAATCCGATTCCGCCCGGCGATTGTTGCAACGGAAAGCCCAAAAGTTAAGCTCCTTCCTGCGCATGCCTATTCCACTTGATCCTCGAAAGAAAGCGGCAGCCGTAAAGATTCATGTGAAAACGGGCGCTGGCGTTGACATCACCTGGGCCGACGGCCACGCCAGCCACTACGAGTTCGCCTACCTGCGCGATGAGTGTCCCTGCGCCACGTGCAACGACGAGCGCGGCAAAAAAGGCGCCTTCGCCGCTGCCGCGCCAGCCGCTGGCTCCTTTGCTCCATTGCCGATGTTCAAGCCCAAGCCGCGCGCGCAAGCCGCCACCGTCGTCGGCAACTATGCCGTGCAAATCAGCTTCACGGACGGCCACGCTACCGGCATCTATAGCTATGACCATCTGCGCACCATTTGCCCCTGTCCGGAGTGCGCCAAGGCGTTCCGCACTGCCATCCCCTAAACCGTCTCAGTACACGCAAAAGACAGCCGCTTCGCTAGACTTCGCCGCGGAAAAATGCGAGCATTTTAATCCGCTGATCGAGATCACCCGTACATGAGCAGCTCCTCCAACACCCCTGCAGCCGCAGGCAGCCGGGGTAACGGTATTCCGCGCGTCATTGTCGCCACCACGGCGCTCCTGAGCTTTATCTCCTTCTGGCGCGCAGCGGCGATCGTTCTGAACGATCTTGCGTCCTCCGCCTATTATGCCGGCGGCGAAGCCGAAGGCTACATCGGCAAAGCCGCGCCGTGGTTCATCCTCGGCATCATGCTGTTTTCGTATTGCGTGCGCGCGATCTACGTCGAGAGCTGCAGTATGTTCGTGCGCGGCGGCGTCTACCGCGTCGTCAAGGAAGCGATGGGCGGCACGCTGGCCAAATTCAGCGTATCGGCGCTGATGTTCGACTACATTCTCACCGGACCCATCAGCGGCGTGTCCGCCGGCCAGTATCTCGTGGGCCTGATCAACGAAACCTTCGACTACATTCATCTCCCCAGTCTGCATGTGCAACCGGGCCTCGGCGCGGCGCTCTTTGCCATTCTCGTGACCGTCTATTTCTGGTGGTACAACATTAAAGGCGTCCACGAATCCAGCCAGAAGGCCATGCGCATCATGCAGATCACCACGGTGATGGTGGTGATTCTGATCGCCTGGTGCGTTTACACCATTGTCCTGCGCCACCCATCACTGCCACCTTTTCCGACTCCCCGAAATTTGAAGCTCGAACCGAACGCCATGGGCTGGCTTTACGGCATACGCTTTGCCCATTTCGCTGGTCTGATCGCCATCTTCATCGGCCTCGGCCACTCCGTCCTGGCCATGAGCGGCGAAGAATCCCTCGCCCAGGTTTATCGCGAGATCGAGCACCCCAAACTCCCCAATTTGAAGAAGACCGGACTGGTTATTTTCGTTTACAGCCTGGTGTTCACGTCACTCGTATCGTTTTTCGCCGTCATGATTATTCCAGACAACACTCGCCAGAACTTTCTGGAAAACCTTATCGGCGGCCTGGCCATGAATCTGGAAGGGCCGTTTCTTTTGCGGCTCATTTTTCACGGGTTCGTCGTCGTGGTGGGCACTTTGATTCTCGCCGGCGCCGTCAATACCGCCATTGTCGGCTCCAACGGCGTTCTCAATCGCGTTTCCGAAGATGGCGTCCTGGCCGATTGGTTCCGCCAGCCGCACCGGCGCTTCGGCACCTCTCACCGCATCATCAACATTGTTGCGGCCCTGCAAATCATTACGATCATCATCAGCCGCGGTGATGTCACTTTCCTCGCGAATTTGTATGCCTTCGGCGTGATTTGGAGCTTCGCGATGAAAGGCATCGCTGTTCTTATTCTTCGCTACACGCACCCGGGAGATCGCGAGTACCGCGTGCCGCTGAACTTCAAACTCTTCGGTGTGGAAATTCCCGTCGGCCTCGGACTGATCACGCTTGTTCTGTTCGGCATCGCCATCATCAACTTGTTTACCAAGATTCAAGCCACCATCGCGGGCGTCACGTTTTCAATTGCGCTCTTTATAGTTTTTACGATTTCGGAGAGATACACCAAGCACCAGCGCAGCGGCGCCAAGCACGTGGAGATGGATCAATTCCATCTCGAAATGGAAGGCGCTCTGACGCCCGAATCCGTCGGCGCGCGCCCTGGAAATATTCTCGTTCCGGTGAGCAACGTGCACGCTTTGTATCATCTGGGAACCGTTCTGGACCGCATCAAGCCGGGCCGCCGGGATATCATCGTCCTGCACGTGCGCATTCTGCGCCGCTCTGCCTCCGCCGAATATGAACTGGATGCCGAGCAGCTTTTCGGTAGCATCGAGCAGCAGCTCTTCTCGCAAACGTTAGCATTGGCGGAAAAGCGCGGAAAATCGATACGCCTTGCCGTTGTTGCTTCGAATGATCTCTGGGACGGTATTTTGCGCGCCGCGACTTCTTTGCAATCCAGCACGATTGTTCTTGGAAGGTCCGCCAAGGAATCCAGCGAAGAGCAAGCGCGGCAGATTGGCGATGCGTGGGAGCGCCTGGGCGATCAAAAACCGCAGTTTAACCTGGAAATTCACCTGCCGAATGGCGACAAAGTTTACAAGGTGCTCGGCCCCCATGCGCCGAACCTGACCGCCAACGAAGTGAATCTGCTTCACAGTTTGTGGCTTCGTTTCAGCGACGTCCTGGCGCCCCGCGAATTGCACCATCACGACGTCGTGCACTTCGCTCTTGAGGAAGTGAAAAAAGAGATCGAAGAAGGGCAGGAAGATGCCGTCGTCACACGTCTACGCGCTCATCTTGAGGCAAATCTATCCAAGAAGAAGCCACCTTCTTAATTTGAGCGGCTGGCGGCGGATGTTTCTCAATTCTCTCTGAATTTGTTCCTAAGCCAACTGCGTAGTGCAGTGTCCGCAACGCTTGGCTTGAATCGGTATGCTCATGGCGCATTGCGGGCAATCTTTCGTCGTCGGTGCAGCAGGTGGCGCCGGCTTCGTCGTCCAACGATTCACCATCCGCACCAGCAGGAACACGGCGAATGCGACAATCAGAAAATTGATGACGTTGTTCAGAAACATGCCGTAGTTCAGCGTCGCCACTTTGTCCACCTTGGCCGCGGCGATGGTCTCATAGTGTTTGGTTGAGAGGCTGATGAACCGGCTGGAGAAATCCACGGGTCCCACGAGCTTCCCGAGAGGGGGCATCAGGACGTCCTCAACGAACGACGTGACGATTTTTCCGAACGCCGCTCCGATAATGATGCCGACGGCCATGTCCAGCACGTTCCCGCGCATGGCAAACTCTTTGAATTCCTTGAGCATGATGCGTCTCCTTTTTCTGTTGTGGCGTGGGCCAAACGAATCGCCTCCGCGCGATTGCAGAAGCTGAGAGGGCCGTTCGTTGTGCGGATTATATCTGAAGCAAAGAGGGAATTAAGGTGAGAAAGCGGATTTCGCAGATCAACGCGGCCGGAAAACCAGAACCGCTCCGATGATGCCGCGCAAGCCCATCAATACGCCGGCGGTAATCAGAAGCGGCCCCACCCACAAAAACGGCACGCGAGAAATAGCTATCATCACCACACCAAGGAGAATCAGCGAAAGCCCGCGCGTCCAGTTTTCCCACCGTGCCCACCACTTGTTGGGCCCATAAAGCGCGCGCAAACCCCAAAGAATCAATGCTACGCCGAGGATCAGCCAGGACGGCTTCTGCCGCTCCACAAGGATCCGGCCCGTCAGCGCGAGCCAAACGACAAGAAACCCCAGCAGCAAAAAGATGACTTCAATGATGAGCCGCAGGAGCCGCTGAGGTGTCAGCATCGTCATCCGGCGTGTCTAGGGAACGCGCTCGATGCGCACTTTCTGCAGGACAACAGGGGTCTTTGGCCGGTCGTTCGAATCTCGCGGCAAATTGGAAATCTTGTCAGCCACGCTTTGCCCCTCGACCACTTCTCCAAAAATCGAGTGCTTGTTGTCGAGCCACGGCGTTGCGGCCACAGTGATGAAAAATTGGCTGCCGTTCGTGCCGGGTCCGGCATTCGCCATCGAGAGCTTCCCGGCTTTGGAGTGATTCAGCGAAGGATGAAATTCGTCCGCAAATTTATACCCGGGACCGCCCCGCCCCGTGCCCTGTGGGCAGCCGCCTTGGATCATGAACTGCGGAATGACTCGATGAAATACGAGCCCGTCGTAATAGTTTTTCTTCTGCTTTTTGCCGGTGGCTTCGTCGGTAAATTCCTTCGTCCCCTCGGCCAGTCCCACGAAGTTTGCAACGGTATTCGGAGCTTCCTTTTCGAGCAGCTTCACGACAATGTTGCCCTGCGAAGTCTCGAAAATGGCGTACGTCCCTGATGGTCGGCTCATGCATTCTCCTCGTGTACTAAATCATCCTACACGAGCCGCCGCTGCCCGCGCCACTCGCGCCTCTCACCAGCCTTTTTGCTTTCGTAATTCGGTGATGTGTGCCGTGTGATGTTTCCCGTGCCACTCATAAAGAAAAAGCAGCCAATCCACGGTCCGTTCTCCATGCTCGGGATGCACCAGCACCCTCGCGAAATGCTCCGTTTTCAACGACCGCCACAGCCGGTCCCAGCGCGCGTGCACGGAATCGAGCAATGTTTGCGAACTTTCGATGGGAGCGGCCTTGGAATCCGCCAGCTCGGCCCACGCGGCTTCGTCATAAGGCTTGATCGTCGGTTTGACTTCCGTTAGCGCGAGTTTCAACCGGACAAGCGCGTTCATATGGCTGTCAGGAACGTGGTGGACCACCTGCCGCACTGTCCACCCTCCCTCGCGATACGGCGTGTCCAGCTGTACTTCGTCAAAACCCTTCACCGCTGCGCGCATCTTAGCGGGCAGGGAAGCAATCTCTTCGATGGCCTCTTGCCTTCTCGCAGGCGTCACCTGCGACGGCAATGCAAATTTCCCAATCGGGTAACGAGGATCCATCTGATTTCTCCTTAGGCGCGATAGACCTGCTGATCGGCGATGCCACTGACTATAGTTGCCGCTCGTCGCGCCGGTCAACGCAACGCGTCCTGAAATGCTTCTCCAATTTGGACGCTTGGCCATCCGGTTCGCGTGCGGGAGGATGCTACAATACGCAACTCCGGGCTGAAGCGGTCATTTGAACCGAAATCGTGCTCTGCTGAATCTAATCTTACGGAGACTGTTGAATGCATAACGTCGTGATTATCGGCAGTGGCTGCGCCGGCCTGACCGCCGCGATTTACGCTGCGCGCGCCAACCTGAAGCCATTGGTGATTGATGGCCACGAGCAGGGGGGCCAACTCGCGCTCACCACGCACGTGGAAAACTATCCAGGCTTCCCCGAGGGCATTATGGGGCCGGAACTGATCGAAAACATGCGCAAGCAGGCGCAAAGATTTGGCGCCGAGTTCAAGGCCGGCGCTGTAAACGAGGTGGATTTAACCCAGCGTCCTTTCAAGATCACCGCGGGCAAAGATAGTTACGAAGCCAAGGCTCTGATCGTTGCCGCCGGCGCTACCGCACGAATGCTCGGATTGCAGGGCGAGCGTGAACTGATCGGCCGCGGCGTTTCCACCTGCGCCACGTGCGACGGCTATTTCTTCCGCCAAAAAGCCATTGCCGTCGTCGGCGGTGGCGATTCCGCAATGGAAGAGGCCAACTTCCTGACGCGTTACGCCAGCAAGGTCTACCTCATTCACCGCCGCAACGAATTTCGCGCCTCCAAAATCATGATTGACCGTGCTCGCGCCAACGAAAAAATCGAATTTACAACTCCCTTTATCGTCGAGGAGATTTTCTCTCCAAAGGGGCACGTCGAAGGCGCGCGGCTCCGCAATCCGCAGACGCAGGAAACGCGCGAAATCACGGTAGACGGCATCTTCGTTGCCATCGGCCACGATCCCAACTCGACGGTCTTCAAAGGTAAGCTCGACATGGACGCTAACGGCTACCTCATTCCCAAGCATGGCACCCTAACTTCCATTCCCGGTGTCTTTGTCGCTGGCGACGTACAGGACCACCGCTACCGCCAAGCCGTCACTGCAGCCGGCTCCGGCTGCATGGCCGCCCTCGATGCCGAAAAGTTCCTGGAAGGACACACGGACTAGTCGCTGAGGATTTACACGGGCATAATCATACGGCATGCTCCGCGCGACGCTTCTCAAACTCTCCGAGAGTCCCCGCTTCGCCAAATGGGTCACATCCAACGGCACCACGCGCCGTATGGCGCGGCGCTTTGTCGCCGGAGAAACTCTCGATGAAGCCATCGAAGCCGCCCGAGCCTGCAACAACGCCGGAATGCTCGTCAGCCTCGATTATCTTGGAGAGAACTGTTCGACGACATCGGATGCACAAAGATCTCGTGACTCCTATCTCGAAGTATATGAGCGCATCGCTCAGGAAAAGCTCCACGCCAATGTATCCTGCAAGCTGACCCAGCTCGGTTTGGACTTGAACGTCGAGTTTTGCCAGGGGCTAGTCCGCTCGATCGCCGAACGCGCTGCTTCCTATGACAATTTTCTCCGGATCGATATGGAAGGTTCGATGTATACGCAGCGAACCATTGACGTCGTGAAGCGCATACGCTCTAACACACCAGTCGTCGGCACCGTGATCCAGTCCTATCTATACCGCAGTGAAACAGACATTCAGGATTTGCTTGCCTACGGCTGCCGCATCCGCCTCTGCAAAGGTGCTTACAAGGAATCGCAGGACGTCGCCTATCCAAATAAAAAAGACGTCGATTTCAACTATATCCGCCTGATGAAGATTCTCTTGCCCAGTGGCTTCTACCACGGTATCGCTACCCACGATCCGCGCATGATCGCGGAAACCATTCGTTGGGCGGCCACCAAACAAATTTCCAAGGATGATTTCGAATTTCAGATGCTCTACGGCGTACGCACCGATCTTCAGAGGCGCCTGGTGAAAGATGGCTACCGCGTTCGTATCTACATCCCGTACGGCAACGACTGGTTCCCCTACTTCATGCGCCGCCTCGCCGAGCGCCCCGCCAACCTCGGCTTTTTGCTGCGCAATGTTTTCCGTTCATAACTTCTTCGCAGCTTTACTGCTTGCGGCAAACCGTAACGCCATCTCGCAGCGGGATCAAAACCGGATACAGTTCCTTCGACGCATACACCAACCGGTTAAATTCCTGCACGCCAAGCGTCGCCGCATCATCTGGTGACGCCGGCCGTGCCGCTTTGCCAGACCACAGGGTATTGTCCGTAATGAACAGTCCTCCCCGCTTTAATTTCGGCAGTGCTACCCGCAGTGCATCAGGATATTGGTCTTTGTTCACGTCATTGAAGATCAGGTCAAATTTCCCCGGCGTTTTCTTCAACAATTCCAGCGCGTCCCCTACCTGCACGTTTATGCGCTTCGCCACTCCCGCTCTTCGAAAATATTCCCGCGCCCGCTGCGCATTTGCCGGATCTCCGTCGGTGTAATGCACTTGTCCTTTTGGACCCGCCGCGCGCGCCAGCCAAATCGTCGAATACCCTATAGCCGAGCCCATTTCAAAAATTCTCTTCGCCCCGGCGGTCTGCGCGAATAGCGCCAGCAAGCGCGCCACGGCCGGCCCGATGATCGGCACGCGATGCTCTTCGGCATAGCGCTCCATCTCGCTGATCACGGCATCTCGCTCCGGCAGCAAAGCATAGAGATACTGCTCGACGTCGTCTTGCATGTACCCGCTTCGTAAGTTCTCGCTGCGAATCACAGACTTTCTCCCGGCTTGAGTTCATGAATCTCGAGGCGCTACTACTTCCCCTGCCCTGCGACGCTCCCGCCGCCCGCCAAGAGCCCCTGAATGGCTGCTTCGTACTGCTCCCGGCCCTTCTCGCCAATAAAATGCCCTACCTGCTTGCCATCTTTCCCATAAAAAATGGAAACCGGCATCGAGCCGGTCCATCCCGAAAGGATGGATTCCCTGAACGCCGCCTCCGCCCCCGCGGTCTTGCGGTAATTGGGGAAGATTGGCTTGTATCGCGCCAGAAACCGCCGCATCAGGATTAAGTCTCCGTCGTCATCCATACTCACGCCTACAACCTGCAAACCCTTCGGCGCATACTGCTTCGCCAGTTCATTCAGCATCGGGTATTCGTCTCGGCAAGGCTCGCACCACGTCGCCCAGAAGTTCACCAGCAGCGCCTTCCCGCGATGTTGCTCCAACATCTTCTGAAACCCTTGCGCGTCGATCATCGGAGGATCGGCTGGCGCCTTGGCTTGCGGCGCGGCCAGCGTGGCCACCGCGATAACCATCAGCATTGCAACAAACATAGTCCGTAGTTTCATCTCTCTACCTTCCCCGACCATTCTAGCCGGATGCGCGCGGGTTGAGAATCCTCCCCTCGCACAGTACAATCAATCCGTTGCTTGTTGGCACCGGCAGGTGCGTGGTATAAGAAAATTCCGCCGGGCGCTTGTGTCCCCCGTTACCGCTCTCGGCCGGCTGTCCGAGCAAAGGAGATTTGAATGGCTTACGTAATCGCTGAGCCCTGCATCGGCACAAAAGACACCGCCTGCGTGGACGTCTGTCCCGTCGATTGCATCCACCCACGTAAGGATGAGCCCGAGCACGAAAAGGTCACGCAGCTCTACATCAATCCCACGGAGTGTATCGACTGCGGCGCGTGTGTCCCGGTCTGCCCCGTGACCGCCATCTTCGCTCTCGAAGACCTTCCCGAGAAGTGGAACAGTTTCACGCCCGTCAACGCGGAGTACTACGCCGCAAAGTAGCTGGGCCCTTTATTTTTATAACTGGAATTCAATGTCCACCACGGCACGTTTCGGCGTGCCGTTTTCTTTTCTTCAGCTTTCGAGCCGGGCCGTCTCCGTCCGCCGTGCCCCGCCGCTCAGCGTCCGACGGCGCACTTCCTCAAACGTCGTCGCGAACAATATCTTTTCCACCGCTCCCTGCACATCTTTCCAAATCTGTTTCAGCCCGCAGCTCTCTCCCTCGACGCATACCCCGCCCATCGCTTCATTGTGTACGCAGCTCGATTCCGCGAACGCTCCATCCACAACGCGCAGCACCGCCCCCACCGAAATCTCTTCCGGCGTCCGCGCCAGCGTATAGCCTCCGCGCACGCCTCGCCGGCTTTCCAAAATCCCCCCGCGCTTCAATTCCAGCAGGATTTGCTCCAGATACTTCAAGGGAATGTGATGCCGCTGCGCAATCTCGTGGATGGTCACCACTTCGGGATACTGCAAACTCAAATGCAGTACCGCCTGTGTCGCGTATTCGCCTTTTGCCGTCACTCGCATCGTGTGTTTTATTCCTTCGTTAGCCTTTCATACGCGGGAAGGAGTGTCAATCTCCGCCGCTCCTCTCTCTGCCAAGGCCCGTCTTCGGCATCCCCCCCGTATCGAGCGTAAATGCCCCTTTAGCGCATTTTTATCATCTCTTGAATCGGAAAATGTCGTGGCTCACGTTATGATGTTTAAGAGCAAGATTGTCCCTATGCCCGATCGCTTTCATCTCGTCCTCTTGATTCATGCCCATCAGCCTTGCGGCAATTTCGGCCACGTGCTCGAAAAGGCCTACAAGGACTCTTATCTCCCTTTCATTGAACTGCTCGAAAGACATCCCGGCGTCCACATGGGCCTCCACTATTCCGGCCCGCTGCTCACCTGGATCGAAGAAAATCGTCCTGAATATTTCACCCGCTTGAAAGCTCTCGTCAGCGCTGGGCAAGTCGAGTTGGTCGGCGGCGGGTTTTACGAACCCATCCTTGTCTCCATCCCGCCCGAGGACCAGCGCGAACAGATCACCCGACTGGCCTCCTACCTCGAAAACCATTTCGGCCGCCGCCCCACGGGCGCTTGGATCGCTGAGCGCGTGTGGGAACCACAGCTACCCTCCGCTCTCGCCGCGGCCGCAGTCAACTACACTCTTGTCGACGACATCCATTTCCTATCCGCCGGTTTCGAGCCTGAGGAACTCTTCGGCGCCTATATCGCCGAAGACCGCGGCCAAAGCGTCTGGCTTTTCCCCGGCCAAAAAGCGCTCCGTTACTTCATCCCTTTCGGCAAAGTCACCGATGTCGTCAAATATCTTCGCGATGCCTCCGCCGTTCATCCCGCTGGAATGGCTGCCATGGGCGATGACATGGAAAAATTCGGCGTCTGGCCCGGCACCAACGCCCACTGCTACAAAGACGGCTGGCTTGCGGACTTCTTCACCGCTCTCGAAGAAAACTCTTCCTGGCTTCGCGTCTCAACTCCTGCGGAATATCTCGCCGACCATTCCCCGCTCGGCCGCGCCGATCTTCCTACTGCCTCCTACACCGAAATGATGGAGTGGGTTCTGCCCACGCGTGTCCGCCAGCGCTATCACGCCGTCCAGAAAGAATTCGCTGCTCGCCCCGAGATCACCTCATTTCTACGCGGGGGCTCCTGGCGCGGTTTCTTCCGCAAATACGCCGAGTCCAACTTACTCCACAAGAAAATGCTCCGCGTCTCGGCCCGCGTCGTTGCCGTCCCACCGCGCCGCACCAGCTCGAAATCTCCCGATGAACTCGCCCAAGCCCGTGACTTGCTTCTCCGCGCCCAATGCAACGATGCCTACTGGCACGGTATCTTCGGCGGCCTCTACGCCCCGCATCTCCGCACCGAGCTCTGGCGCAACCTCATTCGCGCCGAAGCCATCGCCGACCGCCATTCCGCCACCACACTCGCCCCCCGCGTCGAATTGCTCGACTACGACGCCGACGGCGCTCACGAGCACCTCTTCACCTCGTCCGAATACCAGGTCCTGCTCAAACCCACCGACGGCGGAACCCTCGCCGCCTTCGATTTTCGTCCTGCATCTGCGACGCTCATCAATTCCATCCAGCGCCGGCCCGAGGCTTACCACGACCGACTCCGCGAAGCGGCAAAAATCGCCGTTCCCGGCGCAGTCTCTTCCATCCACGAGCAGACTCTCGTCAAAGAGCCCGGTCTCGAACGCTTTCTTCGCTACGACCGCTGGCCACGCCACGCGTTCCGCGTTCTACTTTTCGATCCCGCTCGCAGACAGTCCGAATATGAAATGCTCGAGCTACAGGAAGATCCCGGTTTCGCCGGCGGCGCCTTCCACGTCAAATCTGCTTCTGCCACCGATGCTCAGCTCATTCGCGAAGACGAACTCAAGCTCGCCGCAAAAAACGGCGGCGCCTCCCCGGTGCTCTCGCTCGCCAAGCGTTTCACGTTCGGTCCCGCCCCCGGCGGCTGCGAAGTTACTTGCGAGATTGGTCTGAAGCTCAAACAAGCTCTCGCGAAACCTATCGCCGTTGGCATCGAATCGATCATCAACTTCCTCGCTCCCGCCGAGCCCGACCGTTTTTTTGAAACTCCCAAAGGTCCGCAAAATCTGCGCTTCAGCGGCACACTCCCCGGCCCGATGCTCCGCATGCAAGACGGCTGGCAGCGCGTCCGCATCACTCTTCACGCCCCCGGCGCTAAAGAGTTTTGGGTAGCTCCGATTGAAACCGTCTCCGAATCCGAAGAAGGTTTCGAGCGCGTCTATCAAGGTTCCCAAATCCTCGCCATCTGGCAACCCACCCTCGCCGCACAAGAGCCCTGGTTCGCTCGTTTGGTCTGGCGAGTCGAATCCTTTTAGTTTTTGCTTGGAAAAATAACTGCGAACAACGCCGCAAGGCCCCGCCCGCTGTGGCGCCCATCCACAAACCAACAATTTTTCCCGCAACTAATTCAACTTATTCCGCAATCAACAAATTCTGCGCAAACGGCCACTCTTCATCCACCCACTGCCCTTCGCATCGGAATCCCGTCCGCGCCCCCATCTCCGCCGCTTCTCCTACTCTGTATTTGTGCGAGCTCTCCGTCCAAATCGTTTCCTCTTCATCAAGAGACACGCGTAGCCCCGCTGCCCGAATTTCCACGCGCTGCCTGCACGTCGATCGCAAGTGCATTTCCATCCGCCGTTCGCTCGCGTTCCACCGCGCCTCATGCCGGAAACTCGCCAGGTCAAAGTCCCCGCCCAGCTCCCGGTTGATCCTCGCCAGTAAATTCATATTAAACGCCGCCGTCACTCCCGCCGGATCGTCATACGCCAGAATCTGAGCCTCTATGCTTTTCTCCAAATCCGTCCCCAGAAGCAGCGCGTCTCCCTCGCGCAATATCTGCCGCACGCTCCCCAGGAATGCTTCTCCTGCGCCGCGATCGAAATTCCCGATCGTGCTCCCCAGAAACAGCACCATAAGATGGTCCCCATCCGCCCGTCCACGGGCTACCGCCTGCAATCCTTCCAAATACGGCTGTTCATGCCCCACGATGCTTACCAGGTCGATCTGTCCCAATTCCTTCTCGCAAGCCGCCAGTGCAGAAGGCGAAATCTCGATAGGGAAGTAGTACGTTTTCTGCCGCTTGGAAAGCGCCTCCAATATCCAGCGCGTCTTTTTTCCGCTCCCGCTCCCAAGCTCTGCAACATGCACCGGCGAAGGCAACAAGCCAACGATTTCGCGCGCGTGCGTTTTCAGCAGCCGAGCATCCGCTCGCGTCAGCCCGTATTCCGGCAATACGCTGATCGCCTCAAACAGCGCCGAGCCCACCTCGTCATACAAATATTTCGACGGCAGTTCTCGCTGTCCGCTCTTCGTCAGGCTTTCGCGCACGTCCACCGCGAATTCGGACACATCCCTTTGCAAGACCGTTTGCGTTGGCATTTTGGCTCCCAAGTGTCGGGTTTGTGTTGCGAGCGCTAGTCTTCCACGCAACGGAACGTTGCGTAGACGTACGGATAATGCGGCTGGAACCAGTTCCGGAAGGACCGCCGCAACATGCACGCAGCCGTTCGCGGCGACCCTCCTTTCATCACGTAGTGTTTCCCATCGAAGAAATTCGCGGAATATCCGGGGTAAAAGGGCATCGCCACAAATCCAGGGAACGGCGCGAACTCCGTCCGCGTCCACTCCCAGCCGTTGCCCACTAAATCATGTACGCCAAAGGCGCTTGCTCCCTCGGCATGTGCACCAGACGGCGCGGGATCCCACTGCCTAAAATTAAAATTCCCGTGTCGCGCGCCCGGAGCCGCCTCGCCCCAGGGATACGCCCGCTCCGTCCCGCCTTCCTGCGTCCCGTATGCCGCACGGTGAAATTGCTCTTCGCTGGGCAATCTGTGCCCAAGCCACTTCGCGTATGCCGTCGCTTCCGCGTGGCTCACATAAACAGGCCATTCCAGCGGCAGTCGAATCTCCCCAAACATCGCCCGGTACATCCACAAATTCCCGTCGCGTCTCCAAAACGCCGGATGTTGTACTCCCTCTTTTTCCTTCCACTCCCACGCCTCTTTACTCCACAGCGCGGCATTCTCGTACCCGCCCGCCTGAATGAATCTCAGGAAATCCTGGTTTGTGACGTTACCGCTTTCCACAGCAAACCCAGCCACGTCCGTCACATGCGCTTCCAGTTCGTTATCCCATCCAAACTCCTTGCCCGTCTCGTACTTCAGCCCCAGCGTCACCTGCCCCGCCGGTATCTCCACGAGCCGCGACTTCATGCGCGCCGCCCCATGACTCGGCGAAATGGGCCCTCGAACTTTTCTCTCCGTCGGCAGCCGGTGCAGCATGTACGCCAGCGTCTCCGCGTGCATCAAACGGTGTTCGATCGCCACTTCCAGCATCGCAATCAGTTGCGGATGTCCTTCCTCAGGATGCGACAGCGCATGCTCAATCGCATGATCTAATTCATTCCGCAGACGCCGGTTGTAAATCTCCACCTCATCCCGCTCCGGCCAATCGCTCGGCCTGTCGTTGGGCAATCCCCCTCCAACCGGGTCGATCCCAAACGCAAAAAGATCATCAAACGTCCGCTGCACGGTGCGCAGCCCAAAAGCGCGCTGCGCAAGCAGGTTCCAATCGAACGCTTCGACGTGTCCCAAATAAAAAATGACTCTATGTCGTTCTGGAATGGGCCTGTCGTAAATGGCTTCTTCTCGCACAATCCGAAACAAGGCATCGGTTTGTGCGCGAGCTTCTACAAGGCGGGTGTGAAGGTCGTGTCGGATACGGACAGCGGTGGCGGTGGCTCCCATGGCGTCTTCCCCCTTGTGTTGGATGCTGCTTCCTCGAGAAGGATGCGCCAGATTTCGGCGCACGGGAGGCTGAGTAAGGTACGATGGTCCCCCTGTGGGATGATGCTGTCAATCGAAATGAATGCGAAACTCGCAGCGCCTTCAGACCTCGCCATCGAATTCCGCGGCGTCAGCTACTGCATAAACGATATTCCCGGCCGCCCTATCGTCTCCGATGTCTCACTATCCGTCTCGCGCGGTGAGACTCTTGTCCTCCTCGGCCGTAGCGGCAGCGGCAAAACCACGCTTCTCAGACTCATAAACCGAATGCTCACCCCTTCGCAAGGGCAAGTTCTCGTCGAAGGCCGCCCCACCACCGAATACGATCCCATCCGTCTACGCCGCGGCATCGGATACGTTATTCAAGATGCCGGTCTCTTTCCCCATTTCACTATTGCACAGAATATCGCCCTCGTCCCCACCCTCGAAAAGTGGGACTCAGCGCGAATCGCTGCCCGCGTGGATGAGTTGCTCCGCGTGGTCGGACTCGATCCAGCCGAATTTTCCGCCCGCCGTCCTCGCGAACTCTCCGGCGGCCAGCGCCAGCGTGTCGGCGTTGCCCGCGCTCTTGCTGCCGATCCTCCGATTCTCCTAATGGACGAGCCCTTCGGCGCCCTCGATCCCGTCACCCGCGCCGAACTTCAGCTCGAATTCATGGCCCTCGCCCGCCGCCTCAACAAAACCATCGTCTTCGTCACCCACGACATCCGCGAAGCCCTTCTTCTCGGTCAGCGCATCGCCCTCCTTCATGCCGGACGTCTTGTTGCTCTCGCTTCTCCGCAAGAATTTCTCCGCCTCGATCATCCCGAAGTCCACGCCTTCACCGCATCCCTCACCGTCTCCGACGGAGTCACACCATGAGTCCCTGGAATTTTTTCATCGAACACCGCTCCGAAATCCTGAGCGCCACATTCGACCATCTCACTCTCGTTCTCATCGCCATGGCTTTCGCCATCGCCATCGCCGTCCCCCTCGGCATGCTCATCGTGCAACACCGTCATCTCCGAACCATCGCTCTAGGCGCCGCAAGCATCTTTCAAACCATTCCCAGCCTCGCCCTCTTCGGTTTCCTGATCCCCATCCCGTTCATCGGCGGCATCGGCCGCCGCACGGCCATCGTCGCCCTGGTCCTTTACGCACTCCTTCCCATCCTTCGCAACACCTATGTCGGCCTCACCGGCATCGACCCCGCCATCCTTGAAGCCGCCGAAGCCATGGGCATGACCAACACGCAAACCCTCCTCCGCGTCCGCCTGCCCCTTGCGCTCAACGTAATTCTCGCAGGCATCCGCACCGCCACCGTCATCACCATTGGCGTCGCCACTATCGCCGCTGCCATCGGTGCCGGCGGCCTCGGCACTTTCATCTTCCGCGGCGTCGCCATGGTCAACGACTCCGTCATCCTCGCCGGCGCCATCCCCGCCGCCCTCCTGGCCATTCTCGCCGACCTTTTCCTGGCCCAACTCGAACGCCGTCTAAAAATCATCTGACACGCAATCCCATTTTTGCAGGCGCACGATTCATCCTGCCCATGTCCGCACGATTGCCTCGCTCTCCACCTCTTCTGTCAACGTGTGCTTGGCTTGCGGTAAGCCGCTGAGGATGCTACTTTTACACTTTCTTAGGCAGCCGACGCCTGCGTTGGCCGGGGACACACACGAGTGTGCGGGCGGCGGTTGGCACGCGATCCTGAACGAATGATTTAGGGTGCGAATCATTATTCAACCTTTCGACGCAGATTTGCATGACCTTGCACGAGCGGCCTGAACGCTGGCCGGTTGTTTTCGATGGCATGGAATGGCAATGGCTGACCCAGCTTCCAACTCGAAACGCGTGAACGGCGGCGATAACGCGGCGCGCCCGGCTACGTACTGGCGCGTCGAAGGCTCGTTGCTGGAGCTGGGAGCTTTGCGTCCGGTGGGATTTTTTACTTGGAACGCGCAAAGCTTTGCGGAGCGATGGGCGCGGCGGGCGGGCTTTGCGTGGATGACGATGACCCGGCCGATCGATTATGCGGTGAACCGGACACTGGCCACGAGGCTGCTGCACACGTTGCTGCGAGGCGTTAGCCGGGACCGGCTCGATTTGCTGGGCGAAGAGTATTTTCATTATGTGCTGAAGCCGCAGCTGCGGCGCGAGGCTGTGGAGAAATTGCTGGAGGCGGTGCAGAGCGGCGAGCGGATTGTGCTCGTGGGGCAACTGCTCGACCATATTCAACGGCCGCTGGCGCAGCACCTTGGCGTCGCCTCGTTTATTTCGAACCGCATGGAGTTTCGCGATGCCGAGGCGACCGGGCGCTTGCTTGATCCGATTGTGCGGCCGCGCGGGCCGTTTGCATGGTTGACGAGCGGGGCGATCGACGGGCGCATTTCGCGCGAGAAATTGCTACGGCAGCTTGGTTGGACGAAGAAGCCGGAGCAATTGGAGACAGCGGTGCAGACGGCGGTGCGTCCGACGCCTCCGGCCAGCAAGTCGGTGACGCTGTTTGGCGAGGGCGTGCGCAGCGGGCCGCTGGCGGTGCGTGAAACTCTGGCAGGGCGGCACATTTTGTTGATTGGCGTGACGGGATTTATCGGCAAGGTCTGGCTGGTGGATTTGCTGGAAAATGTGCCGAACATCGGAAAGATTACGCTGCTGATTCGGCGCAACCGGACGACATCCGCGCTGAAGCGCTTCCAGAAAATTATCGAGGAGTCGCCGGCGTTCGACACGCTGCAGGAAAAGTATGGTCGCGAGTTGGGCGCGCTTCTGGCGGACAAAGTCGAGGTCGTCGAAGGCGATGTGGGCGAGCCGGGGCTGGGTTTGGATGCGGCGACGCAGGCGCGGTTGGTGAAGTCGCTCGACTTGGTGGTGAACAGCGCGGGGCTGACGGACTTTAATCCGGATTTGCGCGACGCGCTTTCTTCGAATGTGGACTCGACACTGCATTTGCTGGAATTTTTGCGGAAGTGCGAGCACGCGGGGTTGATGCATCTTTCGACATGTTATGTGGTGGGAATGCGCGACGGGCGAGTGACCGAAGAGTTGCAGGATAACTACAACCCCGCACGTGATGCGGCGTTTGATGCGGAGAAAGAGATTGCTTCGCTGCGCGAGACGATTCGGCACGTCGAGGAGCGCGCGGAGAGTCCGGAGTTGACGAAAGCGTTGCGTCGGCAGGCGCTCGGGCGGGGAGGCGATCCGTTGGCGGTGCCTGCTACGGAGCTGGACGGCGTGTTGAAGCGGAACCGGCTGCGCTGGGCGCGGAATCGTTTGGTACGCATCGGGCTGCGGCGCGCGCAACACTTGGGCTGGCCGAATACGTACACGTTTACGAAAAGTTTGGGCGAATCGATTCTGGCGCGCAGCAGCGGCGAGTTGCCGATTGCGATTGTGCGGCCATCGATTGTGGAGAGTTCGGAGCGCTCGCCATTTACCGGGTGGAACGAGGGGATCAATACTTCGGGGCCGCTTTCGTATTTGCTGGGGACAAATTTCCGGCAGCTGCCTTCGAACGAGCGAAAGTGCCTCGACGTGATTCCTGTGGACATGGTGTGCCGCGGGATGACGCTGATCGCGGCGGCGGTGATTTCGCGGCGGCATGCGCGGATGTATCAGCTGGCGACTTCGGCGATCAATCCGGTGAACATGGGGCGGAGCATCGAGTTGACGGGCCTGGCGCATCGCAAACATTACCGGACGCAGCAGGGAATCGAGCATTGGCTCAAAGTGAAGTTCGAGACGATTCCAGTTTCGAAGCAGCGTTATGAGCGGCTGTCGATTCCCATGCAGAAGGCGGTGATCTCGACGATTAATCGCGCGGCGGTTTCGATGCACATGAAGAAGGCGCCGCTGGCGAAGCAGGAGCGCGAACTGATTCGTGCGGAAAAGCTTATCGAGCTGTATGAGCCGTTCATTCTGCACAACGAGCATGTGTTCGAATGCGAGAACGCGAGGCTTTTGTCGGCGTCACTTTCGGCGGAAGAAAAAGCGATTTTTGATTTTGCTCCCGAACTGATTGATTGGTGGGACTACTGGATCAACGTGCACACTCCCGCGCTGCGCCGGTGGTGC
>Ga0210403_10001097_pt1 | contig 26269 bp, 24 predicted proteins | sample IncBWC19MmetaG_FD_150863 | JGI IMG/M metagenome (GOLD analysis project Ga0210403, IMG submission 150863) | Forest soil microbial communities from Barre Woods Harvard Forest LTER site, Petersham, Massachusetts, United States - Inc-BW-C-19-M | ecosystem: Environmental > Terrestrial > Soil >... | reverse complement strand
CGTTGCTCTTGCCAGTCGCTGGGAAGAGAGCCGGATGTCCATTTCGAGATTCGGTTGTTGATCGGCACAGGCGCTATAAGCGAAAAGACGACCGCGACAACCTGAATCGCGAGAGAAATGGCAGAAATGCGCCACGGCAGTTTGTCCTAATGCGCAAAGGGCAAGAGTAAACCAGCATTCAGCAGGGTTGAGCCTGTCATCCAGAACGGCATGACTTTACCAAACAACCGGGCGAGCGATGAGCGCATAAGTACGTGCGCTTCCAGGGGCTGCCGGCTGATGGTTGGGTGCGCAAATGCCGCTACGTTAAGGCTCACTCCCGCACATTAGGCCAAGCACTAGAACGGCAAGAAGTTGAAGGACCATGAAATGCCTCCTGGATATTCGGCGTTGCTGGGTCTACTGCGCTGGGGACTTCTATTATTAGACAAAATTGCATAGGTCTCGATTGGCCGCCAAAACGTCAAATTCCGCCGGTGACAGGGTCTGAGGGCAGTTGGACACACCTGCCCGTTTCTTGTACTTCATGCCAGTTTTCAGGGTGTATACGGGGGCATAGATTGCTGGGTACCGGCCCAAGGTGGAACCATGAACGATTTCAGCCCCTGGAAGGATTGGTATGCGCTGGGAAGCCTGATTGCCCAAATCGGGTTCCTGGTTGCGGCGGTGTGGTTTGCACGCAATTTCCTAAGAACAATGAGGGCGTTTCAGGAGCAGATCGGCGCGCTGCTGAAGCTCTCGATTACGGCCTCACCTGGCGAACGGCAATCCTCGAATTCAACTGCGAGAAACGTCTTGGCGGAAGGGAGCCCGTACTGGCTGCCTCCTTCGCCTTCGGCTACGGCTAATGCTTCGGCTGATTCCCCGGAGGTTGTCGAGCGGGGACCGAATCTTTTCGTGATCGGCTTCGAGCGCATGCTGCACTGGCTGCGCGAGCCGATGGGCAGCGCGCGAGTATCGTACCGGCGGCGCGTGATTAATTGGTTGCAGGCTCCTGCTGGGCACTGACGCCCGCCTCCCTTCCTTCGTCAGGGCAAGCGGAAGGCGGCCGCTACAAGGGCTGGGACGGCCCGCGACAGTCGGCGGGCCCTACGGATGAAATACCGCGTGGAGCAAAGGCAGGTGTTGTATGGAAGAGATGAAACCGAAGGAAACGGCTTATTCAGGGGAGAGGGCGCCGGTGGCGCCTGTTTCGGCTCCGGCGGAAGTGATCGCGCCTGTTTTGCCGGCGGGAAAAGCTGGAGCGTCTCAGCAGGCGGCACAGACCTCGGGCATTGCGGGCTTGCTGGAAACTGCCAAGAGCAACTTGCCCACATCGCTGGCGGGGGTTTCGGCTTTCCTGAAGCGAACGAAGCGAGTGTGGCTGATGACAGCGGGCATCGTGATCGGAGCGGCGGCGCTGATGAATTTGTCGGCGCGAGCGGCCGAGTGGGTTAAAAACGCGCGCGAGCGGCGACAATTGCACGCCATGGCTACCTTGACCCCGGATAGTCTCTTCGCCCGCTGCGGAGCGGCTGCCGAAGACGTGAGCAAGGAAGTTTATCCGGTTGTGATGCGGACACTGACCTATCAACCGCGCGGCGGCGAAAAGCTGGTAATTTCCTTCAGCAGGACGGCGGAGGAAAAGAGCGACTGGGTGTTCCTCTCGATGCAGAACGAGAATGGCGCCGCAATCTACGAAACGACGGAAGCAAAAATAGCGGCGTTGCCCTGCCTGGATTCGAAAAAGTAAACGTTCCCAATCATGAGCAGTTAATCTACCCGCCTTGAGCTGCGGCGCTGGACTCGCTGAGCACGCGCGCGAAGACGTCTTGATCGACGTTGCCGCCGGTTGCGATAAGGGCTACGCGCTGGCCTTTTAGCGTGGACGATTCTTTTGTGGCGGCGGCTAATGCTGCGGCGCCGGCCCCTTCCACTACGTTGTGGGTGTCGGTGAACATAGCGCGCATGGCGGCGGCTACTTCCGCGTCGGTTACGCGGACGATGTGGTCCACATTTTCGAGCATGACTTCGAGGGCGGTTTCATCTCCGCGGCGGCAGGCCACGCCGTCGGCGATTTTGGTGGTAGCTGGGGCTTCCACAACTTTTCTTGGCTGCCACGATAACGCATACGTGGGCGCTAGATCGGAGACCGCGCCGATCAGCTTGGTTTTCAGTCCCATCGCGTTTCGGACGGCCGCGGCGGAACAGATTCCGGAGCCCATGCCGATCGGAACGTAGGCCACATCAATCCCGGGCACCGCGGTGAAGAGTTCCAGCCAGTAAGTTGCCACGCCGAGCAAAATATCGCGGTGATAGGGGAACACCAGGTGGTAGCCCAGGTCCGCGGCGAGTTTCTGCGCGTGTTCCAGTGAGGACTGGTAATCCTCGCCGTGTTCAACGAGCTTTGCGCCCTGCGCGCGCATGGCGGCGTTTTTCGTCACGCTATTTCCGTGAGGCACCACGACTATGCATTCCAGTTTTTTTCGCTGCGCGGCAAGGGCCACTGACTGTCCGTGATTCCCGCGCGTTGCGGCGATCAGACCGCGCGTGCCTGGTTCGCGCTTCAGCAGTTCCTCCGCATAGACGATGGCAGTGCGCGCCTTAAATGCACCGATGGGCGTGTGGTTCTCGTGCTTCACCCATACTTCGGTGCCGAGGCGCTCTGAGAGCAGCGGCCAGCGATACTGCGGCGTAGGCGGCATCAGGCGATAGACCAACTCCGCGGCAGCTCGCACTTCGTCCAACGCCGGCAAATTTACCGTGGCCTGGCTCATGCTCATGGAAGCACCTCGCGTTGCGCTGCATTTACTTCATGCAGCAACCTGGATTCTGCGGGCAATCGAATCGATTGCTAGCTCCACATTGGCCTGCTCCACCACTCCCGACCCAATGTGGCCAAATCTCACGGCAGGTGATTTGGCAGGCCAGTACGCCGTCGGGGGGAATGGACGTATAATTAAGGCGATGACGTGGGTCCTCTCCGCTCGGCGGACTTTCAACGCGAATGTGATGACGCAAGACGTCTCATGAAAACACAGCATAAAATTTCTTCGGCGGAGCGCGTGTTGCTGGTCGGCGTGGGCTGGAAGCGCGCGCCACGTTTTCCAGGAATGCCTGCGGGCGAGCAGGGCAGGGATTCGCTTGCGGAGCTTGTAGAACTTGCGGAGAGCGCGGGCGGTGAAGTGGCCGGGACACTTTTTCAGATTCGCGATTCGGCGGATCCGGCGACGCTGGTCGGGCGCGGAAAACTGGAAGAGATTCGCGCGGCCGCGAAGGCGTCCAGCGCCCCACTGATTATTTTTGACAGCGACCTTTCGCCGGTCCAACAGCGCAATATCGAAGAGATCACTGAGCGGCGCGTGATTGATCGCACCCAGCTGATTCTGGATATTTTTGCGCGGCACGCGCGCAGCCGCGAAGGCCAACTGCAGGTGGAACTGGCGCAGCTTAATTATTTGCTGCCGCGTTTGACCGGGCGCGGTGCACAGATGTCCCGCCAGGGCGGCAAGGGAGCGGGCAGCGCCGGTGGAGCGGGCGGCGGAGGCGGGCGAATCGGCGTGCGCGGCCCGGGCGAAAAGAAATTGGAAACAGACCGGCGGCGTATCCGCGACCGCGTTCACAAGATCGAAGTGAGCATTGACGAGGTGCGCAAACAGCGGGCGTTGCGGCGGGAGGCGCGGAATGCGGTGCCTCTCGGCACGGTCGCGCTTGTGGGTTACACGAACGCCGGGAAGTCCACTTTGTTTAACGCGCTTAGCCGGGCAGAAGTGCTGGTGTCGTCGCGAATGTTTGCGACACTGGACCCGACGATCCGCGCGATTCGTTTGCCGTCCAACCGGCGCGTTCTGGTGTCGGACACCGTGGGATTCATCCGCCAGCTGCCGAAAGGATTGATCAAGGCGTTTCGCGCCACGCTGGAAGAAGTGCAGGAAGCGGCGCTGCTTTTGCAGGTGAGTGATATTTCGAATCCGCACCATGACGAACTTGAGGAAGAAGTCGAAAAAATTCTGGATGATTTGGGCGTGAAGGAAACGGCGCGGCTTCGCGTTTACAACAAGGTGGACCAGTTGGACGCGGAACGCCGCAGCAACCTGGAAGCGGCTGGTCGGCGCAATGGCGGCGAGGAACCTCCGGTGCTGGTTTCCGGGCTCACCGGCGAAGGGCTGGAGGAATTGTTGCGGCGCATTGATGCGGCGCTGCCGTTGGATCCGATCGTGAAGCTTTCGCTGCACATGCCGCTGAGCGAAGGCAGGTCGCTGGCGCTGATCCACGCGCTGGGCCGGGTGCTGCATTCCCAGGTGAACGATTCGCACATGGACATGGAAGCCGAGTTGCCGCAAAGCATCGCCAAGCGGCTGAAGTTGAGCGCATTCGCGGCGGCGGGAACTTCCGAGACAATCTCTGCGTATCATGGAGTGAGAGAGGTCAACTGACGATGGCTGCCTTCTTCCTGTGGTGCCTGCTGCTGGTGTTTTGCTGGCCGATTGCCTTGCTGGCGCTGATTGCCTATCCGTTTGTGTGGCTGATTCTGCTGCCTTTCCGGATTGTGGGGATTGCGGTACATGGAGTTCTGGCGTTTTTGAGGGCGCTGTTCTTGCTGCCCGTCCGGGTTTTGCGCGGGCCGCACGCCGTCTGAACACTTCCGGTTCAGAAGTTGAGTCACTTTAAAGTAACTCCTCGATTTCCTTCGATTGTTAAAGGAATATGACACTTTTGCGACCTTTATGGCAGTGGCACCGGGGCGTCTTGGCTTGTGGAAAAGGTTGTGGAAACTCGCGCTGCGCGATGTTGCAGGTACGGTAAGAATTTCCGTCCCGTCAGAACTGCCGATTATCGTTGCGTCCGTAAAACAAAGTAAATGATGGACTTATATGAACCGCAGAGGGGTCTTCCCGGATTCGCACTTCGCGGCACCGGTGAATCCTGAAAAGCGCTTTTGCACAGGTTTGCAGCAACAGTGTTACGAAAGAGTATCTGTGCCATTCGGGATAGGCGAACGCTGTTAGTTATATCTAAGTACTGCCAGGCGCCGGAAAGGCGTGATTTCTCAGTCCGTTGACGCATTCTTGGACGGAGTCTATAGTGGCCGAGGTGGCTCCGGAAGGCGTTGAAACCGTCCTTGCGGCGCGCTCGACTATGAATCTGCCGAATTCCCTAACCGTCCTGAGGATCTTCTTCGTTCCAGTGCTGATTGTGGTGCTGCTGACCAGGAGCCCCAATGTGGTGCTGTGGGGTTTTCCGATGCATTTTGAGGTCTGGGGCGTACTGATTCTGCTGATGGCGGCCGCAACAGACTGGGCCGACGGATATTTCGCGCGCCGAAACCGGCAGGTGACCACACTGGGAATTCTGTTGGATCCGATCGCGGACAAGCTGCTGATCTCGGCTGCGTTTATTTCCCTGGTAGGCATGCACGACTCGAACGGCCATTCGCTGGTTGCGCCGTGGATGGTGGTGATCATCATCGGGCGGGAGTTCACGATTTTGGGTTTGCGGAATATTGCGTCCGCGGAGGGGTTTACCATCGCCGCGTCGGCGCTGGGAAAAACAAAGATGGTGCTGCAGGTTTGCGCCGTCGCGGTTTTGATTGTTGGGGCGCGCCACCCCTCGATCCGGCCGGTTTCGACGGTGCTGCTGTGGCTGGTGGTGATCAGCGCGCTGGTGTCCGCGGCGCAATACTTTCACCGGTTCTGGAACCAGTTGGACGACCGCATCAAGCAACGCCGCAAACTGGGCATAGTGGAACCGCAAAAGAAGCCGCAGGATGCCGTCTCTCTCTGAAGAAAGTCGGATCGCGATTCTGGAGTTCACGCGCCAGGGCGTCCTCCAGGCGGTGTGCCACGACCGGCCGTTTTCCGTTTTTCCAACCACTGGTGTTTTTGGCGAGCGCCGCGGACTGTTTGTGACCCTGCATGTGGCCAAGAAATTGCGCGGCTGCATTGGAATCATTGAAGCGCAGGCGACGCTTGGGGAGACGCTGGCAAGATGCGCCGCCGACGCCGCGCTGCGCGACCCGCGTTTTTCCCGGATCCATCTGCAGGAAATGGACGAGCTGGAAATCGAGGTATCGCTGCTTTCGCCGCTGCGGCCCATCCGCGCCGAAGAGGTGGAAATCGGGACTCACGGCCTGCTGGTGGAGCGAGGGACGAGGCGCGGACTGCTACTCCCGCAGGTAGCCGTGGAACACCGCCTGACCCGCGAGCAATTTCTGGCGGAAGCCTGCAGGAAAGCAGGGCTTCCGCGTGAGGCCTGGAAAGATCCGGAAACGAAGCTGCACGGATTTCAATGCGAAGTTATTGCAGAGTCGCGCGGGGAACACGCTGAAAAACAAGACCCGCGCCAGTAGGAAAGCGCGGGCTTTGCAGGAAAAGTGGAGTCGGAACTATTCGATTTCGACGTAATCCCCGGCGTACATCTCGATCTTGCTGTAGGTAACGAAAACGGCGCAGGCATTGTGGGTGACGTTCATGACGATGCCTTCGCCGAGGACTTCCCGCGGCAGATCGTTCCACTTATATTTCACGGGCGTGCTGCCGAATCCATACATGCTGTACTGATAGTCCGGAAAATTCCGCGGGGTTGCGGAAGTGGTGCCCTGATAGCGGAAGACCCGGAGATAATCCCCAACCTTTACACCCTGGTTCGTTCCCAGATTCACGTAGACGGTGGAGTGCTTCCCATAAGTTTCGGTGAAATCACGGCCGGCCACCAGCATTCCGACGGACTTGCCGCTGACGGGCGCGAACTTATCAAATTTCTCGGCTGACTTGTAGGGAGGTGACGGACGCTCGGTCATCGGTAGAGCGATGTCGCCGCGCTGCAGGTAATCGCAGGAAAACTTGACCAGGCCGATGGAGACGTTGGGTTGAACCGTGGTGATCTCCACCTGGCCGGCGTCAATGAATTGGGTGCCCATGGCTTTTAGAAGCTTTTCCTGCCACTGGAACCACGGCACTTCGTTGGGATCCTTCTGCGCACGCACGATGGAGAAGCGATCGCCGAGACGAACACCCTGCGCAGAACCCCGATTGATGTAGACGTAGTCGCCGCTGACAAAAACAATTTTATCGGCGGACTCTTCGCCGGAGACTAGCCGCACTTCAGTAGCAACCTTTTCATCGGTAACGAAGCCCGAGCAATACGCCGCCGAAAAGTCCGGCGAGGTAGCTTCGTGGAGGGGATGGCTCGCGTTGACCACCTGTACCTGAGCAGTGTTCTGGGCCGAAGCGCCAAGGGCCATCATCAGGGTGGCGAAAGACATTGCAGTCGCGATTGCGCGCATGTTCAGCACTCCTTCATTTCACGCCGGTTAAGGGCCGTGCGGGGACTTGCACCTTTGAAACTAACAAGGGCACCGGGTGGCGTCAACAAAATGGGTGGCGGGACTTTCCATATTTGCAAAGGGCGGCTAGATGCCGTATTTTCAATGGATTGGAGGAGGTCCTTCGTGCCGGATGCATTCGGGAAAGGGGTTGCGCGGCTTTGCGGCGTGCTGGCTGCCCCGACTGCGCGCGAAATGCGGGGCTTACTGGCGCTGGCCCTGCGCGAAACGCCTACCGCGGAAATCCGCTTGGATTGGTTGAAGAACGATTCGGAGCGGCGCGCTTTTCTGAAATGGCTGAAGGCGCATGGTCCGAGAAAGGCACAGTTGATCGCTACTTGCCGGCGGCGGGTGGGAGGCGGGGAATTTGCCGGTGACGCGGGAGAAGAACTTTACTGGTTGATGCAGGCGAGGGAAGCGGGTTGCGCATGGTGCGACCTGGAAGTGGAAACGCTGCGCGAGTTGCCGGGGAAGAGCGTGCACGGGTATGCGGTGCCGGGAAAAGTTTTGCTTTCGATGCACGATTTTCGGCGGACGCCGGAATTTCCGGAAAATCTGACAGTGCCCGCCGCAGGTGGCGCGAAGGCGATTAAGGTGGCGGCGATGGCGCGCAGCGTCTCGGATAGCGCGCGAGTCCTGCGGTTGGCTCGGAATTCGCGCGACGTGGTTGCGATAGCGATGGGTGAGATAGGGTTGCCGGCGCGGGTGCTGGCTCTGCGTGAGGGAAGCGCGCTTGCGTATGCGCCGGTGGCCGCGGCTACGGCGCCGGGACAGATTCCGCTGCGCGATTTGAAGACGCTTTACCGCGCGCATGAATTGACGCGGGCGACGCGGGTGTATGGCGTGATTGGAAATCCGGTCGGACATTCGCTTTCGCCGCTGCTGCATAACACCGGGTACATCGCGGCGGGGAAAGATGCAGTGTATGTGCCGTTCCTGGTGGAGAACCTGAAGGATTTCCTGAAAGCGCTGCCAGAGTTCGGCGTGCGGGGATTCAGCGTCACCTTGCCGCACAAGGAAATGATATTCGCACATCTTGACGCTGTGGAACCGTTGGCGGCGAAAATTGGGGCGGTGAACACGGTCACAGTGGGCAAAGATGGATCACTTTACGGCAGCAATACGGACTACGTTGGAGTCTTGCGCGCACTCGAAAGGAAGATGAAACTTCGCGGCAGCCGCATGGTGATTTATGGCGCGGGCGGCTCCGCGCGAGCGGCTGCATTTGCGCTGGCCCAGGCTGGCGTGGATGTTTTCATTTGTGCGCGGCGCCCGGAAGCGGCGCGCAAGCTGGCGAAAGCTGTTTGCGGTGAGGCGATTGTTCGTTCTGATTTGCGCTCGGTGGAATTTGACGCGCTCTTGAACGCCACGCCCATCGGGATGTTTCCACAGGAAAAAGTTTCGCCACTGACGGCTGGCGAGTTAAACTGTTCTCTAGTCATGGACCTCATTTACCGTCCAATTCGTACCAAGCTCCTGCGGCTGGCCGCTTCTCGAAAAATCGCCTGCGTCTCCGGCGTGGACATGTTTCTGGCGCAGGGATTCGCGCAGTGGGAGCACTGGATGGGCAGCAACGCACCGGAGTCTCCCATGAGAAACGCCGTGCTGCGCGCGCTAAAAAACGAAGAAAACACGCGCTGGTGACCCATCCGCCTCGGATGAGCGACTGCAGTTCTCGCTGTTCAAGAAAATTTCAATTTGAGCGGAGTGATAAGAGGCCATGATTCAGCCTTCGTTTCAGGAATTCGAGCGGCTAGCCAAACGCGGGAACCTGATTCCCGTGTACGACACGTTTTCGGCGGATTTGCTGACGCCGGTGAGCGCCTACCTGCGGGTGGCCCAGGGTGCGCGGTATTCGTTTTTGCTGGAGAGCGTGGAAGGCGGCGAGAAGATCGCGCGTTACACGTTTGCCGGGGCGAATCCCGAGGAAATTTTCCGGTATGCGAATGGCGCGTGCGTGCTGGAAAGCCGTCAGCGCATCATTTGGGAAGAGAAGGATCCGATCAGTTTCTTGCGCGAACACATGGCGCGATTCCGGCCGGTGCGCCTGCCGGGTTTGCCGCCGCTGGTTGCCGGTGCGATCGGGTATTTCAGCTACGACATGGTGCGGCTGATTGAGCGTTTGCCGAAACGCTTGCGCGACGAGATCGGATTGTTTGACGCGGTGCTGATGTTCTATCACGGCATTCTGGCGTTCGATCACGTGCAGCACCGCCTGTGGGTGGTGCGGAATGTGTACACCGACGCGCCGAAGAGCCTGCGGGCGAAATATGATGCCGTGGTGAAAGAGATTCGCCGGACGCGACAGATGCTGGAGGAGCCGGCGGCCGGTGAGAAACCGCAGAAGCCGGCCAGAGGTACGCCGCGACCGTTGAAAGTGGCTTCCAATGTGAAGCGTGGCGAGTATCTGGCCGTTGTGAAAAGGGCCAAGCAGTACATCCGCGAAGGCGATATCTTCCAGGTGGTGCTGAGCCAGCGGTTTTCGGCAAAAACGAAGGCCGACCCGTTTTCGATTTACCGCGAGTTACGGGCGTTGAATCCTTCTCCTTATCTTTTTTATCTGCAGCTGAATGATGTGTACGTGGTGGGGAGTTCGCCGGAGATGCTGGTGAAGGTGCAGGGCCGTGACGTTTTTTACCGACCGATCGCGGGAACGCGGTGGCGCGGGAAGGACGAAGCTGAGGACCAGCGGCTGGAGCGCGAGATGTTGGCCAGCGAGAAAGAACGCGCCGAGCACATCATGCTGGTGGACCTGGGGCGGAACGATCTTGGACGCGTCTGCGAGTACGGGACCGTGCGGCCGGAAAAATTGATGACTGTGGAGCGGTATTCGCACGTAATGCACCTGGTTTCGAGTTTGCGGGGCATGTTGCGCGAGGATGTAGATTGCTTTGACGCGTTGATGTCGTGCTTTCCCGCGGGCACGGTTTCCGGTGCACCGAAAGTGCGTGCGATGGAAATAATCGAAGAGCTGGAAAAAACGCGGCGCGGAATTTATGCGGGTGGAATTCTGTATCTGGATTTCGCAGGGAACCTGGATTCGTGTATCGCGCTGCGAACGATGGTCATCAAAAATGGTGTGGCGCATATTCAGGCGGGCGGCGGGATTGTGGCGGACTCCACGCCTGAAGGCGAGTTTGAGGAATCAGTGAACAAGTCCAAGGCGCTGTTGCGGGCGCTGGAAGCGGCGCATGGGGCGGCCGGGAAAGGGAAGGGCAAATCGTGATCCTGCTGCTGGATAACTACGATTCGTTCACCTACAACCTGGCGCAATATCTGGGTGAGCTTGGTTGCCAGGTGGAAGTCGACCGCAACGACCGCATCAGCGTGGAACAGATCGCCCAGCGGAAGCCGGAGCGCATTGTGATTTCTCCCGGGCCATGTACGCCGCAGGAAGCGGGGATCTGTGTGGAATTAATTCAGAAACTGGCGGGGAAGATTCCGATTTTGGGGGTCTGCCTAGGGCACCAGGCGATTGGAGCGGCGTTTGGGGGCAAGATTATTCGCGCGCCAAAATTGTTTCACGGGAAGACCAGCCAGATCCGTCATGACGGCAGTGGTGTGTTTCGCGGACTGCCGAATCCCTTCACCGCGACGCGTTACCATTCGTTGATTGTCGAGAGGAAGTCGCTGCCGGCAGTGTTGCAGGTCACCGCGGAGACCGACGACGGAATTATTATGGGGATGCAGCATCGGGAATACCCGCTGATGGGTGTGCAGTTTCACCCGGAGTCCGTGCTGACGGATTCGGGGAAGCAGTTGTTGAAGAATTTCCTTTCTCTTTGACCAATTGCAGGTTTATGTGCCTCCCCTTATGGCGCCTGCGAGGGTTAAAGTGCCATTTCGGGATTGATACCTTACAAGTAATAGATGAAGATGACACGAAATAGGGTTTTATCGTATAAATTATATTAATCTAAGCCGGTGGAAAACCTCTGGGCGGTGGCGTATGCCGCGCACCTGAACGCTTCGGGCGCATTTGCTGGCTTGTCGGTTTTTGATGGGGAACATTTGTCCACGGATCCCAACGGGAAGATTGGTGTGCGCGTGGGCACCAGCGTGATCGCGCTTGTGTAGCAAAGCGGCGCGACTTTGCAGCGCACCGGCGAAGGAGCGCACGTGGATCTCGATGCGGGCTCCCGCTAAGCCTTGAAAAGAGGAAGTAACGAAGTAATGAAGCGACGAAGTGAAGATGACGGAAGAGCAGAAAGATTAACGCAGAGGACGCTGAGGGACAAGCGGCTAACGTTCGCGCCGAGAGAAGGTTTTCAGCTGTTCCAGTTTCTTGTGGGCTTGCCCTGAGTGGATTGCGCGGCGTGCCAGTTCGGCGGCGGCTCGAAAATCTTCGGCGAGTCCAGCGACAACGAGTGCGGCGGCGGCGTTGGCTATGGCGATGTCGAGGCGCGGGCCGGGTTCGCCCGCCAGCAGGGAATGAATGAGGGTGGCGTTGTCCTGCGGCGTGCCACCACGGATGGCTTCGAGCGGGGCGCGCGAGAGGCCGAAATCTTCGGGGGCAATGATGAATCGTCGCACTGTGCCCTCGCGGACTTCGGCGATTTGAGTTTCCCCGGCGAGAGAAATTTCGTCGAGGCCGCCAGCGCCATGCACGACGAAGGCGCGATGCGTGCCGAGTTCTGCCAGTGTGGCTGCAACCGCCTCGATGATTTCCGGGGAGAATACGCCGAGCACCTGCGTTTCCGCGCCGGCAGGGTTTGTCAGCGGGCCGAGCAGATTAAAGATGGTGCGCTTACCGATTTGCTGGCGGGCGGGCGCGGCGTGGCGCGCCGCGGCGTGGGCCGCTGGAGCAAACAGAAAACCGATGCCAATTTCACGCACGGAGCGCCCGGCCACCGTCATCGGCAGATCGATGCGCACGCCAAGGGCTTCAAGCACATCCGCGGAGCCGCTGCGGGAGCTGACGGAGCGGTTGCCATGCTTGGCGACGCGAGCGCCGGCTGCGGCCGCGACAATAGCTGAGGCCGTCGAAATGTTGAACGTGCCGGTTTCGTCGCCGCCCGTGCCGCAGGTGTCAACGAGTCCCGTGGGCCGAGGCTCATCCGGTGCAAAAACAGGTGCCGCGTGGCGGCGCATGACGCGGGCGAACCCGGACAATTCGTCAACGCCGACCGGGCGCCGGTTCAGCGCCAGCAAGACACGCACTATTTCCGGTGTGGAAATGCGCCCGCAGAGGAGTTCTTCCATCAACGCTTCGGCCTCCGCCCGCGAGAGCGCGTGTTCAGCTTCGACCTTTTCGATTAGCAACTGTGACGCACTATCCATTCAATTCGCCTGGGAACTTTGGTCGCCTTGCTCGTGGTGCGTGAGTCAAGTAAACTTAACTGTTTTGCGAAGCCTCAAATTCTAACATCGGTGCACTGTCCCATCGTCGCACAAGATGTCGGTTCCGGCTGGGCCGGAGCCGACCAAAAAGGCAGAACCTCAAATGAAGATCCACGAATATCAGGCAAAGGCCATCCTTGCGCGTTACGGGGTTACGACGCCGCGCGGCGAAGTGGCGTTCACCAAGGAAGAGGCGCGGGAAGCGGCGCAGCGGCTGAAGGCGCCGGTGGTCGTTGTGAAAGCGCAGATTCATGCGGGTGGGCGCGGTAAGGCTGGCGGCGTGAAGCTGGCGCGCTCCGCGGATGAGGCGGCGGAACTGGCTTCGCACATTTTAGGGATGACGCTGGTGACTCCGCAGACCGGGCCGCAAGGCCGCGTGGTAAGGCGGCTTTTGATTGAAGAAGGTTTGGACATCAAGCGCGAATTGTATTTGGGACTTTTGATCGATCGCGAAACGGGGCGGCCGGTGTTTATGGCCAGCGCCGCGGGCGGAATGGAAATTGAGGAAGTGGCGAAGGACAATCCCAACGCTATTTTGCGCGAGCATATTCACCCAGCCGTTGGGCTGCAGCCTTATCAGGCACGGAAGATTGCGTTTGGGCTGGGGCTTTCGGGCGAGCTGGCTGGGGTGGCTACGCCTTTTTTGCAGGCGCTCTATCGCGCGTTCATTGATACGGATGCTTCGATGCTGGAAATTAATCCGTGCGTCGTGACGGGCGACGGGAAACTGATGGCGTTGGACGCGAAGATGACTTTTGACGACAACGGATTGTTCCGGCACAAGGACCTGCGGGAACTGCGTGACTTGGACGAAGAAGATCCGCTGGAAGTGGAAGCTTCGAAGTATGGGCTGAACTACATCAAGCTGGATGGCAGCGTGGCCTGCATGGTGAACGGCGCGGGCCTGGCTATGGCCACGATGGACATTATCAAGTACGCGGGCGGTTCGCCGGCGAATTTCTTGGATGTGGGCGGAGGAGCTTCGGCCGAACAGGTGAAGAATGCGTTCCGGATTTTGTTAAGCGATCCGGCGGTGCGCGCGGTGTTCATTAATATTTTTGGCGGAATTTTGCGCTGCGATGTGCTGGCCACCGGCGTGGTGGCGGCGGCGAAAGATTTGCACGTCAGCATTCCCGTAGTGGTGCGGATGGAAGGAACAAACGTGGAGCGAGGGCAGCAGATTTTGCGGGAGAGCGGATTGAATTTCACGATTGCGGACGGAATGAAAGATGGAGCGCAAAAGGTTGTCGCGCTGGCGGGAGGTGCGCGATGAGCGTGCTGGTGAATGAAAAAACACGATTGCTGGTGCAGGGGTTTACGGGGCGCGAGGGGACTTTTCACGCGCAGCAGATGATTGAGTATGGGACGAACGTTGTGGGTGGCGTGACGCCGGGGAAGGGCGGGACGAAACACCTGGAGCGGCCCGTGTTCAACACGGTCGCGGAGGCGGTAAAGGCTACGGGCGCGGATGCTTCCGTGATTTTTGTGCCGCCGCCGTATTCGGCTGATGCGATTCTGGAAGCCGCAGATGCGCAAGTGCCGCTGGTGGTGTGCATCACGGAAGGCATTCCGGCGCTGGACATGGTGCGGGTGGCGGAAGTCTTGAGCCGGTCGAAGACCCGGCTGATTGGGCCGAACTGCCCCGGCGTGATTTCTCCAGGGAAGTGCAAGATCGGAATCATGCCCGGGCGGATTCACAAGCAGGGACACGTGGGCGTGGTCAGTCGCAGTGGAACGCTTACTTATGAGGCGGTGCACCAGTTGACGCAGCTCGGCATCGGACAATCCACTTGCATCGGCATCGGCGGCGACCCGATCATCGGAACGTCATTTCTGGATAGCATCAAGATGTTTAACGACGATCCCGACACGAAGGCCATTATCCTGATCGGGGAAATCGGCGGTACTGCTGAGGAACGCGCGGCGGAATGGATTAAGGTCCACGTAAAGAAGCCAGTGGTTGGATTTATCGCGGGACAGACGGCGCCTCCGGGACGCCGGATGGGACACGCTGGCGCGATCATCAGCGGGGGACAAGGTACCGCAAAAGATAAATACGCGGCGATGAATGCGGCCGGGATTCAGACGGTGGAAACACCGGCGGATCTGGGTTCTACCGTTGCGGCAGCGCTGAAGTAAGGTTTTCCATCGGAAGCGCTGGCAGCCAGCGCTTCATTTTGGTACTTCATAGTTCAGGAGAAATTTGTGGCGATTGAGCGGACATTTGCGATTATCAAACCGGATGCGGTTGGCCGGGGACTGCAGGGAGAGATTCTGTCGCGCATTCACAAGGCGGGATTCGCGATCGTGGCCATCAAGTCGATGCGCTTGACGAAAGAGGAGGCCGGCGGATTTTACGCTGTCCACAAAGCGCGACCGTTTTTTGGCGAGCTTACCGATTTCATGAGCTCGGGCAAGATTCTTGCGATGGTGCTGGAAGCCGACGGCGCAATCACCAAGTGGCGTGACACGATGGGCGCCACCGACCCGAAGAAAGCTGCGCCGGGAACGATTCGCCACGACCTTGGGACCAGCATAGGGAACAACTGCACGCACGGTTCGGACGCGCCGGATACGGCGGCGTTTGAAATCGGGTACTTCTTTTCGGGCCTCGAGCTGATCTAAGGTAGCCCTCGATACAGGCGCCTGCGGAGGGCCGCTCCGGGGCATTTTTTTCTGCCCTCTTTCCTATTCGTTTTTCCCGCGTCTATTCATAATAGGATCCCCTATTCTCCCTCCGGCTGGAGGTATTTATGGCAGCGCAGCATCATTCCCGTAGAGATTTTCTGAGAGACGCGGGCGTCTTGTCCGCCGGAGCGTGGCTTGCACCGAAAACGTTAACTGAGCGGCTCGCCTCGCTTCCCGCGGTCGCGCAAAAGGTTTTTGCTTCGGATACCGTCATGCTGGGACAAACCGGAATAAGAACTTCGCGCCTTGCAATGGGCACGGGCACGGTCGGCACGGGCCACCATTCGCACCAGACGGCGCTTGGAATCGATGGGCTTTCACGCCTGCTGCTGAATGGCTATGACAATGGCCTGCGGTTTTTTGACGCGGCGGATTCTTATGGCAGCCATCCGCACGTTGCGGAGGCGCTGAAGCACGTTGATCGGAGCAAGGTGACAGTACTGACGAAATCCTGGGCACGGGATGCAGCCGGAATGCGAGCCGATCTCGAACGCTTTCGGCGCGAATTGAACATTGGGCACATCGACATCGTGCTGATGCATTGCCTCACTGACGGGGACTGGACCGCAAAGTATCGCGGCGCGATGGATGCACTGGAGGAAGCCAAACAGAAGGGCGTGATTCGCGCGCATGGGTGTTCGTGCCATAGTATCGAGGCGTTGCGCGCGGCGGCAAAATCTCCCTTCGTGGAAGTGGATCTGGTACGCATCAATCCCATTGGGGCGGAAATGGATGCGAGCCCGGAGACGGTGGTCAGCGTGCTTCGGGAAATGCGCGTGGGAGGGAAGGGCATCGTGGGTATGAAAATCCTTGGCCAGGGCGCGCTGCGGAACCGCCAGGACGAAGCCTTGCGCTACGCGCTTGGACTGGGCTTGCTAGACGCGTTTACTATCGGAGCGGAATCCATTGCCGAGCAGAAAGATTTGATACAGCGCATCGCCGCGGCCTGATCCAATGGCGCGCAACCGCGATTTTGAATCGCCCTGGCGACCTTGCATCTTGATTCCGATGCGCTACACTTCGCCAAGATGGAACCTCTGCGCGAACTCGGCAAGACACTTCTCTTTCTCGCGGGTCTTCTGGCGCTGGCCGGGGGATTTTTCTATTTCGGCGGAAAGCTGCCGCTCCGTCTTGGTCGTTTGCCCGGCGATATTGTCCACGAAGGCAAGCACAGCACGTTTTGCTTTCCACTGACAAGCAGCATTCTGCTTAGTGTGGGCCTCAGTCTGCTCTTGTGGCTCATCTCCCGCTTCCGGCGCTAACGGTTGCGCAACTTCCCGGTCCTGCTAGAGTAGGGTTGTGGACGCCTCAAAATCACAACTGACATTCAATTTGCAGCCGGAGCGGCGGATTTATACCGTCAGCGACCTGACGGCTCGGATCCGCGAGTTGCTGGCGAAGAATTTCACGGATGTGACCGTGCAGGGCGAGATTTCGAATTGCCGCGCGGCTTCCTCGGGTCATTATTATTTCACTTTGAAGGATGAGCGGGCGCAGGTGCGTTGCGTGCTGTTCAAACAGCAACAGCGGGGGATGAAGTTTCTGCCCGAGGATGGGCTCAAGGTGACCGTGTGCGGGTCGGTGAGCGTTTATGAGGCCCGCGGCGAGTATCAGATTTATGTGGAGTCGATCGAGCCGGCCGGGCGAGGCGCATTGCAACTTGCATTTGAGCAACTGAAGAAAAGGTTGGAGGCCGAGGGCCTTTTCGACGCCAAGCGGAAAAAGCCACTGCCGTTGCTGCCAAGCCGGATTGGATTAATCACGTCGCCGACAGGCGCGGCGGTGCGCGACGTGGTGCGCATTCTGAGGCGGCGTTTTCACAATGTGCATCTGACGTTGTATCCGGTGCGCGTGCAAGGGGAAGGGTCGGCGGCGGAAATCGTGACAGGGCTCGGTTACTTCAACAAGAAATTGCCAGTCGATGTGATTCTGTTGGTGCGCGGTGGTGGGTCGCTGGAAGATTTGTGGTCGTTCAACGAGGAGAGCGTAGCGCGGGCGATTGCCGGGTCTGCAATCCCAGTGATCTCAGGTGTAGGCCACGAAACCGATTTCACGATTGCGGATTTTGTGGCGGACATGCGTGCGTCGACACCTTCCGCGGCCGCTGAGTTAGTGGTGCAGACGCGGCGGGAGTTCGACAAGCACGTGATGGATCTTCGCGCGAGGCTAGAAGGCTCGCTGCGCTATCGCTTGCTGGAGCTTTCCCGCCGCGTGCATGCGCTATCCGCGCGCAGCGGCTTTCGCCGGCCGCAGGATCTGTTGCGGCAACAGAGGCAGCGCGCCGACGAATTTACAGCGCGCCTGGCTTTGGGGTTGCGCGCACGGCTGGAAGGTGCACGCAAGCGGCTGAACAACGCGCGGTTGCGGGTGGCATCGTTTGATTTTCGCGCGAAGATTGGTGTCCTGCGGCTACGATTGCAAAAGCTGACGCAGGAACTTGGGGTCCGTGAAGAGCGCCTGCTGCGAGTGAAACGCGAGCGCTGGGAACGCCTCACGTTGCAACTGCAGGAACGCAGCCCACTGAAAGTTCTGGAGCGCGGCTACGCCATCGCCACCGACGCCGCCGGAAAAGTCTTACGAGATGCCAACCAGGTAGAGATCGGCGTCACCGTCACCCTCCAACTTCATCGCGGCCGATTGATTTCCGAAGTGAAGAAAAAAGAATAGAGATTGCGGACTACTCTTCTTCGCCGCCGTCGACTTTGAGGACGGCGAGGAAGGCTTCCTGGGGGATGTCGACCTGGCCGACGCGCTTCATGCGCTTTTTGCCTTCTTTTTGTTTTTCGAGGAGTTTCCGCTTGCGGGAAATGTCTCCACCATAACACTTGGCGAGGACGTTTTTGCGGATGGCCGCGACGGTTTCGCGGGCGATCACGCGGCTGCCGATGGCTGCCTGGATGGGAACTTCGAACATTTGCCGGGGAATCAGCTTGCGGAGGCGCGTCACCAGGTCGCGGCCGCGCTCGACGGAAAATTCGCGGTGAATGATCAGCGCCAGCGCGTCAACAGGCTCTCCACCAACGAGAATATCCAGCTTGATCAGGTCCGATTCGCTGTAACCGGCCAGGTGGTAATCGAGCGAGGCGTAGCCGCGCGAAACGCTTTTCAGCCGGTCGTAGAAATCGAGCACGATTTCGTTCAGCGGCAATTCATAGGTGAGCATGACGCGCGTGGGCGAGAGGTATTCAAAATTTTTCTGGGTGCCGCGTTTGTCCTGGCATAGCTGCAGGATGCCGCCAACGGAATCCTCATTGGTAATGATCATCGCCTTGATGATGGGTTCTTCGATTTTTTCGATGTCGCCGGGATTAGGAAATTTCGCGGGACTGTCCACTTCGATTACTTCGCCGGTGACGCGGGTGATGCGGTAGCGCACGCTAGGCGCGGTGGTGATCAGATTCAGGCCGAATTCGCGCTCCAGGCGCTCCTGAACGATCTCGAGATGCAGCAGGCCCAGAAAGCCGCAGCGGAAACCGAAGCCGAGAGCGACAGAATTTTCCGGCTCGTAAAAGAATGCCGCGTCATTTAACTGCAGTTTGCCCAGCGCGTCGCGTAACGGCTCATACTCGTCGGCCAGCACCGGGAAAATTCCAGCAAACACCATCGGTTTGATGGCTTCGAAACCCGGGAGTGCAGGTGCCGGCCGCGACGCCTCGGTGACGGTGTCACCCATGCGTGCTTCGGCCACACGCTTGATGTTTGCAACGATGAAGCCGACGTCACCGGCTTCCAGTTCTTCTAAGGCCACCGGCTTCGGCGTGAGCGTGCCCAACTGCTCCACTTCATAAGCTTCGTTAGTGGCCACCAGCCGGATTTTCATGTGCTTTGTGATGCGGCCTTCCATGACGCGCACCAGCACCACCGCGCCGCGATAGATATCAAACCATGAATCGAACACCAGAGCCTGGAACGGATTGTCCGCGCTGCCCTTGGGCGGAGGAATCCGGTGAACGATGGCTTCGAGAACGTCCTCCACGCCGATGCCACTTTTCGCGCTGATCATCAGCGCATCGGCGGCGGGGATAGCCAGCACATTTTCGATCTGCTCTTTCACGAAATCGGGTTGCGCGGCGGGGAGGTCTATCTTATTAATGACCGGCAGAATTGTGAGGTTGTGTGAAGCGGCGAGGAAAGTGTTGGCGACGGTCTGCGCTTCAACGCCCTGGCTGGCGTCCACCACCAGCAGAGCGCCTTCGCAGGCGGACAAGGCGCGAGAAACTTCATACGAAAAATCGACGTGGCCGGGTGTATCAATCAGGTTCAGGCGGTAATTGTTCCCGTCCTTCGCTGTGTAGTGAAGCCGGATGCTCTTGGCCTTGATGGTGATGCCGCGCTCGCGCTCCAGGTCCATGGAGTCCAGAACCTGCTCATGCATCTCGCGCTCGGAAAGTGCCCCGGTCATTTCGAGCAACCGGTCGGCAAGGGTGGACTTGCCGTGGTCAATGTGCGCGATGATACAGAAATTGCGTATGAACTTTGGGTCCATTCGTGTCCGTTACCGCCAGGATTTTCCCTGAGGGTGTATCTGAGTGCTCGACGGCGGGCCTTGCTGCCAGATGAGGGCCGCTCACCCTGCTCGAAACCATGCCGCGTAAACATCTAGTTTGCCATAAACGGCAGAAGGCGTCAGCCCAGGCTGGGAGGTTCTAGGCGTACAGCGACTTAGAGCCCCAATGCTGGCGATTCGCATCTGTTCCACTTTGCATCACTGTACCTACGGGCAGCATTTGCTCTTGCAATTGTAAGCAGGGACAGGTCTTGGCAGTTCAGGCAAAACAGGACTTTCGTCCTATAGGAACAAACTCCGCAAACCTGTGAAATAGTCCTCGAGCTACAAAGACGCGCAGCCCGTGACCGTCTGACCGATGGAAGAGACGGGCACTGCGTCAATTCAATGCGACGGGATTATCGAGAGCAGCCATGATGATAACGATGAATAAGATTAACCATCAGGCCCGTAAGCAGCGGGGTCGCACAGCCGGATTCAGCATGGTGGAAATCACGCTTGTGATCTTCGTGATGTCGGTCCTTGCCGCGATCACGGTTCCCAATGTCATGCTGACGGTCTCGAACGTGAAATTGCGCGGTACGGCCGCGGATCTTGCCGGGATGATGCAGCAGGCCAGAATCATGGCCGCCAAAAACAATCCCCAGAACCCTCCGGCTTATGCTATCCGGTATGCCGTCCTGAACGGCGCGCAATCAGCATATGTGGATCTCAACGGCGACAGTACCTGGGACGGCACCGCTGTCGTCAATGGCGTGACCATGAGCGAACCGGTAATTGCGTTCGGCCGCAAGGTAATCCCTGCCCCTGCCCCGCCAACCGGCTCTGGTGGACAGCCTCCTCCATACGTTTTAGTAGGCGACAGCAGCATTGGCGGGCCGTTCACCAACGCCAGTACCCTTGCATTCACGCCAAGAGGTTTGCCGTGTGATTATTCCGCCCCACCGGCATGCGCCTCTCCGGCGCCCAGTTATTTCGTTTACTACCTGACAGACACTCGGATTGGCAATCCTGGGTGGGCGGCGGTGGTTGTGACCAAGGGTGGAAGGACACGAGTTGTCACGTGGAATGGTGCGTCATGGAATTGAAGAAACGAAACAAGCGATTGAGACAGAGCGGTACGTCGCTTATCGAGCTCATGATTGCCTGCCTGGTGCTGATGATCGGCGTGATGGGAGTCGTATCCCTGATTCCCATTGCGATTGCGGAGAACGGCAGAAACCGGCAACAGAGCAACTCAACGGTCATCTCTCAGATGGTGATGGAAAAAATCATGAGCGTGCCTGCAGGCACTGCGACCCTTCTCAGCATTAGCGACTGTACGCCCACGGCGTTCAGCATCAACACAACTGGAACAGCGGGGGCAGGAACCGGCGCGACTCTGCTGGCAACGGGCGACGTAAATTTCAACGTAGCTGCTCCGGCAGGTTACAGCATGCTTTATACCGCGTGCGGTGCCGGAGGCGCGCAATCCACTTACGACGTCCGGTGGAACATTCAAACTCCTTCCACGTACGTAAAGCTGATCACCGTTTCAGCGCGGCTCAAGGGGAGCGGGAATAATGCGACGCTATTTTCACTTCCGGTGACCATCCGCTCGATGTCTGGGCAGGGGAGTTAACATGATGAGGGGAAAATTGCTGAATAGCCGGCAGCGCGGCTTTTCGATGATTGAACTGATGCTGGTGATAGCGATTCTTGGCATCATCGTTGGGGGACTTTTTTCGCAGATGGAGCAAGCCCAGCAGCGCGCTTATGCCGAGCGGATCAAGCTGGACAACATGCAGGAAGCGCGCGACTTCGTGGATCAGTTTTTTCGCGATATCAATGAGATCGGTTATCCCAACGTAAGGATGCTGGACGTCACCAGCGGCTCGTGGAGCCCAGTGCTCACTACGCCGGCAACCTACGCCTGGAACAACGCCTACGCCAATGACAACCGGATGGCGATCGGCCTGGTGAAAATAGACAACACCTCGATCCAGTTCGAGGCCGATACCAACGGGGACGGCAACGTCCAAAGCGTGCAATATAAGATCAACGGCAATGGGAACTGCGCGCTGTGCCTGCAACGCAGCCAGGTCGCCAAAGTTTCCGGTGACTCGCTGAACGGCCAAACACCGAACTGGGGAACCGAAGTGAATGACGTCTTAAACCCTATCATCTTCACTTATTTCAAGACTGACGGAACTCAGGTTCCTTCCGCATCCTTGCCTCTGGATACCAGCACACAGGCGGGCGCCCAGACCTTGGCATCCATCAAAACCATCAAGATCAGCCTGACGATCAGCAACCCTGTGGTTAAAGATATCAAGACGGGCAAAGTGATCCAGACTTCCTTCGAGGGAGAGGTCTCCCTGAACAATTGTTCGATGGCAGCCCTGGGCCAGCCGATGTCCTGCTAGGAGAAGTTCATGATTGGACAGCATAGAACAAAATCCAAAGCGTCCGAACGAGGTGTCGCTCTGATAGTCGCGCTGCTGACACTGCTGTTGATCAGCGCCATACTGATGGGCATGATCGTCGCGTCCAGCTCGGAGACGAATATCAGTACGAATTTTCGTGACGAGCAGACGGCGTTCTTTGCCGCCAGGGCTGGGATCGAAGAGATCCGCGACCGGATGCGGCCGAGCGCCACTACTACCCTCGCCACCACTGCCTATTTCACCGCCGCGACCACGCCATTGCCCGGCGCAGTAAACGGGGTCCTCTATGTTACAAATCCGACGGGCGGAGAAACCGTGACTCCCTGGCTCACGACCGGAACCAACTACCCGGACGATGAGATTTGCAAAGAGGTGACATGCGTGGGGGGCGTACCTGCCGGAGCCTGGGCTCTGCCTGCGCAATCGGCTAGCGCGACTTATGCAGCCACGCCGGTCCTGAACTGGAAATGGGTTCGCATCATGATTAAGCCGAACAAGTCGGACACAGGCCTGGCTCGCGTAACCTCTGTTGACGGTCTGACGAATGGCAATCGTGTCTGCTTCAACGGTACGAATGAACATACGACGGCGCTGACGAGCTGCCCGGATAAGCCGGTGTACGAGCTGACAGCGTTGGCGGTAACGAAATCCGGCTCACGCCGGATGGTTCAATACGAAATCAGCCAATCTACTTTCCCCACGATCCCGGGAGCGATGGTTTTTGACGGCCCGACTCCAGTTTATGGAGCGCCCAACTCGAATGCATTCGGTGTGGACGGCACGGACGTCGCCCAGGGCCCGAACGCAGGAGCCGGGTGTCCTGCGGCGGTCAACCAACCCGCCGTCGGAGGTTTTGACAACGCTGCGGTGAACACACTGGTAACCGACATCCCCAAACCAGCTAAATACACATCGGGAGCTACACCTACACCGGCCGTGTCAAACGTAAATGCTGCGCTGGGTACCCTGGGCACGGTGGATGGTTTGACCGCCCTGGTTAACTCGATCACTGCCTCGGCGAACCCGACCAACATCTATGGAAACAATCCAACCATTGCGAACCTGGGCACCAATGCGAACCCCGTGATTAACGTCGTCAATGGTGACCTTTCGATGGGCCCAAGCACTGGAGCAGGCATTCTGTTGGTCACCGGTAATCTGACCCTCAGCGGAAATCCCAGCTATAACGGAATAATTCTGGTAATAGGGAAAGGGACCTTCACAAAGAATGGCGGAGGTAACGGCACCCTGAATGGTGCAATGTTGGTGGCCAACCTAAATGATTCCTCGGGCAACCCCATCCCATTGGGCTCCAACCATGCTCCTGGGATACCTACGATGAATTGGAACGGCGGCGGTAATTTCACCGGTCAATACGACAGCTGCTGGATCAACTACATGTCACAATCGCTTCCGTTCCGGACCATTACCGACCGCGAGCTCATCTATTGAGGCAGACGATTGTTGGATGGCTGCCTCGGTCCAACCGATTTCCCACTGGGGGTGCACCTATGAACGGAATCCGAAGAACAAGGACCAAAGTGTCCGAACAAGGCGTTGCTCTGATCGCCGCTCTACTGACGTTGTTATTGATCAGCGCCATACTCATGGGCATGATCGTCGCGTCCAGCTCTGAGACCAATATCAGCACGAACTTTCGCGACGAGCAGACGGCATTCTTTGCCGCAAAGGCTGGGGTCGAGGAAGTCCGCGACCGCATGCGGCCGAAGGCCACACCCACCCTGTCCACCACCGCTTATTTCACAGCCGCAACTACGCCATTGGCCGGCGCTGCCAACGGGGTTCTCTATGTTACAAATCCAACAGGCGGAGAAACCGTGACTCCATGGCTCACGACTGGAACCAATTACCCGGATGACGAGATCTGTAAGGAGTTGACCTGTGTGGCTGGCGTACCTGCCGGGACCTGGTATGTGCCTGCGCAGGCGGCAAGCACGGCTTATGCTGCTACGCCGGTCCTCAACTGGAAGTGGGTTCGCATCATGATTAAACCCAATAAGTCGGACACCGGCCTGGCTCGTGTCACCTCTGTTGACGGCCTGACGAACGGCAATCGTGTCTGCTTTAACGGTACGAATGAACATACGACGGCGCTGACGAGCTGTCCGGACAAGCCGGTGTACGAGCTGACAGCGTTGGCGGTAACGAAATCTGGTTCGCGCCGCATGATTCAATACGAAGTCAGCCAGGCTGCCTTCCCCCCGATCCCGGGAGCAATTGTATTTGACGGCCCGACCCCGGGTTTTAGCGCGCCAAACTCGAATTCATTCACCGTATCCGGCACGGACGCCGCCCAAGGGCCGAACGCGGGGGCCGGCTGTCCGGCGGCGCTGAACCAGCCTGCTTTGGGGGCCTACAACAATAGCGCCGTAACCACTCTTACTACCGATGCCAGTCGTCCTGCTAGCTATACGTCCGGTGCTACGCCGACGCCGGCCATTTCGAACGTGGGCCCTCAGTTGGGCTCATTGAACACGGTTGATGGTCTGCAAGCGCTGGTGAACAATGTAACCACCTCCGCAGGCGCGAACATCTATGGCTCAAGTCCCCTGCCCAATCCTTCGACTCTAAACATTGGCTCCTCCAGCAACCCCGTGATCAACGTCGTTCAGGGAGACTATACGCTTAGTGGCGGAATCGCAGGGTCCGGCATCCTGCTCGTCACCGGTAACTTGACCTTTAACGGCAATCCGACTTACGACGGTCTCATCCTGGTCATTGGAGAAGGTACAGTCACAAAAAATGGCGGCGGCAACGGCACAATGCACGGTGCGATATTGGTTGCCAATATGAACGATGCCTCGGGCAACCCCATCCCTTTGGGCGCTGGCAATGCCCCGGGTTTGCCGAACATCACTTGGAACGGCGGCGGAACCGCCTCCTTTCAATACGATAGCTGCTGGGTCAATTACGGCTCACTAGCGCTTCCATTCCGTACCATTACGGACAGAGAACTTGTTTACTAGGGCGTGGCGGCGCACTTCGGGAAACTTGTGCAGGGCGTTGCCCAAGCGCATGCGGTGGTAGAAGACCGACACGCTGGCTGGGGAAGAGTTGGGCACATGTTCGGCCGCGGAAACGACTTCGGAAAGCTGCGGGGAGTTTGCCTCGGTCTTGGCCAAGACAGCCAAAAGCCACGGGATGGACTCGCGGTGCGCGCGCCAGAGTTCCAGAGCGTGCTGTGTCGCCCTAGGATCCCGCAGCTGAAAAGTGACAATCCAATCGGTTAGGTCGTCCTTCTGCCGATCCGAGAGTGTCTTTGCATATTCATCGGGGCTGGCGCGTTCCCCGTATTCACCCGAGACGTCTTGGCGCCTGTCCAGAAGCCAGGTGTAGTCCCACAACCAGTTGTAAAAGCGTCCTTCGGGCGCTTTGTTCAAAATTTCATGGGAGAGCCGAGCGGTTTGCTCCGCGGGATGCAGACGAAATTCCAACCGGTCAATCAGGTTTCGAAGCGGTTCGGCAAACGGCCGGTTGGGATTTTCGGCGAGCAATTTAGAGGCGTAGTCCGCGGCGGCTTGCATTTCTTCGGTATCGAAGGGAGGGTGAGGAGGCTGGCCTGGTTGGCTTCTCCGGGGCCTGGATCGTCAAGAGTTGCGCCTCGCGCCATCGTGCGTGCGACGAGATACGGAGCGAGGTCGTGCCAGGGCGAGTTCGGCTCTTCGGCTATGTGCTGGAATCCTTTCACCGCTTCCGCAGTGTGATCGCTGTATATGTAGGCGGCGGCGATTTGATACTCGCGGTCGTAGCGCAGAATTTCCGGCAGCGAAGCATCGGGCGCCGAGGGGAGCACGGGCTGACGGGGGTCTCCCCCACAATTCGTGAACACCGCATCTTGTGCGGCAACCCACTCTTTGACGCCCGGGTAGTCCTTGCCGAACTTCGCGGCGCGTTGCGAGAGGGTGGCCGCGGCGGTGGCAAAGCTGTCGTTTGAACAATTCAGGTAATTGTTGTAGGTGTCCAGGCCTTGCAGTTGATTGATGT